>Ga0190282_1041_pt1 | contig 96513 bp, 95 predicted proteins | sample ZER3_100Endo_I3_FD_131024 | JGI IMG/M metagenome (GOLD analysis project Ga0190282, IMG submission 131024) | Enriched cells of freshwater protists from Biology Centre CAS, Ceske Budejovice, Czech Republic - ZER3_100Endo_I3 | ecosystem: Environmental > Aquatic > Freshwater > Unclassified ...
CCATCCTTCTGCGGAAAACCGCACTTTCCCTTTTTCCTTTAAATACTCTTCCCAGAAAAGATACAATGGACGGCACATAGGGAAACACCATTAATTGTAGTCGTAATGGTTTAATAACTGTTAAATTATAGTCAATTGTAGAAGGTTAAATATTGATACTTTAGACTTTTTGGATTTGAATGAGTATTTTTGTGTTTCAATTATTTTATTTAAACATGAAGAAAAATATTTTATTGTTAGCGCTTCTTGCTGTTACAGGTTTAAGTGCGCAACAACAACGTCCAAAGTTGGTTGTGGGTATAGTTGTCGATCAAATGAAAATGGAATATTTATATCGTTTTTCAGATGATTTTTCTCCAAACGGCTTTAAGAGATTAATGAATGATGGATTTACTTTCCAAAACATGCATTATAACTATATGCCAACTTATACTGCTCCTGGACATGCTTCAATTTATACAGGTACAACGCCTGCTACTCATGGAATTGTTGGTAATGAATGGTTCAGTAGAACTCTAGGTAAAGAAACTTATTGTACAGATGATGCAGGAGTTAAAACTGTAGGTGACGGAACTGTTGAAGAAGGTGCAATGTCTCCTAAAAACCTTCAAGCTACTACAATTACTGATGAAGTTAGAATGGCTACAAATTTTAACGGAAAAGTAATCGGATTGAGTTTAAAAGATCGTGGTGCTATCTTACCAGCTGGGCATTTTGCAAATTGGGCATTTTGGTACAGTAAAACCGGTTCTTTTATTTCAAGTACTTTTTATGGTGAAAAATTACCAGAATGGGTTACAGAATTCAATAATGAGAAAAACTACTTAAAATATATCAATAAAGGATGGGATTTGTACAAACCTGCTTCGGTTTACAATGAAAGTCTTCCTGATAATAATCCGTATGAAGGAAAATTGTATGGAAGTGCAGCTCCAGTTTTTCCATATGATTTAAAATCAATGTATGAGAAGAATGATGCTGGAATTATCAAGGCAACTCCTTTCGGGAATGATTTATTAGCTGAATTTGCAAAAAGAGCGATTGAGAAGGAAGAATTAGGTAAAGACAATATCACAGACTTTTTGACTGTTAGTTTTTCTTCTACAGATTATGTAGGGCACTTACTTGGGCCAAGATCTATGGAACTTCAAGATACTTATTTAAGATTGGATCAAACAATTGCTGATTTTTTAGCTTATCTTGATAAAACCGTTGGTAAAGGTAATTATTTGCTTTTCTTAACTGCGGATCATGCTGGAGCTGAAAACGTAATTTATTTGAAAGATCGTAAATATAATGTAGACAATTACCCTTCTAAAGAGGTTAAGAAAAGCTTACAAGATTTTTCAACTAAGACTTTTGGTGTAGATTTAATTCAGAATTATTCGAACTTTAATGTTTTCTTCAATAAACAAATTATTAAAGATAAAAATTTAGAACTTGTAAAAGTAAAACAAGCTTTTAAAGAATTTTTAATTACTCAGCCACAAGTTAAGAAAGTTTATACAGAAGAAGAAATTTTAGCTAATGCAGGAAATGATTATGCTTTAAATTTTGTTGCTAAGGGTTATGATGTAACGCAAAACGGCGATTTAGTTATTATAGACAAACCAGGTATGATTGAATATACTCCAACTGGAACGTCACACGGAACAATCTACAGTTATGATACACATGTACCTGCTATTTTCTACGGTTGGAACATTAAAAAAGGAGAGTCTCATGATAAAAAGGCTATTACGGAGATTGCTCCAACAATAGCTCAGAAAATAAAAGTTACTTTTCCAAATGGAACTGAAGCGAAGGTGATGACTGAAGTTCTTGATGATAAGAAATAAAAAATATAATATTTCAAAAACCTGTCTTATGGCAGGTTTTTTTATGGCATAAAAAAGGCTTTTCAGTTAAGAAAAGCCTTTATGTAATAGTGATTTAGTAAGCACTTATACAAGTATTAGCACTATGCGTTTGCTAATACTATTTCTTCGTTAAAAGGAAGATTCCAAGCTTCTGCAACTCCTTTGTAAAGAATTTTTCCATTGGCTACGTTTAATCCTTTTTTCAATTCTTCATTTTCAGCACAAGCTTTTTCCCATCCTTTGTTTGCTAATTGTATAGCATAAGGTAAAGTTGCGTTTGTTAAAGCTAAAGTAGAAGTGTAAGGAACAGCTCCTGGCATATTAGCTACACAGTAGTGAACAATATCGTCAATAATGAAAGTTGGGTTTTCGTGAGTTGTAGGTGTACAAGTTTCGATACACCCACCTTGATCTACTGCTACGTCAACAACAACAGTTCCTGGACGCATTAATTTTAGCATATCACGAGTGATTAAGTGAGGTGCTTTTGCTCCTGGAATTAAAACTGCTCCAACAATTAAGTCAGCATCTTTAATTGCTCTTGTGATATTGTAGTGGTTAGACATTTCTGTATTTACGTTTGCAGGCATGATATCGTCTAATTGACGTAAACGAGGTAAACTTAAGTCCATAATAGTTACTTGAGCACCTAATCCAGCAGCCATTTTAGCAGCTTGAGTTCCTACGATTCCTCCACCTAAAACCAATACTTTTGCTGGTGGCACACCTGGAACACCTCCTAAAAGAATTCCTCTTCCTTTTAATGGTTTTTCAAGGTATTTTGCCCCTTGTTGAATTGCCATACGACCTGCAACTTCAGACATTGGAACTAATAATGGTAAACTTCTGTCTGTTTTTTCTACAGTTTCGTAAGCTAAACAAACAGCTCCTTTTTCCAACATTGCATGCGTTAATTCTTCTGAAGAAGCAAAGTGGAAATAAGTAAATAATAATTGATCTTTTTTGATCAATGGATATTCTGAAGCAATTGGCTCTTTTACTTTGATGATCATTTCTGCAATAGCATAAACTTCCTCAATAGTTGGTAAAATTACCGCGCCAGCTTCAGCATATTCTGCGTCAGCGAAACCACTTCCTATACCAGCAGTAGATTGAACATAAACTGTATGGCCGTGTTTTTTCATTTCAGAAACACCTGCAGGAGTTAAAGCAACTCTGTTTTCATTATTTTTTATTTCTTTCGGAACACCTATTATCATTTTGTTATATTTTTTTGTTTTTATTGAAATTGTTTTACAAATCTACAGATAGAGAATAAATTATGGTTTAACGCATAGTAAATAAGAAAATATTATTTTATTTTTTACTTTTACAGAAAAATATTCTGTTTGGAAGTGAATTTTATTCTTCAAAAAGAAAAAAAGACTAAATCGAACTAATTTTAATAAAACGTTTTCGTTATGGCTTTAGATGAAATTGACAAAAAAATACTACGTCTTTTGCAAGAAGATGCACATTACACTTTAAAAGATATTGCAAACAAAATAAATTTGTCGTTAACGCCTGTTCATGATCGGGTGAAACGTCTTGAAAAAGATGGAATTATAGAAAAATATGTAACGCTTCTTGACAAGAAAAAATTAGGAAATAATTTGACGGTTTATTGTCAGGTTACGTTGGTCAAACAGACTTATGACACATCAGAAGGGTTTAATCAGTCTATTTTGAATCTTCCTGAAGTCGTTGAGTGCAATTATGTTTCTGGAAACTTTGATTATATGCTTAAAATTATAATTCCAGACATGGAAAGCTATCATCATTTTCATCAGAAAAAATTATCAGTTCTGCCTGAAGTTTCTTTAATAAACACTGTTTTTGTAATTTCTGAAGTAAAAAGTACCACTGTTTTGCCTATCTGACAAACAAAAAACCACCAAGAAATCTTGATGGTTTTAAGAAAAAAGTTAGTTTGGTCGAATTAATAATAAGTATAACGTCTTACTTTGGCAATATATTTTGCTAAACGAATGACTTGATGACTGTATCCGTATTCATTATCATACCAAATGTATAAAACTATATTTTTTCCGTCTTTTGAAACGATTGTAGCATTGCTGTCATAAATTGATGGAGCAGATGTCCCGACAATGTCAGATGAAACCAATTCGTTGTTTAAAGAATATTTTATCTGTTCTACCAGTTCTCCTTCTAGAGCATATTTCTTCATGATTTTATTGATTGAGGCAATTGATGTTGCCTTCTTAACTTCTAAATTTAAAACCACAAGAGATCCGTTTGGGACAGGAACTCGGATAGCGTTTGAAGTTAATTTTCCTTCTAATGATGGCAAAGCTTTTGCAACAGCGCTTCCTGCACCGGTTTCTGTAATAACCATATTTAAAGCAGCTGCTCTTCCGCGACGGTATTTTTTATGCATATTATCAACCAGATTTTGGTCGTTGGTGTACGCATGGATTGTTTCTAAATGCCCTTTTACAACTCCAAGTGTTTCTTCAACTACTTTTAAAATTGGAGTAATCGCATTTGTTGTGCAAGATGCAGCAGAAAAAATATTTACTTCATCAGGATTAAAATCATTGTGATTTACACCATGTACGATATTTGGAACCCCTTTTCCAGGAGCTGTCAATAAAACTTTGTTGGCTCCGTTTGAAGTTAAATGTCTTTTTAATGCTTCTTCTGTTGTAAATGCTCCAGTATTGTCAATAACCAAAGCATCATTGATTCCGTATGTAGTATAATCAATTTCTTCTGGGGAATTTGCGGTAATAATGTGAACCGTTGTTCCGTTAATAATTAAAGCATTATTTTTAGAATCGGTGATTACAGATCCTTGAAAATCTCCGTGAATTGAATCGTATCGTAAAAGAGAAGCTCGTTTCTCTAAACTTGATGCGTCATTTTTATCACGGGTTACAATTGCTCTCAAACGTAATTGGTTTCCTTTACCAGTTTTAGACATTAGCTCTCTTGCTAATAAACGTCCAATTCTTCCAAAACCATATAAAACAACATCTTTAGGTTGAATCTCTTTTGAAGATTTTGCTTTTTTCAATTTTTCAATAACAAAATATCTTGCATCAGGATATTTTTCATCTTCTAATCGATACTCATAAGTTAGTTTTCCTAAATCTATTTTCGCTGGTGGAAGATCTAAAGATAGGACCACTTTTGCTATTTCAACCGAATCAAAAATGGTGATTGGTTTGCCAACAAATTCGCCAGCATATTGATGAAGATTGATAATATCGCTTACGTTTTTATCCAATAATTGATTTTTGAATAAAACCATTTCGATTGATTTGTCATACCATAAATCGCTTATGACTTTGATTAATTCGACACCGGCTTTTCTTCGGTCGACTTGTAATGTTACCTCTTTTTGGTACAATGATTTGTTACTCATAATTGAAAAAATAAAATGCTCACTATTTTAAAATTTTGCGCAAAAGTATCTATTTCAATCGATTTCGTAAACTATTTTAGCATTTATTTTTGAAAATAAAAAAGCCACCTTAAATTTCTTAAGATGGCTTTTTTTTAGTTTTCAGTCGCAGTCACAGTTTTCAGTTTTTTAGTAACTGAAAACTGTGACCGAAAACTGCGACTTAAATTATAATTCTGAAAATCTCTCCGTTTCTGTTGATCATTTCAATTCGAACGCTTTGTCCTTCGTCTTTTTTGCTTAAAAGTTTTGAAACGGTTTCCACATTTGTTGCTTTTACATTGTCAATGCTCAAAATGATGTTTCCTAATAATTCATTTTGATATTGCATTAAATTCTCGTTTGTGATGTTTTTAATTTTAACACCATAATCAATTCTGAATTTTTTCTTGTCAGCAGCATCGATGTTTTCTAGTTCAATTCCTTTAATTTCAGCGCTGTAAAATTCATTTTTGCTTAAAGTTACAGGAACTGTTTTCGTTTTTCCATCTTTAATGTAAGTTACTTTTACAACATCGTTTGGACGTTTCGTATTGATATAACCTGATAAATCAGCATAAGTTGCAATATTCTGCTCGTCAAGTTTTACAATAATATCTCCTTTAGTTAAACCAGCTTTTTCTGCACCAGAATTTTTAGAAACTCTATTAATATAGAATCCTTGCGTTTCTGTAATTCCTAATTCTTTAGAAGCTGTACTGTTCAATTCGCCGCCTTCAACCCCAAGAATTCCTCTTTGAACATTTCCATATTCCATAATATCCTCAATAATTTTTCGAGCAATATTAGAAGGAACTGCGAAAGAATATCCAACATAAGAACCTGTCATAGAAGAAATCATCGTGTTAATTCCAATTAATTCGCCTCTTGCATTTACTAACGCTCCACCGCTATTACCTGGGTTTACGGCAGCATCAGTTTGAATGAAAGATTGGATTCCGCTTTGGTCTAAATTTCTGGCTTTCGCCGAAACAATACCAGCAGTTACAGTCGAAGTCAAGTTGTAAGGATTTCCAACTGCCAATACCCATTCGCCAACTTTAACATTATCAGAGTTTGCAAAAGCAGTATAAGGAAGTTTCTCGTCGGCATTGATTTTCAATAGCGCAATGTCCATTTTAGAATCAGTGCCAATTAACTTCGCTTTGTACGATTTTTTGTTGTTTAAAGTAATCTCAATATCTGTAGCATCTTTGATTACGTGATTGTTAGTCACGATATATCCGTCTTCAGAAATAATTACTCCAGAACCAGTTCCTACTTGTTCTTGCTGTTGTTGTCCGCCATATCCGTAGAAAAACTCCAACATCGGATTGCTGACAGTTCTTCTCGAAACATTTTTAACGTGAACAACGGTATGAATTGTTTTGTCTGCGGCTTCGGTAAAATCTAGTATTTCAGCTCCTAAACCGACATTTTTTCCATAAGAGTTAGGGGCAAGAGTTACAACAGAATTTCCTTTTCCAAAAAAAGAATTGTTGCTTTCAAATAATAACTTGTAAGCACCAAGAGTAATAGCACCACTTAATAATGACACTAAAAATAAGGCTGAAAATCTTTTCATATTAGAATTTGTAATTAAGTTATTAGAATTTATGTTTCATGTTTTATTTAACGTAAAATTACTTCAAAAAATTATTTGGAAAAGCGGTTTAACTCTCTTTAACAATGATTAACATTTCATTAATTAATAGTTCGTACTTTTGTACTTCTAACAACTAAAAAATGCAAATAGAATTTTATAAATATCAAGGTACTGGAAACGATTTTGTAATGATCGACAATCGTACAAATTTCTTTCCAAAAGAAGATGTAAAACTAATTGAGCGTCTGTGCGACAGACGTTTCGGAATTGGAGCTGACGGATTAATTCTTTTAGAAAATGATTCTGAAACCGATTTTAGAATGGTGTATTACAACTCTGATGGAAACCAAAGTTCGATGTGCGGAAATGGCGGTCGCTGTCTAGTAGCTTTTGCCAATCAATTGGGAGTAATTGATGACAAAACGACTTTTATTGCAACTGACGGATTACATCACGCTTCAGTCAATAATGATTCAATCGTTTCTTTGCAAATGATTGATGTAGACGAAATTCAGAAAAAAGATTCTTATACGTTCTTAAATACAGGTTCGCCTCACCATGTTCAAATTGTAGACGATTTGGAACATTATAATGTAAAAGAAAACGGAGCAGCAATTCGTTACGGAGAATTATATGGAGAAAAAGGAAGCAATATCAATTTTGTAAAAAAAGTGGATAATGATACTTTCTCTTTGAGAACTTATGAAAGAGGTGTTGAAGACGAAACTCTTGCTTGCGGAACTGGAGCGACTGCTGTTGCAATTGCCATGAATGCGATTGGTGAAACTGATAAAACTTCAATAAACTTAAACGTTGAAGGCGGAAAATTGGTCGTTTCTTTTGATAAAGATAATGATGGATATACCAATGTTTTCTTGACAGGACCTGCAAAATTTGTATTCAAAGGAACAATTGAGATTTAAATCTAAAATCTACAATCAGAAATCTAAAATTGTAAAATGATCACATTAAAAGGCGATTCGATTTATTTGCGTGCACTTGAACCTCAAGATTTGGAGTTTATTTATTCTATAGAAAATGATGAGAATATCTGGGAAGTTAGCAATACGCAGACTCCTTATAGCCGTTTTTTGATTAAACAATATTTAGAGAATGCTCATCAAGATATTTATGAGGCAAAACAACTTCGTTTAGCAATCTGCCAAGACGAAGATTTTCCTGCTATCGGTTTGATTGATTTGTTTGAATTTGACCCTAGAAATAATAGGGCAGGGATCGGTATTGTAATTCAGAAAGAAGAAAATCAAGGTAAAAATATTGGTTCTGAGGCTTTAGAGCTTTTAATTAACTATTCTTTTACTAATTTAAACCTTCATCAATTGTATGCAAATATTGGCGTACAAAATGTAGCGAGTATTGCACTTTTTACTAAATTTGGTTTTAAGAAAATCGGAATAAAAAAAGACTGGATTTTGTATCATAACCACTATCATGATGAAGCAATTTTTCAGCTAATTAATAAACAAATTTAAATTTTAAGCTTTGAGTCTAAAAAAAATAATCACAATAAGTGCCGTAGCCATAATTTCAGTTTTATTGATTTATGGTTTTATTTTAATCAATAAAATTTTTAGTTCTAATACTAAATTCGAAGAAAAAGAAGTATACGTTTATGTGCCTACAGATGCGAATTACGCAGATGTAAAAAAGATTTTAGCACCTTACGTAAAGAATTTCGACAACTTCGAAATGGTTGCAGAAAAAAGAGATTATCCACAAAATGTAAAATCAGGTCGTTTTCTTTTGAAGAAAGACATGAACAATATCGACTTAGTACGAGCAATGCGTTCAAATATTCCTGTGAAATTGGTTTTTAACAACCAAGAGCGTTTAGAAAATTTTGTTGGAAGAATCGGTAAAGAAATCGAAGCCGACAGTTTATCTTTATTGAAAGCCATCAAAGATTCTACTTTCTTAGCTGCAAACGGATTTAATGAAGAAAATGTTTTTGCAATGTTCATTCCAAACACTTATGAAATTTATTGGAATACTTCGGCTGAAAAATTCCGTGATAAAATGATTAAAGAATATCACAATTTTTGGACAGCAGAAAGAATTGAAAAAGCAAAGAAACAAGGTTTAACTCCAGTTCAGGCTACAATTTTAGCTTCAATCGTTCATAAAGAATCGGTTAAAAAAGACGAAAGACCTCGTATTGCGGGTGTTTACTTAAACCGTTTGCGTTTAGAAATGCCTTTGCAAGCAGATCCAACCGTTATTTATTCTTTAAAATTAAGAGACAATAATTTCGATCAAGTTATTAAAAGAGTTTTTTATAACGATTTGGTAATGAGATCTCCATATAATACATATGTAAATAAAGGACTTCCTCCTGGACCAATTGCTATGCCGGATATTACAGCTTTAGAAGCAGTTTTAAACCCAGAGAAGAACGATTATATCTATTTCTGTGCAAGTGTTGAACGTTTCGGATATCATGAGTTTGCGGCGACATTAGCAGAGCACAATGTAAATGCAAAAAAATATTCAGACTGGATCGCAAGTCAAGGTGTAACGAGATAAATTTTAGTCATCTGAAAAATATTAAAAACCGAAGTAAACTTTTCTTCGGTTTTTTTATTTCTAAAACTTACATCGAAAATTGATTTTGCTTTGAAAATTATTAAATTAATATTTTGATCAATTTTTGGGTTAGGAGTAATGAAAATTTAAACATTTTTCGGCCATAAATTTTATAAAATTTGAAAACTCATTTTCAAAATTGGCACAAAAAAGACGATTTTATTGTAATCTATTTCTTTCTTTTCGTGTGAATTTGCTTAAAATTTATATAAAATGGATTTTTTTTTACCCCAAATTTTCGATTTTTAAGGTTAAAAAATTGTTACCAAAATCTCTCGGAATCTATTACTATACTTGGGATTAAAGCGAATCTTGATTTTAGTCTAAAATTGTTAAATCGCTGGTTTTTAGCATATTTTAAAAAAGTCTTATCTTTGCACCGTAGAAATTTCAAGAGAGTGACAGTGTCTTGAAGAAAAACAATTTATGATAAAGAAATGGTATTTTTATGCGAGTTTAGTCGTTATTATTACATTTTTAAGTTTGGGATTTATTCCCTCAGAAAAAGAAACCAAACCTTGGTTTTTAATTGAAAAAACAGATGGATCAGAATACATTTTTCCATCAAAAGAAAAGGATGATTATCCGAACACCAACGTCCCATTCACAGGAAATCATCTTATAGGATTTAAAGAAGCAGTAGCTTTTAAAGAATCGCAAGGGCAATACAGACTAGTAAATTCCCTTGGTTATATGGGTAAATATCAATTTGGTTCTAAAGCTTTAAGAGCAATCGGAATTAATGATAATAAAGCCTTTTTAAAAGATCCTGCTCTACAAGAAAAAGCTTTCATCGCTTTATTAGCCAAAAACAAATGGATTTTACGTTACGAAATTCAAAAGTATGAAGGCAAAATCATCAGCGGTATTGAAATTACCGAATCTGGAATTTTAGCTGCAGCGCATTTAGGTGGTGCAGGTTCTGTAAAGAATTTTTTCAAAAATAAAGGAAGCAGACATTTTAGAGATGCTTTCGGAACTTCTTTGAAAAGCTATATGAGAGATTTTGCAGGTTACGATCTTTCTTTTATAGAAGCAGATAGTAACGCAACAGTAAACGACTAAATTAAAAGAGGTTGTTTCACAACAGTGAAACAACCTCTTTTTCTATTTTTATTCTCTTTCACGAGTAGTAAATCTCAATCTGCAACTTTTTTCTTATCATTAATAACTGAAAACCGAGACTGAAACTGTAAACTCTAATCTATTAAAGCTTCTAAGATTTTTATCGCTGCTTCGCTTATTTTAGTTCCAGGCCCAAAAACGGCTGATGCGCCAGCATCAAATAGAAATTGATAGTCCTGCGACGGAATTACACCGCCTACAATTACCATAATATCTTCGCGTCCGTGTTTTTTTAGTTCTTCAATAACTTGCGGAACCAAAGTTTTATGCCCAGCTGCAAGAGATGAAACTCCTAAGATGTGAACATCATTTTCTACCGCTTGTTTTGCTGCTTCGGCTGGAGTTTGAAATAATGGTCCAATATCAACGTCAAAACCTACATCGGCGTAACCTGTCGCGACTACTTTTGCGCCTCGGTCATGACCGTCTTGTCCCATTTTGGCAATCATAATTCTAGGACGTCTTCCTTCTTGTTTAGCAAAAACATCAGCTAGTTGTTTTGCTTTTTCAAAATTCTCGTCATTTTTTATTGCTGCACTATACACTCCGCTAAAAGATTTAATTTGTGCTTTAAAACGACCAAAAACAGTTTCCAATGCATTACTAATTTCGCCTAATGTTGCTCTATTTCTAGCTGCTTCAATTGCGATTTCTAATAAATTGCCTTCTCCCGTTTGTGCACAATGGATTAATTTTTCTAGTGACTTATTTACTTTTTCTGAATCTCTCGTTTGTTTGATTTCTTCAAGACGTTCTACTTGTTGCTTTCGAACCAATTGATTGTCCACATCTAAAATATCTAACGGATCTTCTTTTTCTAAACGATATTTGTTTACGCCGACAATAATATCTTGTCCACTATCAATTCTCGCTTGTTTTCTCGCTGCGGCTTCTTCAATTCGAAGTTTCGGAATTCCAGCTTCAATTGCTTTTGTCATTCCACCCAATTCTTCCACTTCTTCAATTAACTTCCAAGTCTTTTCAACGATGTCATTCGTCAAACTTTCTGCATAATAACTTCCAGCCCAAGGATCTACCGTTTTAGTTATTTTGGTTTCTTCCTGAAGAAATATTTGAGTATTTCGAGCAATTCTAGCAGAGAAATCGGTTGGAAGTGCAATTGCTTCGTCTAAAGCATTGGTATGTAAAGATTGTGTTCCTCCAAAAACTGCGGCAGAAGCTTCAATACAAGTTCTTGCCACATTATTAAAAGGATCTTGTTCTGTTAAACTCCATCCGCTAGTTTGACAATGCGTTCTTAAAGCCAAAGATTTATCACTTTTCGGATTGAATTGTTTTAACAATTTAGCCCAAATCATTCGTCCTGCTCTCATTTTAGCAATTTCCATAAAATGATTCATTCCGATTGCCCAGAAGAAAGATAATCTCGGAGCAAAATCGTCAATCGTCATTCCAGTCGATAATCCAGTTCTAATGTATTCTAAACCATCAGCCAGAGTATATGCTAATTCAATATCGGCCGTTGCACCAGCTTCCTGCATGTGATAACCAGAAATAGAAATCGAATTGAATTTTGGCATTTTTTTGCTGGTAAATTCAAAGATATCGGCAATAATTTTCATTGAAGGAGTTGGAGGATAGATATACGTATTTCGCACCATAAACTCCTTTAAAATATCATTTTGAATTGTTCCTGCTAATTTTTCTGGAGCAACGCCTTGTTCTTCAGCGGCAACAATATAAAAAGCCATAATAGGTAAAACAGCTCCATTCATGGTCATAGAAACTGACATTTCGTCTAACGGAATCTGATCGAAAAGCACTTTCATATCTTCGACAGAATCTATCGCAACGCCTGCTTTTCCAACATCGCCGACAACTCTTTCGTGGTCTGAATCGTAACCGCGATGCGTTGGAAGATCAAAAGCAATGGAAAGTCCTTTTTGACCCGCTGCTAAGTTTTTTCTATAAAAAGCATTGCTTTCTTCTGCTGTAGAAAATCCTGCATATTGACGAATCGTCCACGGACGTCGCACATACATTGTTGCATATGGCCCGCGTAAGTTGGGTGCAAAACCTGCTCCGAAATCAAGAAATTCTAAATTTTCGATATCTTTCTCCGAATAATTTCTTTTGATTTCAATTCCTTCAGCAGTCGTAAAGTTTTCAGCAGAATCAACTTCTAACTTCTGACTTTTAACGTCTAACTTTATATGTTTAAGGTCTTTTCTAATCATTGAGACACTTTTTTTGAATTTTTAATTAATTACTTTTAAGAGATTATTCCAATTCTAATCTTTCTTGCTCCATTTTCTCTGCCAATCTTTTTTCAATAATTGGCGTAATTAATGTTTTTCTAGGTTTCATTTTTACAAAAGGAAACAATTCTAAATCATGTTTCATTCTGTCTTCTTTGTTCGGATATTTATTGGTGCCTAATAAAATTTCTTTTTTAGAATCGAATAATTCTTGTTCTTTATTGGCACTTTCCTGAATTTTCTTTTTGATTGTTCCGTCGTTCAAAAGTTTCAAGAAACCTCCGTTTGCTTCAATATCTTTAAATAAAGTCAAACCTTTTTCAGCCAATTGCATGGTTAAACTTTCGATGTAATAACTTCCGTCTGCTGGATTATTTACTTTGTCGAAATAACTTTCATGTTTTAAAATCAAAAGTTGGTTTCTTGAAATTCGATCTCCAAATTCATTGTCTTTGTGGTATAATGAATCGTATGGTAAATTGGCAATGGCATCTGCACCTCCCAAAATTGCGGACATACATTCAGTTGTTGTACGCAACATATTAACGTTGTAATCGTAAATTGTTTTGTTACGTTTTGTTGGCGTTACCAAAAAATGACATTTTATTTTTGAATTATACTCAAAAGCAATTAAATCAAAAAGCATTCGAAGGGCGCGAAGTTTGGCAATTTCGAAGAAATAATTTGTTCCAACAGAAATTTGAAAAACAATAGATTTTGTAGTTCCTGAGAAACGGTTTAAATATTCATTTGCATGTGCTAAACTATAAGCAATTTGTTGCGTGATATTCGCTCCTGAATTTTGGTATAAACCTAAATCAACAGATAATAGATTTAAATTGGTTGTATTTTTAAAGAGTAAATCTAAAGTTTCAAAGTTGTTTTTCTCTGAGGTTGTAAACCAATTTCCATCTTTTGCTAATTGTCCAATTGGGTCAAAATTGCAATAAAAATTAGCTTTTTTCTGAATCGAAATAGTGTCTAATTTTTTAACGAAATCGATTGAGATAAAATTGAAATTAAAGTAAACTGTTTTGTTTTCTAAAGGAAGATTCTCTAGTAATTTTTCAATATCAATTTTATCGTTTTCAATAGTAAAACGAAGACTTTCTGCACCTCTTTCTAAAGTGTTTAAAGCACGTTCGATAGATTTTTCTACATCAAAAACAAAGATATTTTGGCAGATTTTAAAATCTGAGGCTTGCGTATTTACATTTGCTGCTTTTGTAAATTCGTCGCTATGATAAAAAGGTTTTACCTGAATATCTTCTGGAGAATTCCAAATGACAGTCTGATTGTAATCGGCTCCATCCAATTCAAACTGAATTTTTTGTTTCCATTGTTTGGATGAAATCGGATTAAAATCGTCGAATAGGTTAGTGGCCATTGTATTTTGTTTGATTATTCTGTTTCTTGAATGGTGTCTCCTTCAAATTGTATGATATAAATATCTTCGCTATCTTTTTTCATAAAATACTTTTCGCGAGCGTATTTTTCAATTTGTTCAGGATTTTTAAGCAGTTTAATCTGCTCTTGATCTTTTCTGATTTCTTCCTGATAATACTTTTTATTGTCCTGAAGTTCATGAATTTGTCCATCTAAAAAGCGATGGTCAAAATAGGAGTAATTGTCTAAAAACAACATCCAAACTATAAAAAACAGCGAAACCCAAACATATTTGTTCCCGAGGTATTTAAACCATTTTTTGTCTTTGTATGGATTTTTAAATTTCATTTTAAACGAATATTTCTTTTGAATTTGAGTGTTGTCTCTAGGCCCGATAGTAGTAGCGGGAATCAGTTCCTAATTATTATGGACTAAATTTACGATAAAAATTATGAAATTCTCTGATTAATTACAGCCCGGACTACGTCAATTGCTACTGTATTGTATTTGTCATTCGGGATGATAATGTCTGCAAAAGCTTTAGATGGCTCTATAAATTGCTCATGCATAGGTTTTAAAGTTGTTTGGTAACGATTTAAAACTTCATCGATATCACGGCCGCGTTCTGAAATGTCTCTTTTTAAACGACGAATTAATCTTTCGTCAGAATCTGCGTGAACAAAGACTTTAATATCAAACATATCTCTCAATTCTGGATTGGTTAGGATTAAAATCCCTTCTACAATCATTACTTTTCTAGGATGTGTCGAAACGGTGTCGTCGGTTCTATTGTGCTGAATGAAAGAGTAAACGGGTTGGTCTATTGTTTCGCCAGCTTTTAGCACTTTTAAATGTTTTACCAACAATTCGAAATCAATCGCTCTAGGGTGATCAAAATTGATTAATGCTCTTTCGTCAAAAGACAAATTGGTAGTTTCTTTATAATAAGAATCTTGAGAAATTACCCCAACTTCTGTATGTGGCAATTCGTTCATGATTTGGTGTACTACTGTTGTCTTTCCACTTCCTGTTCCTCCTGCAATTCCTATAATGAGCATAAATTTGATGTTATAATTTGTTTCGCAAAAATAATAATTTAACTGAATCGTTAAACATTTAAAATAATTTAACCATATAAGTAATGTAAGTAAATTTAAGCTAGAAAATATTTAAACAAAATGTTACTTAACTGAAATTATATTACTTATATGGTGAAAAATATAAAAAAAATCCCGAAAGTAAACCTTCGGGATTTCGTGCAATCAGTATAGTTTTAAAAAATATTCTGAATTTAGTAAGCACTTGTAATTATTTATTCTTTTTTGCTTTTATCATCATTTCAAGCTGATCCCAAAGTTCTTCTGGAATTGCTTCTAATAAGTTGAATTGTCCAGCGCCTTTTAACCATTCGCCTCCATCAATCGTGATTACGTCTCCGTTGATGTAAGATGAAAAATCAGAAACTAAATACGCCGCTAAATTGGCCAACTCTTGGTGATCTCCAACTCTTTTTAATGGTACTTTTTTAGCCATGTCAAATTTTTCTGAAAGATCGCCTGGCAATAATCTGTCCCAAGCTCCTTTTGTTGGAAATGGTCCTGGAGCAATAGCATTAGAACGAATTCCATATTTTGCCCATTCTACAGCAAGACTTCTTGTCATTGCCAGAACTCCCGCTTTTGCCGTAGCACTAGGAACCACATAAGCCGATCCTGTCCAAGCGTAAGTTGTCACAATATTTAAAATCGTAGCCGAAGTTTGTTTCGTGTCTATCCAATGTTTTCCAAAAGCTAACGTACAGTTTTTAGAACCTTTAAGTACGATATCTATCACAGTATCAAATGCATTTGCAGATAATCTTTCTGTTGGAGAAATGAAATTTCCTGCCGCATTATTTAAAAGAACATCTACTTTTCCGAAAACCTTCAAAGTTTCTTGAAGCATATTTTCTACTTCTTCGTAATGACGAACGTCGCATTGAAGAGGTAAACATTTTCCTCCAGTTTCGCTTTCCAATTCGGCAGCTGTAGTTTTTAACTTTTCTAGATCTCTAGAAGTTATGGCCACTTGAGCTCCCAATTCGAGAAAATATTTGGTCATTGCTTTACCTAAACCACTTCCGCCGCCTGTAACGACAATGACTTTGCCTTGTAAAGCATCGTCACGTAACATTTTATCTGTGTAGCTCATACTTTTTCTTTTTTTACAATATTAGTTAAATAAAATAGGATGCACGCATAATAATGTTATAAAATTTTAAAAATTTTATATATCACATAATTTTTTCGTTGCAGATTCAAGTGTGAAATCGTCTTTGGCAAAACAAAAACGAATTAATTTTTGATCTTTATGATCGGAGTAAAAAGTAGAAATTGGAATGGCGGCTACTCCGTGATCGATTATAAGATTTTTGCAGAAAGTAACATCATCATCATTTGAAATGTTAGCATAAGAAGCAACTTGAAAATAAGTTCCTTCGCAAGGTTTTAATTCGAAACGGCTATTTTGAAGCAATTTCTGAAAATAATCTCTTTTTTCTTGATAGAATTTTCCAAGTAAATTAACATCAACAACATCAAGATATTCGCTGATAGCAAATTGAGAAATGCTGTTTACACTAAAAACCAAAAACTGATGCACTTTTTTGATTTCTTTCATTAAATGTTCAGAAGCAATTGTATAACCAATTTTCCAGCCCGTGATGTGAAATGATTTTCCAAAAGAAGAAACCATGATACATTTGTCTAATAGAAAATCTTTTGTGTGTGCAGAAATATGTTTTTCTTCGAAAGTAATATATTCGTAAACTTCATCGGAAAGAATAAGAATGTCAGGATATTTTTCAAGCAGATTTTTTAATTGAAAAAAATCATTTTCAGTTAAAATTTTCCCCGTAGGATTATGCGGATTATTGATAATCATCATTCTGGTTTTAGCAGAACATGCTTTTTCAATTCGCTCCCAATTTGGTGTATAATCGTCGTTTAGTGTTACTCGAACTGGTTTTGCTTTGCAAAGTAAAACAGGAGATTCGTAAGAATCATAACTTGGATCTAAAATAACTACTTCATCATTTTCTTTTACCAAAGCTAAAATAGTAGTGAAAATTCCTTGTGTAGCTCCAGCTGTAACCAAAAGTTCTGTATCTGGATTTATTGTTCTGTTGTAAGAACTCTGAGTTAACGTCGCAATTTTGTTCATCAACGGCGGATAACCTGCCATTGGCGTGTATTGATGAACATTTTCTTTAGCTAATTTGGTAACAATATCGGTCAATCTTTCGTCAACAGGAAAGTTTGGGAATCCCTGAGAAAGATTTATCGCATTGTATTCTGCTGCCATTTTTGACATTACTGTAAAAATGCTTGTGGTTACATTTGGAAGTTTGCTCATATTATTATTGTAGAAAATACTTATAAAAGTAATTGTTTTGAAATAAACTTGAGTGGTTTTTATTTTTTGCAGGCATAAAAAAAAGACATTAAAGAAAACTAACTGATAAATAGTTGTTATTTAATGTCTTTTCAACTCTCTTTATGGATTATTTTTGAATTTCTCCATTTGGTTTAATGACAATTTTACGAACTTCATTGCCTTTTTTAATTTTCAGATTGTATTCTTTCTTTTGAATATCTCCTGATTTTTGAGAATAAAGGAATTTATCTTTTACAATTGTCCATCCTGGATATTCTTTATAGATGGAATAAATTACTTTACCGGGAAGTTGTACGTTCTCGTAATTTTCAATCACACTTGTTAATACCCCTTTGTCATTGTAAGTTGCAGATAAAGATCCTTTTGGACCCTCTAAAACAACAAGGTAAGAATCGTAACCTTGATAGTCTTTTCCTAAATCATAGGAAATAAATTTTTCTTGAAGTGCTCTAACATTTTCATCCGGATTTCGATCTGGCAAATAAACAGAAAAATCTTTTCCCACACTTTTAATTACCACTGCTGGTAAATCTTTCATTTCAATCTCTCCCCCTTTAGAATTATTGTTTTCAACCTGAGAAAAAGAATTTGTAATTAAACCAAAAAATAATAATAAAAAAAGAAATGTTCTCATGATGATTATTTTTAAATATTAATTATTTAGGTTAATCTTAATGATTTAAAAATGATGAGGGTTTCTTATGATGGTTTGATGCTTAAATCATTAAAATTTAAGGCGATAACAATTTTTTTTTAAGCTAATAAAGGTAGTCGTTTTGTTAATGTACGAGCGTTAAAATTATCTTTATGGATTGTTAATTTAACAAAGAAAATAAAAGTATTGGAAAAGTTAGAAAAGCTAAATTGTGATCTTATTGTTGTATAGGAAATACAAGTGAATATAAAGTTATAACTTCTTTATTGTTCAGTTTTCCTGGTTTCCATTTAGGAGATGTTTTTAAGACTCTAATAGCTTCAGTTCCAGCTCCTTGACCAATATCTCTTATTGCTTTAATGTCACTTAATGAACCATCTTTTTCTATTATAAAAGTCAGATATACGTTTCCTTTTAGCGTTTTATCTTTTGGGTTTTTATAATTTTCTTTAATAAAACGATCAAACGCATCTTTTCCTCCAGGAAATTCCGGTTTTATTTCTATATCTAAAGGACTATAAATTTTGTTTTCATCCTCATTAGTAGATTCGACATGTATTTTTGGTGTTTTGCAAACTTTCAGATCTGTTTTTTGCGAAAATGTTTTTTGTATTGTAAAAACTAAAATTAGAATTAAAACCTTTTTCATAGATAGCTGCTTTAGAAATAATTACATTTTATGAATAATAAAAATCGCGGGACGTTTATCAATGTCAATTTTTAATTTTTTCCAATCCGCAACTTTCATGGTTTTGATAAATTCTGTTGGAAGCGTAATATCTGCAGCGATGCAAAGATGAGTTGAAGGATTTAAAATTTGTAAAAGATCTTCAATCAGTTTATTATTTCTATATGGAGTTTCAATAAATAGCTGCGATTGGTTTTTGTCCTGAGATAATCTTTCAAAATGACGAATTGCCGATTTTTTCTCGTCTTTATCAATTGGTAAATATCCATTAAAAGTAAAGCTTTGGCCATTCATTCCAGAAGCCATCATAGCCAATAGGATAGAAGAAGGACCAACCAAAGGCACAACCTGAATTCCTTTTTCGTGAGCCAATTTTACAATCGCTGCGCCTGGATCGGCAACGCCAGGACAACCAGCTTCGCTCATTAATCCCATGTTTATTCCTTCTAATAAAGGTTTTATGAAATCATTATGTTCGCTGGCTTCAGTTCTTTTGTTTAAAGTAAAAAGAACCAGTTCAGATTGTTTTTTTTCGGGATAAACTGCTTTTATAGATTTTCTAGCCGTTTTATCATTTTCAACAATATAATGGTTGATAACTTCTATTGTTCTTCTTACAGTTTGAGGTAAAACATCCATCGGATCGCTTTCGCCCATTGTAGTTGGAATTAAATATAGTTTTCCGAAAGATTTCATAATGTGTTTTGTTTTAAATTAAAAAATTCAATTATCTCTTTTTTAGAAACAATTGAATTGAATTAGGAGTGTTTTTTAAGTAGTTGATCAGCAATTAGATCAGTGACTTCGTCGAGCATTTGGTAAACATTATCAAAGCCGTTTGCAGAACCATAATAAGGATCTGGAACGTCGACATTTTCGTTTGGAAATAAGTCGTTCAAAATCAAACGAACTTTATTTTTATGTTCTGGAGTTTTAGCTAAATGTATTACGTCGCGAAAATTCGAATTATCCATTACATAAATATAATCGAATTCATCAAAGTCAGAAACCTTTATTTGTCTTCCTTGTTGCGCGCTAATGTTAATTCCATTTTTCCTAGCGACTTCGATAGAGCGTTTATCAGGGCAATGACCAACATGCCAAGAACCCGTGCCGGCAGAATCTACTAAAAATTTATCTTCGGGAAGTTTAGATGCTAAAATTCCTTCTGCTAAAGGAGATCTGCAGATATTTCCTAAACAAACCATTAAGATTTTTACAGGCATGGCGCGTCTTAAAGCGTTAGTTTTTTATTAATGTCTTCAACAAATTTTTTGAATTGTTTGTCTGTAGAAACTAAATTATCTACTGTTTTACAAGCGTGAAGAACAGTTGCGTGATCGCGATCTCCAATTTGTGAACCAATATTTGCCAAAGAAGCTTTAGTGAATTTTTTTGCAAAGAACATTGCTAATTGTCTTGCTTGTACAACGTGCCTCTTTCTAGTTTTAGATTGAAGTGTTTCAATGTCTAACTGGAAATAATCTGAAACGATTTTTTGAATATAATCGATAGAGATTTCTCTTTTTACGTTTTTAACAAATTTCTCAACTACGCTTTTTGCCAAATCAATCGTAACTTCTTTTTTGTTGAAAGAAGATTGAGCAATTAACGAAATGATCGCGCCTTCAAGCTCTCTAACATTTGATTTGATGTTGCGGGCAACATATTCTAAAATATCTTCTGGCATTTCTACACCATCACGGTATAAAATGTTTTTTAAGATTGAGATACGAGTTTCGTAATCAGGTTGGTGCAATTCTGCAGATAATCCCCATTTGAAACGAGACAATAATCTTTGTTCGATATCCTGCATATCAACAGGAGCTTTATCTGAAGTTAAGATTACTTGTTTTCCGTTTTGGTGCAAATAGTTGAAAATATGGAAGAATACATCTTGTGTGCCTGATTTTCCAGATAAAAACTGAACGTCATCAATAATCAAAACATCGATTAACTGATAAAAGTGAATAAAATCATTACGATTATTCTTTTTTACAGAATCAATGTATTGCTGTGTAAAAATCTCAGCAGATATATATAAAACGGTTTTTTCTGGATATTTATCTTTTACTTCTACACCTATAGCATGTGCTAAGTGTGTTTTTCCTAAACCAACTCCTCCAAAAATCAATAACGGATTAAATGAAGTTCCTCCAGGTTTGTTTGCAACCGCCATACCCGCAGAACGAGCCAAACGGTTAGAATCTCCCTCTAAGAAATTGTCAAAACTGTAGTTCGGATTTAACTGAGACTCAATTTTTAAATTTCTAATTCCAGGAATTACAAACGGATTTTTTAGTTCAGGATTTAAGTTTTTAAACGGAGCATCAACCTCTTGCGGTTTCATTGGCACTCTGTTGGCACTTGGCAGCTGCTCGGTAAAGGGCTGTTTGTTGCCATAAGTGTTCTCCATTTTAATTTTATAGAGTAACTTTGCGTTTTTTCCCAGTTCTTTGGTAAGCGCAACTTTCAACAATTTTACGTAGTGTTCTTCTAGCCACTCGTAGAAAAATTTACTTGGAACCTGAATGTATAATGCGTTATCGGTTAGCTCAACTGATTTGATTGGCTCAAACCAAGTTTTATATGCTTGGTCTTGAATATTATCCTTTATAAAGGACAAACAGTTTTCCCATACCGATTGAGCAGTTTTAGTCATAGATTCAGATAAATTTTTATTATTGTTATAAAGATTCTCCTAATAAAAGAGGAGCAATTTTATTCCGTATTTCGGGATAACAAATATGTGAACAAATTTCTGTAAAAAAAAATATTTTGGTATCTAATTTTATAAAAAAAAGTTGTAAAAGGACTTTTTAAATTCGAATTTTTTTAATATTTTATCAATGAAAAATCATCAGACTCAAGTACGAGTTCGTTACTCAGAAACCGACCAAATGGGAGTCGTTTATCACGGAAATTATGTCCCTTATTTTGAGATTGGACGCGTGGAATGGCTTAGAAATAAAGGGGTTTCGTATAAAAGTATGGAAGAAAGCGGTATTGGCCTTCCGATTGTGAACATGAATATAAGTTACAAAAAATCGGCGAGATATGATGAACTTTTAACAATTCATACGACTTTCAAAAGTCACTCTTCTGTGAAGATCGAATTTGACTGCGCAATCTACAATGAGGCGAATGAGTTATTAACAACTGCGACGTTTATTTTAGTATTTGTAGCGTTAAAAACGGGTCGTCCAACAGCTCCTCCAGAATACATTTTGGAAATATTTAAATCGCTTGAATAATTGTTAAAACTGACAAGATTTTGATATGAATTTATACTAATTTGATGTCAATTTCGAACATTAAATCAAAAATGCTGAACACTGTTTCGGCATTTTTTTTTCGCGTTTTTGTCACAATTTTTCCAATTGGCAATCCCGAATCTTCATCCATTTCCATTTCCTGAGATACGATTTCTAATTTCTTTTCTTTGATTACTCGCATCACTTTATTCATGTTTTTGTAATCAAAAGAAATTAAAAATTCAACGTCGATTGTTTTTTCTACAATTTCACAAACTTCCAAAGTCATTTGCGCAGTGGTTCGATAAGCAGCAATCAAGCCGCCAACGCCTAATTTTACTCCGCCAAAAATACGAACGACTACAACAAGAACGTTGGTTACTCCAAAAGATTGTATCTGGCCATAAATTGGAGCTCCAGCCGTGTTGCTTGGCTCGCCGTCATCGTTGGCGCGATACGAGATTTTATTTCCAACGCCAATTTGGTAAGCATAACAATAATGTACCGCATGAGGATGCTGTTTTTTAAGCTCCTCTATAATGGGTTTTACTTCGTCTTCATGATCTATTGGAAAGGCATAGCCAAAGAATTTACTGCCTTTTTCTTTAAACAGTATTTCTTCAGATGCAGATGCAATAGTTTGATAAGTATCGTTAATTTCCAAAAGCAGTATTCTAAATTATATTTTTCTTGTAAAGGTCAACCACATCTTCTTTTCCAACTTGAAGATTCCAAACTTTAATTCCTAAAGCTGCGGCGCTGTCTGTGTTTTCTGTTTTATCGTCAACAAACAAAGTGTTTTCTGCAATTAGATTGTTTTCATTCAAAACAAATTGATAGATTTTTGGATCTGGTTTTCTCATTCCGATATCAAACGAAAAATAAACTTTTTCAAAACAAGCATAAAAATCTTTGTAGAAAGAAACACCGCTTTTTGTTTCGAATGTATTGATGTGAATGGAATCGGTGTTGCTCAATAAAAACAAACGATATTTTTTTGATAATTCTTGAAGGAATTCCAGACGATAAAAAGGAAAATCGGCCAAAACTGCGTTCCAAGCTTTTAGAATTTCTTCTTTAGAAGCGTTTGGCAATTGTTTTTGAAAACCTCCAATGAAATCTTCTGAAGAAATTGCTCCCACTTCAAAAGAAAGATTTAATTGATCAAATTCATTATTCCATTCGGTCATCCCTAATTTTTGCAAACCAGAAATGGTGGCAGGTTTATCCAAATTGATAAAAATATCTCCAAAGTCAAAAATTATCGCATTAATCATAATTTCTAATTTGTATTAATTCGTCGCTTAAAATGTTGGTTTTAGAACTATTTTTTCTTGAGATTTCTGGGGCTTTCGTTCCTTTTTCAAAGCTTGTTTTTCCGATAAAAATTCGAGCTTCATCCCAAAGATTTTCATCAATAAAAGATTGAAGCGTTTGTCTTCCGCCTTCAATAATTACAGATTGAATTTGATTCTGATATAAAATATCCAAAATCTGAGGAATTATATTCTTTTCAAAATCAATTATTTCAAATTGAGTATTTTCTTTTGAAGGTTTTGACGTTTTAGAAAAAACAATAGTTTTTACCCTATCATCAAAAATAAAACTGTTTGCATCAATTCGATTATTTTGATCGATAACTATTCTTGTCGGATTATTTCCATCCCAATCTCGAGCATTCAATTTCGGATTGTCATCAATAACCGTTTGTGTTCCAACAAGAATGGCTTGTTCTTCAGTTCGCCATTTGTGAACCAATTGCCTTGAATGTTGATTTGTAATCCAAATTGGTTTTCGATCTTGATTTGTGACTTTTTCAGGAGCCAAAAAGCCGTCCTGACTTTCTGCCCATTTTAAAATAATATAAGGTCTTTTTTTCTGATGAAAAGTAAAAAAGCGTTTATTCAGTTCGTTGCATTCGTTTTCTAAAACTCCAACAGTGATATTCGCACCAGCTTCAATTAATTTTAGAATGCCTCTTCCAGCTACTTTTTCATTTGGATCAACAGTTCCCACAACAACATTCGGAATTCCATTTGCAATAATTAAATCACAGCAAGGAGGAGTTTTGCCAAAATGACTGCAAGGTTCCAGACTGACATAAATAGTTGCTTTTTTTAGCAATGATTTGTCTTTTACAGAATTTACGGCATTAACTTCTGCATGAGGTTCGCCCGTTTTTTTGTGCCAGCCTTCGCCAATAATTCGATCTTCATAAACAATTACGCTACCAACCATCGGATTCGGATACGTTGTTCCAAGTCCATTTTGTGCCAGTTCGATGCAGCGTTTTATATATTTTTCATGTATATTCACAGTGCAAAAGTAGTTAATTTTGAGATTATCACTAACTCAAAAAGGTTAAGTTGTGAAACAATCTGAATAGTTATAATGGGATCAAAATACTATCTTTACTTTTGTGTTTATAATGATTTAGAATAAAAAAAATGGTAAATTGGCTTATACGAGCAATTAAAAAAGAAGACAATCAGTCAGTTGCAAGTTTGATACGTTCTGTTTTTGATGAAATGGAAATTCCAAAAGTAGGAACAGCATACGAAGATCCGTATCTGGATTTGATGTTTGAAGAATATAATAAATCCAAATCGGCATATTTTGTTGTAGAAAATGATGGGGAAATTGTAGGCTGTGCAGGGGTTGCGCCTTTAGAAAATGGAGATCCAGAAATCTGCGAATTGCAAAAAATGTATTTCCTGCCAAAAACAAGAGGTTTAGGAATTGGAACGCAAATGATGGAAAAGTGTTTGGAGCAAGCCAGATTTTTTGGTTTTAAAAAATGCTATATAGAAACCATGCCATTTATGCATGCTGCGCAAAAGCTGTATAAGAAATCTGGTTTTGAATATTTGGATGCGCCAATGGGAAATACTGGGCATAGTTCTTGCCCTGTATGGATGCTGAAAACTTTGTAGTTGTTCTGTAACAAATTAAAAACAGCAAGACTTATTGAAAGATAAAATGTCAGTTTTGGACTGATATAAATTCTCAAAAATTAAAAATGAAAATTAAACAATATCGTACTCAGTTTATTAAAGAATTAGCTCCTTTTTACGATGCGTACGAAGCAGAGAGTTTTTTTTATTTGATTCTAGAAGATAAACACCAGCTTCGTCAGATTGATTTAGCTTTAAATCACGAATTGGTATTTGATGAGAATGATTTTATGATATGGGACGAATTGCTGAAACAGCTTAAAAAAGAAGTTCCGATTCAGTATTTGCTTGGGAAAACAAACTTTTACGGTTTGGATTTTGAAGTAAATGAAAATGTTTTGATTCCGAGACCAGAAACAGAAGAATTGGTAGAATGGATTATCAATGAAAATGCAAGTCCAGATAAAAACAAAAAAATAAGAATTCTAGATATTGGAACCGGAACGGGCTGTATTGCTATTTCGTTGGCAAAAAATCTGCCGAACGCAGAAGTTTTCGGAATTGATGTTTCAAAAAAAGCGATTGAAACGGCCAAAAGAAACGCCATCAGAAATGATGTTGATGTCACTTTTATGCTTTTGAATATTTTAGAAGCCGAAGAATTTGCCTGTCCGTTTGATGTTATTGTTTCCAACCCGCCGTATGTTCGAAATCTAGAAAAAGTAGAAATTAAAAAGAATGTACTGGATTATGAACCGCATTTAGCACTTTTTGTAGAAGATAACGATCCGCTTATTTTTTATAGAAAAATTGCTTCTTTAGCACAAAACGGCCTTCAAGAAAAAGGGAAATTATATTTTGAAATCAATCAATACCTTGGACAAGAAATGATTGATTTACTAGAAAATATGAGTTTTGAAAACGTAGAGCTTAGAAAAGATATTTACGACAATGACCGTATGGTAAAAGGGAATATTTAAGTTTTCAGTCTCGGTCTCAGTTTTCTGATAATCGTAACTGAAAACTGAGACCGAAAACTGCGACTTTAAAAATTATTCGTAACGCAACGCTTCAATAGGGTCTAATTTTGATGCTTTAATTGCTGGGTATAAACCAGAAACCAATGCCACGCAAAAACTTGTAGCAAAAGCAGCAAAAATTGCCATCCACGGAATTACAAAAGAGAAACTCATGGCAGTTGCAATGGCAAAGCCAAGGAGAATTCCTAAAACAATTCCAACCAAACCTCCAATTTGTCCAATCAATAAAGTTTCGATAAAAAACTGAAAAGCAACAGTTGATCTTTTGGCTCCTAAAGCTTTTCGAACACCAATTTCTCTTGTGCGTTCTGTAACCGAAACAACCATAATATTCATCAAAGCAATAGAAGATCCTAGAATGGTGATAACAGAAATAGTCCACGCTGCAATTCCTAGATATTGAGTTATGCTTAGAATTCGGTTAATCAAATCATCGCTTCGAACCACACCAAAATTATTGTCGCGCACAGGACTTAATTTGCGAACTCTTCGCATGGTGCTTGTTGCGTTATCTATGGCTTCGTTTAAAACTTCTTTTTTAGAAACCATCACACTAATGGTATAATTGATGTTTGGCGCTGTAAATAAAGACCTCGCAACCTGAATCGGAATTAAAACTCTTAAATCTTGGCTGTTTCCAAACGTAGAACCTTTCTCTTTCAGAACGCCAATCACTTTAAATCTTGCGCCTCGAATGGAAATGATTTTATCAATTGGATTAATATCCTTTAAAAGTCCTTTTTCGAAATCAGAACCAACAACACAAGAATACGTGTTGTTTTCAATATCAAACTGATTAAAACTTCTTCCTAAACTAGTTTCAAGTCCAGAATTAGTAATAAAATGTTCATCTACACCAACAATTGTAATTTCTGGATCTGTTTTTTCGCCTAGATATTTTACTTCAGCGGTTGAAGTTGCCGTAAAAGATAAAGAGGTTTCGGTAAACGGATATTTAAACTTGTTTTTGAAGGCGACAGCTTCGGGATAAGAAATAATTGGATTAACTACTTCTCGTTCCTTCCCACCACGGTTTCGGACTTTATTTTCGTATTGATTGATGTTAAAAGTATTGGCTCCCATTGAGGCAAAATCGCTGGAAATGGTGTTCTCTAAAGCAGAAACTACAGTCAAGATTCCAACCAAAGCCGTAATACCGATAGCAATAATTAAAACGGTAAGAATAGTACGCAGAATTTGTGTTTTGATAGAACCAAAAGCAATTCGGATATTTTCTTTAAATAATTTTAGCATCATGACCAATTTGTCACGAAAATACGTTTTTTGTTACAAGTTTGTTTTCGAAGTGTTATTATTTATTTTAAAAAGTGAGATATTTGCAGGCGATTATGATTCGAAGAATCAATAAGAATTAATGTTAAGGTTTTTGAAATAATCTAAAATCAGAAATCTAAAATCTAAAATAAAAACAAGATGGCTTCAAAACCAAGTATACCAAAAGGAACAAGAGATTTTTCACCAGCTGAGGTGTCAAAACGTCAATATATTATTCAGACTATAAAAGCTAATTTCGAGAAATTTGGATTTCAGCCAATCGAAACGCCTTCGTTTGAAAATTCAGATACCTTAATGGGGAAGTATGGAGAAGAAGGAGATCGTCTGATTTTTAAAATTTTAAATTCTGGAAACTTTTTCTACAATAAAAGTAAAATTGAATTACCAGAATCAATTGAAGAATTACAGCTGAATTCTGCTGAGAAAATTACTTTAGAACAAAGAATCGAATTAAATAAATTCACTGGAAAGATTTCGGAGAAAGCATTGCGTTACGATTTGACAGTTCCGTTTGCAAGATATGTTGTGCAACACCAAAGCGAAATTGAATTTCCTTTCAAAAGATATCAAATCCAACCAGTTTGGAGAGCAGATAATCCGCAAAAAGGACGTTTTAGAGAATTTTTCCAATGCGATGCTGATGTAGTTGGTTCAAAATCTTTATGGCAGGAAGTTGAATTAGTTCAATTGTATGATACTGTTTTTACTTCTTTAGGTTTAGAAGGAGTTACAATTAAAATCAACAACAGAAAAATTTTATCTGGAATTGCTGAGGTAATTGGCGCTTCAGATAAATTAATCGATTTTACGGTTGCGCTTGATAAATTGGATAAAATAGGAGAAGACGGCGTAAAGAAAGAAATGATTGAAAAAGGAATCTCTGAAGAAGCGTTGGTTAAAGTACAGCCGCTTTTTAGTTTCTCAGGAACTTTTGCAGACAAAATTGCACAACTTTCAGCATTATTAGCTTCTTCTGAAGAAGGAATGAAAGGTGTTGAAGAATTGAAATTTATTTGTGACAATGTTGCAGAATTAGGACTTTCAACTGCGATTTTAGATTTAGATGTGACATTAGCGCGAGGTTTAAATTATTACACAGGAGCTATTTTTGAAGTTGCGGCTCCAAAAACTGTTTCGATGGGGTCTATCGGCGGTGGCGGAAGATACGACGATTTGACGGGTATTTTTGGTTTAAAGAATATGAGCGGTGTCGGAATCTCTTTTGGTTTGGATAGAATCTATTTAGTTTTAGAAGAATTGCAATTATTCCCAGAAACCGTTGCGGCTACTTCAAAAGCATTGTTCTTGAATTTTGGAGACAAAGAAGCGCTTTATGCTTCGCAGGCAATTCAGAAATTGAGAAAAGAAAACATAAAAGTAGAATTATACCCTGACAGCGTAAAAGTGGGGAAACAATTTCAATATGCAGACAAACGTTTAATTCCGTTTGCAGTATTGGTTGGAGATCAGGAGATTGCTTCAAATTCTTATACACTTAAAAATTTAGTGACAGGAGAGCAGGTTTCTGTTGATTTTGACGGATTGAAGAATGCATTAGTCTAAGAATTAGAATTGTAAAGATTTTGTTTCACTCAGATTTTGCAGATTTAGGCAGATTTTATTGATTTTTCATTTTTAAAAATCTGTGAGCATCTGCTCAAATCTTTTAAAATCTGCGTGAAATTTTTTTTTGAAATTTGTAAAATTTTTTCATCGCAGATTCATAGATTAAAATAATTTGTTTTGCTCTGATTTGATGAATTTTAGCAGATTTAATTCGTTTTTAATTAAATAAAATCTGTTTGAATCTACTGAAATCCCTTTAAAATCTGCGTGAAATAGTTGCGGGACAAGAAAAAAAGCTTTTAATTTGCGACCTCAAATTACGGGCGTAGTTCAAGGGTAGAATAGCGGTCTCCAAAACCGTTGATGGGGGTTCGAATCCCTCCGCCCGTGCAAAAAATAAATGACAGCCTTGTCATAAAAGCTCAAAATAAAAAAAAGCTTCGTCTCTTTAGGCGAAGCTTTTTTTAATATAAGGTAAACTTGAATTAATAATTATTTAGAGGCCGAAGCCAACCCTTAAATTCAATTTTTAGTGGTAATAATTTATGTTTATTGGTCTCAAAGATAAGATAAACTAAAACGTAATAGTCTTAAAATTATAATAAAATTTTTCTCTGCAAATGCGTTTTTTAAATGTCTCATAATTAATAAAGTGACAATTTGACATTTTATAAGATTTGGCAGTACTTTTGCAATCCAACAGAAAGAAATAAAAATGAAGTTTAAGAATATTTTTAAAAATAAAAGTAATATGACTACGGAAAATACAGAATTCGATCAGGAATTAGACGATGTAACGTTAGAGAACAATGCCAACGGAGAGCAGTTAATTGTTGAAGAATTAAGTGTTGAGGAGCAATTAGCTAAAGACTTGGCTCACGAAAAAGATAAGTTTTTGAGATTATTTGCTGAATTTGAAAATTACAAAAAAAGAACTTCAAAAGAACGTATCGATTTATTTAAAACAGCAAACCAAGAAGTTTTATTGGCAATGCTTCCAGTTTTAGATGATTTTGACAGAGCTGCAGTAGAAATCAACAAGTCTGAGGATGAAAACTTGAAAAAAGGAGTTGAATTGATTCACGATAAACTTAAAAACACTTTAGTTTCTAAAGGTTTAGAGCAAGTTGAGATTCAGGCTGGAGATGCTTTCAATGCTGATATTGCTGAAGCAATTACCCAAATTCCAGCTCCGTCTGACAAATTAAAAGGGAAAATTGTTGATGTTATTGAAAAAGGATACAAATTAGGAGACAAAATTATTCGTTTCCCTAAAGTTGTTGTAGGAAACTAAAAAAATGTAAACAAAGTCCGATGAATTATTTTTGGATTTTGGTCCCGAAGCTTCGGGATAAGATTTGGAACTTAATCTAATTATGAAAAAAGATTTTTACGAAATACTAGGCATTTCAAAAAATGCTGATGCTGCCGAAATTAAAAAAGCATACAGAAAAAGTGCTTTAAAATACCATCCTGATAAAAACCCAGGCGACAAAGAGGCAGAAGAAAACTTCAAATTGGCGGCAGAAGCTTATGAAGTTTTGAGTGATCCACAGAAAAAAGCGAAATACGATCAATATGGTCATCAAGCATTTGATGGCTCTGGCGGATTTGGCGGTGGTCACGGCGGTATGAATATGGATGACATTTTCAGCCAGTTTGGTGATATTTTTGGTGGCGGATTTGGCGGTTTCGGAGGCGGAGGCGGAGGTCCTCGTCGTGCGAAAGGAAGCAATCTTCGAATTAAAGTAAAATTGACTTTAGAAGAAATTGCAAATGGAGTTGAGAAAAAAGTAAAAGTAAAACGTAAAGTTCAGGCAAAAGGTGTAACGTATAAAACTTGTACGACTTGTAACGGTCAAGGCCAAGTAATGCGTGTAACCAATACTATTTTAGGAAGAATGCAATCTGCATCTACTTGTCCTACTTGCGGTGGTTCTGGTCAGATTTTAGATAAAAAACCTTCTGAGGCAGATAGTCAGGGAATGGTTCAAGAAGACGAAACAGTATCAATCAAAATTCCTGCGGGAGTTGTTGATGGAATGCAGTTGAAGGTTTCTAACAAAGGTAACGATGCTCCAGGAAATAGTATTCCAGGAGATTTAATTGTGGCAATTGAAGAAGTTGAGCATGAATTCTTGAAGCGTGAAGGTGAAAACATTCATTTTGATTTATACATCAGTTTCCCTGAAGCAGTTTTGGGAGCTTCTAAAGATATTGAAGCAATCAACGGAAAAGTTCGTATTAAATTAGAAGAGGGAATTCAATCTGGAAAAATTTTAAGATTAAAAGGAAAAGGAATTCCAAGTTTAAATGGTTACGGAAGCGGAGATTTATTAGTTCACGTAAACGTTTGGACTCCAAAAACTTTAAATAAAGAGCAAAAACAATTCTTTGAAAATGCTTTAAACGACGAGCACTTTGCTCCAAGTCCAGAGAAATCAGAGAAATCATTCTTTGAAAAAGTAAAAGATATGTTCTCATAATCTGAACTTTTTTAAAAGGTTATAAAAAAATAAAAACCCATTCTAGTATAAATTAGAATGGGTTTTTTGCGTAATATGACACAATTTCGCTTCGAATTATTTACTTTTACAGTCGCTGAACTTTAACAGGTAAAGCAACGCAGTAAATCCTTAAAAATAGCATGAGTAACTTACTTGAAGTACATAAAGTCGTAAAAAAATACGGCGATTATGTAGCACTTAACGAAGTTTCATTAAATGTGCCAAAAGGCAGTATATATGGACTTTTAGGTCCGAATGGAGCCGGAAAAACTTCCCTTATCAGAATCATAAACCAAATTACATTGCCTGACAGTGGCGAGATAATTTTGGATGGAGAAAGATTGCAACCAAAACACGTACAAACTATTGGATATCTTCCAGAAGAAAGAGGTTTGTATAGCTCAATGAAAGTAGGGGAGCAATGTTTGTATTTGGCACAAATGAAAGGTCTTTCTAAGGCTGAAGCCAAAAAACAGCTAGATTATTGGTTTGACCGTTTAGGAATTCAAGGTTGGTGGAACAAGAAAATCCAAGAACTTTCTAAAGGAATGGCGCAGAAAATTCAGTTTGTAGTTTGTGTTTTGCATAAACCAAAATTGCTGATTTTAGATGAACCGTTCTCAGGATTTGATCCCGTTAATGCAAATGTTATTAAAGATGAAATTTTAGCTTTGAAAGAACAAGGTTCTACGATTATTTTCTCGACTCACAGAATGGAAAGTGTAGAAGAACTTTGCGAAAACATTGCTTTAATTCACAAATCAAATAAATTGATTGAAGGTAAAGTTGTTGATGTAAAACGTCAATTTAGAACCAATAGTTTTGAAGTTGGAATCCTGACCAATAATGTTGAAGGTTTGATGTATGACATTACACAAAAATTTACTGTTTCGCCTGCAAGCTTTAAATCTTTAAATGATGATTTGAAATTAAATATTCAGATTGGAAATGCTTCGCCAAATGAATTGTTACATGTTCTGACACAGCGCGGACAAGTGACACATTTCGTGGAAAAAATTCCAAGTGTACACGATATTTTTATTCAAACGGTAACAGAAAATAAAGTTTAGATTTCGGATTTTAGATTTTAGAGTGAAAGCCTGAAATCTATAAATCTAAAATCAACAATCTAAAATCTAAAATATAGAAATGAGTATTATTTCATTAATTATAAAAAGAGAATTTATTGCCAAAGTCCGCAATAAATCTTTTGTTGTCATGACTTTTTTGAGTCCGCTTTTGTTTGTGGCGATAGCAGTTTTTATTGGCTATTTGAGTTCGATGAAAGCAGAAACAAAACGAATCGCTATTCATGACGAAACCGGACTTTTTGCTTCAGATTTTTTAAAGGAAAATAAAAAAGGAGCCGAATTTAAATATCTGAATTTATCTGAAATTGATGTAAAAGCTTTAAAAGACAGCATTACAAAAGAAAATTTCAACGGATTAATTGTTATTCCGAAAACTAAAAATATTAAAGAGTTAGAAAGTAAAATTGAATTTATTTCTAATAATAGTCCGAGCATTTCTTTTATCGAAAACACTCAGGATATTATCGGAAATAAAATTACAAAACTAAATCTAGAAGAAGCAAAATTAGATACTTTGGCGATTCAGAAAGCGCAGTCAGATGTGAATATTCATTTGGTAAAAGCTTCTGGAGAAGAAAGTTTGAAAGGGTTGAACGAAATTAAAATCGGAATTGGCGGTGCATTTGGTTACTTGATTATGATGTTTATTATCATTTACGGAAATATGGTAATGAGAAGCGTAATCGAAGAAAAAACAAACCGAATTATCGAAATTATTATTTCGTCTGTAAAACCATTTCAATTAATGATCGGTAAAATTGTGGGAACTTCATTAGCTGGAATTCTGCAATTTATGATTTGGGCAATAATTGGATTGGGATTGATGTTTGCTGCTTCAGCATTTTTCGGAGTAAACGTTGGGCCAACAGCGAGAATTTCGCCAGAAATGATGCAAACGGCACAACATGAGTTTTCAGGATCTGCACAAATGTATATTGCTGAATTATGGAATTTGCCAATTGCCAGCATTTTAATCGGATTTGTAATTTATTTTATTGGAGGGTATTTTCTATACAGTTCATTTTATGCAGCAATTGGAGCGGCAGTTGACAATCAAACCGATTCTCAGCAATTTTTGCTTCCAATTCTAATGCCTCTGATTTTGAGCGTTTATATCGGATTTTTTACAGTAGTAAACGATCCTCACGGAAGTGTTGCGGTTATCTTTTCAATGATTCCGTTAACTTCGCCAATTGTAATGTTAATGCGTATTCCGTTTGGCGTGCCGTGGTGGCAAATTGCAATTTCGGTATCATTATTGTTTGCTACATTTTTCCTTGTGGTTTGGTTCGCTGCAAAAATTTACCGAGTAGGTATTTTAATGTACGGCAAAAAACCGACTTGGAAAGAATTGTATAAGTGGCTAAAATATTAATTTTTTGAAGCTGCTAAGTGGCTAAGATTCTAAGATGCTAAGTTTTTTAGCTATCAAAAGAAAAACTTAGAAACTTAGCATCTTAGAATCTCAGAAACTTAAAAAAGAATGAGTAAAATACTAATTATAGAAGACGAAGCAGCGATCAGAAGAGTTTTGGTGAAAATTTTATCAGAAGAAAATGATGCGTATCAGGTTGATGAAGCTGAAGATGGTGTTGCGGGACTTGAAAAAATAAAAAACAACGATTACGATTTGGTTTTGTGCGATATCAAAATGCCAAAAATGGACGGTGTTGAGGTTTTGGAAGAAGCTAAAAAAGTAAAACCAGAAATTCCGATGGTGATGATCTCGGGTCACGGCGATATGGAAACTGCAATTCAGACGATGCGTTTGGGAGCTTTTGATTATATTTCGAAACCGCCAGATTTGAATCGTTTGTTGAATACAGTTCGAAATGCTTTAGACAAAAAACAATTAGTAGTTGAAAATAAAATTCTAAAGAAAAAAGTTAGCAAAAACTACGAAATGATTGGTGAGAGCGAATCAATTAATCATATAAAAGTGATGATTGATAAAGTTGCTCCAACAGAAGCTAGAGTTTTGATTACTGGACCAAACGGAACAGGAAAAGAATTAGTGGCGCATCAATTGCATGAAAAAAGCGAGCGTTCTAGTTTTCCGTTAATCGAAGTAAACTGCGCGGCGATTCCGAGCGAATTGATCGAAAGTGAATTGTTCGGACACGTAAAAGGTGCTTTTACTTCAGCAGTGAAAGATCGCGCTGGAAAGTTTGAAGCGGCAGACAAAGGAACGATTTTCTTAGATGAAATTGGAGACATGAGCCTTTCGGCGCAAGCCAAAGTTTTACGTGCTTTGCAAGAAAGTATGATTACAAGAGTTGGTGCTGATAAAGATATTAAAGTCGATGTTCGTGTTGTGGCTGCAACCAATAAAGACTTAAAAACAGAAATCGCTGAAGGCCGTTTCCGTGAAGATTTATACCATCGTTTGGCTGTAATTTTAATCAAAGTTCCGCCATTGAATGAAAGACGTGATGATATTCCTGCTTTGATTTCGCATTTTACAGAAAAAATAGCTTCAGAGCAAGGAAACGCTGTTAAGTCGTTTTCGGCGCAAGCCATTCAATTATTGCAAGAATACGATTGGACAGGAAATATTCGTGAACTTCGAAATGTTGTAGAAAGATTGATCATTTTGGGAGGAAACGAAATCTCTGAGGGAGATGTGAAAATGTTCGCAAGTAAATAATGATTTAGGTTTTCCAATCTAAAATCATAAATCTAAAATTTAGAAATGAAACTAAAAAAAATAAACGAGAAATTACAAGACGCTTTAATCGAAAACGGTCTGACAGAAGCTAATGCTTTACAGATGGAAACTTTTTCGACTATAAAAAGTGGTGCGGACTGTATTATTATTTCTCCAAAAGGAAGCGGAAAAACAACGACGATTGTTTTAAATGTAATTCAGCAGTTGGCTGGCCAAACAGAAGAATCTCCTCGAGCTCTGATTATTGTTGAAGACAAAGCAAAAGTTTTGGAGATGGTTGAGCTTTTTAATAAATATGCAAAATACACCGATTTGGAAATTTATGGTGTAAATGAAAAAGGCGACATGGATTACGATAAAAACTACGTTTCTACTGGAATCGATGTTTTGATCGGAACTCCAACTAAATTAAACGATATGTTCAGCACGGCGGGTTACAATGTAAATCGTCTAAAGATGTTTATTGTGGATGATGCAGATCCGATTTTGAAATTGCGTCATGATCCAAAAATTACTCGTATTTCTAACAGTATTGCTAAAGTGCAGCGAATTATTTTTTCTGAAACTTTGACAGAACGTATCGAAATTTTAGCAGACAAAATAATGGTTGAGCCTTATTTGTTTGATATGGACAAAGATGGAGAAGAGCTTGATGAAGAGGAGGATGACATCGAAGAAGAATAATGAAGTAAACAGTCCCGGTTTTCAGTCTCAGTAACTGAATTGCGGGATTTTTTTATAAATGGTTTTAGTATACAGTTTGCTGAAAACTGTGACTGAGACTGAAAACTTAATAATAAAATAGAATATCATGGGATTAATGAAAGTATTTTCAGGAAGTGAAATATTAGCAATTGCTTTGAAAGAAAGATTAGAAGAAGCAGGAGTTGAAACAGTAAAAAAAGACAATATTCAATCAGCGCGTTTAGGCGGTTTTGGTCAAACAGACTTGGCGGTTGAAGTATTTATTCAAGAAACAGATTTCGCGAAAGCAAATCCAGTTATTGAAGAATTTAGAATGAGCCTTTAAAAAAGTCGCAGTTGGCAGTCGCAGTTTTCAGTATTCAAACTGTAAACCGTGACTGCGACTGAAAACTAAAAAAATATGCAATACAAAATGTTAGTGCTCGACATGGATGATACCTTGTTGACAGACGATCACAGAATATCAGATTTAAATAAAAAAGTAATATTAGAAGCTCAGGCAAAAGGTGTTTATGTGGTTTTGGCTTCTGGAAGACCGACGACAGCAATGACAGCTTATGCAAAAGAGCTGGAATTGGATAAAAACGATTCGTATATGATTTCGTTTAATGGAGCGATAATCAGTCGTGTAAAAGACGATTTGATTTTATTCGAACAAAAGCTGACTGTTGAACAAATTCATGCTTTATATGATTATAGTGTAAAAAAGAATGCGCATATCATTACGTATTTAGATGACGAAATCATTAGTGAAACAGATTCTGAGTATATTGAAGTTGAGAAAGAAATCACAGGAATGGCACATCATAAAGTTTCAAGCTTTAAAGATTATGTAGGCAGACCGGCGGTTAAATGTATTTTGTTACAAGATCCAGCTTATTTAAAAACGTTGGAAAAAGATTTGATGGATGCTATGCCGCATCTAAGTGTTTCGATGTCTAAACCGTTTTTCTTAGAAGCAGCGCAGCAAGGTATCGATAAAGCGGCGAGTTTGAAACTTTTGGCTGAAAAGCTAGGAATTCATCAAAGTGAGATTATCGCAGTTGGAAACGCAGGAAATGACCTGACAATGATCGAATATGCAGGTCTAGGGGTTTGGGTTGATAACGTAACGCCTGAATTGCGTGATAAAGCCGATGTAATCGTAGCTTCAAATAATAATGATGGGGTTGCTGAAGTAGTAACTCGCTATATTTTAAACTAAATAAAATGAAAAATCCAATTGAAACAGAGCGTTTGCTTTTAAGAGAATTAGAACTATCTGATGCAGAAGGAATGTTCGAATTGGATTCGAATCCGAATGTACATTTGTTTCTTGGCAATAAGCCAGTAAAGCACATCGATGAAAGTATCGAGTATATCAAATTTGTTCAAAAACAATATAAAGATTTTGGAACAGGAAGATGGGCTGTTGTTCTTAAAGAAACAAAGGAATTTATTGGCTGGTCTGGAATCAAATTTATTACAGACGAAATCAATAAGCACAAAGACTTTTACGAGTTAGGATATCGTTTTATCGAAAAACATTGGGGAAAAGGATATGCAACTGAAGCAGGTAAAGCTTTTATTGAACACGCTTTTAATGAAATGAAGGTTGAAGCGCTTTATGCTTATGCCGATGCAGGAAACGAAAATTCTAGAAAGATACTAGAAAAGTTAGGTTTTCGTTTTGTGAATTCTTTCGAATATCAAGAAGAATTAGAAGTTTGGTACGAACTTAAAAATCCAAACTCAAACTAAGAAATGTGTTCCAAATCTTTACATACTTAAAAGTCAGTAAAGATTTGGAAACAAATCAGAGTTAAATATTATTTTTTAGCTACAGAAACAAAGTATTTATTTCCGTCACCCATAGTTAATTTTACACGCTCGTCGCAAAGATCGATTGCAAAATTTGCACTTTCGTAACAGCTGCAAGTTGTGTTTTTGTCTTTAGACATTTCTGTTTTACAGTTGTTGTTTTTAAAACTTGCCAATTGTGGTGTGTATAAACTAACCAAGTCAGTAGAAGCAGTTACTAAAGAAATGATACTTGCAGAATTGTTATTTGTAATTCTATATACAATTCTATCCGTATAATTTACTTCGTTAACAGTTACTTTACGAATGTAGGTATAAGCTGTAGATCCTTCACCTGGTTCTTTAACTTCAAACTTAAACCCAACTGCACGAATAGCAACATCAAATTGCTGTTGTGAGTTAAAGCTTGCCCAAGTCGTCAATGTGCTAATAGTAGGAAATGGATTTGCACTTGCAGCTGGAGCATTAGTTTGCGCTTGCGAACTAAATACGGTTAAGAACATCAAGCAGATTGTGGGTAAAAATGCTTTCATAAAGCGTGGTATTTGTAATTTAATTTTGCCTACTCTCTTTGGTTTTCGGCTTTCCCATTTCATTTTGTAACACAAAACAACAACATAACGAGTAAAATTCAAAATTGTTATGCCTGAATTATTATTAAATTAATTAAAGCGTATTAAAATTGTTTAATATAAATGTATTGCAAACTGTATTTGTAACAATGGTAAATGTAAGAAATTTTGATTTTAAAACGGTAAAAATTGTATTTAATCGATAAAACTTGCATTTAATCGATTATTTTGTCATTTTATTCTTATCAGAATGTATAAAAATAAAAAATATACACTCAGTATTTTTTTTTAAAATAAAAGTAAAAACTTTAACTTTTGAATGTTTCAAAATTAACATTCGCGCAAAATATTGATTCGAAGTCTATTAATTGCTTTCTTTTAATGAATATTGTTTGTAAATTTGCGGCCTTAAATTTTTTGACAACGATTTCATTAATTTAAGACAGATTATGGAAAATAGAAAAAAAGTTGCCTTTTATACGCTGGGTTGTAAACTGAATTTTTCAGAGACTTCTACAATTGCCAGAAATTTTAATGACGAAGGTTTTGACCGCGTCGATTTTGAAGAAATAGCAGATATTTATGTCATCAATACTTGCTCTGTAACAGAAAATGCAGATAAGCAGTTTAAGCAAGTAGTTAGAAAAGCAATGAAGCTGAATGAAAAAGCTTTTGTTGCTGCTGTTGGCTGTTATGCACAATTAAAACCAGAAGAATTAGCATCTGTTGATGGAGTTGATTTGGTTTTAGGAGCTACAGAAAAATTCAAAATCACAGACTATATTCATGATTTGAGCAAAAACGATATGGGTGAAGTTCACTCGTGCGAAATTGCTGAAGCCGATTTCTACGTTGGAAGTTATTCTATTGGAGATCGTACAAGAGCATTTTTGAAAGTTCAAGACGGCTGCGATTATAAATGTACGTATTGTACAATTCCGTTGGCAAGAGGAATTTCTAGAAGTGATGCTTTAGAAAATGTATTAAAAAATGCCAAAGAAATTTCGGCTCAAAATATTCGTGAAATTGTTTTAACCGGTGTAAATATTGGTGATTACGGAAAAGGGGAGTTCGGAAATAAAAAACACGAACATACTTTTCTAGATTTAGTTCAAGCTTTAGACAAAGTAGAAGGAATTGAGCGTTTGAGAATTTCTTCAATTGAACCGAATTTGTTGAAAAACGAAACAATCGAATTCGTTTCTAAAAGCCGAACTTTTGTACCACATTTTCATATTCCGCTACAATCAGGAAGCAATGATATTTTGAAATTGATGAAACGTCGCTATTTACGCGAAGTTTATATTGATCGTGTAAATAAAATTCGCGAAGTAATGCCACACGCTTGTATTGGTGTTGACGTTATTGTTGGTTTTCCTGGAGAAACAGATGAACATTTCTTAGAAACCTATCATTTCTTAAACGAATTGGATATTTCGTATTTACACGTATTTACGTATTCAGAAAGAGATAATACAGAGGCTGTTGATATGGAAGGCGTTGTTCCTTCAAATGTAAGAGCAAAACGCAGTAAAATGCTTCGCGGTTTATCTGTTAAGAAACGTCGTGCTTTTTACGAAAGCCAATTGGGAACAAATAGGACGGTTCTTTTTGAAGGAGAAAATAAAGAAGGATACATTCACGGATTTACAGAAAATTACGTAAAAGTAAAAACTCCTTGGAATCCTGAATTGGTAAATACTTTGCAAGAAATCAATTTAACAAAAATCGACGAAGACGGAAGTGTTCGTTTGGAGTTTTTGAATAAGCTTGCTGAGGTTTAAAAAAAAAAGATATTCAGAACTTTGTCAAAGTTAACACATAAAGTTTGTCATTGCGAGGAACGAAGCAACCGCACTAACATGAGTAAAAACTTAGCAAATTGAGATTGCTTCGTTCCTCGCAATGACACAATAAAACAGAAAAGCCTCTTAAAAAGAGGCTTTTCTGTTTTTATAACTTTTGATCTTGAGCGACCACCAATTTCAAAGAATTAATATAATCCGTATCAAACTCAATTACTCGAATTTTTTCGGGATTAAAACTCAATTCTCCCCCAAACTGACCTCGCGTATCTAAAAAATCAATTGTCAATTCTTCGTCGTTCAATTCGATTAATTTTCCTAGATAAGCAGATTTAGATGATTTTTTTGCAATCTGAAAAATGCCGTATTTCTCAGAAATAAATTTAATGATTGAAGCCAAATCTTTAATTGGAATAATATCGTCAGAATTTATTTTTAAACCTTTCAAACGAATTACTTTTTCTGTAAAAGCCAAATCGTGATCTCGGTTTACAACTTCAATGTTTTTATTTCTAAGAATAACAAAACCATCCAAAACAAAATCTACAGGATTATTTCGAAGCAAAATCCATTCATCAGAATAATCAATAAGAAATCCAGAGAAAATCTGTTTTTTATCCTGAAATTCTATTTCGACCAATTGTCTTAAATATTGTTCCATTTTACAATTTTTGTGAGTTTAGATCTTTGTCAAAGTTTTAAACTTTGACAAAGATTATAAAGATGTCTTAAGGATTAGTAGACCAAATACTGCTGTTTTTAATAAACACTCTTCGGTTTAATTTTAATTGTGCAATGATTAAATCTGCCATATCTTCAGACTGCATTACTTTTTCTGGATTTCCGTCAGTCAGGTTTAAGTCTTTTGCCATGTCAGTTGCCACTGTACTTGGCGTTAAAGCCGTAACACGAATATTGTGTTTTCTCATTTCCTGCATCAAAGAATCGGTTAAACCTAAAACCGCAAATTTAGAAGCGCTGTAAGCACTTGTCAAAGCGTTTCCGTTTAATCCAGCAGTTGAAGAAATATTGATAATATCTCCAGTTTGTCTTTCGATCATATTTGGAATAATCGCGCGAGTTGTGAAATAGGTTCCCATTAAATTCACCTGAATAATTCTTTCCCAAGCTTCTGGCTCTAATTCTAAGAATTTTCCAAAAGAAGCAATTCCGGCGCTGTTGATTAAAATATCGATATGTTTAAATTCGGCTAAAGCTTTTTCTACTGCTTTATTGATCGAATTAATATCAGAAACATCAGCACTTAATGCCAAAGCTTTTACTCCTAAATTAGAAGCTTCGTCAGCCAATTGTTCTATATCTTTTTGAGTTCTTGAAACTAAAATTAGGTTTACACCTTCTTTAGCCAAAGCAATTGCTACAGCTTTTCCAATTCCTTTTCCTGCGCCAGTAATAAAGGCATTTTTATTTTTTAAGTCGGTCATGATTGTATTTTTAGAAATGCAGAAAGCATCATTTTAAGTCTTACAAAAATAAGGTTTTGAAAACTAAAATGATGCTTTAAAAGATATTCTTAATCTAAGTTTAACAACTTTCGATTATTCTTTTAGAACCATGTCGATACACATTACGGCTCCTAAAATTAATTGTCTCAACGAACTATCAGCTGGAACTGTTTCTTCAATTTGAAGTGCGTAATTATCGGCACTTGTAAAAAACTCTTTTCCTAATCCTGCCCATTTTTTATTTACTTGAGCCAATTGTTTGCCTTCATGCGAAAATTTAAAATCCCAACCTGTCCATTTTCCTTGAAGCGTTGCAACTGGTTTTTCGTTTTTATCCAAAATATCAAACTTTCCTCCAATTGAAAAGAATTTTTGTTTGAAAGTTCCAACCAAATGATCTTTTTCGTCCAAAACTTCAACAGTCGATCTAAAGATTGCAACACCTCTTCTTACTGTAATTAACTTTTCGCCAGAAGCGGTTGTAATTTCAATATTAAACGGAGTTGCTCTTTTGTAATCTGTAAATCGGAATACTTTTGTGAAAAAACCAAGATTGTTTTCTCGGCAATTCATGATAATCTGATTGGTTTCTGGATGATAAATATCGTAATTGTTTGCGGCTTTGAACATTCCAACATGTTCTTTTACTAAAAATAGATTTTGGCTTAAAATAGGATTCATACGTGTGTAAAATAATTTTTAAAAATAAAGTCGCAAATGTAATAAAATATAGACGAATTATTGGGTTTCCTCAATTTTGCCTCTAGAAGCTTATTTTTTCCTAGTTATAATAATTGCGCCATTTGCTCCTTGATCTCCGTAAATTAATTTAGCTTCTGGGCTGTGCATTACTTTCAAAGACTCAATATCATTAGGATTGATTTTAAAAAAATGTATGCTATCAGTTATTTTTCCATCCATAACATATAAAGGATTAATGAAAGCAGATTTAGACGGCGCACATATTCTGATTTTAGAAGATTGAACTTCTGGCGCAAGAACAGTGTTTTTTGAAACTGTTTTCTCTTGCGCCATTGTTCCATAACTAAATAACATTAAAAAAGAGAATGAAAGGAATTTTATGGTGTTCATATTTACTTTCTAGTTGTATTGTTTTGCCCCCTCAACTAAACGAATAAACTCTGCTTTATACCCTTCGCCATCATTTGAATTTCCTTGTTTTGCCAATTTTACAATTCCGTCAGAAGATTTGTCAGAGATTAATTTTGACTCTCTCAATTTCAATCCGAACCAAGCTACGGCAGAACTAAATTTCATGTCCTCGCTCGCTTTTTCTAAAGCAATAGATTTGTTTTCGATTACCTGAACCATTTCGATGCTTTTTTCGCCGTCAGGTTTTTTGTAACGGAATTTTACTGTTGCCAATTCATTGCTATAATTATTAGAATTCGTTTCTGGTTGAGTGTATTTTAAAGCATCTGGCTGTTCCGCTAAATAATTGCTTTTTACACCTGCAGGAATTATTTCATACAAAGCTGTAACGGTATGATTACTTCCTAATTCTCCGGCATCAATCGCATCATTTTTAAAATCTTCTGGACGCAATTTTCTATTTTCATAACCAATCAAACGATACGCTTGAACTTGTTTTGGATTAAATTCGATCTGGATTTTTACATCTTTCGCGATAGCAAACATCGAACCTTTGAACTCTTTTCCTAAAAAACGATTCGCTTCCTGAATATTGTCGATGTAAGCATAATTTCCGTTTCCTTTATCGGCCAAGATTTCCATTTTACTGTCTTTATAATTTCCCATTCCGTAACCTAGACAAGTCAAGAAAACGCCAGTTTTTCTTTTTTCTTCGATCAATTTTTCCATGTCAGTATTAGAAGAACTTCCTACGTTAAAATCGCCGTCTGTTGCTAGAATTACACGATTGTTTCCGCTTTTGATGAAATTTTCTGTTGCAATTTTATAAGCCAATTCGATTCCTGCACCGCCGGCAGTGCTTCCGCCAGATTGCAAATTATCCAATGCATCAACAATTGTTTTTTTCTCATCACCAGAAGTTGGAGGTAAAACCAATCCTGCTGCGCCTGCATAGACTACAATTGCCACTTTATCTTTTGGTCTTAATTCGTTAACCAAAATTTTTAATGATTGTTTTAATAAAGGCAATTTGTTCATGTCGCCCATTGAACCCGAAACATCAATTAAGAAAACTAAATTCGAAGCTGGCAAATCGTTTGTTGGGATGTTTTTTCCTTGCAAACCAATTTTCAAGATTTTGTTATTTGAATTCCAAGGAGAATCACTCACTTCTGTGTTGATAGAAAACGGATGCTCGTTTTTTGGCTGCGGATAAGTATATTTAAAGAAATTAACCATTTCTTCTACACGAACTGCATCTTTTGGAACTTGCTGGCCATTGTTTAAAAAGCGTCTGATATTGGTATAAGAAGCATTGTCAACATCTATAGAAAATGTAGAAAGAGGCGCTGTTTTTGGACTTTCGAAAGCATTTTCAACAAATGTATCATAATCTTCCTGAGTTGGCTCAGTCGGAATTGGAAGAATATTTAATTTTTTGTCCAATTCTTTTTCAGAAAGATTTTTGTAAAGGTCATTTTTAGTCGCAATTACAACAACACCATTTGCGCCTTTTGTTCCATAAATAGAAGTTGCATCAACATCTTTTAAAACCTTTAAATCTTTAATATCATTCGGATTAATTTTTGATATTTGGTTGGCTTTTGCCGGAACTCCATCAATAATATAAATCGGTTCGTTTTTTGGAGCAACAGGAGCATTTCCGTGAATGACAACAGAAGGACTTGGAGCATAAAGAGTATTACTTTGAGCTGTCATAGCCACTTTGGTTTTTTTTCTTTCAGCACGTTCGTAACTGCGATCGCTATATCCAGCATCGCTTGAACCATAACCTACAACTACAACTTCACTTAATGTTTGGTTATATTCCTTAAGTATGATATTCATTGTATTTGAGTTTTGTACCTTTTGCCTCTGTGTTTCAAATCCAATGAAGCTAAAAACTAATAGGTCACCTGTTTTTGCCTGAATGCTATATTTTCCGTCAAAATCAGTTTGAGTAGATGCTTTTGAAGTTTGATTTAAAATAGTTACACCTGGAAGAGGCTGTTTTTCTTTATCTGAAATGATTCCAGAAATCGTTCTTTCTTGTGCCATGGTTACGAAACATATAAGCATAGCAATGGCTGATGAAATAAGTTTTAGACTTTTCATGATAATAAGTTTTAGAATTAATGTTTTGATTTTTAACGAGCTAGATTATGAAAATCATTGCCTTTTAGGATAACAGAGGAAAGGAGTTAGATCTTTTATTTCTAAAGAATCCACCATTATTAAACTGATAATATTTTTTTCTTTTAATATTATTGTTTCGGTTTTTAAACCTTTATAACTAAAAACAAGAGTGTCGCTTTTTTTTACTTTTATAGCATACTTGCCATCAAAATCAGTTAGTGTTGATCTTTTATTTTCTTTAATTGATACATTAACTCCAGGAAGCGCTCCATTTTTATCTGAAATAATTCCACTAATCATTTTTTCTTGTCCCATAGATGTAAAACTTATAAGCATAGCGCTAGTTGATAAAATAAGTTTTAGACTTTTCATGATAATAAGTTTTAGAATTAATGTTGAGATTTAACTTTGTCAAAGCTGCAGACTTTGACAAAGTTTGAGATTATTTTTTCGGAGCTGGTCTTCCGTTTTTAGTAGTGATAATGACAACTCCTTTTTTTCCTTTTTCGCCATATTTTTCGGTAGCTTCAAGGTCTTGCAAAATAGTTATCGTTTTTATTTCCTGATTATCCAAAGGTGCGTACGGACTCGTTGGTTTTTTGCCAAATAAATCTTGTTCCGAATAATAAATGCCGTCAATGATGTATAGCGGATCGTCTAAAATCATTAGAGAATCTACATTTTCAGGTTGCAAGTTTGGAAGCTCTTCCTGCATCATTTTATCTTTCTTTACATCATCACTATGCGCAATAGCTCTACCGTTAAGCACAACTAAAGGAGCGCTTTTTTTAGCTTTTTGTGCAGCTGGCGATGCAGAATAAGCAACTTTTGCAGATCTTCTTTCAGGATAACTAGAATAGCCCATGTCTGACGTTACTTCTTTTTTTGATGAAGTATTATCTTCTTCGTCAAAAGAGTCATTTAATACAACTTTTTCTGGCATCGCTGTTTCTTCTGCAATTTTTGGTGCAGGCGCAGAAAGTACTGGTTCTGGTTGAAGAATTATGTTTTCCTGAATTGCAACTCGTTCTTTATGCTTAGTTTGGTTTTCTAAAATTTTAACAGCTTCTTCGTTAGAAACTATTCCAGAATCTGAAGTTGCGTTTTTTTCGTTTAAAGTAGGTTTCTCAGGTTGTTCGATTTCTTTTTCTTCAAAAACTACTTTTGGAGCATCTGTTACAGCCTCTTTATCTGAATGTAAAAATTGGTAACCCAAAGAAATTAGTAAAAGAAGAGAAGCCGCAACGGCAATTTTTTTCCATAAAGTGATTGTTTTCTTGTCTTCCTTTTTGTCCAGTTTTTCTTCTACACGCGCCCAGACCTTTTCCATTCCTGGAAAGTCTTGAAACTCGGCTTTTTGCGAAGCTTCTTTTATTTTATCGAATAATTTATCTTGATTGTCCATGACTATTTTGCTTTTTGATAATACAGTTTATTAACCAGTTCTTTCAGTTTGGTCTTCGCGGCATTCAATTGTGATTTTGAGGTGCCTTCAGAGATCTTTAGCATTTCGGCTATTTCTTTATGAGAGTAACCTTCAATGACAAAAAGGTTAAAAACAGTTTTACAGCCGTCTGGAATGTGGTTTAATAAATTAAGTAAATCTTCTTCTTCCAATGTATTTAGTTCGTCGACAGAAGGCTGAGAAATCAGTTTTACGTCGTCCAAATACATGTTGAAGTTGGTTGCTTTTCGAATAGTTGCCAAACAATGATTTACAGTTATTCTTTTGGCCCAAGCTTCAAAAGCATAGGCTTCTTTTAACTGATCTAGTTTGGTGAAAATAGTAAAGAAAGCATCGGCTAGTGCTTCTTCGATTTCTTCTTCCTTTTTTAAATATCTTTTGCAAAGGCGGTACAACTTTGGCGCCATGTATTCGTACACCTCGCGCTGGGCATCGCGGTGCATTTTTTTACAGTTTGCTATTTGAGTTTCGTTTATCACAATTGTTGTCTTTCTTATATAGAGAGATAAAAAGATAAAAAGGTTGGGACGGGTGTGAAAAAAAAATAAAAATAATCATTTTTTGCTTTGTAGTGAAAGCAAAAAAAAAATCTGTAGAAGTCACTTAAGGCTTCTACAGATTTCATTAAATCATATTTGAGTTTTTACTTTTTAAGCTGAAACTTAGTATTTCCAACCTGCCATAATGCAAATGCCCACATGTCTGCTTCATCACCGTAAGTAACATCTAAGTCACTTGAATGATGACCATTGGCATAGTTAACGTGCAACAAAATTGGATTTTCTGAGCTATTATAATTTTGCAATATTGCAGCAAATTTACCTGGTTCCCAAGGTGAAACTCTAGGGTCATTAATTCCTGTACGAATGAAAGTAGCTGGATATTTTTCGCCTTTCTTAACTTTACTTTGCGAATCCATTTCTAAAATATATTTTACATCTTCTTCATTTTTTAAAGTTCCAATCTCCGGAATTTGATTTGCTCCATTTGGTGAAGTTTCCATTCTAATGGTATTGGTACAGCCAACTTCAACCAAAGCTACTTTATAAAGATCAGGACGTTCTGTAATTGCTCTTCCAATTAATACACCTCCCATACTTACTCCATTTCCAATAAGTTTTTCTTTAGAAGTATATTTTTCTTTTATCAAATATTCTGAACAAGCAATAAAATCTTTCCAAGTATTTGGCTTTTTAGCTTTCATTCCGTCAGCATGCCATTTATTGCCTTTTTCACCGCCACCTCTTACATGCGTAAAAGCCACAACAGTATTTTGTTCTAATAGGGTCATTACGCTAGGTCCTACAAAATAAGGATATTCACTAATTCCATAAGCACCGTATCCTGTAACATAACAAGGATTAGAACCGTTCATTTTGAGGTTTTTAGGATAAATTATAGATAAAGGCACCATTATTCCATCATGACTTGGTACTTCTACTTCTTTTACAATATAATTTTTGCTAAAGTCAGGAAAAGAACCATTAGCGGTTAATTCTTTACTTTTTTCTAATTTTCCAGTTTGAGCATCATAATCATAATCAGTAGAAGGAGTAACCCAGCCATTGTTAAAAAGCCTCAAGTTATCGTTTTGACGTGGACTTAATGGAAATCCTGAATTAGAACCCATTGGAAGTGGGATTTTTTTGATTTCTAAAGTTTTGACATTAACTTGGAAAGTTTCCTGATTGATTCCGTCGCTCAAATTATAGTAAATGAAGTTTTTAGACTTTCTTAATCTTCGTATAACTTTATCATTTTCTGGAACAAGAATCGTTGGATTATTAAAATCTGGATTTTTCAGACTTGTATATGCCAGTTTATAATTAGGAGCATTTTTATGAGTAAGAAAAAAAACTTTATCACCAATAATTTGGCTATCTGTTACATCATCTTCATATTTTACTAATGGTTTCCAATTAATTTTTGATTTTCCTAGTTCTGAAAATGGCGCATAAAAAGAAAATTCTTCATTTTTTGTAGATCCAATATCCAAAATGATATACGAATAATCATCCGGTAATTTAACATAAGGAAATTGTGCAGCTAGAATTCCTAATTCAGGATTGTTTTCTCTTGAAGCCAATATTTTATCTGTTTTTGGATCAGTTCCAATAACATGCAAAAAAGCTTTCATGTTCTTCAAAAAATCGTCACTTGTATTATCTCTCGTAGCCATTTGTGTATAGGTTATGGCTTTACTGTCTGGAGTAAATTCAAAAGGAAATTCGCTCCAAACGGGAGTAAGGTTATCTGAAAGGAATTTTTTCGATTCGAGATCCATAATTTTTAGGTCGCAAACTTCTGCACCGCCTTCAGATATGGTTACGGCTAATTTTTTATTATCAGGACTAATATTAAAATTAGTGATCGTTGCACCTTTAGTAATTGTATTAGGATCTAACAATAAAATTTCAGCTCCATTTCTGCTTTTACGGAAATACAACTTGTATATGTTTTCTTGCTTTTTATTTTTTGTATAGTAGAAAATATCTCCAACCTGTCTAATAGATCCATATTGATCTCCTCCCAAAGCTTGAATTTCTTTCATTCTATTAAAAAGAACATCGCGTCCAGAAATTGTTTTCACGATAGAATTGGTATAATCCGATTCGTCTTTGAACCATTTTTGAACTTCAGGATTGTTCATGTCTTCAAGCCATCTGTATGAATCTGTGATTTTTGTTCCAAAATAATCATCTACAACAGGACGTTCGGGAGTCGTAGGATATTTGTACTGGGCTTGTGTGGCCTGACTTGTAATAAAAATTAAAAGAGCGAAAGCGGTTTTTTTGATCATTGTTTTTTTGCAATTGGTTATCTTAAGTTATTTGATTTTGGTATAAAAGACGCAATTTTAAGAAAAATGTTACATTTTATTTAATAGGCAATGTTAATTTATAAATTTTAGTTTCTAAAAGTTCAGTGTCATTATCTTCGCAAAGCAAAAACTCAATTTTATTATTTTCTTTTTTGTAAAGAGTTAGACCTTCAAATTTATTGGTTGAGGTAATTTTTTGAGTGAAATCTATTTTCATCGTTTTTACATCGATTCTTCCGATGAAACTTCCTAAGATTGCGCCGTCATCATAAGTTGATTTTGTGTCTTCTGCAGTTGAAAGAAAATAGATTTTATCGTCTACCAAAATAGCATCGGTAAAACTAGAGCGAACGCCTTTTATTTTTGGAAGTTTGTAATTGACAGAAATCAAAGCAAATTCTTCTCCGAGATTTTTAGCATGAATGGTAAAAATGGTGTTTTTGTTGGTAGCGCCATTTCCTCGATTGAATAAATACCAATTTTCGCCATCGAAAATAGCACCTTCCAAATTAAAATCTTCTGGTTTTATTTCGCCAAAATTTTGCATTACAGCATATAAATCGACTAAATTATTTTTTTGTAAAACCGTTTTTGATTTTGTGTCGAACTCAATCATTTTATTTCGGTTTTCGGTTGAACCAGAACCAAAAACATAAAGTGTGTCATTATGATGCGTTAAAGATTCAAAATCAGGTTTTAAGTTTTTCGGAATATTTTGCGTCGGATTATCAATTAAAGGGTGCTGGTTTAATTGTTTGTTTTGAATGTTGTATTCGTAAAGGGATCCGCTATTGTCGCCAATTACGTAAAGTGAATCATTATTTAAAAATAATCCTGATGCAGAACCGATTCCGATAATGTGAAATAATATTTCTAATGTGAATTTTTCCATGAAGTTTTGTCTTGAATATTGCAATGAATAGCGTTCCGATAACTATCGGAATTCGTAAAATTAGTATATTTAAGATATAAAAATGTAAAATATGAAATCAATAGATCCGAAAGATTTTAAAGTAGTAGATAAAATTAAACTAAAAGACATTCCGACTTTATTGTCAGTAAAAGCCGATGACGACGAAAAAGAAGAAAAATTAGATAAGGTACAAGCCAAATTAAGCGACTTGCAAGATGTAATGTATGCGCACAATAAATACAGCGTTTTGATTTGTCTACAGGGAATGGATACTTCGGGAAAAGACAGTTTGATTCGTGAAGTTTTTAAAGAATTTAATGCGCGTGGAGTAGTGGTGCATAGTTTTAAAACGCCAACCTCGGCAGAATTAGAACATGATTATTTGTGGAGACATTATATTGCGCTTCCAGAAAAAGGAAAATTTGCGATTTTTAATAGAACACATTACGAGAATGTTTTGGTAACGCGTGTACATCCTGAATATATTTTGGGTGAAAACCTGCCAGGAATTAATTCTGTAGATGATATTACGCCCGATTTTTGGAAAAATAGAATTGAACAGATTAATAATTTTGAAAAGCATATTTCTCAAAACGGAACAATTGTAATGAAATTCTATCTTCATTTGAGTAAAGAAGAACAGCGCCAACGTTTATTGCGACGTTTGGATGAAGAAAAACACAATTGGAAATTTTCGCCCAGCGATTTGACAGAACGTGGCTATTGGGACGAATATATGAAATATTATGAAGAGGCAATCAATAAGACTTCGACTTCGCATGCGCCGTGGTATGTTGTTCCTGCAGACGATAAAGAAATGTCGCGCTATATTGTAGCTAAAATTATTTGGGAAGAAATGAAAAAACACACCGATATTACAGAACCTGAACTAGACGAAAAAACGGCTGCAAATATCGAATTGTATAAAAAGGAATTGGGCGAGAAAGTTAAGTAATTGAGATAATTTGCCAATTAGATAATGAGATAATTTTTGAAACTGTATTTTAAATTCCGTTGGTCAAAACAAAAATGTAGTTCATCAAACTAATTTGAATAGTGTTTATGGTTTGTGCTTCTTTGCGTCAAATTAATAAAAACTATTATCATGAATATATACAAATTATTGTTGCTGACTGCCATTTTCTTATTCGGATTAATTGCTTCTAAAATCAATGCTCAATCTGTATCTCAAGTTCAGCTGATTTTACCTATTAAGGCAAACTAATTAATGTCAGTAAAAGTTTTAGTTCGAAAATAAATTACCCTGCATTTTATCGTTTATCCCTATTAAACAGCAAAGAATCTTTTTGGTTCTTTGCTGTTTCTTTAAAAAATATAGGGCTACTTTTGATGTTAAATTTTCTCAATAAATTATTATAAATGATTGCAATTAATAAAAATAGGCATTGGATGTTTTTAGTCTTTTTTTGGTGTCTATTAGGTTTTACAATTTGGGGTCAGTTAATAGAAGATTATAGTTTTTGGTCTGCTTTTTCTCAATCTGTTTTAATTTTGTTTTGTTCGACCGCTTTAGCACATTTTTTAAGCGATGTGTTATTGCCTCGCGCTTTGCGAAAAAACAAAATGGCATTGTTTGCCTTTCAAGGCGTTGTAGTTGTTCTTCTTTTGTCTTTTTCTTTGGCAACAGTTTATGCTGTTTTTTCAAATCCAGAAGCGCGAAGTAGAGTGTATCCTGATGGAGAAGATCTGAATACATTGCAGTTTTTATGGGTTCAATTTTATGGCAGCATTCCAGCGGCAATTTTGATAAATGGAACTGCTTGCGGACTTCGATTTTATCAGGAACATAATGCTATCGAAAGAAGTCATGCAGAATTAAAACAAGTTCACTTAGAAGCGCAGATTAAGATTTTGCAAGATCAGATCAATCCGCATTTGATGTTTAATATTCTAAATCATATTCATATTCTGATGCAAAGTGATGTGAAATTGGCATCAGATTTATTGGTTCAGTTTTCGGATATTTTAAGGTATCAATTGTATGAATGTAATAAGGCTTATGTGCCTTTGCATCTTGAAATTAAATATTTAAAAGATTTAATTGCCGTTGAAGAAACCAGATGGGGAAATGAACTTGAGGTTAAAAGCAAATGGAATATTGAAGACGGACAGCTTCAGATTGTTCCTTTACTTTTGGTTCCGTTAATTGAAAATGCTTTTAAACACGTTTCAAGACTTCCAAACCAAAAAGGATATGTGCATTTGTCTTGCAAACAGCTAAACAATCAATTGAATTTTAAAATTGAAAATTCTTATACAGAACAATATAAAATACCTTCAAAAAATCAGGGATTAGGTTTGGAGAATGTGAAGAAAAGATTGGAAATTCAATACCCAGAAAAATATAAATTAGATATCCATAAAACCGATTCAGATTTTACTGTTGAGGTTGTTTTAGATTTAAAATAAAAATACAGCTGACTATGAAATGTCTCATTATCGATGATGAACCTATAGCAAGAAACGGAATAGCAGATTTTGTTTCTAAAATTGATTTTCTGGAAACTGTTGCTACTTGCGCTTCGGCTCTAGAAGCGACTTCATATCTTCAGGAAAAACAGATCGATTTGTTATTTCTAGATATAAATATGCCTTATTTATCTGGATTGGAGTTTTTAGAATCTTTAGAGAATCCGCCTTTAGTGATTTTTACAACGGCTTATTCAGAACATGCTTTAGACGGATATAGGCTTCAGGTTGTAGATTATTTATTAAAACCAATTACTTTTCAGCGTTTTTATCAGGCTTCGTTAAAAGCAAAGCAATGGCATCAAATGCTGAATTCTCCAAAACAGAATCAATTAGATCCTTTTTTCTATGTGCGTCAGGAAGAAGGATTTCAGAAAATTTCTTGGATGGATATTTTGTATATCGAAGGAATGCAAAATTATGCGAAACTTCATTTTAAAGATAAAGTGTTGGTTATTCATCAAACCATGATTTCATTAGAAGAAACACTTCCTGCAGAAATTTTCTTTAGAATCCATAAATCATTTTTGGTAAATGTTACGCATATCGATTCTATTTCTGGCGGACGTTTATTTATAAAAGGACAAGAACTACCTATTTCAAGAACTCGTAGAGAAGTTTTATTGAAAGAGGTAGTCTATAAAAACTTGTTAAGCAGATAGCTCTAGAATTTCCATTTTAGAGCTATTGCTCCATAAAAAGTAGTCGTGAATTTCGGATCGGCAATATCTTTTTCTTTGAATATTTCTTTAATTTTTCGGTTTGTTGTCGAGAAACTTCTAAGAAGAGTCGTTCCTCCAGTTGGTTCTAAAACCCAGTGTTCTCCAAATTTCATCTGAGGCCTTAAACCCGTAATTATTTGCTGATAGCCAAGTAATGAAGATTTATTTCCAATTTTGGTTTCAGCTGTCATTCCGCTTAATTCGACTACCGCTTTTAAGTCAAATGTATCAGACATTCGATAACCAATTTCTGCACCTTCAGGAAAAGTAACTTTAAAGTGTAAAGCACCAGTAGTTTCCCAGTTAAAATAAATTCCAGGAAGAACCATTGGAACACCAAAACTATTCATTAAAACAGGACCAACACCCAAAGCCAATTTCGGATTAAATTGTTTGATGAAAAGAACGCCTCCTTGCAGCAAGACATCGTCTTTATTAATTTCCACCATATCTGTGTAAACACCGACTGAAGCCATTACTAATAAAGACCAAGACGGAGAAATAGAGCGTAAATGTTTGACTCCAATTTGTGTGTTTAGCAATTCATTCGGAAAACCGCCTTGAAATTCGATTGGAAGAGACTCCATTTCATAATTTCTATTTTCCATTTTGGCATAACTCGCATTAAAAACCACAGACCAAAGTTTAGGGTGATTGTATTGATCCATTTTTAAAGAAAGAGGCACTTCAAAAGCAATTTGTGCTCTTTTAAAATTGCTTTCGGCATTTGTCTTAGTACTATCCATTGGACGTACATATTTAGAAAAAGGGACATAATCGACTTTAAATTCGCCCGAAATTCCAGATTGAGAATGTGCAACTGTAACCAATAAAAAAAGGAAAAGCTGTGATAAATAAATGACTGTTTTGTTCATGATTCGATTAATTTTTCTGCGAATTACCGCGTTCTCAATCGATCCTGAAAAATCATTTGACTAATAGCACTTTTGTTTTGACCAATGGTAATGACATAAAATAAAAAACCGACAGACTCCTCAGACTGTCGGTTTTTACCAAAAACAAAATAATAAATTAAACCTATTTTTTATAGTTTAAAACCATAAGCAACACGTAGCGCTACTTGATTGGTTCTAAAGTCATGATAATCTTCGTAACGAACACTTAAGTCGATGTACTTGTTGGCATAGCCAATTCCCGGAGCCCATAAAAATGTAGTTTGATTGTAACCGTTAGTTACCGCAAAACCAGCACCAAGTTCTCCTAGAACATAAAATTGATCTTTTAAAACAAAAGCTTTAAAACCTGCTTTTGCTGGAATAAATCCAAGATCTTTAATGTCATTTCCAGCGGCATCTTTTTTGCCGTTAAATAAATTAGTAAATCCCGTTGTTAAGGTTAATGATGTTTTTTTAGAAAGGTCGTATTGTAAACGTACGTCTCCACCAAGAGCCCAATCATAATCGTTGTCGGTAGGAAGTCCGCCGTTTACTCCAAATCCTAATCTAAAACCCTGATCGTAATTTGTCGCTTCTGTTTCTTGAGCGAATGTCGTGTTGGCAAATAAAAACGTGAACGCAGCTAGGCATAACATCTGTACTTTTTTCATGGCTTATATTTTTGAAATTTCTATAATGTAAAATTATATGCAAGGCGTTTGGAGATTGTTATACAATTTTTAAAAATCGTTACATAATATTGAGTTCGTCTTATTTTTGTCTTAAAATTGGGATATATTTTTATTGATAGGATAGAATTCGAAGCTTCTGACTATCTTTGCCGACTAAAAAAGAATACAAGTGAATTTAAAGCAGTACACCAAAGAGTTTTCATATAATTTAAGACTAGCATATCCTGTAATTTTAGGGATGGTCGGACATACCTTAATTGGTATTGTCGATAATATAATGGTTGGTAAAATTGGAAGCACAGAATTGGCGGCGGTTTCACTTGGAAACAGTATGATTTTTATTGCAATGTCTTTAGGAATCGGATTTTCTACCGCCATTACGCCAATTGTTGCCGAAGGTGACGCAGAGAAAAACGATACCAAAATTCGATCTGCTTTTCATCACGGATTATTTCTTTGTACAATTTTAGGATTGGTGCTTTTTACGGTAATTATGTTCGCCAAACCAATTATGGAATTGTTGCAACAGCCAGAAGATGTTATCGTACTTGCAAAACCTTATTTGGGTTGGGTTGCTTTTTCGCTGATTCCGCTAGTAATGTATCAAGGGTATAAGCAATTTGCTGACGGAATGTCATTAACCAAATATTCGATGTATGCGATGGTTATGGCAAACGTACTTCACGTAGGTATAAATTATGTTTTGATTTACGGAATCTGGATTTTTCCAAAAATGGGAATTATTGGAGCCGCTTTAGGAACCGTAATTTCTAGAATATTCTTGGTGATGTTCATGCATATTATGCTTTCGCGAAGAGATGATTTAAAGCGATTTTTTAAAGGATTTAGTTTTAATGAAATTCAAAAAGCAACCATAAAAAAAATTATAAGCATCGGATTTCCTTCTGCCATGCAGATGCTTTTTGAAGTAGTTTTGTTTACGGCTTCAATCTGGCTTTGCGGAAACATCGGAAAAACAAGTCAGGCAGCCAATCAAATTGCTTTGAGTTTGGCTTCGATGACTTTTATGTTTGCAATGGGATTAAGCGTGACATCAATGGTGCGTGTAAGTAACCAAAGAGGTTTGATGGATTATAAAAAACTGGTTGTTGTAGCACGTTCTATTTTCTTGCTTGCTATAATTTTAGAAACCATTTTTGCCATTTTCTTCATCATTTTCCACGATTACCTTCCGTACATTTTCTTGAATATGGAAAATACAGGACAGATTTTAGATAATGAGGAAGTAATCGGAATTGCTTCAAAACTACTTTTAATTGCCGCGATTTTCCAAATTTCTGACGGAATTCAAGTTGTGGTTTTAGGCGCTTTACGCGGATTGCAAGACGTAAAAATTCCGATGTACATTACTTTTGTCGCGTATTGGGTTATTGGTTTTCCTATTTCTTATTATTTAGGAGAACATACAGAATTGAAAGCGCAAGGAGTTTGGATCGGACTTTTGGCTGGTTTGACAGCGGCGGCAATTTGCCTTTATGTTCGTTTTCATTACTTAACCAAGAGATTAATTAAGAATTCAGATACAGAATAATTAAATTTGAAAAATATATTTCACTGATTTTGAAGATTGAAATAAGTGAAATCAGTAGAAAAAATACAATCAATAACTAAAAAAAATAGACACATATGGAATTACCTAAATTTTTACTTGGAGATAACACCGATTTTCCAGACGATATTTTCATTATTCACCTTGATTATCCAAGATTTATCATCAATTTGAAAGATGATGAGGTGGAGTTTTTAGAAGAAGCTGAAGATCTTGACGAAGCAGAATTAAACATCGAAATGGAAGGTTTAATTGAAAAAGCAAACGAGTTTTATGACAGAGAAATAAACCGTTACGAAGAGTAATTAGTTTGACATTACGTTCTTATACTATTTTTAATGAAAAATTTACGTTTTTTAAAACCGATTTTTAGTTTCATCGCAATCGGATTATTGATTACAACTTTAAGTCGAATATTTTTATTTTTTCTTTTTAAAGAAAGAGTAGAGCAGACGCCAGATTTCTGGTATATTTTTCCAATCGGTCTTCGAATGGATTTAATATTGCTTTGTTATTTGTCGTTTCTTCCAGCATTGCTAATTACTTTTCTGCCGAATAAAGCGATAAAGTTTACCAACAAGTTTCTGGTAATTTATAGTTTTCTGTTTCTGTTCCTAATTCTTTTTGTAGAATTAGCTTCGCCAGATTTTGTAAAACAATACGATACACGTCCAAATAAGATTTTCTTAGATTATCTTATTTATCCAAAAGAAGTAGTCGGAATGCTTTTAAAAAGCTACCTGACTTCTATTATTGTAACGTTCCTAATTTTAGGAGTTGTAATTTATTTTGCTTTCAAAAAAGGAAAACAATTATTCCATACATCAAGTGCAGATTATAAATTCAAATTAATGGTTTTTCCATTAGTGGCTTTTTTGTTGTTTTTCGGAGCACGTTCAAGTCTAACTTCAAAACGTCCAATTAATGCAAGTAATGCGGTTTTTTCTACCGATCAGTTGACAAATACGCTTGGGTTAAACTCATTTTATACTGTGGCTTTTGCGGCATATTCAATCAAAAATGAAGGAAATACCAAAATGTATGGTAAAATGGATGAAGCTGAAGCGATTGCTCGTGTAAAAAAATACATGGTTGCAGGCCCGAATGATTTTACCGATGCTGAAATTCCGTTTTTACATGTGCAGCAGCCAGATTCTGTCGCAAAGAAACCTTATAATTTGGTGATCTTTTTGCAGGAAAGTTTGGGTGCAGAATATGTTGGGATTTTAGGAGGAAAACCATTAACTCCAGAATTTGATAAATTATCAAAAGAAGGAACATTATTCACCAATTTATATTGTACAGGAACCAGAAGTGTTCGCGGAATTGAAGCGGTTGTAACTGGATTTTTGCCTTCTCCATCTGAAAGTGTTGTAAAGCTTGGAAACTCTCAGCAAGGATTTTTTACTTTAGCGGAAGCGTTAAAACAAAAAGGTTACGAAACAAGCTTCATTTATGGCGGAATGGCAAATTTTGATAACATGGCTTCGTTTTTCAACGGAAATGGTTTCAGCGATATTGTCGATCAAGAAGATTTTGATTCTGATGGAAATAAATATGCCTTTAAAGGAACTTGGGGTTATTCTGATGAAGATTTAGTTACTAAAGCAAATAATTATTTCAAATCAAAAGGAGACAAACCATTTTTCTCTTTGATGTTCTCAACTTCAAATCATGAGCCTTTTGAATATCCAGCAGGAAGAATTAAACCTTACGATAAAAAGCCAGCAACGGTAAACAATGCCATGAAATATGCTGATTTTTCTATTGGGAAATTCTTCGAAATGGCGAAGAAAGAAGCTTATTTTAAAAATACAATTTTCATTGTAATTGCCGATCATAATACGAGAACGTACGGTAAAAATTTAGTTCCAATAAATAAATTCCATATCCCGGCATTTATTATGGGACCTGGAGTTGCTAAAGGAGCAGTTTACGATAGATTAGCAAGTCAGATTGATATTCCGCCAACATTATTAGGTTATTTAGGAATGCCTTTTGAAACGCCAATGGTAGGACGAAATCTAACGAAATTAGACAAAAAAGTACAAGGAAGATCTATCATGCAGTTTAATGATATCAATGCTTTTAGAGTAGAAAACCAAGTTGTTATCATGCAACCAAACTTGAAACCGCTTCAATTCGAAATTAAAAACGACACAACTTTAGTTCCTGTAAAACTAAACGAAGATTTAGCAAAAGATGCTTTAGCACACGTTATTACAGCAGGAAATTTATATAAAGAAAGCAAATATAAGTTGCGTAAAAAATAGGTTCAAAGGAACAAAGCGGCAAAGGTTCAAAGGTTTTTACTTTGGGCCTTTTTCTTTTTTTTGAAATATTGAAATCGTCGAAATGACAAGATTGTGTCTATGTTGTTTAAGGAAAAATAGAAAGATAGGAGCAAAGCGAAATCTTTTTTACTCTGAACCTTTGTCACTTTGAGTCTTTGCACCTTTATCAAAATACAATTTTAATAACCGAGAAGCAGCGGCAAACGATGAAATTTCATTGTTTTGCACTGCTTTTTTGCTTACTTCCAATAATGAAATAATTTCAGACTGATTATAGAAATTTTGTTTCAACTGTTCATTGATCGTTTCCATCATCCAGAAATGATTTTGTTCATTTCTTTTTTCTTGGAAAAATCCGCTTTTTTTTGTTAGTTCGAAATAATCAGAAATTGTATTCCAAACTTCAGGAATTCCGTCTTTTGTTAACGAACTGCAAGTAGTAACTTTAGGTTGCCAATTTGATTTTTTTGGAGGAAATAAATGCAGCGCCCGATTAAATTCTACTTTCGCCTGATTGGCTTTTTTGATATTATCACCATCTGCTTTATTGATAACAATTGTATCAGCCATTTCCATAATACCGCGTTTGATGCCTTGAAGTTCATCACCAGCGCCAGAAATTTTTAAAAGTAAAAAGAAATCAACCATGCTATGAACAGCAGTTTCACTTTGGCCAACACCAACTGTTTCGATGATAATTGTATCAAAACCTGCGGCTTCACAAAGAATAATCGTTTCTCGAGTCTTGCGTGCCACACCGCCTAAAGTTTCGCCAGAAGCACTTGGTCGGATAAAAGCATTTTCATCTTTAACCAATTCTTCCATTCGGGTTTTGTCGCCGAGAATGCTTCCATGCGAAAGCGAACTACTCGGATCAACCGCTAAAACTGCTACTTTTTTTCCAAGCTCTGTCAGATGTTTTCCAAAAGCTTCAATAAAAGTACTTTTTCCGACTCCAGGAACACCTGTAATTCCAATACGAATTGATTTATTCGCATGAGGTAAACAGCCTTGAACAACTTCACCCGCTTTTTCAAAATGATCAGAATTAGTGCTTTCAATTAAAGTAATGGCACGGCTAAGAGAAGTTCTGTTTCCTTCTAAAATGCCATTAATTAATTCTTGAGAAGTGGGCTGCTGTCTGCGTTTGTTTTTAATTTGATTGATAGCCGAAATATTGGTGATTTCGGGAGGAGAAATTCCAGCTTTTTCAGATATACTGCCAGATGGTTTATTGAAATTTGACAAAACGCATTTTTTAGAAATGTAAAAGTACAGAAAACAAAAACAGTTTCAAAAAGTTAGTTTGCCACGAATTTCCACTAATTTGTTATTCTGAAAAGGAGTAAAAATAATTTTGCCACGAATTCACGAATTTTCTTTTTTAAATCTTTGATATTATTTTTTCGAATTAATTCGAATAATAATATTAGATATAGTTTTCAAAAGAAAATTCGTGAATTCGTGGCAAAAAAAACTTAGAATCTTAGCGCCTTAGCAACTTAGTATCTTTTTAATACCCTGCTGTAAATCTAACTTGATGATGTTTTGGATTTTCTGCTTCATCAGCAATCACAACTGCCAAATCTTCTACAGATAAAATACTTCTTTGCTCGTCGTTAAAAACTGGATTTTCTAATCCTAAACGGTATTTTCCAGTTCTTCCTGTTTTAGTTCCAGCGTGCATTTCGAAAGCAGGACTAAAGAATGCCCAGTCTAAATCTTTTTCTTCTTTAATGATATTTAAATAATGTCTTGCAGCATTTGCGCCAGGAAAAATTTCTCTTGGAAAATCTGGAGTATCAACTGCTTGCAAGTCTGGAGCAACGTATAAACTTCCTGCGCCACCGATTGTAATGAAACGTTTTACACCTGATTTTTTAACCGCTTCTTGGATTGCTTTAGAACCAGCTAAAAAGTCATCATAAATGTTTGGGTTTGTCCATCCTGGGTTATAAGCATTGATAACAGCATCGTGACCTTTCAAAACTTCAGCCAAAGCATCAACATTAAAAATATCTGCAGCAACCCAAGTAGCGTTTGCTGTGTCTTTTGGAGTTCTTGCAATAGCAGTGATTTCATGTTTTCTGTCTGCTAATTCGTTTAAAAGTGCTGAGCCAACAAATCCTGTAGCTCCAATAAGTGCGATTTTCATAATATATAAATTTATTTAGTAATAAAAAATGTTACAGTTTTGATTAAAAAAATAGTTTTAAAATTGATTCGAAAAATCTTCCAATGAAATTCCTTCCAGCTGCGCGCTAACTTTCTGATTCATTTCGCTATATAAATTCTCCAAATGCTGATTGATATTTTTTCCAACAGGACAATCAGGATTTGGCTGATTTTTAGCAAAACCTAAACCAATCGTTTCAAAGGTCATTTCGAATATTTGTTTTAAAGTCAGTTCAGCAGCATTTACTGCCAATTTTGTACCGCCATTTTTTCCTTCTTTACTTTCTACAATATGATGTGCTTTTAAGTTGGCAATTTCTTTTCGAACCAAAACAGGATTTAAATTAATGCTCCCCGCGATAAACTCCGATGACAAAAAATCATTCGGAAATTTATGCAGCAGAGTAAGAATGTGAATCGTTATGGCGAATTTACCTGAAATCATACTGTAATAAAATATGTTACAAATTTACATCTTTTTGTAACACAAAATACTAATTTAACTAAAAATTAATTGTTTACCTCAATTTTTAAATACTTATTTTTGTGTTGATCTTATAATATGAACAACTTTATTCTAATATTTCTCTTTCTCTCACTCGGTCTAATTTTACAGCGAGTGAAACAATTTCCTACTCATATTTATAAGACACTCAATAAAATAGTTATTTATTTCTGCCTTCCTGCGATCACTTTATATCATATTCCAAAAATAAAATGGAGCAGTGAATTGTTGTTTCCAATAGGAGCGGGGTGGATTACTTATATTTTGGCTTTTATCTTTTTTCATTTTTTAGGAAGAAGAAATGGCTGGTCCAACAAACTAATTGGATGTCTGATTTTGACAGCAGGATTAAGCAACAGTTCTTTTCTCGGTTATCCAATTATTGAAGCTTTGTTTGGAAAGAAAGGTCTAGAAACTGCAGTTTTGGTAGATCAGCCTGGGACTTTTGTTGTGGTTTCGACTTTAGGAGTTTTTACAGCGGCTTTTTATTCTAAAGGAAGTCCAGATGCTTTAGGAATTTTCAAAAAGATTATTTTGTTTCCGCCTTTCATCATGTTTGTAATTGCTTGTTTAATGAATATTTTTCAAGTTGATTTAAACGAAAATCTTCAATCTGGATTACTGAAAATTGGAAGTTTGGTAACGCCTTTGGCTTTGCTTTCTGTTGGGTTGCAATTGACTTTTGATAGAAAAAGTCAGCATTGGAAATTTTTACGTTTGGGGCTTTTCTTTAAACTACTTTTAATTCCTTTTGTAATTTTTGTGCTTTATGTTTTCATTTTCAACCAGCATTCTGAAGTGATAAAAATTACGATAATGGAAACCGCTATGGCCCCCATGATTACTGGTGCAATCTTAGCTTCAACATACGGATTAAAACCGAAATTAAGCAGTATGATGATTGGTTTCGGAATACCGATTTCTTTTGTAACGCTTGCTTTTTGGTACTTTATTCTTAGTTTTATTTAAGAGTAAAATACTAATTATATCGACAAAGTAGAATTTTAACTTTTTTTTACCTTTTGAATGTTTTCTAAATGTATTTTTTAATTAATTTTAGAGGAACTAAAAAAGATAAATTATGTCAACATTAAGATTAGGCGATATAGCTCCAGATTTTCAAGCAGAAACGACACAAGGACCAATTAGTTTTCACGAATGGTTAGGAGATTCTTGGGGTGTTTTATTTTCGCATCCAGCAGATTTTACTCCTGTTTGTACTACTGAATTAGGAACTGTAGCGAACTATGTTCCAGAATTTCAAAAGAGAAATACTAAGGTTATTGCTCTGAGTGTAGACGGTTTAGACTCACACAAAGAGTGGATTAAAGATATCAACGAAACTCAAAATACAGAAGTTAATTTCCCAATTATTGCTGATGAGGATAAAAAAGTAGCGAATCTTTATGATATGCTTCATCCAAATGCAAGTGACAAATTTACAGTTCGTTCTGTTTTTGTTATCGGACCAGATAAAAAAATCAAATTGACTTTAACATATCCAGCTTCTACAGGAAGAAATTTCGATGAGTTACTTCGTGTAATTGACAGTTTACAATTGACTGCAAATTACAGTGTTGCAACTCCAGCAAACTGGAAAGATGGAGAAGATGTGGTGATTGCACCTGCAATTCCAGACAGCGATATTCCAGCTAAATTCCCAAAAGGACATACGCCAATTAAACCTTATTTGCGTTTGACACCGCAACCGAATAAGTAATCTAAGATGCTGAGATACTAAGTTGCTAAGTTTTTAGCTAGCGTAATAAAAAATGCGTTTAGATTTTCAATTTATGAAAATCTAAACGCATTTTTTTAATCTCAGTGTCTTAGCAACTTAGTATCTCAGAATCTTATTTAGCCGCCAACAAAGCCGCCATTCTTTTTTTATCTCCTACAACCCAAAGGATATCATTTTTTTCTAAGATTAGACTAGATTCTGGATTAAGAATACGATTTCCGTTTCGTTCGATTCCGACAACCATTCCGTCTGTTTTGGCTCTGAATTGTCCGATACTTTTTTGAATAAATTCATCTTGCGAAACTTCTAATTGGCGTAAAACAATATCGGTTTCTTCTACTTTTACCGGTGGTTCTGTCTCGTTTTGAGTTAAGAATTTTGTGAATTCAGCAATTTGGGCATCAGTTCCAATTACGCAAATTTCATCACCAGGAAATAAACGTTCGTTTTTAGTCGGAATTGGAATTGTAACTTCTCCTCGTTTAATATAGGCGATATTAATTCCCAATTGCTCACGAATTTTAAGTTCTTGCAAAGTTTGTCCAACCAAGTTAGATTCTTTTTTAATTTCAAAGAAAGACATGTGTCCGTCCCAAGGCATTAGATTGGCATATCTTCTGTCGATCTTTTTGTTTTCACGATCGTTGAAGTTTTTCAAAAAGTGATTTTCAATTTTATGATATTGCTCGTTTAGTTTTTTAGGGAAAATTTGATACGCTCCAATGGCAATTATCAGTGCGACGAAAGCTACCAAAGGAGAGAAGAAAATATTCAATAAAAAACCAACAAAGAATAAACCAAGGCTCATTCTAATCAAAATAAGCATTAAAAGCGCGCCACGATATTTACGTTCTTCCCAAAGAGCTTCAACTTCATCTACTTTTACACGACGAAGCGAAAGCGCCCATAAAAACGGTGCAATTACAACCAAAGTAAGCAAAGCAGCCAAAGTATTTCCGAATCTTGTGTCGGCTACTAATGGCGCTACAAACTTAGATGACAAAAGAATAATCGCCGTAATAATAATGGTATGAAGAATAATTTGTGTGATTGATGAACGAAGGACAATCTGCCAAGTGCTTACCGATTTGATAGCTTGAGCATTTACGCTATAACGGTTAATATTTTTAACCCATTTTTTAGGCATTTTTGATTCTAAAAATAAAGCAAAACGCTCCGAATATTTAATTAAAAATGGAGTAGTAAATGTGGTAATTGCAGATACGGCAACAATAATTGGATATAGGAAATCGCTCGTAACTTTTAAAGTCATTCCAAGAGTTGCAATAATAAACGAGAACTCCCCAATTTGCGCCAAACTCATTCCAGTTTGAACAGATTGTTTTAACGGCTGACCAGAAATCAAAGCTCCGATAGAAGAACTGAAAGCTTTTCCGAATATGGTCAATAAAGTGATTATAGCAACAGGAAGCGCGTAATTTACCAATGTTATCGGATTAATTAACATTCCGACTGATACGAAGAATACGGCTCCAAAAAAGTCTTTTACAGGCTGTATTAAATGTTCAATTTTTTCTGCCATTGTAGTTTCAGCAATAATAGAACCCATAATGAAGGCACCTAAAGCTGGAGAGAAACCTACATTTGAAGCAAAAATTACCATCATTAAACATAATGCCAATGAGATAATTAATAGCATCTCATCTGTTAAAAGATGTTTTGCTTTTTTGAAAATAGTTGGAATAATAAAAATCCCTCCTAAAAACCAGATAATTAAAAAGAATATTAGTTTTAAAACAGATTGCAGTAATGCAGCTCCAGAAACTTGATCGCTTACTGCAATAGTTGATAATAAAACCAGCATCAAAATGGCAACTATATCTTCTACGATTAAAGCTCCAAAAACAATTCCAACGAACTTTTTTCCTTTAACTCCCAATTCATCAAAAGCCCTGATAATGATTGTTGTAGATGAAATAGAAAGTGTTGCTCCTAAGAAAATACTATCCATTTTTCCCCAGCCCATCCATTGCCCGACGCAATAACCAATTATGGTCATAAACATAATTTGCGTTATGGCGGTGACAGACGAAGTCCCTCCAACCTTCATTAGTTTTTTAAAGCTGAATTCGAGTCCTAAACTAAAAAGTAAAAATATAACCCCGATTTCTGCCCAAACTTCAACACTTTTCATGTCAGAGATTGAAGGGAAAAAATCAAAATGGTTTCCGGCTAAAAATCCTGCAATCAGGTAACCTAAAACCAAAGGCTGTTTCATTCTTTTAAATATTAGAACGGCAATTCCGGCAGTCATTAGGATTAACCCTAAATCACTAATTAAAGGTTGTAAGTGGTGTGTAGTTTCAGCTGCGGCATTTAATGCAATCATATAAAGCGTGGTATTTTTTTTAAGTGGCTCAACCAGCTTTTCATTCAAATGAAATTCACAAAAACCCTAATTAGAACAATAGAGGAGTGAAGCAATCTGGTTTTAGCCTCTAGATTTAATAAAAAAAGCTATCTCGATAAAGATAGCTTTTTTTGGTAAAATATTTGGTATTTTTCTTAAATTCCTGTGTAATTACTAGGAGTTATGGCTAATAATTCTGCTCTAACCGAATCTGAAACTTCTAAAGTTGCAATGAAATTATGAATCGCATTTTTGTCGATTGCTTCATTAGTTCTGGTTAAACCTTTTAGAGCTTCGTACGGATTTGGATAAGCCTCGCGACGTAAAATTGTCTGAATAGCTTCTGCAACAACTGCCCAGTTTTTCTCTAAATCTTCAGCAAATTTACTTTCGTTTAAAAGTAATTTGTTTAAACCTTTAAGAGTTGCTTCAAAAGCAATAATTGTATGACCGAACGGAACACCAACATTACGTAAAACAGTACTGTCAGTTAAATCACGCTGTAATCTTGAAATAGGAAGTTTAGCCGCTAAATGTTCGAAAATAGCATTTGCAATTCCTAAGTTTCCTTCAGAGTTTTCAAAATCGATTGGATTAACTTTATGTGGCATTGCAGATGAACCAATTTCTCCTGCTTTGATTTTTTGTTTGAAATAATCCATAGAAACATATGTCCAGATATCACGATCTAAATCGATTAAAATGGTGTTGATTCTTTTTAAAGCATCAAAGAAAGCAGCAAAATGATCGTAGTGCTCAATTTGAGTTGTTGGAAATGAATGTTTTAAACCAAGATCGGTTTCAACAAATTTATTTCCGAATTGTTTCCAGTCAATTTGTGGATATGCTACATGGTGTGCATTAAAGTTTCCTGTTGCTCCACCAAATTTAGCAGCAAACGGAACATTGAATAACAAACGCATTTGCTCTTCTAGACGCTCTACGAAAACCAAAATTTCTTTTCCTAAACGAGTAGGAGAAGCTGGCTGTCCGTGTGTACGCGCCAACATCGGAATGTCTTTCCACTCAACACTTAATTCTTTTAATTTTGCAATTACAGCAATTAAAGTTGGCATATAAACATCTTCAAAAGCTTCTTTTGTAGAAAGCGGAATAGCCGTGTTGTTAATATCTTGAGACGTTAATCCGAAGTGAATGAACTCTTTGTATTGAGATAAACCTAATTTTTCAAAAGCATCTTTAATAAAATATTCAACCGCTTTTACGTCGTGATTCGTTACTTTTTCAGTTTCTTTAATCCAAAGCGCATCTTCTGTAGAGAAGTTTTTGTAGATATTTCTCAAGCTTTCAAATAAGCTAGAATCGATACCTTGCAACTGAGGCAACGGAATTTGGCATAACGCAATGAAGTATTCCACTTCAACTAAAACGCGGTATTTTATTAAAGCTTCTTCAGAGAAGAAAGGTGCTAAATTTTGAGTTTTGTTTCTATATCTTCCATCAATTGGCGATATAGCATTCAATTCGTTTAGAGTAGTCATTGTTATGTTGTTTTTTCGAAAGGTGCAAATATAAGCTATTGTTAAAACTTCTGAAAGCTATATTAGTGCTTAAATTATGGTTTTGAAAATTTTATCCCAGATTGTAAAGTAAAATCCGTAATTGTGAGACTCATTTTTATGATGATCATTATGGAATTTGGTCGTAGAAATCCACTTTGTGAAATAATTGCTATACCAGAAAGCAGGAAATATGTCTCGTTTTAAATGCCCAAATATTCCATAAGACAGATTTAGAACAAGATAGATAATAATGCTCAAGTAATTAAACTTCAAAATGGTGATTAAAAAGAGCCATATAAAACCAAAACCTAGAGCTTCTATCGGATGCAAGACATACAGACTGTAAACATTGGTTTCGACATGTGTATGATGCAGTTTATGAATCGGGTACATCCATTTTAAATAATGAACGAGAAAATGAAAAATAAACATGAAAAGATCCATTAAGACAATCAATAATAACGTATCAAAAATGATAAATTGCAATGATGCTGAAAAATCTATTTTCATGATTCCGTAATGATACAATTCAAAACCTATTAAAGTTATAAAGGTGTTGCAGATCAATGTTGAAAGCACCCATTTTTGATCTTTTTTCTTTAAAATTGTATTTTCTGGTTCCAGTATTTTTCCAATTAAACCAGACAAACCAACCAGCACTGCATTTTCTATTAAAAAGAAAACAAAGAGCCAAAAGAGATTAAATTGGGTTAATTGCTGTAACCAGCTTTCAAAAATCATGTTGTTTTTTCTAGGGTCAATAATTTTTCTCTCATATCGGCAACTCCTTCCGAAGCAAATTTTGCAATTGTTTCGACTTTATTTCTAAGATTCGGAATTGCAATTGGTTTAGGATCAATATAAAAAACTGGCGTTGTGCTTGGCGTATAAGCAATTAATCCAGCAGCAGGATAAACTTGAAGAGAAGTCCCAATTACAGCAAAATAATCTGCAGTTTCTGTGATATCAATAGCTTCCTCGAGTGCTGGAACTTCTTCGCCAAACCAAACAATATGCGGACGCAATTGGTGTCCGTTTTTATCTAGATCTCCCGTAAATAAATCTTCGGTCCAATCTAAAATTAGATTTTTATTCTGCGTACTTCTCACTTTTAATAATTCGCCATGTAAGTGTAAAACGTTTGTGCTTCCTGCACGTTCATGCAGATCGTCAACATTTTGAGTAATAATTTGTACATCGAAATCTTTTTCCAATTCAGCTAAAATAATATGACCCAGATTAGGATTTACTTCTTTCAGTTGCTGACGTCTTTTGTTGTAAAAATCTAGAACCAATTCCTGGTTTTTATGCCAGCCTTCTGGAGTTGCAACTTCCATCACATCATGTCCTTCCCACAAACCATCGCTGTCACGAAAAGTTTTAATTCCACTTTCGGCGCTTATTCCTGCTCCTGTTAAAACAACAAGTTTCTTTTTCATTTTGAGTTTTATTAAAAGATAAAAATAGTGATTTCTTTATTCAAATGTTTGGTAAATAGTAAGGATTAACGGTACTTTTTTATAGAAAATAAAGGGTATTTATACTCTTTGTCTCTCGTTCTGAATTATTTAGTTTTAATGTTGGGTTTGATAAAAGTATTTCTAAATGATTTTAATTCAATTTACAGGTTTATCTGGTTCGGGAAAAACGACGCTGGCAGAAAATGTCAGACATCTTTTGCTTCAAAATAATTATCAAGCCGAAATTGTTGATGGCGATGTTTACCGACAAACAATCTGTAAAGATTTAGGATTTTCTAAAGAAGATCGCTGTGAAAATGTAAGGCGTCTTTTTAATGTCGGCCGAAATCTGATTGAAGAAAAGAAAATAGTTTTGATGTCAGTTATCAATCCCTATGAAAATCTCAGAAATGAATTGAGATCTTTTGAATTTGTGAAAACGGTATTTCTAGATTGTGCCATTACTAATTTGATCGAAAGAGATCCGAAAGGGTTGTACAAAAGAGCATTGTTGCCAGATGGCGATCAAAATAAAATTAAAAGTTTTACAGGAATAAGCGATGTTTTCGAAATTCCAAAAAAAGCAGATTTAGTATTAAAAACAGATTCAGAAACAGTTTCGGTCTCTACTGATAAACTCTACAATTTTATACTTAGCAATTTAAATTCTTAAGGTTATGAATCCTTCTTCTTGCCAACTTCCAATTTCTTTTTCGACAGAAAAATTGCAAAATGATTTACTGACTTGCGAAACCAATTTATGGACTCCGCATTTTAATACCTATCGATATGAAGGAAATTGGACTAGCGTTTCTTTACGATCGCAATCGGGCTTAGAAAATGACATTCTTTCTTTTCCAGATAAAGAATACAAAAATACTCCTCTGTTGGAAAGTTGTGTTTATTTTAAGGAAATAGTGGATTGGTTCCAATGCGAAAAAGAGGCTGTTAGATTATTAAGACTTGGGCCAAATAGCGAAATTAAAGAACATGTTGATAATGACACTTCGTATGAAGACGGTTTTTTCAGGATTCATGTTCCTATTATTACCAATACGGAAGTTTATTTTTATGTAAATCATCAATTGGTTCCGATGAAAATGGGAGAGTGCTGGTATGCTAATTTTCAATTGCCACATAGTGTGGAGAATAAAAGCTTAGAACCTAGAATTCACTTAACGATAGATTGCATAAGGAACGAATGGTCTGATGAATTGTTCTCTAAAATGGGTTTTGATCTGAATTATGAGCCGGAATATGAATATTCAGATGAAATGAAAAGACAAGTTATTGCAGAACTTTCTAAAAATCCATCTGAAACAAATGCTAAAATTATCGCCCAACTTCAATCGCAAATGAACTCATAAAAATGGAAAATGTAAAAGAGCTTATTTCAAATTGGATTCCAATTAAAATGATTGAAAAAGATAATGAAGTTTATTTTGAATGGATGTATTTCGCAGACATACCTTTTGCAGAACCTTTTTTTGAAGAAACAATTGTAAAATGTACAGGTCACAATTATAATTCCAAGGGATTTAAATTAATAAGCACGGCAGAAAATATTATTGATTGGTCTAAAGAATTAGATTTTGTAGAACTGAAAGGATTGGTTTTTCACGTATCAAGATGCGGATCTACAATGTTGAGTCAGTCTTTGGCAACTTCACCGGAAAATATTATGGTTTCTGAAGCTCCAATTATAGATCAGATTTTAAGAAGTGATGCTTTTAATTCGGAAATAAAAACGCCTTTACTAAAATCAGTTTTGAAATTCTTAGGGCAGAAAAGATTTCCAGAACAAAAACATTTAATTATAAAATTGGACGCTTGGAGTATTTTTGAGGCTTCTTATTTGAGATCGATTTTTCCTAAAATTCCTTTCGCTTTATTGTATCGAAATCCTGCAGAAGTTTTAAGATCGCATCAAAAAATGGTGGGAATGCATATGGTTCCTAATTTAATTCCGTCAAGTGTTTTTGGAATTACTTCTAAAGAAATAGAAGAATTAAGTTTTCAGCAATATCAGGCTTTGGTTTTAGAAAAGTATTTTCAAGGTTTTTTAGATTTTTATGAAAAAGATGAAAATATAATAATGCTTAATTATAATGACGGAATGAAAAATGTCATAGAGCGATTTATAGCTTTTATTACTATCGATTTTTCAGAAAATGAATTAAATAAGATGTTGGAGCGTCTTAAAAAACATTCTAAAAATGAAAGTACCGTTTTTATAGGAGATTCATATAAAGATGATATTTTGTCTGTGAATTTGATTCAACTTAATGCTTTGCACCAAAAGCTTAATGCTAATTTTATCGAAGATTTGGCTGGCTGAAAAATCTGTTGAAGCCTTATTTCTCTTTTATTTATTATTTTTGCGCCAAACATAAATAAAATGATTGATTTAGATTACCTCGAATTCTTAGAAAATATATTGACAGAAAATAGAAAAGCTAATTTTTTAAAAGTACTAGAAAATAGAACAAAGCATTTTACAGTTGCGGTAGAAGATGTTTATCAGATGCACAATACAAGCGCTGTAATGCGAAGCTGTGAAGTTTTTGGAATTCAGGAATTGAATGTAATTGAACAGCGTTTTGGAAAAAGAATCGATAAAGAAATTGCTTTAGGCGCGCAAAAATGGGTTGACATTAATCGATTTGATTCGGTTTCAGGATGCCTTTCTGATTTAAAAAGTAAAGGATATCAAATTATTGCGACAACTCCGCATGAAAAAGATTGTATGTTGGAAGATTTCGATATCACAAAACCAAGCGCTTTATTTTTCGGAACAGAAAAAGAAGGATTGTCTCAAGAAATTATGGACAATGCCGATGGTTTCTTAAAAATACCAATGGTTGGTTTTACAGAAAGTTTGAATATTTCAGTTTCGGCCGCTATTATCATTCAAAGTTTAACCAACAGACTTCGTAGATCTGATATCGATTGGAAATTGACAGAAGAAGAAATTTTAGTTAAACGTTTAGATTGGGCTAAAAATTCTATTAAAGATATAAAACGAATTGAAGCGCGTTATTATCAAGATAATCCGAGATAAATAAGTTTCAGTTTGTAGTCTCAGTCTCAGTTTTGGATTTGTAAACTAGCAATAAAAGAAAAGACCGATAGTTTAAACTATCGGTCTTTTTTATGGATTTAAAATATCAGTTAGTAAACTGTGACTGAATACTTAAAATTTTATTAGTTAATTAGAATCCAAGTTCCAGCAGCAATTAAAGCTTCAGCTTTTTTGTACTTCATTGTTTCTGTATTACCAGTCGCAACTTCTTGAACGACAACAGTATCGTTTCTGTTGATTTTTGGCATATCTCTAACGATCGTTTCAGTAACTTGACGTTGTTGAGTTTCTCCTGCCTCACGGTTCATGCTTTCGCTGTTTGGAATTTCGTCTTTACTCAATTGTAAGTTTTCTTTTTGACGAACTTCTCTTGCTTCGTGAATTTCAGGAACGTTTTGAGCAGGTAAATCACCTTTGAATAAGAATGAAATAACTTCTTTGTTAACGTTGTCCAACATTCCTCTAAACAAGTTGAAAGCTTCTAATTTGTAAATAAGCAATGGATCTTTTTGCTCGTGAACAGCCAATTGAACAGATTGTTTCAATTCGTCCATTTTGCGTAAGTGTTTTTTCCAAGCTTCATCCACAATAGAAAGTGTGATGTTTTTCTCAAAATCAGCGATCAATTGAGCACCTTCGCTATCGTAAGCTTTTTTCAAGTCAGTTACAACGTTCAAAGTTTTGATTCCGTCTGTAAATGGAACTACAATTCTTTCGAAATGGTTGTTTGGCTCTTCGTAAACTCCTTTGATAATTGGGAAAGCTTCTCTTGCGCTTCTTTCTGTTTTTTCAGTATAGAAAGCTAAAGCTTCTTTGTAAACTTTTCCAGTAACTTCAATATCAGATAATTTTAAGAAATCAGCTTCTGAAATTGGAGATGTGATTCCGAAATAACGAATCAAATCAAATTCATATCCTTTAAAATCATTTGCAATTTTATTGTTGCTTACGATCAATTCGCAAGTATCATAAAGCATGTTTGCAATATCCAGTTTTAAACGCTCACCGAACAATGCGTGGCGACGACGTTTGTAAACTACTTCACGTTGAGAGTTCATTACGTCATCATATTCTAATAAACGTTTACGAACACCAAAGTTATTTTCTTCTACTTTTTTCTGAGCACGTTCGATAGATTTAGTCATCATAGAATGCTGAATAACTTCACCTTCTTTCAATCCCATTCTGTCCATTACTTTCGCAACTCTTTCAGAACCGAATAAACGCATTAAGTTGTCTTCAAGAGAAACGTAGAATTGAGAACTTCCTGGGTCTCCTTGACGACCAGAACGACCACGTAACTGTCTGTCTACACGACGAGAATCGTGACGCTCAGTACCAACGATAGCTAAACCTCCGGCAGCTTTTACTTCTGGAGTTAATTTAATATCGGTACCACGACCAGCCATGTTTGTTGCAATAGTTACAACTCCAGCTTTACCAGCCTCTTCAACGATTTGTGCCTCTTGCTTGTGCATTTTAGCATTCAATACGTTGTGTGTGATTCCTCTCATTTTAAGCATACGGCTTAATAATTCTGAAATCTCTACAGAAGTTGTTCCAATCAATACTGGTCTTCCAGCTTGAGATAATTCTGTAACATCTTCGATTACAGCGTTGAATTTCTCACGTGTTGTTTTGTAGATGTAATCTTCTTTGTCAATTCTTGCAATTCCACGGTTTGTTGGAATTTCAACAACATCTAATTTATAAATCTGCCATAACTCTCCAGCTTCTGTAACCGCTGTACCTGTCATACCTCCTAATTTGTTGTACATTCTGAAGTAATTCTGTAATGTAACTGTAGCAAATGTTTGAGTAGCAGCTTCGATTTTTACGTTTTCTTTTGCTTCGATCGCTTGGTGAAGACCGTCAGAATAACGACGTCCATCCATGATACGACCTGTTTGTTCATCGACAATCATAATTTTGTTGTCCATGATAACGTACTCAACATCTTTTTCGAATAAAGCGTAAGCTTTTAAAAGTTGAGTTAAAGTATGAATACGTTCGCTTTTTACACCAAAATCTTGGAATAATCTTTCTTTAGCTTCAGCTTCAGCGTCTTTGTCTAATTTTTGTTTTTCAATCGCAGCGATTTCAGTTCCGATGTCTGGTAAAACGAAGAAATCAGAATCAGTATCTCCAGAAAGGTATTTAATACCATTATCTGTCAATTCTACTTGATTGTTTTTCTCTTCAATCACAAAATACAAAGCTTCGTCAACTTTGTGCATTTCACGATTGTTATCTTGCATGTATTGATTTTCAGTTTTTTGAAGTAATTGTTTAATTCCTTCTTCACTTAAAAATTTAATTAATGCTTTATTTTTAGGTAAACTTCTGTAAGCTCTCAATAATTGGAAACCACCATCTTTAGTATTACCTTCTTTGATTAATTTTTTAGCTTCAGCTAAGAAACCATTCGCTAACTGACGTTGTTGTGCAACTAAGTTTTCAATTTTTGGTTTCAATTCGTTGAATTCGTGACGATCTCCTTGAGGAACTGGTCCAGAAATAATAAGCGGAGTTCTAGCATCATCAATTAATACAGAGTCAACCTCGTCGACAATAGCAAAATTGTGTTTTCTTTGAACTAAATCGCTTGGTGAATGCGCCATGTTATCTCTTAAGTAATCGAAACCAAATTCGTTATTTGTTCCGTAAGTGATATCAGCATCGTAAGCTTTCTTTCTTTGTTCTGTACTTGGTTGGTGATTATCGATACAATCAACAGATAAACCGTGGAATTCGAATAAAGGCGCTTTCCAAGTACTATCACGTTTTGCTAAGTAGTCATTCACTGTTACTAAGTGAACTCCATTTCCTGTCAAAGCGTTTAAGTAAAGTGGAAGAGTAGCAACCAAAGTTTTACCTTCTCCCGTTTGCATTTCGGCAACTTTACCTTCGTGCAATACCATACCACCAATCAACTGAACATCATAGTGAATCATGTCCCAAGTAATGTCTTTACCAGCAGCATTCCATTTGTTAGCCCAGATTGCTTTTTCTCCCTGGATTTCAATGTACGATTTTGTTGCTGAAAATTCACGGTCTTTTGGAGTTGCAGTAACTTCAATATGTGAGTTTTCTTTAAAACGACGAGCCGTTTCTTTAACTACAGAAAACGCTTCAGGAAGAATTTCCAATAAAGTTTTTTCAGAGATTTCATAAGCCTCTTTTTCAAGAGCGTCTATTGCATCATAAATATCTTCTCTTTTATCGATGTCTTCGATGTTTTCTACTTCCGCTTTAAGCGAAGCAATTTTAGCATCTTTATCAGCTCTAGCTTCTTTTATTCTATCTTTAAAAAATACGGTTCTTCCTCTTAATTCGTCGTTTGATAGACTCATTAAAGGAGCTTCGAATGTTTTAATTTTGTTTAAGTAAGGCTGTAAAGCTTTGACATCTTTCTGCGACTTATCGCCGACAAAGACTTTAATAATACTGTTTATGAAACTCATGATTTATTGTATTTCTTTATTATATATATGTATTTGAACCAAAAAAAAAGCCTCTATAATGAGAGACTTTTTCCTTTGGTTTATTTTTTAATATTCATCCTCATTCCAAAGATAATCTTCGTCTGTTGGATAATCAGGCCAAATTTCTTCCATTGATTCATATATCTCGCCTTCATCTTCTATTGACTGAAGGTTTTCTACTACTTCTAACGGAGCACCTGCTCTAATAGCGTAGTCAATAAGTTCGTCTTTGTTAGCAGGCCATGGCGCATCACTTAAATAAGATGCTAATTCTAATGTCCAATACATCTGTTATCTGTTTAGTTTGTGCAAAAATAAATTTTTTACTGAAAAAGACAAGTAAATTTTGATTTATTTTAATAAAATTTAAGAACGTCTTTGTTAGCACTCAGTTTTCGGTACCAGTTTTTAGTCTGAAAACTGAAAACCGCGACTAATTACTTCCTCGGAATCCATTTCACTTCCTCCGCTTTTAAGTCAAACGACAACTTTCGTGCCAAGACAAAAAGGTAGTCAGAAAGTCGGTTTAAGTACATAATTGCTATTTCTGGAACGTGCTCATTATGGCTTAAATGTACTGCCAAACGTTCTGCTCTACGGCAAATGCAGCGCGCGATATGACAATGTGACACGGTAGGATGGCCTCCCGGTAAAACAAAATGAGTCATTGGCGGAAGACTTTCCTCCATTTTATCTATTTCGTTTTCGAGTAATTCAATATCTGAGTCAATTATGCCGAGATTTTCTAAGCGAAGTTTTCCATTTTTTAAAACTTCTTTTTCTTGTGGAGTTGCCAAAATGGCACCAACAGTAAAAAGACGATCCTGAATTTCTATCAAAATGGTTTTATAGTGAGAATCCATTTCTTGATCACGAATTAATCCTATATAAGAATTCAATTCGTCAACGGTTCCGTAACTGTCAATTCTAATATGATCTTTCGGTACGCGAGTTCCTCCAAAAAGAGCTGTGGTCCCTTTATCGCCTGTTTTGGTATATACTTTCATTTTTTTTAAGATGCTAAGGTTCTAAGATCCTAAGATTCTAAGTTCTTCTCTTTTTTGAGAATAATCTAAAATCTAAAATCAGAAATCTAAAATTATTTTCTCGTGTCGCTTTCAATTAAACCATCTCTTAGACGAATTACACGATGTGCGTATGCTGCAATATCTTCTTCGTGAGTTACTAGAATTACGGTGTTTCCCTGTGCGTGAATATCTCCGAAAAGCTTCATGATTTCTACTGAAGTTTTACTGTCTAAGTTTCCAGTTGGTTCGTCGGCCAAAATAATAGAAGGTTTGTTAACCAAAGCGCGGGCAACGGCAACACGCTGACGTTGTCCTCCAGAAAGCTGATTCGGCTGGTGATCCATTCTATCGGCTAGATTAACTTGCTTCAAAACTTCGGTGGCACGAGCAATCCTTTCTGATTTTCCGTAACCGGCGTAAATCATAGGTAAGGCAACATTGTCTAAAGCGGTAGTTCTTGGCAAAAGATTGAAGGTCTGAAAAACAAAGCCAATTTCTTTATTTCTGATTTCGGCCAATTCATCATCTTTCATTTGGCTGACATCTTTTCCGTTCAAAACATAACGTCCAGAAGTAGGCGTGTCCAAACAACCTAATAAATTCATTAATGTAGATTTTCCAGATCCAGAAGGTCCCATTAAAGCAACATATTCGCCTTTGTTGATTTCCAGATTTATTCCTTTTAAAACATAAACCGTTTCATTGCCCAAAATAAAATTTCGTTTGATGTCGGTTATTTTAATTAATGGTTCAGCCATTTCGTTTTACAATTTTGGATTTAAAAGTACAAAACACTTTTCAATAAAATCATAAGTAGTTTAGAATTGGTTTTTGTTACAAAAGCTCGTTTATAAATAAGTATTAAAAAGAATATATTTTTTAGAATAGAAAATTGTTATATGTTTTTGGTTTTGTTTTGCATGATTATCATTATTTGCTGAGTTTTATAGTTTTAAAATGTTTTTAATTTTAAAAATGTGATAATAATGTAATTTTGTTGGGTTAGGTGTTTAGTAAATTTGATTAATCAATTAATTAAAAATCAAGATTATGAAAAATATCAAAATAGCTACAGGAATTGCAGTATTAGTATTAGGGCTAACATCATGTAAAGATGAAAAACAAGAAAAAGCTCAAAAAACAGTAGATAACTATGTAATTTATGTTGACTCTGTAAAAAATGTTGCCGCTGCTGACTTAAAAGATAACTGGCAAAGCGTTGAAGCTGAATACGACAGAAGATCTCAGGAAGCAGAAGCTGCGTTGGCTGATATGAAAGACAATGCTGCCGCAACAGAAAAAATAAATGCTAGTAAAGCGAAGTACGAGGAATTTAAAAATGAAATTACCGCCCAATTTGCCCCTCCAGCTCCTAGTCCAAAACAACAGTTAAGAGATGCTTTGTTTGGTGCAGGAAAAATTGGTGATGATATGAGTTTTAATTGGGTTAATGCCCAAAATATTCATAGCGTTTATCAGCAGTTTGTTCATACTGTAGAAAATAATAAAGACAAATATTCTAGAGAAGACTGGGATGAAATTAAATTGATGTATGAAGCTCTTGACAGCCGTAAAAATACAGTTGAAAAAGAAGGTCTAACAGCTGAAGATAACCGAAAAATTGCTGGTTTGAAAGTTAAATTTGCACCAATGTACACTGTAAACAGAATGGGAGCTAAGTCTGAAGAAAATAAAGACGCAAAAAAATAAATTTTTTAAAATTTTGAATTAGAAACAAAAAAGACGATCAGAAATGATCGTCTTTTTTTATGCTCGAATTATAAAATGTTCTTTCGGCTGTTCGTATCTAAAGAATACAAATCCCCATTGAAAAGTGTCAATTGTAACTTTTACTTGAGGATGATTTTTGATCATTTCCCAAGCTTCTTCCATATCTTCTGACCAATGAATATCATCGAAAATCCAAACAGAATCATTGTCGATTGTTGGCAGTAAAAGGTCGAAATATGCTAAAGTTGCTTTTTTAGAATGATTTCCGTCAAAATATATGAGGTTGTAATTTGTGGCTTGAATATTCTCAGAAACTAAAAAAGATTCAAATTCAGAAATTACATTTTCAACATTATTGCAATCAAATTCAGCCAATTGATTTTGGGCAACATTTGCTGTATTTGGACAACCTTCAATTGTAACCACTTTTGCTTTCGGATTTCCTAAAGCCATAGCAGAAGTTGCTAAACCTAAAGATGTTCCTATTTCTAAAATAGTTGAAGGCTGAAAGTAATTCGTAACACGAAATAATAATTCTGCTCGTTTTGGCGAGATTCCAGCTGTTTGAGCAATTTTAGAAATTTGCCTTCTATTGGATTTAAAAACTCTCGAACCCGCTCCAAAATCGGTCACTTCAATGAAGTTTTTGTTTTCTAACAGCGATTTTCTATACTTTTTTAGAATTGCATATTCCGGTTTTGATTTCTTATCATAAAAGCATTTTGTCAATAAATTAAAAACAAACGGCGAATGGACCGCATGTTCGTTTTTAGAATACCAAAGAAAGGTTAGATAAGATTTTATTTGAAAAAGCATCTAGAAATATTAGTTTACTTTAATCAATTTTACGTCGAAAAGAAGTACAGAACCAGCAGGTATACCAGGAATAGATGCGCTTCCGTAACCTAAATGAGCTGGTATTAAAAGCACTCCAGATCCGCCTTCTTTAAAATAAGGAATTCCTTCTGTCCATCCTTTAATTACTTGATTTAAGCCAAATGAAATTCCTGCATCTTTGCTTTGATCGAAAACTTTTCCGTCTGTAAAATAACCTTTATAAGCAACAGTTACATTTGAAGTAGCTGTAGGTTTAGCGCCATCGCCTGGTTCATTAATAATATAATAAAGACCTGATTCAGTTTTAGTTGCAGTCAAATTATTTTTGGTTAAATAATCTGTGATTTCTTTATCGTTTTCTGCCGTATAATCTTTTGGCGGAGTAACAGGTGTTTCCTTTTCTGTATTGTTACAAGAAATAAATAATGTTAAAGTAAATACTGCGGCTAGTAGTTTTTTCATAAATGGTATTCTTTTAAAAATTAAAATATAATTAGGTGATTTTTAGTCTCGGTTTTCAGTTCTACTTTAATATTCAAACTTGAAACGTTAAACTTGAAACCAAAATTATCCCTCAAGTTTAGCGGAAAGTTCAAACCAACGCTCTTCTTTCGCATCAATTTTGTTGATGATATTTTGAAGTTCATTTGCTTTTTTCTCGATATCAGCGTCGGCTACTTTTCCGTCAGAGAATAATTGTTCGATTTTAACTTTTTCAGCTTCAAGATCTTTAATCTCTCTTTCGATTTTTTGATATTCTTTTTGCTCGTTAAAACTTAAATTTCCTGTCGGATTATTTTGTTTCCAATCTTTCTTTTCAGCTTTGTTTTCTTCTTTTTGAGCAACATCGGCGCTGTCTTCGTAAGCACGGAAATCGGAGTAGTTTCCTGGGAAATTTTCGATTTCACCTTGTCCTCTAAAAACAAATAAGTGATCTACAATTTTATCCATAAAGTAACGGTCGTGTGAAACTACCAATAAACATCCTGGATAATCTAAAAGGAAACTTTCTAAAACGTTTAAAGTCACAATATCCAAATCGTTTGTTGGCTCATCGAGAATCAAGAAATTCGGATTCTGAATCAAAACGGTACACAAGTATAAACGCTTTAATTCTCCACCGCTTAATTTTTCAACATAATCGTATTGTTTTTTAGCATCAAAAAGGAAACGCTCCAATAATTGTGAGGCAGAAATAATCTTTCCTTTTGTCAACGGAATATATTCTCCGTATTCTTTAATAATATCAATAACACGCTGTCCCGGTTTTGGATTAATTCCAGATTGCGTGTAATATCCAATTTTAATAGTATCTCCTTTAACAACACGTCCGCTGTCTGGCGGAATTGTTCCTGTCAGAAGATTTAAGAAAGTCGATTTTCCAGTTCCGTTTTTCCCGATAATTCCGATTCTTTCTCCTCGTTGGAAATCAAAACTGAAATTATCCAGAATGACACGGTCTTTGAATTTTTTAGAAAGTTTATGAAGCTCAATAATTTTGCTTCCCATTCTTTCCATATTAATTTCAAGCTCAACTTTATTTTCTTTACGTCGGCTTTGCGCTTTTTCCTTAATAATGTAAAAATCATCCTGACGCGATTTAGATTTGGTTGTTCTCGCTTTTGGCTGGCGGCGCATCCATTCTAATTCTTTTACAAACAAGTTTTTAGCTTTGTCAATACTAGCGTTTTCAGAAGTAATTCTTTCTTCTTTTTTCTGTAAATAATAAGAATAATTTCCTTTGTATTGGTATAATTTTCCGTTGTCTAGTTCGATGATTTCGTTACAAACACGCTCTAAAAAGAAACGGTCGTGCGTTACCATGAATAGCGTAATATTTTCTTTAGCGAAATAACTTTCCAGCCATTCGATCATTTCAAGATCTAAGTGGTTGGTTGGCTCATCCAAAATCAATAAATCTGGGCGATTGATTAGAATTATGGCTAAAGAAAGACGCTTTTTTTGCCCTCCAGAAAGATTTTTTACTTTAAGTTTAAAGTCTTCTAGCTTTAATTTATATAAAATCTGTTTGTATTGCGTTTCAAAATCCCAAGCATTGTGCTGATCCATTGCGTCAAAAGCTTTTTGGTAAGCTTCTTCGTCTGAAGGATTTTCTAAAGCTTTTTCATAAGCTTCAATAACTTTAAGTGTTTCATTGTCTGAAGCAAAAATGCTTTCTTCAATCGTAAGTTCGTCCTGAAGATTATTATCTTGAGAAAGAAATGCCATTCTAATTCCTTTTCTTAAAACAACTTGCCCTGTATCAGGCTCTTCCAAACCATTAATAATGCTCATTATGGTTGTTTTTCCTGAACCATTTTTTGCAATAAAAGCGATTTTTTGATCTTTATTGATTCCAAAAGAAATGTTGTCAAAAAGGACTCTTTCGCCAAATGACTTCGATATATTTTCTACAGATAAGTAATTCACTTTGTAAGTATAAGTTATAAATTATGGGTTATGAGTGTTTTCAAAAACATAACTTTCTGCAAAAGTAAACTATTATCTTGCATTTGCGAATTATTTATGGAGATACGAACTTAGAGCGGCACTCAAATCTAAATAATGAATTTGCTGCGGATTGTTTATAATGGGTTTTCGAGCCAAAGATTCATTCGTAATAAAATAATGAAGCCCGTCTTTTGTTGCGATTCCTTCTACTTGATGAAAAGGAAGTTTTAAATCGATTCGTCTTTTATTTCCAGACAAAAAATCCTGATTTTTAAAATCGTAAAGCAAGTATAAAAATGGTTTTCCAACTTTGGTATAGCCGCACAAAGCAATTAGTTTTTTGTCTTCTACATAAGTTGCGCCTGTGACCAAACCTTTGGTGTCTAATGTCAATTTTAACTTCGCAATCTGCGGTCCTGATTCTTTTGAAAGCGAATAAATAGTGGTTTTAGATGATTTCCATTGTTTGGTAAACAGATAAATACTGTCTTTGGAAACTATAAAAGCTTCGCAATCAAAATCGGTTTTGTTGGGAGTTGAAGGAGATAAATCAGTTTGATCGGAATAATTGAATGAAATCGTCTCAATTTTTGGATTTTCGTCTAAAAAAGATCTTTTTTCAATTTTATGAATTTTCAAATCGCTTCTGTTTCCAGAATAATTATTGCCAAAATCGCCTATATAAATATGTGTACTGTCTTGTGAGATTTCTTCCCAATCGTGATTTGTAATTTCCGGAAGAATAATTTTCTTTTTGATTTTTCCTAAAGAATCCAAACCATAAATTGTCCTGTCGTGATCATCGTTATGCGTCCAAAGCAAATTTTCAAAAGCAATTAATCCGGAAGTTTCTTTTATTGAATCGCTTAACCGAAAAGAATATTCGGGCTTTATTTTTAGGTTTTTGTAGCTGCAACTTCCATCGTTTTGTCTAGATGAGGCGTTGTAATTTTCTGCTTGCGAATCGGTACAGCCAGGAATTTGAGAATAAATGGAGGTTATAGATAAGAAGAAAAATATAATTTTTAACATGAGTGCAATATTAAGTCTGCATAAGATAAAAGTAAAGTTTTAAATAATAGAATGAATAAGTAATTAAAAAATATAATTTAAATGTTATTTTGCAGCACTTTTATTATAAAAGTCTTTTTTATTCCTTTGGATAAGATTTCGCCTCATCATGAAAATTCTACAGAAATTAGCGCACTTTCGTATTTCACGTTATTATAAACTTTTGTTTGTAGTAGTTGATGTTATTCTGTTGAATTTTGCTACGATATTATCAGCATTGGCAAGATTTGGGAATTTGGATAAATTATTGTCTAAAGAAGAAAAAACAATTTCACTTTTGGCCATTTTAATATGGGTGGCGCTATTGCTTCAAAAAGATTCCAATCGCAGCGTGAGGGTTGAACCAATAGAATCGATATTATGGAGAACCATTAAAAAGATTTCAATCCACGCCGCTTTAGTTTCCATATTTGTCGTTTATCTAAAATACACAGATATTTCGAGGCTCCGCTTAGTGTATTTCTACATGATATTTTTTTGGATTGCTGATGTTTTCGCGATATTTCTCTATGAAGCTTTTAAAATATGTTCGAGCACAAGGATATAATTTTAAAACTTTTATAATTGTTGGTGTAAACGAATCTGGAGAAAAAATTAGAAGAGTATTAGCGAAAGATTTAACCTTCGGATATCGATTTTTAGGTTTTTTTGACGAAAAAAAGGATCAAGAAATTGTTGATCCAGCTCTTATTATTGGGCAGTTTGAAGATATCGAAACCTTTTTAAATGATAATGAAATAGATGAAATGTACGTTGCTTTGCACATTGATAACATCGAAATCATTAACAAATTGACGAAAATCTGCGAGCAAAAAATGGTTCGAATCAAATTTATTCCAGATTTTCAGTTGTATACAAAAGCAAGTAAAGTAGAAGTAGCCTTTTATGAAAATACTCCGGTATTAATGTTTCGTCCAGAACCTTTAGAATTTGCTTCAAATCGACTTATAAAAAAGGTTTTTGATGTTTGTTTTTCTGGGTTTGTCATCTTGCTTATTTTTCCTTGGCTGTTTCCGATTATCATGATTATTATAAAATTAGAATCGAAAGGGCCTGTATTTTTCAGACAAGAAAGATCAGGAAGAGATAACAGATCGTTTGTATGCCTCAAATTCAGAAGCATGCATGTCAACGGACTTGCTCATAATAAACAAGCAGAAAAAGGCGATAGCCGTATAACCAAATTTGGAGCTTTTATTCGTAAAACAAGTATCGATGAATTGCCTCAGTTTTTTAATGTTTTTTGGGGAGACATGTCGGTAGTGGGGCCAAGACCGCACATGGTTAATCTTGCTAAAGAATATAGCGATCTTATTAGTCATTATTTAGTGCGCCAATATGCTAAACCAGGAATTACAGGTTGGGCGCAGGTAAATGGCTTTAGGGGAGAAACTAAAGTCTTGAGCGATATGGAAAACCGAGTAGAATACGATATTTGGTATATCGAAAACTGGAGTTTTTTGCTGGATATTAAGATTATTGTAAAAACAGTAATCAATATTTTTAAAGGAGAAGAAAACGCTTATTAAGCCTTTTAAAGTTTGAAAAATTGATTATTACTAATCACTTCCTTCAAAGATTCAAGATTTTTAATTTTTATTTTTTCGTCAAAAGCTTCTATGTGTTTTTTATGATGAACATCGGTTCCGCAAAAAGTATACATTCCTTTCGCTAAAAGTTCGTCAGTAGCTTTGGCAATTTTAGAGCCATAATATTCTACTGTAGAAAGCAAATTCAATTGGAAAAGACAACCTGCATTTTTTAATTTTTCATATTCTGAAAACTTGTTGTGGTAAAAAACATAACGTTCAGGATGAGCCAAAACGGGAATATAACCAGCCAACTGTATTTCAAAAATGGTTTTATAAATGTTTAAAGGAGCATTTTGATAAGACATTTCGACTAAGATATAATTGTCTTTTAAGGTCAGAAGTTTTTCTTCTTTAAGATGATTTTCAAACCAGCTATCAATAAAGTATTCTGCCGCAGCCTGAACAGGCATTTTAATTTTATTTTCTTCTAATGCGTTTTGAGTTTCCTTAAGCTTAGCTTCAATAATTTCAGGAGAATTATGCCATACATGACTAATATGTGGAGACGTAATGATTTGAGAAACTCCTAAGTTTTGCAAAGAAGAAACTAGCTCAACTGATTTTTTAATGTTTCGTGCTCCATCATCAATTCCTGGTAAAACATGAGAATGAATGTCTACAAAACTTCCGTCAAGAAGTTCTTTTAATATAGGTTTTGATTTGAGAAATGATAACATGAAACAAAATGTATAAATCAGTTTTATAACGCGCAAAAGTAATCTAGAATTTGTAACAAGACATTTTAGAATTATGTTATATTTGATTTTTAGTAAAAAAGTAAAAAATTATGAAAATAAAAGAGAATCTGTTTAATCAGCGTATTATTTATATTGATGCTTTGCGTGGAATTACCATTTTTGTAATGATTTTTGTAAATGAATTGGCAAGTATTCAAAAAGTTCCGCAATGGATGAAGCACATGCCTGCAGATGCAGACGCTATGACTTTTGTCGATTTAGTTTTTCCTGCTTTTTTATTCATTGTCGGGATGTCTGTTCCATTTGCTTTTAATGCTAGATTGATAAAAGGAGACAGCCCGAAAACAATCTGGACGCATACTTTAAAAAGAGCCATCGCGCTTATCGTAATTGGTGTTTTTATGGTCAATGCCGAATATGGTTACGATGCTTCTAAAATGATAATCACACCTGTACTTTGGGCACTTTTGGCATATATAATGCCAATTCCGATTTGGAATAAATACTCGAAAGATTTTCCTCTTTGGCTAAAAAATGTACTTCAATACGGAGGAATTCTAGTTCTTATAACGCTTTATTTTTTATATATCCAAGATACTGGAGAAAGAGGAATGACCCCAAAATGGTGGGGAATTCTAGGTTTAATCGGTTGGGCGTATCTTTTTACGGTAATTTATTATTGGCTAGTTTCAGGAAACTTATGGGCAATGATTGCGTTTTTGGTTTTTTCAGTCGTAATGAATTCTCTTAATTTAATCGAAATCTCTTTTGTTCATAATACTTCTTGGTTAAGTTTTATAGCTGGTCATCTTACGCACGCATCTTTAACTTCAGCCGGAATTGTGATTTCGCTATTATTTTTTGATCGAAAAATAAGTTCCAAAATCAACTGGCCTGTAATTGGTTTTATTGCACTTTTTACGATAACAGCCATTTTACTTCGTCCGTATTTTGGAATTTCAAAAATAAAAGGCACACCTTCATGGACAATGTTTTCAGCGGCAATTTGTACTGTTTTATTCTATTTCTTATATTGGCTGATGGAAGTTAAAAAACAAACCAAATGGAGTGACTTTTTCATGCCAGCTGCAGCAAATCCGTTATTGATTTATATTTTACCGGGCGTTATTTATTATTTCTGTAAGCTTATAAACTTTCATATTATTCCGGGATACTTTAGAGTTGGAGTTCCAGGAATTCTATGGTCTCTACTATTTTCGATCATTATGCTTTTCGTAATGAAAATCTTTAATAGGTATAAAATTCAGTTGCATCTTTAAGATTTTAGTTTTCAGTCGCAGTCTCAGTTGTCAAACTGAACACTGAGACTGCGACTGAAGACCAAAAAAATATTCGTACAAAAAAAGATTGTTATTCTTAATAAAATTTTAAATTTGTAAGAGACGGTTTTTAAAATATTGTGCGTGAATAGTTTAAAAATTAAATACATCTTAATTTTACTTTTAGTAGGATCATTTTGTCAAGCTCAAAATGACAGTACAGACGTGGGTACTCGAGATATTTTAGATGTTATTCACAGAATTTTTGACAAGCAAGATACCATTCGTCCAGAAAGAAAAAAGAAGCTAACTTTTTCTTTATTACCTGTTCCTGTTGGAGTTAATTCAAGCACGGGTTTGGTTGTTTCTTTTTTGACTACTTTTTATTTGGGCGATCCCGAAACGACCAGAATGTCTCAGGTTACTTTTTCGCCTTATTTCAGTTTTAGCAAACAATTTGTTTTTCCGATCCAGTCTTACATTTATTCGAAGGATAATAAATGGAGTCTTATTGGCGATTATCGCTACATGATTTATCCACAGCTCACATATGGTTTGGGTGAGCATGATTCTAAAGAAGAAATGTCAACGCTGGATTACCAACAGTGGCGTTTTTATCAGTTTATAACGAGGCAGGTTGTTGGAAATTATCGTTTAGGAGTTGGTTTTCTTTTAGATAATTATAAAAACATTTCAGAGGAGTCTTATATAGAGGGAGAAACCGATTATTACCAATATATGAACGGTGATTTCTCTAACGAAACTTCGTTTGGTTTTGCGTTGCAAGGACTTTACGATTCGAGAGAAAATATCATTAATCCAGAAAAAGGTTTGTATATCGAAGCCGATTTTCGAATAAATACGAGCGGAGTAGAAGGTGACAAATGGCAATCCTTATATTTTGATGCGAGAAAATACCATTCTTTCAGTAAAACCAAACATCGGGTTTGGGCTTCTAGAGCTTTTTATTGGTCAACCTTTGGCGGAAAACCTCATTATTTAGATCTTCCAAGTATTGGTTGGGATCGCGAAGGAAAAACGGGGCGTGGATTTACAAAAAATAGATACAGAAGCAACGCTTTGGTTTATTTTGAAACTGAATATAGAACCGATATAAGCCGAAACGGTTTTTTTGGAGCTGTTTTTTTTACCAATGTTTCTTCGGTTTCAAAAATAGATACCTACCAATTTAAAAAATGGAATCCTGCTGTTGGAACCGGAATTCGAATTAAATGGAACAAAAGAAACGGCAGTAATTTGGCGTTAGATTACGGAATTAGTAAAAACGATTGGTCACTTCGTTTGGGGTTATCAGAAAATTTCTAACTTCGGCCAAAATCTACAGAACCAATTATTCATGCAGTTATCGGTTGTTATTTTAAATTACAATGTGCGTTACTTTCTAGAACAATGCGTTTTAAGCGTTCAGGAAGCAATTGCAGCAATCGATGCCGAAATTATTGTGATTGATAACAATTCATCAGACGAAAGTGTTTTGATGATGAAAGAGAAATTTCCCGACGTAAAACTGATTGAAAACAAAGAGAATTTTGGTTTTCCAAAAGGCAATAATATTGGTGTTCGTCAAGCGAAAGGGAAGTACATCTGTATTTTAAATCCTGATACCGTTGTTGCTGAAGATACTTTTACAAAGATTCTGGCTTTCGCCGAAAGGCAAAACAATCTCGGAATTATTGGCTGTAAATTAATTGACGGAACAGGAAAATTTCTTCCAGAAAGTAAACGTGGTATTCCAACGCCTTGGGTTGCCTTCACAAAAATTTTTGGATTGTATAAAATCTTTCCCAAAACCAAACTTTTCAATCAATATTACGCACAGCATTTAAACGAAAATGAAACTGGAAAAGTAGATATTCTTGTTGGCGCTTTTATGTTTTTAGAACGAAGTTTGTATGAAGATTTAAGCGGTTTTGATGAAGATTGTTTTATGTATGCCGATGATATCGATTTGTCATATCGTGCGCTGGAAAAGCTAAAAAGCAATTATTACTTTCATGAAACCACTGTTTTACATTATAAAGGAGAAAGTACAATAAAAGACGAAAAATATATGTTGCGCTTTCAAGAAGCGATGAATTTCTTTTATAAGAAGCATTTCAAGAAATCATTATTCTTTAGTTTTTTCATTCAAATCGGAACTTGGTTTTTTTCTTTTGTAAAAATGTTCCAAGGTAAAACGAGAATAAAACCGAATCCAGAATCGTATGTTTTTTATTCTTTAAATGAAGATTTGTCTCAAAAATTAGCTTTAACTTTAAAAAATAAAGTCCGCTTTTTAAAAATCCCGAAAGAAAAAATGGTAAATTCGTGCCTGATTTTTAAGGGGAAAAAGGTCGAAATCATTTTGGATAATCAATACATTTCATTCAAAAAATGTATCGAAATCATAGAAACTATTAAAGATAAGAGTATTACTTTTAAAATTTTACCAAAAAACACCCGTTTTATTATTGGAAGTAATTCTAGAAATGACAGGGGGCAAATTGTAAAAATTGAGTAAAAAATTATATTAAATGAAATTTATGTTTAAAATATTCATTAATTTCGCAATCTGAAAATCAAAAACATCTTTTAGATTAACAATATGGCAAGATTTGAATTAAAGCTTCCTAAAATGGGAGAAAGTGTCGCTGAAGCAACCATTACAAACTGGTTGAAAGAGGTTGGAGACAAAATTGAGGCTGATGAAGCCGTACTCGAAATTGCAACAGATAAAGTTGACAGTGAAGTGCCTAGCGAAGTATCAGGGATTTTAGTTGAGCAATTGTTTGGTAAAGATGATTTAGTGCAAGTAGGGCAAACTATTGCAATTATTGAAACTGAAGGAGGCGATGCGCCAACTGCAGGAACAAATAATGCTGAAGAAATTGCAGCTCCTGCTGAAGTTGCTGAAATTGAAAAAACAATTGAAGCAGCTAAAGAAACTGTAACAACTTCTCAAGATTTCTCAAGTTCTGATAAATTCTTTTCTCCATTGGTAAAAAATATTGCAAAAGAAGAAGGAGTTTCTCTAAACGAACTTGAAAATATTGCGGGTTCTGGAAAAGACGGACGCGTAACAAAAGAAGATATTTTAAAATATGTAGAAGACCGCAAGTCAGGTGCTGTTCAAGCTCCTCAAGCAGTTGAAGCAGCTCCAAAAGTGGTTGTTGAAGCTCCTAAAGTGGAAACTCCAAAAGTTGAAGCTCCAAAGGCAATTGAGCCAGTTGCTCAGAAAAGCCAGCAAGCAGTTCCAGTTTCTGTAAATGGTGGAGATGAAATCATTGAAATGGACAGAATGCGTAAACTGATTTCAGGTTACATGGTTGCTTCGGTTCAGACTTCTGCTCACGTACAGTCTTTTATTGAAGTAGATGTAACAAATATCGTAAAATGGAGAGATAAAGTAAAAGCAGCTTTCGAAAAAAGAGAAGGCGAGAAATTGACTTTTACTCCAATTATGATGGAAGCTGTTGCAAAAGCTTTAAAAGATTTTCCAGGAATGAATATTTCTGTGGATGGAGATTATATCATTAAAAAGAAAAATATCAATTTAGGAATGGCAGCAGCATTGCCAAACGGAAATTTAATTGTTCCTGTAATTAAAAATGCAGATCAGTTGAATTTGGTTGGAATGGCAAAAGCGGTTAACGATTTAGGGAACCGTGCAAAAGCTGGAAAACTAAAACCAGATGATACACAAGGCGGAACTTACACTGTGACAAACGTTGGTACTTTTGGAAGTGTTTTCGGAACGCCAATTATCAATCAGCCTCAAGTTGGTATTCTAGCGCTTGGAGCAATTCGTAAAGTTCCTGCGGTTATCGAAACTCCAGAAGGAGATTTTATCGGAATTCGCCAAAAAATGTTCTTATCTCACTCTTACGATCATAGAGTTGTTGATGGAGCATTAGGAGGAAGTTTTGTGAAAAGAGTCGCAGAATATTTAGAAGCTTTTGATGTAGATAGAGATTTCTAAAATCAATAAATAAAGGAATTCAAATCCGATAGGTTTTAAAACTTATCGGATTTTTTGTTTTGTAAGAAAAGAATTAAGTGGAAATGCGTAATCTTGCTTAAGGCCTATTTTGGAAAAGTTAAAATCACGATTTGAAAGCTTTTTTCGACAAAAAAAATCAGAATAGGGGAAGATATTCGGCTTTAAAAATTACATTTGTAAACTTATAAAAATTAGAAATGGAATTAAAACTAAACAAACCAATTTGCTTTTTTGATCTCGAAACAACGGGAATTGATATCGGTAAAGATAGAATCGTAGAAATTTCAATATTCAAAGTTTTTCCTAACGGAAACAAAGAAAGTAAAACTTGGTTGGTTAATCCAACAATTCCAATTCCTCCGCAGACAACTGCAGTTCATGGCATCACAGACGAAAAAGTGGCCAACGAACCAACTTTCGCAGAACTTGCTCCGCATATTCATAACATGATTAAAGACAGTGATCTTGGTGGTTTTAACTCAGATCGTTTTGATATTCCGCTTCTTGCTGAAGAATTGCTTCGCGCGGGAGTAGATTTTGATATGAAAAATAAAGTTTCTGTAGATGTGCAGACTATTTTCCATAAAATGGAAGAGCGTACTTTGAGTGCGGCTTTAAAATTTTATTGTGGAAAAACTTTAGACAATGCGCATTCGGCAGAAGCAGATACAATGGCAACTTACGAGATTTTAAAAGCGCAGTTGGATCGTTACCCAGAATTAGAGAACGATATGAAATCATTGTCTGAATTTACAACTCGTAAAAAAATCGCTGATTTTGCCGGAATGATCGCTTTTGATAAAGATGACGAAGAAATTTTTACTTTTGGAAAACATAAAGGTGCAAAAGTGGAGAAAGTTCTAGAAACAGAACCAGGATATTTCAGCTGGATTCAAAATGCTGATTTTCCTTTGTACACCAAAAAAGTTTTGACAGCAATTAAATTAAGAAAATTAAACACAAAATAAGTTTTCAGTCGCAGTGGCAGTATTCAGTTTAAGTTGAGGCTGTTTAATTGTTTTGCGGACTGCGACTGAAAACTGTGACTGAAAACTAATAGAATGAAAATTATCTGTGTCGGCAGGAATTATGCCAATCATATAGAAGAATTAAAAAACGAGCGTCCAAGTGAGCCGGTTGTTTTTATGAAACCTGATTCTGCGGTTTTGTTGAAACAGCATCCGTTTGTTATTCCAGAATTCTCTGAAGATGTTCATCATGAAGTTGAGATAATCGTAAAGATTAATAAAGTTGGAAAGTATATTGAGCCAAAATTTGCTCATAAATACTACGATGAAATTAGTGTTGGAATCGATTTTACAGCACGAGATCTTCAAAGTAAATTGAAAGAAAAAGGACTTCCGTGGGAAAAAGCTAAGGCATTTGACGGTTCTGCGGTTATTGGTGATTTTTTGCCAAAAACTGATTTTGTTTCTATGGAAAATCTTAATTTTGAATTAAGAAGCAATTCAGAAACGGTTCAAAAAGGAAACTCGAGTATGATGCTTTGGAAAATAGATGAATTAATCGCTCATGTATCTCAGTTTTTTACATTAAAAATTGGAGATATTATTTTTACAGGAACGCCGGCTGGTGTTGCGGCTGTAAAACCAAATGATGTTTTAGAAGGCTTTTTAGAAGATAAAAAATTATTCAGAATACAAGTAAAATAATGGCTTTAAAATACAACCTTTCGAAAGTCTATGCGCTTTCAGATAACGATCCTGAATTTGTAAATCAGATTTTAACTTTATTTGTTACAGAAGTACCAGAAGATTTGAAACAAATTAAAGAAGGAATAAAAAAGAAGGATCATAAATACGCTTATTCGTACGCACACAAAATAAAGCCAACATTAGATTTAATGGGATTAAATGTGGCTTTTGAAGAAATCTTGCAAGTAGAAGCGTGGACAAAAGCAGAAGGCAAGAAAAAAGATATTATCGAAACTTTTAAAAGTATTAAAGTACAAGTAAAAGAAGCGATTAAAGAAATAAAAAAAGACTTTGATCTTTAAAATATAAAATTTGACTTATTCCTGATTTTTTTTTGAATCAAGGAATAAGTCAAAATCATTTTTTGAATTTTGTAAACGGCTTATAGTTTGTAAAAGTCGTTCGTACCTTCCTCCAAGACAAAATTTAAATTTTCTACTTATAAATTACAGGCTTATTTGATGTAAGCAAAATATATTTTACAATATGAAAGCAGCAATTATTACAATTGGAGATGAAATCTTAATTGGGCAAATCGTTGACACAAATTCGGCTTTTATAGCTAAATCTCTTGATAGAATTGGAGTTGAGGTAGCAGAAATGTTATCGATAAGCGATGATAAAAAACATATTTTAGATACTTTTTCGCAATTGCAAAACAGAGTAGATGTTGTAATTGTAACTGGCGGATTAGGTCCGACGAAAGATGATGTTACAAAGAAGACATTCTGCGAATACTTTAACGATGAGTTGGTTGTAGATCAAAAAGTTTTGGCACATGTGACAGAATTGATTGAAGGTTTTTACAAAAGACCAATTTCTCAACTGAACAAAGACCAAGCTCTCGTTCCGTCAACTTGTACAGTACTGCATAATAAAGTAGGTACAGCGCCAGGAATGTGGATGAAAAAAGAAAATACCGTTTTTATTTCGCTTCCAGGAGTTCCTTACGAAATGAAATATTTGGTTGAAGAAGAAATAATTCCAAAAATTGTTCGCGAATACAAACGTCCTTACATTATTCATAAAACGATTTTGACTTACGGTCAAGGCGAAAGTTTAGTTGCAGAGCGTATTGAGCAATGGGAAAATAATCTTCCAGAATTTATAAAACTGGCGTATCTGCCAAATCCAGGACGAGTTCGTTTGCGTTTAACCGCTCGCGGAACTAATAAAGAGGAATTAGAAGAGGCGATTGAATCGAATGTGAAATCATTAGACGCGATAATTCACGATATAATTGTAGGTTACGAAGAAAACGAAACAATAGAAACCGTAATTGGCAAATTGCTTTCTAAGCAAAATAAAACCATCTCAACAGCAGAAAGTTGCACAGGTGGTAGAATTGCTTCTCTGTTGTCTGCTATTCCGGGGTCGTCAAGTTATTTTAAAGGAAGCGTTGTTTCTTATGCAACCGAAGCAAAAGTGAATGTTTTGGGAATTCCACAAAATTTAATTGATGAATTTTCTGTTGTAAGTGCTGAGGTCGCATCGGCTATGGCTTTGAGTGTTAAAGATTTGCTAAAAACCGACTATGCGCTTGCTACCACAGGCAATGCAGGCCCGTCAAAAGGAGATTCTGATGCAGAAATAGGTACAGTTTTCATTGCTTTGGCAACGCCAGAAGGAGTGATCGTAGAAGAATTTAACTTCGGACAACCGCGTGAAAAAGTGATAGATAGGGCATCAGTTAAGAGTTTAGAAATATTACAGAAAGAAATTTTAAAAATTGTGCAATAATTTTTTGCACCAATGGTTTATTTTTCTTTTCTTTGCACCCTGATTTTGAATAACGATAAAAGATAAGTATAATGTCAAGAGTTTGTGACCTTACAGGTAAAAGAGCGATGGTAGGAAATAACGTTTCTCACGCTATGAACAAAACTAAGAGAAAGTTTTCTGTAAACTTAGTTAAAAAGCGTTTTTATCTTCCAGAAGAAGATAGATGGATTACTCTTAGAGTAGCAGCATCTACGATAAAAACAATTAATAAAAATGGAATCACTGCTGTTTTGAAAAAAGCACAGTCAGAAGGATTTATCAAATAATCTTTTCCTAAATAAATATATAGCAAGATGGCAAAGAAAGGTAATAGAATCCAAGTAATTTTAGAATGTACTGAGCACAAAACTTCTGGTGTTCCAGGTACTTCTAGATATATTACAACTAAGAACAAAAAAAACACTCCAGATAGATTAGAGATTAAAAAATTTAATCCAATCTTAAAAAGAGTAACTGTTCACAAAGAAATTAAGTAATAATTAGAGATTTTGTTTAAATCTCAAATGGTTTTTCATTTGAAGATTTAATGAATTTCAAATAACATTTGAATCATGGCAAAGAAAACCGTAGCATCGTTACAAACATCTTCTAAGAGATTATCAAAAGCCATCAAAATGGTAAAATCTCCTAAAACTGGTGCATATACATTCGTAGAATCTATTATGGCTCCTGAAGAAGTTGATGAATTCTTGAAAAAGAAATAATTAACTATTACAATATATAGAAAAGCTACTTTCATTCGGAAGTAGCTTTTTTATTACCTATATTTGTCTAAGAATTTAAAGAATCGTAACAATTGGCCTTTTTTTGAAAAACAATTGCACTTTCTTTAAAGATTTTGATTTCTAGTGTGAAAATCGAGAAATCAAGTAAATCTAAATAATCTACAAAAAATGAGTTTTTTTAAAAAATTATTCTCTACCGAAAAAAAAGAGACTTTAGACAAAGGTCTTGAAAAAACGAAAACTACTTTTTTCTCGAAGTTAAGTAAGGCCGTTGCAGGGAAATCTAAAGTTGATGATGATGTTTTAGATGATCTGGAAGAAGTTCTTGTGGCTTCGGATGTTGGAGTAAATACTACTTTAAAAATTATTTCAAGAATTGAAAAACGTGTTGCTGAAGACAAATATCTAGGGACAGAAGAGTTAAATCAAATTCTTCGTGATGAAATTGGTGCTTTATTGTCTGAAACAAATACAGGTGAAGCAACAGAATTTGAAATTCCGAAAGATAAAAAGCCTTACGTTTTAATGGTTGTTGGAGTGAATGGAGTAGGGAAAACTACAACAATCGGTAAATTGGCTTATCAGTTTAAGAAAGCGGGTCATAAAGTGGTTTTGGGTGCGGCAGATACATTCCGTGCTGCAGCAATTGATCAGTTGCAAGTTTGGGCAGACCGTGTAAACGTGCCAATTGTAAGACAAAATATGGGAAGTGATCCTGCTTCTGTAGCTTTTGATACCTTGCAATCTGCAGTGGCTCAAAATGCAGACGTTGTGATTATTGATACTGCTGGTCGTCTTCATAATAAAATCAACTTAATGAACGAGCTGACTAAAGTAAAACGTGTAATGCAGAAAGTGGTTGCTGATGCGCCTCACGATGTGCTTTTGGTTTTAGATGGTTCTACAGGTCAAAACGCTTTTGAGCAAGCAAAACAGTTTACAGCAGCGACTGAAGTTACTTCTCTTGCCGTTACTAAATTGGACGGAACTGCAAAAGGTGGAGTTGTGATTGGTATTTCAGATCAATTTCAAATTCCTGTAAAATATATTGGTGTTGGCGAAGGAATTGAAGATTTGCAAGTCTTCAATAAATATGAATTTGTTGACAGCTTCTTTAAATAATTAATAATGAAAAATATATCAGCTATTACATTCTATTTTGCTAGTGTAGTGTGTTTTGTTTTTGCACACCTATTGAAAGCTAGTAATCTTTCGGTATACTACGTTTTGTTGGTGGCTGGAATTATTTTATTCTTTTTAGGAGTTCTTAAAAGAATAAAAACGAATCGATAATTTATTTCTGAAAATATATTGAGTTTTAAGCAAGAAGTTTTTTGCTTAAAACTCATTTTTTTTAGGTATTATTAATCTCATTTTGTTCGATATTTTTTATTTCTTTTGATGATTATAAGACTATCTTTGTAGTCCGAGAAAAATTTCTTTTGAAAACGAGAACCCTAGCCCTGATGGGAGCGGCATCCTTTTGCTTTTTTCTTTAAAAAGCAAAAGATACAGCGGACAGCAGGAATCAGCTCCTAATTCTTCGACTTCATTCAAATTAAAAAGAATAAATTTTAATAACTTTATTTATGAAAAACACTTTTATAGTTTTGTTTTGTTCGCTTTTGTTTGCGAGCTGCAAACAGGAAGTAAAACCTGCAGATATTGCTAAGTTAAATGGCTATTGGGAAATTGAAAAAGTGGTTTTTGAGAAAGGTGAAGAGAAGGAATATAAAATGAACGAGACTTTTGATTTTTTTGAAATCAAAAATAACAAAGGTGTTCGAACGAAGGTAATGCCGCAGTTTGACGGTACGTTTTTAACAACGGATACTTTTGAAAATGTGTCCGTTCGTTTTGATGGAGAACAAGTTTTCTTAGATTATAAAACGAAGTATGCAAAATGGAGCGAGGAAATTATTTCTCTTTCTGACGACAAATTGGTGGTTAAAAACCCGCAAAAAATAGAATATCATTATAAAAAAGCTGGACCTGTAAATCTTCTGAACGATGGCGAAAAGACTAAATAACGAAAGTACGATTAGTGCTGTTTTACAGCAGATTATTCAAGTGAATAAATTGCAGCCAGGCATGGATCAAATTGATGTGCGTGATGCTTGGAAAAATCTTATGGGAAGTGGTGTAAACACTTATACGAGAAACGTTGTTCTGAAAGGAAGTACGCTTTACGTAGAATTGGGATCTTCTGTTCTGCGTGAAGAATTAACTCACGGAAAATATAAGATTGTAAAAATGATCAATGAAGAACTAGGACGTGAGGTGGTGAAGGATGTTGTTTTGCGATAGTTTTTAGTCGCAGTCGCAGTCGCAGTTTTGGATATAAAAAAATCCTGTTTGTATAACAAACAGGATTTTTTTATGAATACAATCACTGAAAACTGTGACTGAGACTGAAAACTAATTATTAAAACTGCTCTCTTCCTGCGAAGTGGAATGCGCTTTCGATAGCAGCGTTTTCGTCGCTGTCAGATCCGTGAACTG
>Ga0190282_1045_pt2 | contig 93598 bp, 71 predicted proteins | sample ZER3_100Endo_I3_FD_131024 | JGI IMG/M metagenome (GOLD analysis project Ga0190282, IMG submission 131024) | Enriched cells of freshwater protists from Biology Centre CAS, Ceske Budejovice, Czech Republic - ZER3_100Endo_I3 | ecosystem: Environmental > Aquatic > Freshwater > Unclassified ...
ATTCAAATTCGATAAGTTAATCTTACTTTTGATACTGCGAAAATACCCCTTTTACCTTTATAATTTTCGATCCAGATTTTTTCTTTAGTTCTGATCAATTGAATAGGCTCCAAGTTTAATTGACTTAATAATGTCTTCAGCTGTTCAGAAGTAGGAGTTTCGGTTAAATATGGAATAATTTCAAAATCTTGGTTAGATTGTTCAATAAAAGCAAGGCAGCTTCTTGATTTTCCGCATCTCGGATTATGGTAAATTTGTATCATTTTGTTATATTTAATCGTTTCGAATATTCGTAAGGTAAAAAAGGGGTATTTTCGCAGTATCAAAAGTAAGATTAACTTATCGAATTTGAATTCTCATTTTTTAAAATTTTAGATTTATGTTTTTAGAGCAAGGGATTAAACCTGAAAATAAATTTTGGAAATATCTTTTAGGATCTGTCTTTATTATTTCAGCGTCTTTTGTCGGACAAATTCCAATTACTGCAGCGGTATTTTATAAAACATTTAAGGAGCACGTCGCTTTTCCAACCACCAACGAAGGTGTTATGAAAATGTTTGAATCCAATACAACTCTTTTTCTGGTAATGATTTCCTTTATTTTTGCTTTTGCGGGAATTTATTTTGTTGTAAAATTTATTCATCATCAAACCTTGCTGTCTGTTACGACTTCAAGACCTAAAGTAGATTGGAAACGCATTTGGTTTTCATTTTTTGTATGGACTTTTTTTTCATTGCTTAGTTTTTTGTTCGTATATTTAAAATCGCCAGAGCAATTTGTATTGCAGTTTAAAGTAATTCCTTTTTTAATATTAGCAGTTCTGGGCTGTATCTTAATTCCGATTCAAACTAGTACAGAAGAATATGTTTTTAGAGGATATTTAATGCAGGGATTTGCAAATTTGGCGCAAAACAGATGGTTTCCGCTTCTAATGACTTCTGTGATATTTGGCTCAATGCACTGGACAAATCCAGAAGTGGGCAAAATGGGAAATATTATCATGATTTATTATATAGGAACTGGCTTGTTTTTGGGAGTTATAACCTTGATGGATGAAGGAATGGAATTGGCGCTTGGGTTTCATGCGGCAAACAATCTTGTCGGAGCATTATTAGTTACTTCAGATTGGACTGTTTTTCAAACCCATTCTATATTTAAAGACCTTTCAGAGCCTTCTGCTGGAATAGATGTAATTCTGCCCGTTGTTGTTATTTATCCAATTCTGCTTTTTATTTTTAGTAAAAAATATGGATGGACAAATTGGAAAGAGAAGCTAACAGGAAAAATTAGTAATGTCGAATTAAAAGCTTAAGAATATGCTAAACTTAACTCAAAATAACGTTCACAATTATTTCAAATTAAATGGATATCATTTAAATGCAAAAGATTTGTGCCGTGTCGCTTATAGTTTTATCAAAGAGGGAGATGCTTACGAACAATCGATTGGAGAGTTCTTTTTGGATTGGTTTGATAAAAAAGATTATATCGAAATGACCACTTCTGGAACAACAGGACTTCCAAAAGTTGTTAGATTGAAAAAACAGGCAATGATACAATCGGCGCTTGCAACGGGAGATTTTTTTGATTTGGAGCCAGGAAACAAAGCTTTATTGTGTCTTCCAACGCAATTTATTGCTGGAAAAATGATGTTGGTAAGAAGTTTAATTTTAGGATTAGAATTGGATGTTGTTTCGCCAAGTCTTCATCCGCTAGAATTAAATAAAACAACGTATGATTTTGTAGCGATGGTACCATTGCAAGTTCAAAATTCGATTAAAGGACTTTCTAAAGTTCGTAAATTGATTATCGGAGGCGCTAAATTAGATTCTGCTTTAGAAGAAAAATTGTTGTCGCTTAAAACGGAAATCTACGAAACATATGGAATGACGGAAACTATTACACATATCGCTGCGAAACGTTTAGGCGATTCTGTTTTTTCAATTCTGCCAAATGTAAAAATTTCTCAAGACGATCGTCAATGTTTGGTTATTAATGTGGCTACCGTTTCGGATGAGCCAATTGTGACAAATGACTTGGTTGAATTATTGAATGAAAAACAGTTTAAATTTTTAGGACGAATTGATAATGTAATCAATAGTGGAGGAGTGAAGCTGATTCCTGAACAGATTGAAGCGAAACTGATCGGGAAAATTGCAAACAGATTTTTTGTCACTGGACTTCCAGATACTACTTTAGGAGAAAAATTAGTTTTGGTTATTGAAGGGGAAAAACAAGAATTCGAGCCTGGTTTCTTTGATGTTTTAGGAAAATATGAAAAACCAAAAGAAATTGTTTTTGTATCAAAATTTAAAGAAAACGAAAACGGAAAATTACTTCGAAAGCCAAGCTTACAAGATTAAAATTCTAAAATAAAAATCCCAAATTTCAATAACTCAGATTGAAATTTGGGATTTTTTAATATTAAATAATTCCAAGAATTTGGAATTTAAACTTAAGCTTTTCTTTCCAAAAGTGCCATGTAGAATCCGTCAAAACCAGATTCTGAAGCTAACATTTTACGATCTTCAATGAACTTAAATTGTTGTCCGATTTCTGTTTTTAAGAATTTCTCCACTTGTTCTTGATTTTCTGATGGTAAAACAGAACATGTTGCGTAAACTAATTTTCCGCCTGGTTTTACAATTTTAGAATAACTTTCTAAAACTTCGCTCTGAACTTTACGAATGTTATCGATAAATTCAGGTTGCAATTTCCATTTAGAATCTGGGTTTCTTTTTAAAACTCCTAATCCGCTACAAGGTGCATCAATTAAAACACGATCAGCTTTTTCGTGTAATTTTTTAATCACTTTTGTGCTGTCGATAATGCGGTATTCGATATTAAAAGCTCCATTTCTTTTCGCTCTTAATTTTAATTGCTTCAATTTACTTTCGTATAAATCCATCGCAATCAATTGGCCTTTGTTTTCCATTAAAGAAGCCATATGCAACGTTTTTCCACCCGCTCCAGCGCAAGTGTCTACTACACGCATTCCTGGTTTTACATCCAAAAATCCTGCAACTAATTGAGAGTTGGCATCTTGAACTTCAAATAAACCTTGTTTAAAAGCGTCTGTTAAAAATACGTTTGCTCTTTCTTTTAAAACAAGAGCTTCTGGTTGGTCTTTTAAATATTCAGTTTCAATATTTAAATCCATTAAAGTATTTCTAAGGCTTTCTTTAGTTCCTTTTAAAGTGTTAGTTCTCAAAATAACTTTTGCAGGCTGATTTTGAGCTGCAATTTCTTTTGACCAAACTTTCTCGCCTAATTCCTTAACACCCAATTCATCCATCCAGTCTGGGATAGATTCTTTAAGTGCTCTGTTTTTAGATAATTCGTCAAAACGTCCTTTTATTTTTCTTTCAGGTGTTCCTTCCAATTGTCTCCAATCTGGAATTGGATAACCGCGCAAAACAGCCCAAACAGCAAACATTCTCCATAGATTTTCTCTGTCGTAAGGTTCTTTAACTTCGGCAATTTCAGCGTATAATCGTTTCCAGCGAACAATTTCGTATATCGTTTCAGCAACAAACTTCCTGTCAGAACTTCCCCAACGTTTGTCTTTTTTTAATGCTCTGGCTACCACTTTATCGGCATATTCCCCTTCATTGAAAATTGCATTCAAAGAGTCAATGGTAGTATAAACTAAATTTCTGTGTAATCTCATTTCTATAATTTGAGTTGCAAAGGTACTATTAATTGATTGAAAGTTAAATTTTTAATACTGAATCTTATTCAGACTCACATTAAAAGAAAAAAACACTCTAATTTAGAGTGTTTTTTTGAAATATTTTTTAAAGCTTTATTCTTTAGAAGCAATACGCGTTAATCCAATATTTTCTGGAGCATGAAGCACCATTGGGAATTTCTCTACTTTAACAGAGCTGCTGTCCAAACCAAAAGCTCTTTCTTCAGACAAACTCAGTTTTTTGATGAAGAAATAAGAATTCATGATAATGTTTTCATGCCATCTTAGATCGTTGTCGTTTGATAAGAACTTCTCAGACAATACAAATTTAAAGTCTCCAATAATATTGTTTTTGTTTAAAGACTCGTAACGGCTGGTAATATCTACTTCGCCACGTTTTACCATGTCTTTGATAACTTCTCTAAACATTAAATTGATTTTTGTTGGTTCTCTAAAACCTAAATTGAAATCAATTCTGTAAATATCGTCTTTAGCGATTTCGGTTACTTTATATTGCGTTTTGTATGGTTCAGTCAAGATGTTAACGTGAACAAACCAATAAATATCAGCACGTTTTGGACGCTTTTGAAGGATAGAATAAATGATTTTTTCCTCCAATTCATCAACACGGTTTGCATTGGTCATATAAACCAAATGCGTAGCATATTTCGGAATCGTTAAATCTTGGCTTAATTCTACTAAGACTTGTTTGTAATCGTCAACTTTAACCACTTTAGTGTAGTTCTTGTTGATTTTCTTCGCTAAGTACCAGATTGTCATTACAGAAATCAGCATACTTGCGATAATCAAGGTTACATAACCACCTTCAGCAAATTTGGTGATGTTTGCAAATAAGAAACTAAACTCAATCAATAAATAAATCGTGATTAATGGTACCATGAAGTACAGTTTCACACGTTTCATGATTAAGTAATAGTTTAGCAAAATGGTTGTCATAATCATACATAAGATAATGGCAAGACCATAAGCATGCTCCATATTTCCTGATTTTTCGAAATGTAAAACGATTCCAACACATCCAAAAAACAATAACCAGTTGATTGACGGAATGTATAATTGACCTTTTACTTCTGTCGGATATTTGATTTTTACTTTTGGCCAGAAATTCAGACGCATTGCTTCGTTAATCAATGTAAACGAACCAGAAATAAGTGCCTGAGAAGCAATTACGGCAGCAAGAGTCGCAACTACAATTCCGAATGGCAAGAACCAATGTGGCATAATTAAATAGAACGGATTTCCGTTTTCTCCACCTAGTTGTTGTAAAGTACTTCCTTCGTGGTGAATTAAATAAGCCGCTTGTCCGAAATAATTTAAAACTAATGTTGTTTTTACAAACATCCAGCTAATTCTGATGTTTTTTCTACCACAGTGCCCCATGTCAGAATATAAAGCTTCAGCTCCAGTTGTACATAAGAATACAAAACCAAGAACGAAGAAACCATCGGGATGTATCGATAATAAATGATAAGCGTAATAAGGGTTAATCGCTTTGATAACTTCAGGATAATTAAGTACTTGAATAGTTCCTAAAGTTCCCAACATAGCAAACCAGATCAACATCATTGGGGCAAAGAATTTACCAACCAATTTAGTTCCGAACTGCTGAATAGTGAATAAAACGAATAAAATAGTAATTACGATGTACACAATTGTTTGCGTCTCCATAGTCGGATAGAATGCTCTAATTCCTTCTACAGCAGATGATATCGAAATTGGCGGAGTAATAATTCCATCGGCAAGTAAGGCGCTTCCTCCAATTATGGCGGGTACGATGAGCCATTGGATTTTTGTTTTCTTGACCAATGCATACAATGCAAAAATCCCTCCTTCACCGTGATTGTCTGCACTTAAAGTAATAAGTACATATTTAATTGTAGTTTGTAATGTTAAAGTCCAAAATACACAAGAAATACCTCCTAAAACAATATCTGCATTTATGGTATGATCGCCTAAAATGGCCTTCATTACATACAATGGAGAGGTTCCGATATCTCCATAAATAATCCCTAAAGTAATCAATAAACCCCCAATAGACAACTTACTATGTAAGTTTTTATGCGATGCGCTCATGTATAATTTTATAAAAAGACGGTTGCAAATTTACTGTTTTAAAACAAATTAGCAGCAATTATAATTAAAAAGAATAAAAAAAGCACAATCGTAAAATTGTGCTTTCTTTTTTAAATATTATTTATTTCTAAAATTAACCTCGTCTTCCGCCTCCTCTAGTGCTAGAGCCGCTTTCTCTTTGGCTTTGCCCACCGCCTCTTGATTCTTGACTCGCTCTAGAAGTCTCCTGACTCATTCTAGGAGATTCTGAACGTTGGCTTTGCTGTGGTCTAGCAGAATAATCTCTATTTGAGTTGCTAGATTGACTTTCAGAGTAACTTCTTGAACTTCTTTCTGCTCTTGGAGAAGATGCTCCACTATTTGAGTATCCTCTTGATGAGTTAGAAGAATTGTTGCTTCCATAATCTCTCTGAGTATTTTGAACTCTAGGAGTGCTTTCAACTCTTGGAGTAGTGTTTGCATCGTTAGAATAATTACGGCTTGTACTTCTTTGAGTATTTACATTTTCAGTGCTTCTGCCTGTAGAATTGTAACCTCTGTTATAGTTTCCATTGCCATTATTGCTTCTGTCTACAGAAGATCTGTTAGTTGCGCTTCTGTTTTCTGCATAAGTTCTATTAGAAGTTCCATTGTTAGAAGTTGTTCTACCTGTATAATTTCTATTTGTGCTGTAAGTTTCTCTGCTAGCAACACGTCTTTGATCTAATTCATATCGGTTTGTTGTGTTAGCATGTCTATCAGCAAAACTATAGTTCGGACGCATTCTTTCGTAACCATAAGAACGTCTTGTTTCGTAAATTGCAGGAGCTGAATAACTTCTTCTCACATTAACATAGTTGTAATGGTTATTTACATTAATGTAAACATTTACATTGTTTCTATATCTGTAAACTGGGTAAGGATTCCACGCTCTATAATAAGTTGGGTAATAACCCCAATACCAAGTTGAACAGTATGGTCTGTAATTTGTAACCCAAAAAGAAGTATAGATAACAGGAACTACGCTATAAACAGGCTCATAAATATAATTTGCTCCATATAAATAACTGTTACCTACAACCTGAACGCTTACTTTGTTGTAATTGTCTCTCTCAATATCGATAGTTGCAATGTCTTGGTAAACATCACGATCTAAAACCGCTTGGATAATAACAACGTGCGTTCTATTTTCAACACTCTCAATAACACGAAGATAATCTACTTCGTTATCGCCATTAAGATCTAAGTTTGATATTTGATATTTAGGATCATTTAAACGTCTTTCAAAATCTTGAAGGTTAGCTGATTCTCCAAACATCGAAGCAACAGCTCTTAAATCTAAGTTATCGCTTATATCTGAGTTTTTTGCATAAACAGTAGTCTGACCTTGTACAGCACAAGAACTAATTCCTAATGCAAATAGGGCTAATAAAAGTATTTTCGTTTTCATGATAAAATCATATTGAAGATTAATATTCTGAGATATCCAATTACTGTGCCACAAAATTTAAATGCTTTAATGTGGTTTTTAAAATGCTGTAGGATAATGATTTACATTGTTTTGTTTTTTGATTTAGTTGATTTTATAATCTCTTCTTGTGTAAAGAACTGGAAATGAAATGTTAAATAATCTTCTCGAAAAAAATAGAAAATTAATTTTCCATGTTGGAATTAATTGTATTTTAGCAACACCCTAAATTTATTTATATGAGAAAAGTAACGCTGTTTTTTTGCATGTTTGTTTTGTTTGTATCCTTTAAAACATTCACAAATAAGAATAAAGCAAATTTTGAAAATGGTTTTATAGCAATTCAGGTTGATACTTTGTTTCAGGAGAAAATTAGCATTCGCGCCATCGTAATCGATAAAAACAAAGTTTGGTACGGAGGTGATAATTCTCGTTTTGGGAGTTTTGATTTAGAAAAAAAAGAAAAATTCGAAGAGCATATTTATAGAGATACTTTAAAATTAGAATTTAGAAGTATTGCTCAGAACTCAAAAAATATATTTCTTTTAAGTGTTGGAAATCCTGCATTATTATATCAGGTTTCTAAGAAAACCAATAAAGCAAAATTGGTTTACAAAGAAGTTCATCCAAAAGTGTTTTATGATAGCATGCAGTTTTGGAATGATAAAGAAGGAATTGCAATTGGAGACCCAACTGAAGATGCATTTTCGGTTATTATTACAAGAGATGGTGGAGAAACATGGACAAAAGTGTTGTCTCATAAACTTCCAACAAATGCTCAAGGCGAAGCAGCTTTTGCGGCAAGTAATTCAAACATAGTAATTAAAGGAAATGATACTTGGATTGTTTCTGGCGGAAAAAGATCTCGTGTCTTTTATTCTGGTGATAAAGGCAAAACATGGAAAGCGGTAGAAACCCCAATCGTGCAAGGAAAAGAAATGACGGGTATTTTTACAGCCGATTTCTACGATTCTAAACATGGTTTTGCGGCAGGAGGAGATTATGAATCGCCAATGCTAAAAACAGATAATAAAATCGTAACTAAAGACGGAGGGAAAACTTGGGAATTGGTTGGTCAGAACCAAGGTTTTGGATATGCTTCTTGCGTTCAATATGTGCCTGGCGGTGGCGGAAAAGAGTTGGTTTGTGTAGGTTCTGGCGGAATTCAATATTCTCAAAATGGTGGAGAAACTTGGACTATGATGTCAAAAGACGATAAACTTTTTACCATTCGTTTTATCAATAGAAACACTGCAATTGCGGCTGGTTATAATAAAATGATTCGCATTCACTTTAGATAAAAAAATAAGAACCCTAAATAATAAAGTAAGTATTATTATATAGGGTTCTTATCGCTGTTGTTTCTTTAAGCTTAATCTTTATTGCCTTTGTCGCGATATTGTTGCAATAATTTTCGATTAAAATCGTCTTCTGATTTTTTAAGCAACAATATTTTCTTTGCGGGAAGTACTTTTTTCAGATTGCTCATGTATTTTTCGCGAAGCTGATATATTTCCTTATCTGTGCTTTCTATTTGAGATAATAAAGTAGCAGCTTCTTTGTCTGAAAGGTTTTTAAGACTGTCATCTTTTAGCTGTTTCAGATAAGTTTTCATTTTCAAATACTTTAATTCATATTGCTTATCATCATAAGCATTATAAATAGGCCAGAATTTTTCTGCTTCGGTTGAAGTTAATTCTAATTCTGTTGTTAAAAACGACACTTTAAAAGCTTTAATTTTTTCTCGCTTTTCATCAATTTTTCCATTTTGTGCAAAAATTGAAAAAGTTGTCAGAAAGAGCAATAGCGGTAAAATGTTTTTTATTTTCATTGTTAAGCTAAGTTGTTGAGTTAAGTTTGATTTAATTTTGTTCTGAAATTAAGTGTTCTATGTTTGGACTTGCTGCTAAAATATCTTCTAGTGTTTCGTCTTCTAGAGTAACATCGTTGCCTAATTTTTCAATATCACTGTCGTCTAAGGTTTGGATTAAATCGTATTGGCTGATATTAGAGTGATATGATAAGTAATTTTCTAAAGTAGCTTCATCAAGTTCGTTTGAATTGGCTTTGTAATTGTTTACAATCGGAATTAATAATGCAAAAACAATTACTGCCGCGGCCGCTAGTGTAAGTGTTTTTTTGCGTTTGTAAAAAGGAATTACTTTAACTTCTTTTTCGTTTAATTGCTGTAAAACCTTTCCTGAAAAATCATCAAAATAATTCTCTGGAGCTTTAAAGCCAGATTTTATTTTGGGTTCGTTTTCTAATTTAAATGTTTTCATAATACTTATAAGATAGTTTTAGTTACAAAAGGTTTAATTTGATGTAACATATAATTCAATTTTTTTTACTGCGTGATGATAAGATGCTTTTAAGGCTCCAACAGATGTTCCTAAGATTTCTGCGATTTCTTCATATTTTAATTCTTCAAAATATTTCATCTTGAAAACCAATTGTTGTTTTTCTGGAAGCGTCACAATTGCCTTTTGAAGTTTGATCTGAATTTCGTCTCCATCAAAATAAAGATCGGCTTTTAAATTATCGATCGTTTTGTTTTGAAGGTCTTCAGAAGAAATACCGCTTAATTTTGCTTTTTGCGATAAAAAAGTCAAAGCTTCGTTTGTGGCAATACGATATATCCAGGAAAAAAGTTTACTTTCTCCTTTAAAGTTTTTAAGATTTTGAAAGACTTTTACAAAAGTGTTCTGTAAAACATCGTCTGCATCATCATGATTCAAAACAATGTTTCGAATATGAGAATACAAAGGCCTCTGATAATCAGACAAGAGTTTTTGAAACGCAGTATTTTGCGTTTCAGGACTTAATAATTGTTTTATAAATTCTTTCTCGTCTATCAAACTTTTTGTTTTGTAAACTTTCTTTAATAGAAGTAAGACAGAATTTAACGCAAAAGGTTTAATGCGCCTTTGAAATTATTTAAAATTCTGAATCTTCTTCTTTTGCAGGTGTTTGCGTTGGAGCAGGTGCAGAAGCAGCTGGTTTACGTTTTACTGGCTCTGTGCGAGGCTGTTCTGTACGAGGTTCGCTTGTTGTTTCGCCAGTGTTTTCTGGAGCATAAACAGGCTCAGGAGTAACAGGAATTACTTTTGGTTTTATCGGAAAATAAATTTCAGTTACCAATTTAGATGAAGCTTTTACATCCAATTTGCTCAACGTCAATATTTCAAGATGTGACCAACTTAAATCTGGAATAATCTTTTCGTTGTTGATGTAAGCAGTTGTCTTAGCAATTGCTTCATTTCTATGAGAATAATCTCCGTTAAGAGTTGTTTTTACGGCATCAAAACCATTTAGTTTTCCAGATAAAATATCACTTCCGGCGCTAGTTGAAATCTCTCTATTAATAGGTAAACAAATGGAAATTTTAGCCAAACCAGTTTTAGTATCATAAGTATGATAAATAATGAATGGTTTTCCAATTGCAGCTAAACCATTTGTTTCACTAAACTGAATAAGTTTCGGAATTACAATTCTAGCATTTTTGCTTACTTTGGCAATCTCGCTTGTAAAAGTCTGTTTGATGTAAGGAGTTTCTGTTTTCTTAACAACGCCATCTACTTTAACCGCATAAGTTTTGGTTTCGTAATCTAGGTTTTTGTCAATATTTGCTAAACTTTTTTCGTAGATAGTTCCAATAACTCGATCAGAACCTCCGTGTAAAGCAGTGTAGATTTTAAATAGAAAACTCATAGTTCCTTTTCCTTTCCAAGTAACTTTTGTTTTTCCGTTTAAAGTATCTTTTAAAGTCCAATTTACATCTGCTTCAGTGCCGTCAAATTGCATTTTTTGGTCAATGCTTTCTCCGTCTTTTGTTTTAAGAATGATAGAATTTCCTTTTCCGTCAGCACCATCCCAATAAAATGTAGCGCCATTTCCGCTAGTTTTATTAGCATAGGTCATTTTTATAGAAGGATCTTCAACAGACCATGATTCAAAATCTTCGTAATTTCTAAAGTCGTTTAAGTAGTTATAAACCGTTGTGCGTGGAGAATTAATAACTTTACTTCTTTCTACAGAAAAATCGCCTCTCTGAGTAGCAACAAAAACAGTAAGAGCAACAAAACTTAATAAGGCGAAAAGAAATAAATACTTTAGAATTTTCATGGCAGATTGTTTGGTTTCGGTAAAGTTATAAATTTTATGTGAGTGTTACTAATAACCCATAATTATTAGGTTTTATTTTATTGTAACGAGAATAATTTATCGTTTTAAAAATATTTTAATGACAAACAAAAGAGCGATGAAAAGCAGAAAGGCAAGCAGTACTTTGTAATTTCCTTTGTAAAAGACTCTGTGTAATTTTAAATCTTTTCGATAAGCAAATATCATAATGATTACAAAAGCGATAAAAAAACAGATTCCAAATTGTATTTGACCTTGACTGAACATAGTTATAAAAATTTTTAGCAAATTTAGAGATTTGTAAACGATTTGCTGCTAAATTGCCTTTTCATTTCGTTCAATAAATTTTCAGATTTATGAGAAAGTGACTTAAATTAGCAAAAAAAAGAAAACTACTATATGAAAAAACAACTTGATGCCGTAACAGAATTTCACACTGCTTTTAGAATTGGCCACAGCACTACACCAAAGGCCGATGTAGGAGCAGAGAAAAAATTACTTCGTTATAATTTAATGAAAGAAGAAAACGAGGAATATTATGAAGCGGTTCAGAATAATGATTTAGTTGAAATTGCAGACGCTCTTGGAGATATGATGTACATCTTATGCGGAACAATTATCGAGCACGGACTTCAAGATAAAATTGAAGCTGTTTTTGATGAAATTCAACGCAGTAATATGAGTAAATTAGGAGAAGATGGTCAGCCAATTTACCGTGAAGACGGAAAAGTAATGAAAGGGCCAAATTACTTTAAACCTGATTTTTCAAAATTATTATAAAAAAATAAACACATAGAAACATAGTCTCAGGAGTGAGCAAAAGGCGTTTCACTTGTATTAGTACACATAGCTATGTGTTAAGAAACGTGTTTCTTTTTAGCTCTCTTTTTTACATTGCGATAAATCTATGACTCTATGTGTTTAAAATTAATTTTAAATATTAAAAAAATAAAAAACCCGATAAAACTTAATTTATCGGGTTTCTTTTGTAATATGGTTTTGGATTATTGAACTTTAACTGTCCATCCGTAAGTATCTTCAGAAAGTTTATTTTGAAGACTTGTCAGTTTTTCTTTTAAGAAAGAAGCATAAGAATTTTCGATTGGAGCCATTTCGAAGTATTCATCTTTATAAGAGAATCCTTTGATAACGCTAATAACTGCTGCAGTTCCTGCTCCGAAGATTTCTTTCAAAGATCCATTTTTAGCTGCTTCAACCAATTCAGTAACAATTACTGGACGAACTTCTACATTTAATCCTTCTTTTTCAGCCATAGCGATTAAACTTTTTCTAGTAACACCATCTAAAATTCTTTCGCTTGTTGGAGCTGTCAATAAAGTATCGTTGATTCTGAAGAAAACGTTCATTGTTCCCGCTTCTTCTAGTTTTGTGTGCGTTGCATCATCAGTCCAAATAACTTGTTGGAAACCATCTTTGTTTGCCAAGTTAGTTGGGTAAAATTGAGCAGCGTAGTTTCCAGCAGCTTTTGCAGCACCGATTCCACCATTTGCAGCTCTACTGAAATGCTCAGCAATGATAACTTTTACTTCACCTCCGTAATATGCTTTTGCAGGAGAAAGTAAAATCATAAATTTATATTCATCAGAAGGATTTGCGATAACTCCAGGACCTGTAGCAATCATAAAAGGACGGATGTACATACTTGCACCGTTTCCTCTTTGAATCCATTCTTGATCAATTTTCAATAATTCATTTAAACCATCCATAAAAATAGATTCTGGAACTTCTGGCATAGCCATACGGACAGCAGAATTATTAAAACGTTTGTAGTTTTCATCTGGTCTAAACAACCAAATATCACTGTTTTCGTCTTTATAAGCTTTCATTCCCTCAAAAATCGCTTGTCCGTAATGGAAGACTTTTGAAGATGGATCCATCAAAATTGGAGCATAAGGCTTAATGACAGGATTTTGCCATTGCCCGTTTTTAAAATCGCATTCGAATAAATGGTCTGTAAATACAGCACCAAAACTTAAGTTGTCAAAATCTACTTCGTTGATCTTTGTAGAAGTAGCTTTAATGATTTCAATTTTGCTCGTTTGAGTTGTACTCATAGTTATGTAAGTTTTTTGTGAGATATTTTTCACTATCAGAAAACTAAAGTGATGATATCGTGTAAAATAGAATATATTGAATGCAAAATTACGTAAAAATCTCTAAAACATTTAGTGAAAATTCATTATTTAATGGTTTTGACTGAGATTTATTTATCCTATAATAAACTCAAATATTTAATTGATTTTTATAAAGAATTTATGAAAAAAGTATCGTTTTTTAAGGCTTTACGCATTTGTTTTGACTAAATTTGAATATTAAAATGGCTTGAAAATCAATAAAAAGCCATTATTAAATTCTTAAAAAGGTGAAAAGAGAAATAATTAAAACGCTAGATGGTTCAACTACAATTCGTTTACCAGAATGGGACGAATGTTACCATTCTAAACACGGAGCAATTCAGGAAGCGAAACATGTTTTTATAAAAAATGGACTTTCTCTATTTGAGAATCCTATAAGTATATTAGAAATAGGTTTTGGTACAGGATTAAATGCTTTTATCACTTTTTTAGAATCTGAGAGAAAGAAGCAGACTATAGATTATGTTGGAGTAGAAGCGTATCCTGTAGATGCAGAAGAGATTTTGGAAATGAATTATGCCGAAGAATTAGAAGCATCGGAATTTTATAACATTTTTGAAAAAATGCATAAATCAAAATGGGACGAAAAAATAGAAATTTGCGATCAGTTCTCCTTAACCAAAAGAAAACAATTTTTTCATGAAATAAACGATTTTGAAATTTTTGATTTGATTTATTTTGACGCCTTTGGTTATCGAGTGCAACCAGAACTTTGGAGTACCGAAATTTTTCAGAAAATGTACAACAGTTTAAAGCCAAATGGAGTTCTTGTTACATACGCAGCTCGAGGAGTTGTTAAAAGAAGCATGATCGAAGTCGGATTTACTGTAGAAAAATTGGCAGGACCTCCAGGGAAGAGAGAAATGTTTAGAGCCTTTAAAAACACTTAGAAATGAGTTATTTAGAATAATTCTACATTGATTTATATGTTTTAAGAAAACGTATTCGTTGCTAAAGTTTTTAAAATAATAAGTTAAAAATAGTAATTATGTTAGTTATTTGTTTAAATTTGGCTCGAGTTTAAAAAATAGATAACCCCCGAAAATCTTATTTTATTATGTCAAAAATGATGTTTGATTACACGAAATCAATACTTGAAAGAGTTAGTTTCGATCCGGTACTTTTCTGTAAAGAATTAGAGAAAGCTATCAAAACACTGTTACCTTACGAAATGGAGCAATTGCAAGAATGGTTACTTAATTTCGTAGTCGGAAAACCAGAATTAAAACAAAGTCTACAGCTAATTAAAGTATAAAAGAAAGGAGCCAAATTGGCTCCTTTTTTATTGCGCTTTCTTTTGTAATGGACTAATGATTTGAACATTCTGAAAAACAATTGCGCCTTTTACAACACCTGCAATTGTAGATCTAAGTGCGTCAATGATTTGCATTTTTAATTCGCTCTTTGGGTAAATCAAACTTACCTCTCGAGCAGGTTTTGGCTCCTTGAAATTACGGAGCTTCAGTTTGTCGGATTCTTTTAAGTCTAAAGTGTGCAAGTACGGAAGTAACGTTGTACCAAGGCCTTCGTCTGCCAATTTAATTAAGGTTTCAAAACTACCGCTTTGAATCTGGAAATTAGTTTGATCGGCGTCTGAGACATTTTTGCACAAATTCAAAATTCCGTCTCTAAAGCAATGTCCGTCTTGTAATAATAGAATTTCGTTCAGATTTAAGTCGGCAACTTCAATTTCTTCTTTTTGAAAACTTGCATGATGCTCAGGAATATACGCTACGAATGGCTCAAAATACAAAACAATTTCTTTGATTTTTTCGTCTTCAAGCGGAGTTGCAGCAATTGCAGCATCCAAATGTCCGTTTTTCAGTTTTAGAATAATTTCCTCTGTATTCAACTCTTCAATTAAGAGTTTTACTTTCGGATATTTTTTAATGAAATTATTCAAAAACATTGGTAGAAGCGTAGGCATAATCGTTGGAATAATTCCTAAACGAAATTCACCTCCAATAAAACCTTTCTGTTGTTCTACAATATCTTTTATACGATCGGCTTCGTTTACGATATTCTTTGCCTGATTTACAATTTTTTGTCCAATATCAGTAAGCTGGATCGGTTTTTTACTTCTGTCGAAAATTAAAATGTTAAGCTCTTCTTCGATTTTTTGTATTTGCATACTTAAAGTCGGCTGTGTTACGAAGCATTTTTCAGCAGCAAGCGTGAAGTTTTTATGCTCAGCAACCGCTAACACATATTGCAATTGAGTTATAGTCATGTTGATAGTAATTTGTGATGCAAAAATAAGAAAATATAATTTTTATTTATGTTTATTTTGGTAAAGTTACTCTAAATTTGTAGTAAATTAGTGTAAAAAATCAGATTATGAAGACAAATATTTTAGGACTCCCTGTAAAAGAATCAGAATTATTAGTAAAAGAACTGAATGTATTATTGTCAAATTTTCAAGTATATTATCAAAACTTGAGAGGAATTCACTGGAACATTCGCGGAAAGCGTTTCTTTGATTTACATGTAAAATTCGAAGAATTATATACAGACGCGCAATTAAAAATAGATATGATAGCTGAAAGAGTTTTGACAATTGGAGGAACGCCCTTGCACACTTTTGAAGACTATATTAAAAACAATAAATTAACAGTTGGAAAAAATATTTCTAACGATGAAAAAGCGGTTCAATTAATTGTTCATTCTCTATCTGATTTATTAAAAATCGAAAGAGAAATATTGAACAAATCTGACGAAATCAATGATGAAGGAACCAATTCTATGATGAGTGACTTCATTTCTGAACAAGAAAAAACGATTTGGATGATGAATGCTTGGTTAGAAGAAACTTTGTAAATAATTGTTTTTTAAATAATTAAAAGCAGAATGGAATGAAAATTGCATTCTGCTTTTTTATTTTTGTTAAATTTCTATCAAATCTCTTTGATTTTATTTGTTTAACGCTATTTTTGTTTCGATGAAATATATAGCTCGCATATTATTATTCATATTTATTGCCTTCTTATCGACCCCAACAATTGTTCAGGCGTTAAAGAAAGGGAATAATACGGCTATATCTTTTAGTATCGCTGAAGAAGAAGTGCATAAAGAACTTAAAAATGTTATGCATCCAACTATTCTTGAGCACGAAGTTTTGATTCCGGTTTGCATCGAGAAAAAAACAATCATTTCTGAAAACATTGTCAAACTAGACAACATATCTCCGAGCATCTTCGCTCCACCGCCTAACGTAGCATAATACTTCCGATTATTTTGAACTTTAGCCTCATTTCTGCCGAGATGTGGTAAATCTTTAATGAATAATTTTTTTAGTATTATATTATGACAAAAAAAATCAATCTTTTTGCCAACCTTAAATCTGATTTTGCTTCAGGTTTAGTGGTTTTCTTGGTGGCTCTTCCGTTGTGTTTAGGTATTGCAATGGCTTCTGGAGCACCATTATTTTCTGGAATTATCGCTGGTGTTGTTGGTGGTATCGTTGTAGGGTACTTAAGCCAATCGCACATTAGTGTATCAGGTCCAGCTGCTGGGTTAACAGCTATCATTTTAACCGCAATTACCGATTTAGGAGCTTTCGATGTATTTTTAATGTCTGTTTTTATTGCTGGATTAATTCAATTAGCATTAGGATTTTTAAAGGCTGGAAGTATATCAAACTATTTTCCGACAAACGTAATTGAGGGAATGTTAGCGGGTATCGGAATTATTATCATTTTAAAACAAATACCGCACGCTTTTGGTTATGATGCAGATTTCGAGGGAGATCAGGCTTTCATTCAAAACGATGGAAGCAATTCATTTTCATTTCTGTTTGATCTTTTAAATCATATTCATTTAGGGGCTGTAGTAGTTTCTGCAGTTTCATTGGTGATTTTATTGGCTTGGGATAAAGTTTCTTTCTTAAAAAGAATAAAACTAGTTCCTGGAGCTTTGGTTGCTGTTATTGCGGGAGTTGTTTTAAACGAAATATTTGTCTCAACAGGAAGCACTTTGGCAATTGCGAAAGAACATTTGGTTTCTTTGCCAGTTCCAAAATCTTTTGATGACTTTAAATCAATTATAATTACACCTGACTTCACTGCTGTTACAAATCCGCAAGTTTGGGTGGTTGCTATTACGATTGCCATTGTCGCTTCTATTGAAACGCTTTTATGTATTGAAGCTACAGATAGAATGGATGTGCAAAAACGTTACACTAACACTAATGTAGAGCTTAGAGCGCAAGGTGTTGGTAACATTATAAGCTCTCTTTTAGGAGGTTTGCCAATGACTTCTGTAGTAGTAAGATCTTCTGCAAATAACAATGCAGGAGCAAAATCTAAAATGTCTGCTATCATTCATGGTGTGCTTTTATTGATAAGTGTATTAGCGGTACCAGTAATTTTAAACAAAATTCCGTTGGCAACATTGGCAACCGTTTTAATTTTGGTCGGATATAAATTAGCAAAACCAGCAGCCTTTATGCATTTCTGGAAAAAGGGGAAATACCAGTTTGTCCCTTTCATTGCAACTTTGGTCTTTGTCGTTGCGACAGATTTGCTAAAAGGTGTTGCGCTGGGAATTGTTATTAGTATCATTTTCGTTTTAAGAGGAAACTTAAAAAGAGCTTACAACTTCAAAAAAGAAGAATATGAAGATGGAGACATTATTCATATCGATTTAGCGCAAGAGGTTTCGTTCTTGAATAAAGCGGCGATTAAACAAACGTTAGCTGAAATTCCAGAAAACTCTAAAGTTATCATTAATGCTCATGATACAGAATACATTTCGCATGATGTTTTAGATTTAATTCGTGAATTTAAAGAAACCAGAGCAATCGACGAAAATATAAAAGTGAAACTTAAAGGTTTTAAAGAAGCATACGAATTAGAAAATACACCCGAAAACCATAATCATGTTACAATAGAACATTATTATGATGTGGCTAAAAGGGAAGTGGTTCAAAAAGAAGTTGTTAGAGGGGAATAATTAAAAATAGGTATTTTTAAAGCCCTAGAAATGTCAAATTTTAGGTAACTTTACATTAAAGTTCTTTTTTGAGACATTCCTAGAATTAGAAATTACCACACAAAAAATAAAGAAATGAGAAAATTTTATGAGCAGTTATTAGAAAATAATAAAAAATGGGTTGAGACTTCATTAGCAAAAGACCCTAATTATTTTGCTGATTTGGCAAAAGGGCAACAGCCACCTTTGTTATGGATTGGATGTTCTGACAGCCGTGTTCCTGCAAACGAAATTGTTGGTGCAAAACCAGGTGAAGTTTTTGTACACAGAAACATCGCTAACATGGTTGTTCACTCTGATATGAACATGCTGAGTGTACTGGATTATGCAGTAAATGTTTTGAAAATAAAACATATTATTGTTTGCGGACACTACGGATGCGGAGGTGTAAAAGCGGCAATGGGGAATCAGTCAGTTGGAATTATTGATAACTGGATTCGTCACATTAAAGATGAGTACCGTTTGCACGACAAATACTTGAATTCAATTGAAGATGAAACAGAACGTTTTAATGCTTTTGTTGAAATCAATGCTAAAGAGCAAGTTTATAATTTAGCTAAAACATCAATTGTTCAAGGAGCTTGGAAAAATGGACAGGACCTTATGCTTCACGGCTGGGTTTACGGATTAAATTCTGGTTTCGTAACAGACTTAAATGTTACAATCAGTTCGAATGCTGAACTTGACAGTGTTTATCAATTAGATCTTTAATAGTAAGAAATAGAAATCGCCCTCAAAAAGGGCGATTTTTTTTATTCGTTTTCGTCTAAATTCTCATTAAATGCTGAAGGCAACATTGTCGGAATAAACTTGATTAATATCGGTAATAATAAACTTCCGCCTGGAAGTAAGAATATGGTTAGCGAAGGAATGGTTTTACAGATATCCAAAAGCTGTTTTTTTACCTTTTTCTTTTCTTTCGCATCCAAATCTCGTGTTGTCGAATAGGCGAGAAGTACCATTAATTCTTTACTCTGAACTATTTCTTTAATTAATCTGTTTTTATTTCTAATGATTAATTTGACCACACTATGAGTCATTTGATCATAAAAATGTTTAACTGGATTCGAATAATTAAAGTACGGAATCTTCTTTTTATGAGTGGTAATAAAAGTATTGGTAGTATCCATGCTTTTTGTCACAAAATCGTCAGAAACTCCCATTGTTGAACCTAAAGCATAGAGAAAATAAGATTCTTCATTTTCTACAACTCCGTCACTCCATAAAGCCATTCCGGCCATATCGATTAAATAATATTGTTCGAGTCTGTTTGTGAAATACTCCAGATTTAAAGTTTCTAAAGTTTCAACAGTAACTTTTGAAAATTTAGAATAACGTATAGAAGCTTCAAAAAGTTTGATTAAAAGATCATCGTGCTGCGATTTTGATGTTTTGGTTTTTAAAGCCAAACCAACAATTCCCAGTACAGTTTCTTCGATTCGTTTTAAATATTTTTCAGGGATTTCGCCATGCTCCAAATATTGTCTAAAAGCCAGAACATCAATAAACAATAAAGCATTGGTTACCAAATGCGAAAAGTTTTTACTAATGATGCTGTCATTGGTCTGAACTCTCTGATCAATAATGTTTTCAAGAGACAGGGAAGGAGTGTCTTTAGGCAATAAAATTTTAAACAAATTAAATCCTTCAGGATTCATTTGCTTGTAAAACTTTAAAACTTCAGAAATAAAATGTTTAGGTTCCGAATTTCTTTTCTCTAAACAAAAAACATGATAGAGTGTGTTTAGTAAGGCTACTTTAGAAATTTCGGTTTTAAACCAGCCTTTAATCGAAGTCGGAATTTGAGAATCTATAGCAATAATATGTCCATAGATAAATCCCGTTTCTCTCACTTTATAGTAAAACGAATCTACAGTTTCAAAAGGAATAGCTTCTGAAAACTTTTGTTCACTAAAAAACTTATCGATCCAGCCTGGTGCTGATGGGTTAATCATTGACTTAATTTTGCTGGTGCAAAGCTAGGTCTTTTTCTTGTTTTAGAATTCATTTTAAAATGAAATAACCGCTAGATTTTGTTAAAAATAGCGGTTATTGAAGTTTTTCTTATTTAATGATTCCTGCACAAGCAACTCTTCCTCCAGCATTTCCTGTTGGCTGAGTTGTAAAATCGTCTGTTCCAGAATGCACAATTAAACCTTTTCCAAGAATATCTTTATTAGAATCTCCACATCCTATACACCATTCGTCAGTAGTTAAAGTGATAGATCCGTTACCTTTTGCGTCAGCAGTAAAGTTTCCGATATCTCCTTTATGATATTCTGAAACTCCCCATTTTCCATGTTTTTTGAAAGTTGGATTCCAGTGTCCTCCAGCAGAACTTCCGTCTGCAGAGCTACAATCTGCTTTTTCATGAATATGGATCGCGTGAACTCCAGGCTCTAATCCTGAAATTTTTGCTGTAAAAGTAACTTTACCATTTTTCTCTACAAAAGTTGCAGTTCCAGCAACTGTACTATTGCTTTTTGGTTCTAATGCAACAGTTAGTGTTTTGGCATCATTTGATTTGTTATTTGTTTTACAACCAACGATTAAGGCTGTAATTATAGCGAAAGAAACAATTAGTTTTTTCATATCTACGGGCATTTTTAATTAAAGATTAAGTAAATTTAACATAAAATAACGGATTTGGTTAACTCTAAAAGTTAAAAAAAAGTCAAACTATACGCTATAATTTGATATTGATTGAGTTAAAAACCGAAAATATTGTTTAAATTCGTATAGGTTTTTAACGAATAATTTCTGAAAACTATTTATCTAATTCGTTCACATTTAATTCTTAATGTTATGATGAAAAAGATTTTTATTCTCGCTTTTTTTAGTTCGTTTTTAATTTCTTGCAAATGCGCAAAGACGGACACACTTTCTAAACTTGATGGAACTTGGGAACTGAATTATATTTCTGGTCCGCGAATTACTTTTGATGGATTATATCCGAATAAAAAGCCAACTATAAAATTTGATACAAAAGCAAATCAGGTTTCTGGTAACGCTAGCTGTAATTCATACACAGGAAAATTGGTTGTTGATGGCAATAAAATAGATTTTACTCAGCCAATGGCAGTAACAAAAATGATGTGTTTGGACGGATTGCAAGGTGAACAAACTTATTTGGACACCCTTCAAAAAATAACTTCTTACGATATTACAGATGATGGTAAGACTTTAAACTTTATTTCTGGAGATATTGCCATGATGCGTTTTACTAAAAAATGATGCCATGAAAACTACATTATCGATTTTGCTGTTGCTGATAAATGTTGTTAGTTTTTCAGTTTCTGCACAAGAAAAAACAAAAAAAGAGCTAAAACAAGAAAGAGAATTAAAAAAACAGAATGAAATCAAAGCGCTTATTGATTCTCAGAGTTTTGTTTTTGAAGCTCAAAAAGCAACGCCTCAAGGTGGCAGATTACTTCAGTTGGACTATAATACTTATTTCTTAAAGTTTAAAGCTGATAGTACAACTTGCGATCTCCCTTTCTTCGGACGAGCTTACAATACTGGATATAATGGTGATGGCGGAATAAAATTTGAAGGCAAGCCTGAAAATGTTAAAGTCGAAACCAAAAAGAATAATACAATTCTCAAAGCGACAGTAAAGGGTAAGAGTGATGTATATGATTTACTGTTCTCTATTTATTATAATGGAAGTACAACGCTTTCTGTTTCTAGTAATAACAGGGCTCCAATTAATTACGATGGAATAATATATGCTCCAAAAACAGCGGAGAAAAAATAGCATAATTCATTTTAGCAAACTTGTCACAAATTCGTCTGAATAATATGGTAAGAAAGTTTTTTTGGTTATTAAAGTGGCAGTTTTCGGTTTTGTTTTTCTCCTTTGGTACGTTCGCCATGTTTGGTCAGGATTTGGAGCCTCGAGCTTATGCTAATGTTCCCAAAGATCTGAATGTAATTGCGGCTGGGTATGTTTTTATGAATGGAAATGTACTCACAGATCCGTCTTTGCCTATCGCTGATTTTACGCTTCGAAGTCATAATCTGGCTGTAAACTATGTCAGAACATTTGGTTTGTACGATAAACTGGCTCGTATTCAGGTGGCGCTTCCTTATTCTTTTATGGATGGCGAAGTAACGCGTACAAGCGGAGATATTCTAACTGGATCGAGAACTGGTTTTGCAGATATGAAAATCAGACTTGGTATTAATCTTTTGGGATCTCCCGCTTTAGATAAATCAGAATTTAGATCCTTTCAGCAGAAAACAATTCTTGGAGTAAGTTTGGTTACCTCGGTTCCAACAGGAAGATATTACGAAGATAAACAAGTTAATATTGGCACAAACCGTTGGGGATTTAAACCGGAAATTGGCGTTTCCAAATTATTTAAGCATGTTTACGCTGAAGCGTACGCTGGGGTTTGGTTTTATACCGATAATAATGATTACATGGGAAAAAAATTAGAACAGAAATCTACATATAGTTTGCAAGCTCATGCCAGTTATTATTTTAAAAATCAGATGTGGCTGGGTTTTAATACCACTTGGTTTTTTGGAGGAAAAACAATTATTGATGGCGTTCCCGATGACAGTCAGATTGATAATTGGAGAGTAGGAGGAACTTTTTCTACTCCAATCGCTAAAGGCCAGTCGATCAGATTACAATATCATATCGGGGCGTATACCAACAACGGACTAAATTATTATGCCTTGTCAGCGGTTTATCAATATTCCTTTTTTTAGAAATTGATTGTAAGGTAATGTATTTAAAATCAGAATATTTGGAATGCATATATTTTTAAAAAACAAATTTAAAATTAAAACTATGAAAAAATTAGGTCTTATTCTTATCATGGCGGCAGCCTCGTTTTCATCTTATGCACAGTCTTCGTACAAAGAAGATTTAGAAGTAGTACAAAGTATTTACGGAAAAACTAAAAGTGATCTTGTAAAACAATACATGAATTTATCTGACGCGCAAGCAACAGCTTTTACAAAAGTTTATGATGATTATGAAGTGTCACGCAAAGCTTTGGGACAGACAAAGTTCAAATTAATAAATGATTATGCGGCGAATTATGAAACTTTAACAGATGCGAAGGCTGATGAATTAGCAAAAGCTACTTTGAAAAATCATATTGATTATGAGAAACTTTACTCTAAAACATATAATCAGGCAAAAAAAGCAATTGGTTCAATAAATGCCGCAAAGTTTATTCAGCTTGAGGTTTATCTTCAAACCATAATTAGAAGTGAAATTTTAGAAGCAATTCCGTTTATTGGCGAAATGGATAAGACTAAAGTGATGTAAAATAATACTTAGCAATAAAAAAAGGGAATCAATTTTGATTCCCTTTTTTATTATTTTTCTGTTTTAACTTTGTAAATTTCATTTACCATTCCGTCACGGAAACTGTCTAAAGTAAGTTCCCAGAACATAATTCCACCTAATTTTTTAGCTTTTGCATATTCTGCTTTTGCTTTAATAGATTTTAAATCATCTGATGTTGCAAAAGTTTTTGTGCCAGCATTGTACCAATATGGAGCTTGCGCTTTTTCATCATAAAAATATTTCCAGCCATTTGCTTCGGTATAAGTTGTAGCAAAGTTTTTAAAATCAACTCCTTGAATGTGCTCCCCAGCTTGGTATAATCCGTTATTGATGTTTTCTACATTTTTCCATGTTCTAGAATAAAAAGCACCACCAATAACTAATTTTTCAGCAGGAACTCCAGCTTTCAATAAAAACTCAACAGCTCTGTCTGTAGATTCTTCTTTAGGATTTGTGCTGTAAATAGGAGTGTGGTGTCCTGTAACTTTAGAATATCCGTTCACTAAATCATAGCTCATGATATTGATTCTGTTAACTAATGGAGTAACTGCTTTCCAGTCGATAGACTCGTCTAAGTATTTTTGGAATCCTCCAGCAGCAAAACTTAACTCATATTTTTTGCCTAATGTTGAACGAAGGATTTTTATTAATTCAGTAAAGTTTGGTTTGTCAACTGCTTGATACAAATGTCCAGGAAGTCCTTCAATTGCAGGATATTCCCAATCTAAATCTAATCCGTCAACTTTATAAGAATCACTTAATTCTTTTACAGATTTTGCAAATTTTAAGCGTCCTTCAGCTGTAGAAAAAGCTTCAGAACAAGGCTCGCAACCGCCCCAACCTCCAAGCGATAAAATAATTTTAAGCTGCGGATTTTTCGCTTTAAGCGAAACTAAATGCTTAATAGTATTAGAATCTTTATCTGAATCAACAGTTAATTTTCCGTCTTTTAAGTGACAAAAACTGAAGATGATTTGGTTTAATTTGCTAACTTCATATTTGTCAATAAGTTCTGAATCGCCAGTATAATAGGCAATAATATCCATTTTTTTATTTTTTTGTGCGAAAGCTGAAGTGATACCAAAGCACAATAAAAAGGATGCGATTAGAGTAATTTGTTTCATTATTTTGTTTTTTATAGTTTTTAGAATTGTTAAATATACTGTAATACATTTGATATTTAACTATGCTATAAGTCTCAGAAGGCTAATTTTAACGAATATTTTGCAAATAGTTGCAAAATAATTGCGTCTTGTAAGTGATGTCTTTCAGAGATGAAATCAAAAAAATAAACCCGCACAGTTTCGGACTTGTGCAGGTTTAAACAAATTAAAAGCTAAAAACTATTTTGAGATTAGAAGCAGTATGAATTTTCTGCAACTAATTTTTCTGCAATTTTTTCTCTCAATGCCACAACATTTGGCAAGTTTGTATATTTAGTGAAGCGTTTAAGTCCCATTAACATCATACGTTGTTCGTCTCCTTCAGAGAATGAAGCAATTCCTTCTTTTCCTCTTAAGTTTACGATATCTACAGCTTTGTACAAGTATAATTTTGCCATTGCAATTTGCTCTTGTACTTTATCTTCACCTTGAGATTTTGCTAATTTTTCAGTTCTCAAGATTGTACTTTCAGCCATGTAGATCTCGATTAAGATATCAGCAGCTGCCATTAATAACTGTTGGTGAGAATCTAAATCTGGACCGTATTTTTGAACAGCACTTCCTGCAACCATTAAGAAAACTTTTTTCAAGTTAGCCACGATTACTTTTTCTTCTGAGAATAATTCAGAGAAATCTGGAGTATCAAAAGATGGAATTCCCATTAACTCCTCTTGAACCTTCATTGCTGGTCCAAGTAAATCAACGTGTCCTTTCATTGCTTTTTTGATCAACATACCTACAGAAAGCATTCTGTTGATTTCGTTTGTACCTTCGTAGATACGCGCGATACGAGCATCTCTCCAAGCACTTTCCATCGGAGTATCTTCAGAGAATCCCATTCCACCAAAAACTTGAATTCCTTCGTCAGAACAGTTTTGAACGTCCTCAGAAACTGCAACTTTCAAGATAGAACACTCGATAGCATATTCTTCAACACCTTTTAATTCTGCTTCTTGGTGAGAAGTTCCTTCCGCTTCACGAGCAGCGATTCTGTCTTCGATGTCTTTTGCAGCACGGTAAGAAGCACTTTCTCCAGCGTAAGCATTAGTTGCCATTTCAGCTAATTTAGAACGGATAGCTCCAAAAGATGAAATAGAAGTATTGAACTGAATTCTTTCGTTAGCGTATTTTACAGCTCCAGAAGTAACTCTTCTTTGTGCATCTAAACAAGCAGCAGCCAATTTAATACGACCAACGTTCAAAGCATTCATCGCGATTTTGAAACCGTTTCCTCTTTCAGATAACATGTTTTCAACTGGAACTTTTGTTTCGTTGAAGAAAACCTGACGAGTAGAGGAAGCACGGATTCCTAATTTATGCTCTTCTTCATTCATAGAAATTCCGTTTGAAGGATCGTTTTCTACGATGAAACCTGTAATATTTTTATCATCTCCAATACGAGCAAAAACGATGAAAACGCTGCAGAAACCTGCATTCGAAATCCACATTTTTTGTCCTGTAATTGAATAGTATTTTCCATCATCAGATAAAACTGCTTTAGTTTTTCCTGAGTTAGCATCAGATCCTGCGCCTGGCTCAGTTAAACAATAAGCACCAAACCATTCTCCAGAAGCTAATTTCGGAACGTATTTTTTCTTTTGTTCCTCAGTTCCGTAAAGTGTAATTGGCATAGTTCCAATTCCGGTATGAGCACCAAAAGCTGTAGAGAAAGATCCAGTTGCTCCAGAAATGTAGTCACAAACTAACATTGTAGAAACGAATCCCATTCCTAATCCGCCGTATTCTTCTGGAACTGCAACTCCTAAAAGTCCCAATTCACCTGCTTTACGCATTGAAGATTCGGTATAAGCGTAATCTTTCTTTTCAAAACGATCTTTGTGCGCCCATAATTCTTTGTCTACGAACTCTTTTACAGAGTCGCGCATCATTAACTGCTCTTCTGAGAAATCTTCTGGAGTAAAGATATCTTCACATTTTGTTTCTTTAACTAGGAATTGACCTCCTCTTGTTTTGTCGCTCATGACTTTTTTGTTTTTTAGATTTGAAAGATGAAAGAAGCAAGAAGAAAGATTTTAACCTAACTTATTGATGAAGCCTGTAGTCATCTTTTGAAATTCAATTATTTTGTTTTCTAATTTTTCTGTTTTGTCTTTTGTTATATAGTCGTTTTGACAAGCTATTAACAATTGTGTTTGCAATTCAAATGAAGAGCCTAAACTAATATTCAGATAATGCTGAAAATGTTTATTTCCTCTGTTCGAACCTTCAGCAATATTTGAAGGCATTGAAACAGAACATCGATTCATTTGACTTACCAAACTATAAGTTTCAGATTTTGGAAAAGTGGAAGTTAGTTTATAGATCTCATTTGTAATCTCCATAGCAATAATCCAAATTTTCAAATTCTTAAAATTGTGTTTCATGTTTTTTGAGGCAAGATAAGAAGAAAAAATAAAAGTAAGTTTTTTACTACTTTATGGTAATTGCTTTTCAGACTATCTTTTCATATCAAAAAAAAAGTCTTTCCTCTTGCTTCTTTCCTCTAAAAAATCTTAAAGTACTTCGTAAATCCCTGCAGAACCTTGTCCAGTACCTACACACATACTCACAATTCCGTATTTGTTACCACGACGTTTCATCTCATCAAATAACTGAACCGAAAGTTTAGCACCAGTACAACCTAGAGGGTGTCCTAAAGAAATTGCTCCACCGTTTACGTTTACGATATCTGGATTTAAACCTAATTCGCGAGTTACAGCTAAAGCTTGAGAAGCAAAAGCCTCGTTTAATTCAATTAATTCGATATCGTTCAAAGTTAAACCAGCTTGTTTCAACGCTTTCGGAATTGCTTTTACAGGTCCGATACCCATAATTCTTGGTTCAACACCAGAAGAAGCAAAGTTTACTAGACGTGCAATCGGCTCAAGATTTAATTCTTTTACCATGTCTTCGCTCATGATTAAAACGAAAGCAGCACCATCACTCATTTGAGAAGAGTTACCAGCAGTTACACTTCCGTCAGCAGCAAAAACGGGTCTTAAACCTGCTAAAGCTTCTTTAGAAGTTCCAGCTCTTGGTCCTTCGTCTTTGTTCACTACGTATGATTTCGTTTCTTTTTTTCCATTTTCATTGATGAAAGTCTGTTCAACAGTAATTGGAACGATTTGTTTGTCGAATTTTCCTTCTGCTTGCGCTTTTAAAGCTTTCATATGAGAATTGTAAGCAAACTCATCTTGATCTTCTCTAGAAACATTGTATTGTTTAGCAACCGCTTCGGCAGTTAAACCCATTCCCCAGTAGTAATCTTCGTGACCTGCAGCGGCAACTTTATAATCCGGAGTTGGTTTGTAACCTCCCATCGGAATATAACTCATACTTTCTGCACCACCAGCAATAATACAATCTGCCATTCCAGATTGAATTTTAGCCGTTGCCATTCCGATAGTTTCTAAACCAGATGCGCAGTAACGGTTTACCGTAACTCCAGGAACATCTTCTACTTTTAATCCCATTAAAGAGATCAAACGACCAACGTTAAGTCCTTGTTCTGCTTCTGGCATTGCATTTCCAACCATAACGTCGTCAATACGTTTTTTGTCAAAATCAGGCAGTTCATTCATCATAAACTGAATGGTTTCAGCAGCTAATTCATCAGGTCTTTTAAATCTAAAAACACCTTTTGGAGCTTTTCCAACTGCTGTTCTATATGCTTTTACTATATATGCTGTTTTCATTTGATTAATTTCTTAGAGGTTTCCCTTTAGTTAACATGTATTGAATTCTCTCCAAAGTTTTTCTTTCTGTACAAAGAGATAAGAAAGCCTCTCTTTCAATATCTAATAAGTATTGTTCAGATACTAAAGTTGCTTCAGATAAATCACCACCAGCCATTACGTAAGCCAGTTTGTTAGCGATTTTCTTGTCGTGTTCAGAAATGTATTTTCCAGCTTCCATTTGATCCGTTCCAACTAAGAACATCCCTAAAGCTTGTTTTCCTAGAACTTTAATATCGTTTCTTCTGATTGGTTGTGTATAACCAGCTTCTGCCATTAACAAAGCATGTTTCTTAGCTTCAGCAATCTGACGGTCTTTGTTAACTACAATGATATCTTTACCATGTTGTAAAAGTCCAGTGTCAAAAGCTTCATAACCAGAAGTTGATACTTTTGCCATAGCGATAGTCAAGAAATACTCTTGAAGAACGTTTAATTCCACATCGTTTTTACGGAACAAATCTGAAGCTCTTAAAGTCAATTCTTTAGAACCACCACCACCAGGGATAACTCCAACACCAAATTCAACTAATCCCATATAAGTTTCTGCAGCAGCAACTACTTTATCAGCATGTAAACTCATTTCGCATCCACCACCAAACGTCATTCCGTGAGGTGCAACGATTACTGGAATTGAAGAATAACGAACACGCATCATAGTGTCTTGGAACAATTTAATTGCCATGTTCAATTCGTCGTATTCTTGTTCAACCGCCATCATGAAAATCATTCCGATATTAGCTCCAACAGAGAAATTCGCAGCTTGGTTTCCGATAACTAAACCTTGATGCTCTTTTTCAGCTAATTCAATTGCTTTGTTGATCGCTGAAAGAACATCGCCACCAATTGTATTCATTTTAGATTGGAATTCTAAGTTTAAGATTCCATCTCCTAAATCTTGGATAATTGCTCCACTATTGCTCCAAACTTTTTTGCTTTCGCGAATGTTGTTCAGAATAATAAATGAATCTTGTCCAGGAACTTTTACTTGAGATTTTGTTGGAAGGTTGTAGAAATAAGTAGCACCTTCTTTAACGGTATAGAAACTGTCGCTTCCAGAAGCTAACATTTCGTTCACCCATACAGCAGGCTCTAAACCTTCTGCTTTCATGATTTCGATTCCTTTTGCAACACCAATAGCATCCCAGATTTCGAATGGACCATTTTCCCATCCAAAACCAGCTTTCATAGCGTCGTCAATTTTGTATAATTCGTCTGAGATTTCAGGAATTCTGTTTGAAACATAAGCAAACATTCCAGCGAAACTCTTACGGTAGAACTCTCCCGCTTTGTCTGTTCCTTTTACTAAAACTTTAAAACGATTAATAGGTTTGTCGATAGTTTTAGTCAATTCTAAAGTTGCAAAATTTGCTTTTTTTGCTGCACGGTATTCTAATGTATCTAAGTCTAAAGAAAGAATATCTTTATCTACTTTTTTGTAGAAACCTTGTCCAGTTTTGCTTCCTAACCAATTATTTTCCATCATTTTGTTGATGAAATCAGGAAGTTTGAACAATTCGTGTTGTTCGTCAGTTGGGCAGTTTTCGTAAATACCATTGGCAACGTGTACCAAAGTATCTAAACCAACAACGTCAACGGTACGGAAAGTAGCCGATTTTGGGCGACCAATAACTGGTCCAGTCAATTTATCAACTTCTTCAATTGTTAATCCCATTTCTTTAACTAAATGGAATAAACTTTGAATTCCGTAAATACCAATTCTGTTTCCAATAAATGCTGGAGTATCTTTAGCAACAACCGAAGTTTTTCCTAAAAATTTAGAACCGTATTCGTTTAAGAAATCCAATACTTCTGTAGAAGTTTTTGGACCAGGAATAATTTCAAATAATTTTAAGTAACGCGCAGGGTTAAAAAAGTGCGTTCCGCAGAAGTGTTGTTGGAAATCTTCGCTTCTTCCTTCGCTCATAAAGTGAATTGGAATACCAGAAGTATTAGAAGTAACCAAAGTTCCCGGCTTGCGGAATTTCTCGATTTGCTCAAAAACCAATTTCTTGATATCCAAACGCTCCACCACAACCTCGATAATCCAGTCAACATTAGCAATTTTTGCCATGTCATCAGTCGTATTTCCAGTTGTGATTCTGCTAGCGAATTTCTGACTGTAAATAGGAGATGGTTTTGATTTTAATGAATTCGCCAAATGCTCGTTTACCACACGGTTGCGAACGGCTTTACTTTCAAGCGTTAATCCTTTTTTAGCTTCAGCTTCTGTCAACTCGCGAGGAACGATGTCAAGCAGTAAAACTTCAACACCAATGTTGGCAAAATGACAAGCTATACCTGAACCCATAATTCCGGATCCAATTACAGCAACTTTTTTAATTGTGCGTTTCATAATTTGTTACTTGTTTGTTTTTTGCAGTTTTCGAATTATTTCTTGTCTCGCGAAATGCTATTCGTTTTCTGCGTTTTCTGTTTGATTAAATATGTTTTTGTCGTGAATCAATTCATTAATGATTTCCGAAACTTCGATAAAATGACTCAGCTTTTCGTCTGAAACATGTTTTCTAACGGTTTCATTAAACTTCAGGACAGTATTTTTAGATAATTCTCTTTTTTCTTTTCCAAAATCCGTCAGATAGATTAAAACACCTCTTCCGTCGCTTGGGTTCTTTTTTCGCACAATCAAACCTTTGTCTTCCATCGATTTTAATGTCCTTGTTAAGCTTGTGGCTTCCATACCCATTCTTGGCCCTAAAGCGGTCGATGGAGTTCCTTCTTCCTTGTCAATACTTAACAGAGCAAATCCCGTTGCCATTGTAGCATCGTATTTTGCAGCCTCTTCATTATACATTCTTGAAACAGCCTGCCATGTTGCTCTCAAAATATAATCTATCGTTTTGTCTTTCATAGTTAACTATATCGATTTCAAATATAATGAAAAAATACTATGCATGCATATTATTTTTTCATAAATTTTTGGTTAGTTAAAAAATAACCCTGATTTATAGGGTTTTGTGATGGTTTTGATTTGAAATATACTATTCTTTTTTTAGATTTTAACAATTTATGTATTGTAAAAATCTTTTTATGGTATTTATTTTGGCTTTAATTTTGGATTATTCAAAAAACTATGCATTATTTTCAGTTGTTTCTGGAGTGTCATATCTCGAAATTGCTCGTTGTAAAATCTTTTTCATACGATTTCTCAGACTTTCTGGACGTAAAATTTCAATAGAATCTCCAAAACCTAACAATAGCCTTTCCATTTCATAATTAGGAGAAATATACAAATGGACAATAATGCTTCCGTCTTCGTTTTCCTTAATTACACGTTGAGAGGAATGCAGCGGTTTTGTAATCACGTAGGGCGCATTTGAAGTATCAATCCAAAGTTCGATGCGTCGCGGCTGTAAACCAGAATTGACGGTTACACCTATAATATCTTTGTAATAAGATTCAGCATCAAAATCTTCTTCTATATAAGGAAGGTTAAAATCGTAATCTATTGAAACAATTCTGTCCAAAGCTAAATTGGTAATCGGCTGAGATGCTTTTTTCTTTCCAATTAAAAACCAGCGGTTGTTAAATTCCTTCAATATAAAAGGATGAAAATGAAATTTCGTTTCTTCTTGAGATTTAAAAGATTTATAAGTAATTATCAGAACCATTTTTTTGATAATCGCTTGATAGATTTCATCTAAATAATGAAGTCCTTTCAGCTTTTCATTTTTATCTAAATAAATAACAGGTTTGGTATGTGATTTTTCAGAATAGATTTTATCTTCCAATCGCTGCAAAATATCTGATACGTCATTAAATAAAGAGAAATCTTTAAATTGCTTCAACATCGAAACGGTTTCGGTTAAAACATTCATATCTGTTTCCGTCAGCGGAATATCGGTTATCGAAAAATCTTCGTCTTCATATTTATAATACTTTTTATCGTAAACTACGATTGGCGCATTATAACCCAATTTTTCACTTCGCATCAGCTGAATATCCATTTGAATAGTTCGTTTACTAATAGGAATATCTCGGCCCTCATATTCAGACAAAGCTTCAGAACAACATTCGATTAAATCTTCAAGCGTCCATTGTCTGTATTTATTCTGAAGACATTTGTCGATTATCTTGTATCGAATTAAGGCGTTTTTGTTTTGTGACATACTGTGTGTGGTTTTGCTCGCAAAGTCGCTAAGACGCAAAGTTTTTTTAATTCAAAGATTATTAAGTTGTGTTTCACGCAGATTTTACAGATTTGAGCAGATTTAAAAAGATTTTTTATTTTTTCAAATAATCTGCTGAATCTGCCTAAATCATTTTTAATCTGCGTGAAACAAAAAAACTTTGCGTCTTAGCGACTTTGCGAGATTATTTTTTGCTTTCTAAATAACTTATCTCTTCTTCAATATTTCGTCTAGCGCGATCTTCATACAAATTCCTAAACTCATCTGTTTGAAAAATAAATTCATATTCCAGAAAATGTTTCAAAGCTTTGGCTCTTCCAGGCTTGTATAGAAAATCAGGATAAATGCGATATTCTTTTCTGATTTGTTCAAAATAGATTTTGTAATCGTCCCAATCTTTGGCAAGGATTTTCAAATCAAAATCAATTAACCAATTAATATCTTCGTTTGTGTTGTGTGCGTGAAGCTGTGTTGCGCAGATGGCATCAAAAACTAATTGTTTATTTAAAAGGTGTTTTTCATCTAAAATGGATAAAGCAAACTCGGCACTTTTCAATTCATTATCTTTTTTTGAAGCTGAATACACAAAATCATGATAAAAAATAGAAAGTAATATTTCGTTCGGATTTTGAAGACGATCGCGATAGGTTTCAAAACTCTCAAACATTTCTTTTAAATGCGTCAGATTATGATAATGCCTTGATTTATTGGAATATGCTTTTTCTAAATCAGTCCAGTTTTGCTGAATTTCATTAGCTGAAAAGCCAATATTCAGCAATAAATCGGTGTAGATTTTATTCAAATTCATCTTGTTTTTTACTCAAATTTAAAATTTCTTTTTTACTACGCAAAATAATTGCGTAGTAGTTTTGAAATCTTTGTTCAAGAAATAAAAACAAACGTTCATAGAAATAAAAAATTGAAAAAAATAGGTCAAGTTTGAGTTACTTCGAAACACTTTCCACGTACTACTTACACCATTACCTTTTTATTCAATATTTGAAGCAGTAGCTCAGTGGTAGAGCAGGTAGTTTTGAAATTATCCCTAAAAGGTCAATCCAAACTTACTTCGTACACTTCTAATGTCCGGGTCGTGGGTTCGAATCCCATCTGCTTCACTATTAATGGTCAATTAAAACTTACGTCTAGAAAATTGGTACTCCGGTTCGAGTCCGGCAAGTTTTAAAATCATCATTAATAAAAAACGAGGGTCAAGATTAACTTACTTCTACCAATCCGATATTTTGTTAGTTAATCCATTACACTCGAATTTAAGGTCAAGTGCTTCTTACTTCAAACACTCTTTTAGGTAGAACTCAGAAGCACAATTATCTAAATTTTAAAAATTAAAAAAAATGAAAACAAAAGAATTATTAAAAATCAGTTTACGTCAAAATGCTATTTTCATTCCATCAGAAATGATTGCGAGTGATAACAAGAATTTATCAGGAATAACATCGGTTTTCGCAGCCAATGTTTCAAAACTTGGTTATACATTTTCTGAAACGTTACTGCATGCTTTAAATAACGTCAGCCCAAATTATAAAATCGAGGTTTTAGAAGTGCTGAGAGAAGTTTTAGGAACAGATAAAAACTGGACGCCATTGGTGAAAGAATGGAATGTGCCAACAAATGAATCTGTTATCGATCATATCATCACGTTTTTCGGAAATGTTTTCCAAACTAAAAACGGAACAGCTTTAGAATGCGGACATACAATTCCAGATAACACTTTTCCATTAGAAAGATACAACGGTTGTCCTTTCTGCGGTACTCCGTTCGAATTCGGTAAACTGGAAAAAATCGGTCAAGGAAGCAAATTAAAAGTTCTTGAATTGTGGAATGAAAAAGATTTAGAAAACTTTTATATTTCGTTATTACAGTCAAAAACTGCTTTAGACGCTACTCAGGTAGATAGTTTAAAAAGGGCTATGAAATATTTGGCTTTGCCTAAAACAGAAGTTGCAATGAAGGAAACTTTAATGCTAGTGATTGATCTTTTGATTGAAAATGGTAATGAAGATTTGGCTTCTCAATTTTTGAAAACGCCAACAGATATCTTACGTTATTTATGGTATAAAAATACTGGAATGCTGCAGATTATCGAACCAAAAACGATTATCAAAAGAGCGACTAAAAACGGTCAGCATTTTCATAATTCATTAGATACAAGCGCGCAAGCAAGAATTGCATCTAAAAAAGATTTGAAACTAAAATATTCTCGAAAAGAATGTTTGATGGTGGCAAATTGGTTGAATAACATGAATTTGGATGTGGAAGCAATGTGCGAAATCATGCATCCAAAAAGAGGAATGTGGGTTCGTTTTATCCGAGCGTTGCGTTTGGCAGAATACAGCAAAAGAAAAGGATTCGAGAAATTGAATTTTTTAATGGATGTATTCTACAACCAAGTGTACGATGTTTGGCAAAGCAAAGTGAATTCGTCAAGATTGAAATTTGATGCCGATAAAACATTTGGATTGTTGAAACAACGTCCAGGATTATTTGCTCGTTCGTTATTTTCGAATATGCTTTGGTTTGGAGCCGATGAAACAATCGCTCATTTCGAAGAAGTTATCGATAAAGTTCCAGCGAGATTGGTGTTTACGTTAAACATGTATGCGCAAAATTATTTCGATGTTAACATGCAGAGAAGTGTGAAACCTTTGGGTGGAACAAACAAACGTGTAGGATCAAATCAGTTGTTGAAGTTGTACGATAATAATCAGTTGGAAACAATGAAAAATCAAATCGAAAACTTGACTATTTTGGCGATGAAAAAACGATTTGCGTCGGTTTCAAATTCAAATAAAACAATTTATATCGATCCGCAATTGTTTAATATGCCGGTTTCTATTGGAGATCGAAGCGATACAGTTCAAGATTTGCCAGTTGCTTTAATGGGAACACGTTTCCCAGTTGAAGGAAACGAAGTGCGATTGTTTATGCAATGGGGTAAAGATTTACCAGCGCAACATTTAGATATGGATTTGAGCTGTCATATCGCATACGAAGACCGTTCAGATATTTGTTCTTTCAGCCGATTGACTACTACAGGTTGTCAGCATAGCGGTGATATCAGAAGTATTCCGAATAAAATTGGAACTGCTGAATACATCAATATTAACATCGATGAATTAGCGAAAGCGAAAGCAAAATTTGTAACTTTTACTTGTAATGCGTACAGCAACGGAAGTATTACGCCAAATTTGGTTGTAGGTTGGATGAACAGCAAACATCCGATGAAAATTTCGGAGAAAACAGGTGTTGCGTACGATCCGTCGTGTGTAGATCATCAGGTTCGTGTAACGCAAAATGTTGCCAAAGGTTTGGTTTTTGGAGTGTTGGATGTAGCCAAAAGAGAAATCGTTTGGTTAGAGATGACTTTCGGAGGTCAGGTTGTGGGTGGTTTGGATTTCAAAGGAGTTCAGGCGCTATTGGCAAAATTGAACAGCAAATTGAATATTGGTAATTTATTACAATTAAAAGCGGAAGCTCAAGGTTTAATAATTACCGAAAATGAAATCGCTGATGAGGTTTACACAGCACAATGGGCGATGAACCCAGCGGTGGTGACGCAATTGTTGATTGACTAGATAAAGGGACAGAGGCTCAAAGGAGCAAAGGTTCAGAGGTTATTTTCACGCAGATTTAAAAAGACTTCAGCAGATTAGCGCAGATTATTTATTAAAAAAATCTTTTTAGATCTGCTCAAATCAGCAAAATCTGCGTGAAATAAAATTTACAAAAATAATTACGCAGAAAAAACTTTGGATCTATGAACCTATGAAGCTTTGTCCCTTAAAAAACAAAAATATGAAAACAACTTTTCCTTATCCGTATTATGTTTATGGTTCTGATGATTCTACAGATTTAGATGTAATTATCGTTATTTCAAAAGAAGAAATGCCTGAAAAACAAGAAGACAGAAAAAATAAAGTATTGGCACTTTTGAAAGAATATGACTTGAATTGGAACGCAACTTTTGCGGTAATTGAAAACGGAAAAATTTCAGATACAATTTTTACTAAATCATGGATTGATTCACTTAATAATGCATTGCTCGAAACGTATTCATTACATCAACAAAAACATGAATTATTAGTAACAGAAAAACATCTTCGAAATAAAACTTTAGCAATTTATAAAGCAGTTCGTACCGTTTTGACAATGTTGACCAGAACGGAATATAGAACTCAAATTCGCCCAATTTTAAAAGGAATTCATGATTTTAATTTAAAACTAGAAGCGCTTAAGAATATAGATTTTGTTTCGATTTCCCAGTTCAATCAGAAGAATACTGATGATATTGATATTTGGAAAATTATTGCTTTTTATGTTGGACAAAATATCGCTTTAATTGAAAATGATGTTGAAATATACACCAAGAAAAAATTAGTACATCATTTCAAAGATTTGGAACCTTTTATTTATAGAAAAACAATTCTAGAAGAGGATAAAAAAGTATTGCAGGAGTATATAAACCATTGGCTGTCGTTGATTCACAATTTTGGACCGTTTCAATCAGAAAATGGTTTTTTGACTTGTAAAAATGAATGTATAGATATGTTGAATGAAAAGTTTTAAGAAATGAAATTACCAATTTATCAAATATTCGGTTCTGAAAATTCTCTCGATCTCGATTTGGTTTTCTTTATTGAAGAAATGCCTGAAACTATTGCAGAAAAATTGGCATTAACTAAAGAACTCAGTCAATCAATAATTTCGTTTTTCCCTAAAAAGGAAATTAATGCCAATCTTGCTGTGCAACGAAATGGTCATTTAGTTGAGGTTTACAAAGGGACAACAGACGAATTGAATAATGCATTGTTTTATACATATCAAAATCATCATCAGAAATTCGATAATCAAATTACGAAGCTTTTGGTTAGAGATGTGGATTTGAAATTTTTGAGAAGTGCCCGTATGATTTTATCTTTTTTGAGCAAAACAGAATATCGTTCAATAATAAAAAGTGCTTTAAAAGGAGATTTAGAAGAAAAAATTGAGGCATTAGAAAAAATAGATTTAAAACAACTTTCCTCTTTTGGAAAAAACACGAACCATTTGGATATTCTAAAATCGATTGCATTTCAACTAGGACAAGCAATTTCACTTCATGAAGGGAAAGAATTGTATACCAAAAATGAAATTGCAAATGCATTTCCGGATCTAAAAAAATATCTCTCTAGAGAAGAAAATACCGATTTTGGAAACCTGCAAAAATGGCTTTTCAGTTTTATAGCGATTCTCAAAAACAGAAGCTCCAAAATGAAAAATAAATCGGAGTATAAATATGAAGATGAAAATAAAATATAACTACGCAAAATGATTGCGCAGTAGTTTTTGAATATTTGTTCAAAGAAAAGAACTAATGAATACAATCTTATTAAAAGAAATGATTTCGCAGAATTATGTCAAGGTAAACAAACACCCTGAACACGATTTGTATATTTACAACTATACTCAAAATGCACAATTTGAGAGAGTTTGGAACGAAATTACAATTGGCTGCCGAGGAATTATCTTAGATGGAAATAATAATATTATAGCGAGACCTTTTCCTAAATTTTTTAATTTGGGTGAAATGGAAAATCAAATTCTTCCTGATACAACTTTTGAAGTTTTTGATAAAATGGATGGTTCGTTAGGGATTTTGTATTGGATGAATGACGTTCCTTTTATAGCAAGCCGTGGTTCATTTTCAAGCGATCAATCGGATAAAGGAAATGAGATGCTTCACGGAAAATATAAAGATTCGTGGGCATTACTGGACAAATCGAAAACCTATTTGTTTGAAATTATTTATCCAGAAAACCGAATAGTTTTGGATTACGGTGCAGCAGAAGAATTGGTTTTGCTTGCCATTGTTGATACGAATTCTGGAGAAGAATTTCCTCTTGAAGATATTGGGTTTCCGATAGTTCAGAAGTTTGACGGAGTAAAAGATATCAAAACTTTATCGGCATTAAATCAGAATAATAAAGAAGGTTTTGTGATTAAATACGCCAATAATTTTCGGGTAAAAATTAAATTTGAAGAATATCTTCGTTTGCACCGAATTATTACTCAAGTTTCTAATTTGAACATTTGGGAATATTTAAAAACAAATCAGTCATTTGAAGAAATTCTGGAACGTGTTCCTGATGAATTTTTTGCTTGGGTGAAACAAACGAAAACAGATTTAGAAAATGATTATAAAGCAATCGAAAATCAATGTAAATTAGATTTCAAAGAATTGGAATCTCGTAAAGAAACCGCATTGTATTTTCAGACTTGCAAATATCCAGGTGTTTTGTTTTCGATGCTTGATGATAAAAAACATTCAGAAGTTATTTGGAGAATGATTCGTCCAAAATTTGAAAAACCTTTTAATAGAGAAGAAGAATAAAATGAGAAAAGTAATTTTAATGAAAGGATTGCCGGGAAGCGGAAAATCTACTTTGGCAAAAAAGATAATTGCAGAAAATCCGGAAACCTACAAAAGAATCAACAGAGACGATCTACGTGCGATGTTTGATAACGGAATTACGACTCAAAGCAATGAGAAATTCGTTAAAAAAGTGCGTGATTTATTAATTGTAAAATCTCTTGAAGAAGGAAAAAGTGTTGTAATTGATGATACTAATTTGTCTGAAACTAACCTTAGACGTGTTTCGCAATTGGTTCAAGAATACAATGCAAAATTTAACGAAAAAGTTGAGGTTGAAGTGATCGAAGTCAATACAGATTTGGCTGTTTGTATAGAAAGAGATGCTTTGAGAGAAAAGCCAGTGGGAGAAAAAGTAATCAGAAAAATGCACCGTCAGTTTTTTAAAGATTCTCCTGAATATTGTACTCAAAATCCAGATTTGCCAAAAGCAATTATCTGCGATCTTGATGGAACTTTGGCTTTGATGAACGGAAGAAATCCGTTTGATGCAAGCAAATGCGATGAAGACGAAATCAATAATCCAGTGGCAAATGTGTTGAGAAATTACAAGAAACTAGGATATGAAATTTTGTTGGTTTCTGGAAGAGAAGACCGATACAAAGAACCAACATTGCGTTTCCTTCAAAAACATGAAATCGAGTACGACGATCTGATCATGCGTAAAACCAAAGACAGCCGAAAAGATTCTATCATCAAAACGGAAATCTATAACGAATTTATAAAAGATAAATACTTCGTAGAATTTGTGTTAGACGATAGAAACCAAGTGGTAGATACCTGGAGAAATGATCTGAAACTGCCTTGCTTCCAAGTGTATTACGGAGATTTTTGATTTTAAGAGGGATAAAGGGACAGAGGTTCAAAGGGCAGAGGTTCAAAGGGGCAAAGGTTTTTTCTCATTTTATGTCATTTCGACGTTAGGAGAAATCTCCGCAACGCATGTCCAATCTTTGTAGAGTTTCTTGTGGAGATTTCTCCTCCGTCGAAATGACAAATTTTGCGCAAACTTTGTTTCACGCTCCCGATAGCTATCGGGATTAAAAAGATTTAAGCAGATCGTCGCAGATTAGTTAAAAAAAAATCTAATTAAATCTGCTAGAATCTGCCGAATCTGCGTGAAATAAAAAACTTTGCGACTCAGCGACTTTGCGAGAACAAAATAAAGCCCTAGTGGCAAAAAAATAAAAAATAATAATAAGGCTCAAAGAGAAGAAACCTTTGTCCCTCTGCACCTTTGAGCCTTTGTAACTTTAAAAAAAAATGACATATATAGATATCGGAATTAATTTGACAAACAAACAATTCCAAAACGACATAGACGATGTCGTACAAGACGCTGTAGACGCAGACGTATCGCAAATGATACTCACAGGCACGAGCGTACGAAATAGCGAAGAATCGGCTAAAATTGCGCGACAATACCCAGGCGTGTTGTATGCGACGGCAGGGATTCACCCGCATGATGCGAAGAGTTTTGATGCACAGAGCATTTCGAAATTAAAGAATTTATTACAGCAGAAACAGGTAGTTTCTGTTGGCGAATGCGGACTCGATTTTGATCGTGATTTTTCGCCCCGAAACAAACAGGAAGAATGTTATAGAGCGCAGTTAGAATTGGCTATTGAAGTTCAGAAACCTTTGTTTTTGCATGAGAGAGCCGCTTTTAGTTCTTTTATGAATATCACAAAAGACTATCTGCCGAAACTCCCAAAAGGGGTTGTGCATTGTTTTACAGGAACGCTGCAAGAAGCCAAAACCTATCTCGATAACGGATTTTATCTGGGTTTTACGGGAGCGATTTCAGATGTCAAACGTTTCAGCCATTTAAAAGAAGTCATTCAGTACGTACCGCTCGACCGAATGATGATTGAAACCGATGCGCCGTTTATGCTTCCTAAAAACGTCCCGAACAGCCTTTTAAAGAAATACCACGAACGACGATGCGAACCGTCTTTTCTGCCTTATGTAGCGGGAACAATCGCACAGTTTAAAGGAATTGCTTTGGATAAAGTTGCGGAGGAAACGACGAGGAATGCTAAGAACTTTTTTGGGATTTAGGTTTTAGTTTTAAAGATTATTTGTTGGCTTTTAAATCAGGGGGTTGTACTTGGTTTGAAGGCTTTTTGTTTGTATATATTTGAAAGCGTTGAAATTTGAAAGTTTGATGATTATGGAAAACCGTAAAAGATTTTGTGAAATTATATGCATTTTTGATAAGTGAGTTTAATGTTGTAAAAAACAAGTCCGAAGAAACAAATATTTATAATTTAAAACCACTTTTTATTAGTCAGAAAAATTTTAGTAATTTTGGACGATTCAAAGATTAGAATTTATATTTTACTTTAGAAATATAGTTATGGAAAAGGAACATCTTTATTTTAAAAATCCTCAAGAAGGCACCGTAATTTTTAAACAAAAATCTCGCTATAATCCAAATTCTTCTGAAATAGAAGAAGAAAATATTGACATTGAAAAAGATTATACGCCAAAAGTAGAAGATTTTATAAGATCACTAAGGAGTTTTAATAAGAAAAGAAAAGATAGAGTAGCAAGAAAGACAATTTATGTTCCAGAGAGAATTGAATTAATTACAATAACTTTCCATGATATTTTTGATTCATCTAAATTTGAAAATATTTATAGGTCTACTTTCGGACTTGATATAATTGCTTATTTTGATTGGAATACAAAAGCTATTTTTGCTATTTCTAATTATGAGAGGTTTGAAAATTTTATAAAGCAATTGGAAATTTTCATAAACACAGAAGATCATAATAATGTTGAGTATGATCTGAATGTAAAATTCATTAAAGACTTTGATTTTTTATCTCGAGATTTAATAATTGATTGCAAAACTTTTAAAAACCATTTGATAATAAATTTAATTGATTCATTAGAACTTGATTCAATTAAAAATGAAATCGAAAATAGATTGCTTAAATATCTTGATGAAAAACGTATTGAGTTCAAAAATAATGTAGAATTAAATATTATTGAAGTCATTAATGTAGATGAGGATACAATTATAGAAATAGTAGATAATTTTGATGTTATACAATCTGTTAATTCCTATAGTTCAGGTTTTGTTAGGCCTAATATATATAACTTAACAGAAAAATCGTATGGTTTTGAAATTACAAATAATGATGCTGATTTACCCATTATAGGTATTATAGATACAGGAATTGAAAACAAATCGCCATTAAATTCTATAATAATTAATGATGCTTCTTATAATCTTACAAATACTTCATCATTTATTGATAATGTTGATCATGGTACAGCTGTAGCAACAATTGCTGCGTTAGGAGATAAATTGTATCCAAATCATTTAGGAAATTTTGAAGCTGATGCAAAGCTTTTAAGTATTAAAACATTAGATAATAATTCTGGTCAAATATTTGAGAGTGAAGTTATAGAGTTAATTAGAAGGGCAAAATTAGAATATAATGTTCAAATCTTTACTCTTACAATTGGATATGATGTTTGTAAAAAACATAACGAATGCATGTCTAGCTACGCATTTGCATTAGATAAATTATCGCATGAATTAAATATACTTATTTTTATTTCAATTTCAAATGTTAGAGATTCTCAATATTTTTTAGATGCTATTACTAATAAATCTCTATTTCCATTACATTTTATGTCTGAGCATACTAACCTCTGTAGTCCGGCAGAAAGTATGAATAATTTGACGGTTGGAGCTTATGCATCAAATTTGGAAGGTAATGAAATTGATAGAATTACTCCTTTAGGTTTAGTTCCTGCTATTTATAGTAGAACGTTTCATATAAATTGGAATTTAAAAATTTTTAAAGATATAAAAGGAAATATAAATCATAAAAGAACAAATAAGCTATTATTTAAGCCAGATGTAATTTCTCATGGTGGGGACTATGATAATTGGTTAGATATTAATAAAACTGGCTTGAAAGTTTTAACGACAGAAAGAGGGGCTTTTTTTAGTAAAGAGATAGGTACGAGTTATTCATCTCCTTTTGTGGCAAATTTAGCAGCTAGAATACTTAAAAAATATCCTGAGTTATCAAGGAATATGCAAACAATAAAAGCATTGATAATTAATTCTTCTGAAACTGATGAAACAAATTTTGAAATAGAAACTATAAAAAGCTCAATTATTGGAAACGGTTTTCCAAATGAAGAATTTGCAATAAATTCTTCAAGTGATCGAATAACATTTATTTTAGAAGATGAAATAGAACCTGAAACGATTAAAAGTTTTTCTCTAAAATTGCCTGCCTACTTATTGGGATTGATGAGTTCTCAATCAATATTAGAATTTACTTCAACTTTATGTTTTAGTTTTCTACCCTTAAATAAAAGTCAATTTACTTATTGTCCAATACATATGGCGTTTGGTTTTTTTGACAACATACCATTGGAGGATTATAAAAAAGATATAAATGGTAAGATATTAACAACACCAAACGGATTACCTGCTTATCCATTAGGTATTAACTATAATAAGATGGAAAATATCAAACTAAAAAATTCTTGGTCACAAGATTATTATTATAAACCTAAAGTATTAAGTAATTCACAAAAAGTTAAATTTAAATTGACGCTTAAATTTCTTAAAAAAAATATTGATAAAGATGGAAATATAAAGGTCAAAATTGCAGTAAATTCTAAGTTGCATAAGCTTTTAGATTCAATTGATAAAGAAAAATTGCTTAAAGTGCCAGTGAAATTTTCATTGGTTACAACAATCGAAGAGCTTCCTTATAAAAATAAAACTTCAAATAGATTATATGAAGAAATGCAACTTATTAATTCTTTAAATGTAATTAATGATTTAGATCTTGAAGCAGAAAATTTTTAAATACTCATCGATTTTTTTTCTATTTCAATTAAATTTTGCCAAATAGAAGTATTAATTTTTGCATTAAGTGTCAGTTCTGGATTTTCCATTGCGAATAGACTTCTTTTAATTGCAGTGACTAAAGTTTTTTGAATGCTGAAATAAGAAAGTCCCAGTGATTTTTTTATTAAAGTATTTACTTTTGTTTTATTATCAAAACTAAAATTACCATTTTTTAGAGTTAGGGAAATTAATTCTTTTATTTCTTTTTCTGATGGTAAATTAAATCCAATCGAAAAGTCAAATCTTCTTAATAAAGCATCATCAAGCATTTCTTTTTGATTAGTTGCAGCAATAACAATGCTACTTTGCGGTAAATAATCAAACAATTGTAAAATTGTATTTACTACTCTTTTCATTTCTCCGTGATCTTGGCTATAATCTCTAATTTTTCCCAAAGAATCAAATTCATCAATAAAAATTATACAATCTTCAGAAGCTGCTTTCCGAAATATTTTTGAAAGATTCTTGCTAGTTTCACCCAGTTTAGAAGATACAATTGCTCCAAGATTGACCACTACCATCATTTTTTTAAGTTCTCCAGCCACAACATATGAAGCTAAAGTTTTTCCACAACCTGATGGACCATGTAGTAATAATTTATTAGCTATGGGTAAGCCAAATTTTTTTAAGACATCTGATTTATGATGTTCCTCTATAAAATGATTTAAGTTTTCACTTACATTATTATCAGCAATAATGTTTTCAAGTTTGTAGTCAGAGGTAAGTTTTTCTAAAATTAAATCACCAGTTTCACGATCTTCAATTCTATTAAAGTAAGATTCAGTACCTACTTTTGTAAGAGTACTAATTTTTTGTTCACGAATAGAATCTTTTAAAATAGATTGCAGTTGAATTGCAAAATTTGTCTTTCTACTTTTTTTTGAATAATCAATAAATTCATTTAAAGCAGACAATAATTTCTCCTGATCATTTTCAAGACCATATTTGGCGATATCTTTTATGTAATCAGATTGGCTCATTTCGCAAAAGTAATGATTTTTTATATTTTTTGAGTTTTTTTTTATTTATTTAGCAACATTATTATTAATTTAAATCTTACTTTTTTATTGGAAGTAACATTTTAGTCTATTAACAATAATACATATCTTTGCTTTCCAACTTTGATTTAGCATTATAATTAAAAAAAATAAAAAGTAAGTTTTTTCTTTCTTTTTAAAATAAAAGAATATCTTTGCAATGCAAAACAATCAAAGGAGTAATCCTTAAACTTTTTAAAAGTTAACATAAACGAATACCTCGTCACGGTGAAGGAACAGGAAACTGTCCTAAATCATTCCTTTGAATGTTTTGCACACCTAAAGCGAGGTATTCGTGCATCTAAAATTTTCTATTATGCAAAAAGAAAATCAAAAACCAACACATCGTGATGTAGTGCCATCCGTACTTAATTTCCTTTCAGACGAAATGTTTGATGGAGATTACAAAGAACAGCCAATGTATTTGCAGGAAATCTTCGAACTCCTCATGCATACAGAATTTGGAGACGATCAACATTTAAGGCAAAAAATGCTAAGCTGTTTACGAACAAGCAGAAATCTGGCAGAAACTTTAGCTCCGTTTTCAGACAATCAAATTCATAAGGCTTGCGCCAGTTTAAAAATAAACCAATAAAAACCCAAACCCTGCCAATACCAATTGGTGGGGTATTTTTTTGCAATCAAATTGTACTTTTAATTCGCGAAATTTTTTAACACTTAAAAGATGTTCTTTTAAGGAAAACTTGCTGTAAAATTCTTATTTTACAGCTTCAAAATAAAAGCCAGTAAAGATGAATATAAGCATCTCAGTTAAACAATTAGGAAAAAAACATCCGCTTCTTCAGGAGAAGAATATCGCTTTGGCGATAGAAAATCCTGTCATTACCACACAAAAACTCATAGAATCGATTGTCGATCATCAGGTACAATTGTTCCGTTCTGCTTCATTTGAGTTTGAAGACGAAGACAAAATCCATCTTCCAAAAGAAAATTATTTGCCCATTCTTACCGATACCGGAAAAGTAGGTTTCGGCGCGCTTTACAATCACAATCAAGTAGATTTGGCCAAAGCGCAGGAAAATGCCATTCAAGCTTTTGAAGACGGAATGTACGCGGTTTTCTACGGAGACGATCAGCTAGAAACGCTAAGCGAACAAATCGATTTATCTCAAAATAAAAACCTCACTTTTATCAGACTGACTTTCTTAGCGGGAAGTTATTGGTAGTCAATATCAATATCAAATGTCAATGATAAATAATATCAATTTCAAAAATCAATTAAAAATTAGTTGTGTACTGTGGATATGTGCTTATTTCAGCAACACAGAACTCATAACTTATAATTCATAACTCATAATTTCACAATCATGACGATAGAAGATCTTTTAAAAAGTAAAGTAATTGAAAATCCAATTAAGAGATTTAAAAAAGAACTGGAAGAAATTGTAAACAGCAATCTGGTTACGAAATTATTTTCTGGAACAAAACTTAAAAAAGAAGTGGCAGAGTTTGGTCTAGAACTCTTAAAACTTCAAGACAATTATTATAGCACTTATATTACTCTAGGTTCTGAAGCGGCAGAAAAGTTTGCGGCTTTGGTCAAAGAGGATATGTGGGAAGATAAAGAGTATTACGCGCTTTTGGTTTTCTTTTTTGGCGAAGAAAATGCTGTGTATGTAAAAGAAGCTTGGAGCAGATTGCCTCAAAAAATGTATCAGAATGGTTATACGCGAAGAGCTTTTAGAGCGCCCAATCATAAAAGTTATTTGCTTGTAAATCAGATTAATTTTCTGCGTTCTTTGTTAAATGGACCTTACAAATACCATTATCAGAACAGCAGCACTTTATATTATAATTTAAGTATTGAAGACGAAATTCGTTACGATAGTGAGATTTCAAATACCATTAATAAATTCATGGTTTGGTCTGCCGCTTTAGATTCTGGCAAAGAAGGACTTTATCAATTATTTGAAGATATTATTTTCAATAAAGATGCTCACGGAAAAGTGTCTAGAAATATCATCAAAGCACTTTTAAACAGCGAAAAACAACAAAACTGGGAGTTGGTAGAAAAACTGCTTCTTGCAGCTCAGCGTCAGGAAGGTTTGCGCCAGACTATTTTAGAAGCTTTAGACGAAACAAGTATCGGAGCTTTGCAATACATGATCAAAGTTTTGATCGACAACAAACTAACTCGTTTTTCATCAGTCGTAAGAGCGATTGATACGTGGACAGGTTTGGGCTGGGATTCTGAAAAAGAAACGGTTGTTCGTAATATCATCGAGTTGGCTTCGGGTTATTTTTCAAAACCAGAAACGATTCCGACTGGCATTAAAAGCAAAAACAACAACGAAGTTTATATGGCACTTTGGGTTCAAGGTGTTTTGGATGTGGAGAAAACAGTTCCGTATCTGCATGAATTATTAGAAAAAGGTTCGGCTGAAAAGAAATCTTTGGCATTAAAATTTGCTGGAGAAACCCACGATCCTTATATCGAAATGCCGCTGTATTTTAAGGCTTTAGAAGATGAAAATTTACAGGTTTTAGCATTCGCAGTTCCGAGAATGAATTCTTTGTTGGAAGCGAATACAAAATCGAAGTTTTATATTGAAAATGCAGATTATCCGAACTTCTTTGATAAAGTTTATACTCTTGCGCAAAGCATTACTGAGAAAGAAAAAACGTTTGAAGGAAAAGTATTTTCGTGGCTGAATGCGAAGTTCGAAAGAGATACGCTGTATGCCGCAGCGATTAATTTGGTTGGCGATAACAACGAAAGATTAGAAGTGGTTTTACAACATTTTGAAGGTTTTTCGATCAATTTAAGAGAGAAACTGACGAGAAATTTATTAGGAGGTTTTTACAGCTATTCTTACTATAGCAATCAAAACAATCAAAACAAAACAGAGCCGACTGAATTTCAGAGAAATTTTGCCTTACGTATTTTAAAAGATAGGGGAGAATCTCTTGTGGCTTCGGCGGTTAATGTTTTAAAAGATTTGAGTTTAACGGAAGACGAATTGGCGATTTTTCAGGAATTATTTAAACGTAAAAATTCTAATTTAAAGAAAAATCTAACGGCAATTTTGATCAAGCAAGAAGATCAAAAAGTAATCAATTTCGTTGATCAGACGGTAGAAAAAGGCGATTTAGAACAGCGTATGTCTATGCTGGATGTAATGTTGCAGCTTCAGAAAAATAATAAACTGACAGATAAAGTTAATGATTGGGTTCAAGATTATCTGAAAAGACCAAAAATTACCGAGAAAGAAACCAAGTTTATTGAGCAGTTAGAACCTTCAAAAAAGCAAGATCTTTTAAGCGCAGAAAACGGTTACGGATTTTTTACGCCAAACGAAATTTCGGCTTACGAGCTTCCAAAACCAAAAGCAGATTCTCTGTATGCAAAATCGATAAAAGAACAGCAATACGGTTTCTCAAAATCGATAACGCATATTAAAGACGAAATTGCGAAGCTTTATAAATTGTTTGAAGAAAATAGAAATTACGAATACGAAATTGAAAACTACGATAACAGCAGATCTACTGTTTTATTGGGGAATTCTTTTAGAGAATTAAAAAATCTGAAAGACGAAAAGAATTCAGAATTGGCGGCTACCAATTATCCGTTGTATGAAGTTTGGGCAGAATGGTTTGAAAAATCAGGTCTTGCCAATAGAGATTTGTTTTTGATCACAATGATAAACAATTGCGATCGAAAAATCTGGAGAGATTTTCTAGAAAAGCATGTTTTTTACTTTAAAGAATTATTGCCTCACCCAAACAAAAGAGGTTACGATTGGGATAATCCGATCTTGAATATTCTAAATGCGTTAAAAATAAAATATGCTTTTGAAGAGAAAACAGATTTCTTAATTGACGCTTGCAGCACTTTGTATGCAGATCTCCCAGATTCTGTAAAAGAGTTTGAATATGTGCCAGGTAAAAATGAGTATTATTACAACAATAACAACGGAAACGGCTGGCAGAATCAAGGTTTCTTTGATATTTATTTGAATAAAATCGAGATGCTTAATTTAACAGATGAACAAAATGCTAAGGTTTGGCATTTGTACAGATGGAGACAATTGAACGGATTGGAGAAAAACAGATCTTTTTCTAAACCGCCAATTCACTTGTTTTGCATTGCGTTTGAGCAAAAATTAATTACCGAAGGCGAATTGTACGAAGGTATTTTAGAAAGCGAAAGAATTTCTGTTTTAACAAGCGAAACCAAACATTACAGACATTTTGGAAGCGAAGATTTAATTAAAAAGTTTCCGTTCCTAGTTCCGATGATTGATAAAATCAGAGAAACGTTTTTGGATGTTGAGGTGAAACGAGGAGATTCTAATACGACGGTAACACATTTGGTACAAAGTTTCCAGAAGATTTTTGGTGCCAACCGCTTAGTCGAATTGATTACAGCACTTGGAAAAGCAAGTTTATACAAAGGTTATATTTATTCTTGGAGCTACACTGATTTAACGAAACAGAAATTATTCAGTTTCTTATTGAAAAGATGTTATCCGTTAGCGACAGATACGCAAGAAAGTTTTAATGCTTTAATTAAAAAAGCCAAAATCTCTGAAGAAAGATTGATTCAGACTGCGATTTACGCGCCGCAATGGCAAAAGTTCATTAGCAGTTATTTGGATTGGAATGGATTGGATGAAGGAATCTGGTGGTTTCATGCGCATACTAAAACAGCGTCTTACAATGCTGCAAATTCAGAATTAGAAAGTGAAGCAGCGAGATTTTCAACTTTAGATTTACAAGATTTTAAAGACGGTGCTGTCGATAAAGATTGGTTTACATCGGCTTACAAAAAATTAGGAAAAGCAAAATGGGAACTTTTATACGAATCTTCGAAATATGTAACAGACGGAAACGGTCACAGACGTGCGAGATTATACGCTGATACGATTACTGGAGATTTGAAAATTAGAGAAGTTACGGCTAAAGTAAAAGACAAACGTGACCAAGATTACTTAAGAGTTTACGGATTGGTTCCGTTGAGTAAAGCGAGTCCAGAAAAAGATATTTTGGCGCGTTACGAATATTTGCAACAGTTTAAAAAAGAAAGTAAAGAATTCGGTTCGATGAAACAAGCGAGCGAAGCTTTGGCGATTCGTGTTGCGTTAGAAAATTTAGCAAGAAATGCAGGTTATCCAGATCCAGTTCGTTTGACTTGGGCAATGGAAACAAAGCAAGTTCAGAATATTTTATCAAAAGAAACCGAAGTGGTTTTAGATGATGTTACGATTAGTTTGGTCATTAATAATGAAGGAAAAGCTGATTTAGTTACGTATAAAGCAGGGAAAGAATTAAAATCGATTCCGCCGAAATACAAAAAAGACAAAGGCATTCTGGAATTAACGAATCACAGAAAAACCATGCGCGAACAATGGACACGTTCGAGAAAAGGTTTAGAAGAAAGTATGATTCGTGGCGACGAGTTTTTATTCGCAGAAATGCAAAACCTTTTTGAACATCCAATTATTTCAAAACATCTAGAGAAATTAGTTTTTATTTCGAATGACGATAAAATTGGTTTTTACGTGGATGGAAGTTTGGTGACTGGTTTAGGAGAAATGATTTCGTTAAACGAAAAACAGACTTTTAGAATTGCGCATTGTTTTGATTTGCATAAAAATAATGTTTGGGTAGATTACCAGAAATATTGTTTTGATAACAAATTACAACAGCCATTCAAACAAGTTTTCAGAGAATTGTATGTTCCAACGCCAGACGAATTGAAAGAGAAATCTATTTCAAGACGTTACGCAGGACATCAAGTTCAGCCGAACCAAACTTTGGCTTTATTGAAAACAAGAGGTTGGAAAGTTGATTACGAAGAAGGATTACAGAAAGTTTTCCATAAAGAAGGTTATCAGGTAAAAATGTATGCTATGGCCGATTGGTTTTCGCCAGCAGATGTTGAGAGTCCGACTTTAGAAACCATCGAATTCCATTCTTTAAAAGATTATAAAAACATTCCTTTTGAAGATATTAATCCGAGGATTTTCTCAGAAGTAATGCGAGATATTGATTTGGTCGTAAGCGTTGCCCATGTTGGTGGCGTAGATCCAGAAGCAAGTCATTCTTCTATCGAAATGAGAGGCGTTCTTTTAAGAGAAACATTGAGATTGTTTAAAGTCAAAAATGTTGAAATTAAAGAAAATCATGCGATAATAAAAGGAAAATTAGCCGATTACAGTGTGCATTTAGGAAGCGCGGTTGTGCATCAGCTTCCTGGTAAATATTTATCGGTTCTGCCAATTCATTCGCAACACAGAGGACGTTTGTTCCTTCCATTTGCAGATGAAGATCCGAAATCGGCTGAGGTAATGTCTAAAGTTTTATTGTTTGCTAAAGACGATGAAATTCAAGATCCAACGATTTTGAGCCAGATTGATAAGACATATGCATAAAACCAAATATTACATTTCCCACGGTTGAAACCGTGGGCAATGTTTTTTTAAAACCGTTAAAATTTGCGCTTTCGCGAAAGCGAATCCGAAAAATCTGCGTCTAAATTTTACGCGTTTTAAACCTGTCCCACAAAAAGAAAAGAATGAAAAAAACTTTAAAATATATCGATGGAAATTCAGATAAATTCTGGGAAATCAATGTAACAGGATTTGAATTTACAGTTACTTACGGCAAAAATGGAACATCAGGAACTTCGCAAACCAAAAGTTTCAGCACCGATGACGAATGCATGAAAATGGCCGAAAAACTAGTAAGCGAAAAACTGAAAAAAGGATATTCTGAAAGCGGAGAAGTTACTGTAACTGCAAAACCCAAAACGGCTAAAGGTGCAAGCGCTGTAGCTGTTTTACAGGAATACGACGATATTATAAAAGGAAAAGATATTAAACTTTTACTGCCATTTTTAAAAGAAAATTCAAAAGGCAATATTGAAGCTTTAAAAAAACAGATCAAGAAAAATAAAAGATATTGGACTCAATATATCGATTTATCAAAAGAGCCAGAATTTCTTAAAAAGAATAAAACGGGTAATAACTGGGGATCTTCTTGGGGAACAAGAGGTGATTTTCAGCAAAAAGAAATTATCACATTAAGCGCCATTGCATTATTTGATAAAGCCGATATCAATTCATGGGATGAAGCGCTTCAATTATTAGATGAAACGAATACTAAACCGTATGTTTTAGAAACGCTTCAATGGGCAAAACCAAACTGGCTGGAAACTTTTATTCTAGAAAAAGTAAGAAGAGAAGATTGGCGAAGCTTTAATTACTATACTCTGCGTCAGTTTGAAGAACTAGATTTAATGCAATTCAACCCAGAACTGTTTGCTTTGTGTTTGGCCAATACCAACGAGTGGCATGCTAAAATGAAATCCAGAGTTTTTATTGCAAAAGTTTTAGAAGATAAAATAACCTATCAGCGAGATATTCCTGAGATATTCAATTATGAAACAGGGCTTCACAATATTTCTTTTAGAGATAATGATAAGCAAAGCCACGATGAGTTTAGTACCTGGGCGATTATTTACAAGTCATTGTTGGATGAGAAAAAAATGGATCGCGCTTTCTTTTTTGAAAATGCGATTCAGATTCAGACCAAAGAATGGAACAATAATATCAAATCGTTTTTTAGAAAAAGAATCGAAGAATTCAATGCCACAGAAGACGAGCTGATTGTATATCAGGAAAATATATTTTCGCTTTTACACAATGCGTATCCGCCAATTACGAGTTACGGAGTCGAATTAGTTAAGAAAATATATGCGCATCCAAAATTTAAAACCAAATCATTTTTAGAATGGCTGGAGCCGATGATGATGCGAAGCGACTGCAAAGCGGGAATCAAAAGTATATTGCCAGTTTTAGAGAAAATAAGCAAAGCCAATCCGAAATTAAACAATCAGATTGCTGCAATTATAGCCGATATTTTTGTAATCGCCGATTTGACTTTACAAGAGCGCGCGAGCAAATTGGTATTGAAAATAGGTTCTGCGAAGGATAAAGTTTTGAAAGAAAAACTGTCTTCGTATGCGACTTTAATGCAAGGAAATATCAAATCGGGTTTAGCTCAGTTTATGGATGAAGATTCATTAGCTGTTGATGATGCTGGTTTTGAAGAATATCAATTCGAAACTAAAAAAGAATTGTTATTGACAGAAGAAGTGCAGTTGCCGCAAGATTGGAACGAGATTTTGTTTCAGTTTGGAAATTTCATTGCTTCAGAAGAAGTTCTCGATACCGAAATCTTAATGAATACTTATATTCAGCAAAGAGATTTATTTCCAGAAGATTACAGTAAACAATTACAGCCGTACGAAAAACAGTTGAACAAACATTATTTTGAAAGTGTTCATAAGAACTACATGAAATTATTTTTGTCTCAGAAAATTGCCAACATCAACAATAAATTTGATGCGAGAAATGGCCATTATCTAAAAATAAACACGCTGACTTTAATCAAACCTTTGTTGGAAAAAGTACAGGAGAAAATCGAATCCAATTCGAAATTGCCAATGCTTTCTTTTCCAAGCCATAAACCATATTGGGTGGCTCCAAAAGTTTTGTTAGAAAGAATAATTGCGTATCAAAAAGCAAATGAAGAAATAGATTCTCTAGATTTAGCCATTGCAATTGCCAGAATGCCAAGAGAAAATGCCGAAGAAGCAATTCCGTTATTGGCTCAGATAGAAGGCGAATTGAAATCCTTAATGTCATTTGCTTTAGGAGCAGAAGACAAACTGGCGATCGATGCTACGTCATTAGTTTCAAAACTTTTGGCAACAATGGGCAAAACGACCAAAGAAACCGGAAATTTATCTTTATGGGTGGTTGCAGCAAGAACTTTTTATCCAGACAATACATTTGCAGAATTTGAAAATACGTATTTGAAAGAAGTTCCGTTTGTGGTTTCTCCTTTCCAAACTGAGTTTTCATTCAAAGAAAAATGGAACGAATGGAAACATTATCAAACTGGAGTAAGAGAAAGATCTCCATCGTGGTACGAACTTCGTTTAGAATTGCCTCAATACATCAAAACGCCAAATTATCTGCTTTACAGTCTTGATATTTACAAAAGATCAAACAGCTGGGATTATAATCTAAATTACGCTGGAAATACGTTTTATTGGCACAGTTTAACGCCGCAAAACTCAGATGCTTTGGCGATGACTTTGCTGAACAACTGTATGCTTCCAGATGGATCAAAACCTGAGTTAAGAGGATTTATCGATGTAATGAACAGACCAGAATTTAGATTTTCTGAAAATGTTTTGTTTTTATTCGCGCTTTGTTTCTTCCAAGAAAAGAAAGAACTGCGTTTATTGGCATCAGAAACGTTAATTAATTTGATCGAAAAACAAGTTATAGATATTGAAAAATTTGCCGAAAAAGCAGCCTTTACAGCAACAGGAAAATATGGTGCTTTTTCTAGATTAACAGACGGAATTATCGCTTTAAAAGATATTTCGCCTTTGCATAACAGCGCATTGCTTCTGTTTTTTAATACTTTCTTTGCTAATTTGGATGTACAAGAAAAACTGCCAACGAATTTTAAAAAAATGGTAGAAAACTATGTCGATGTTTTAATTAAAACGAATCAGAAACCATCAGAAAAAGCGATTGCCTTTTTCGAAAAATGGAAAGATAATGCTTCGCTTAAATCATTGATTAAGCAAATTTTAAAATAAAGAAAATGACAGATTTAGAATATAATTATAAAGGAATTTCGACTTACAGCAAAACAAAAGGAATTAATAATCTCGTTTTGGCGCATCAAACTGAAATCGAGGAAGTAAACAATATTCCGTGTTTTTTCTGGGGAAGTTTAACAGACCCTTATGTTACGGCAAAATGCTGGAGTACGATTGCCAAAGTAGTTCGTTCGAGTTTTGGACCAATTCCGCCAAGTCTTCGTGACCCGATTGTTTCTGCGGGTTCAGAAAGATTGCGTTTTGAGGGATTTTCTTCTTGTAACGGAGTTTACGTTAGATTGGATATGAAGCCAGAAGCAGTAGACGGAGAATTTATTGCCAACGGAACAACCAATGTGGATTTTAATGATCCAATGCTGAATGCTTTGAACGCCATTCAGAAAAATGAAAAAGTAACTTTAGCTGTTGGCCAGCAAGATGTTCAGGTAATTACAAGCAAAGCAAAAGTAGTAGAGAAAAAAGTGACGTTGCCAATGCGTTGGATCAAAGGCTTAACCAGCGTTCAATTGTATTTGGCCGATATGGATTTGAAATTCGAATTGAATAAAATTCAAACCATTCAATTGTTTCAAAGCCTGCCAAAAGGAAGTGTAAAAGGTGATTTCTTCATTACCAAAAGAGCTGGGAAATTTATGTTTTCGACTTTGGCTACAGTAGACAGTGTGAGAATAGGAGGTGTGCAAAGATTACGATTGTTAGAAGGAATTCTTTCTATAGTAGATAAAATCTTTGTTTACGAATCATCAGACAAACAAACGTGTTCGATTGTATGCGAATTTGGAAAAATGCAATTATTAATGGCGTTTTCTCCAGATTCCTACCGCGGATTTTCAGGAGAAGGAAACGTATTAGAAACCATGACCGAAAACCTTCCGATGGAATGGGTGTACGGTTTGAATAGTTTATTAAAGTCAAATGAAATGTTTGATCCAACAATGCTTTCGATAGAAAATGATATTGACTTTGGAACCATGGACAACTTGACTTCTAATCTGTCTTCAATGGGATTATTAGGCTATGATTTGAGCGAAAAAGCACATTTTTACAGACGTCTTCCGTTTAAAACGGAAAGAATTCTTTCTTTAAATCCAAGACTTAAAAATGCCAAAAAGTTAATCGATAATGAAGAGGTAGAAATCACAGAACGCAGAGCCAATTATATTGAAGCTAAAGTAAAAGGTTCGGGCGTGGTTCATAAAGTAATCATTGATAATAGTTCTCAGAAATGTACTTGTGATTGGTTTACAGCTTATCAAGGAAAAAGAGGAATCTGTAAGCATATTTTAGCGGTAAAAATGACAATCTCTTAGCATTATGGTTCGATTCTTCTATAAAAACGATTCTATGAATAATTCTTTAGCTAATTTTAGAAAAGCTATTTACGGCATTTTTCTTGGTCTAGTGTTTTCAAGTTGTTTTTTGCAGACGCAGAAAACCAATGATCCTATAAATGATGCCAATGATATTATCTTAAAAAAAATATTTTCTGAAGAAACCATTTTTCCAGATTATAAAACATTGAAAAATACGAAAGAAGTTTATGCAGAGTATACAGAAGGCTCATGGAAAGGCAGAAATTATACTTTTGAATATGATAAGCAACAGCGCCTTATTTCTTATAAAACAAAAATAAATGATGATATTGATACGTATAAAATAAAATATCTTGAAAATGGAACAATAAAACAAATTGATCATATGAATGAAAGAATCGATTTTAAATTGAAATCTTATGATACGATATTGTTTAAAAGACCAGATTCACTTACTTTACATGTATTGGTGAGCTTTAGTAAAGATTATGTTAGATCTTATAATTTTTACTACGACAATTTACATCAATTAAAAGAAATGAATTTAAAATCAAATGGTAGAGAAAATAATAATATAAAATATTATTATGAAAATAAAAACGTGATAAAGACGGTAAGTACAGTTTTTGATGTGAATATGAATACTGTATTGACTTACTCTTACACTTACAGCTATAATAATAAAAATGAAATCATAGCTTACCTTTACAATAGTATTTTTACGTTTGAAGGAATAAAAAAAGTTGAAAGTAGTAGTTATGTTGTATCACCCGAAGAAATAAGAGAAATTGGAAAGGGGAAAAAGCAAGTAATTAGTTATACGTATGACCAACAAGGAAGAAAAATACTTACCACAGATACGAGCATACATTTTCCATATAAAATGGAATATACTTACAAGGATTTTTGATTACGAAAATAACGTTATCTAAAAAACTGCCCCAAATACTTGATTAAGTTTTTGGGGCAGTTTTTTTATTAGTAAATTTTAAAATCTACACTGGCACTTTTTCGTTTAATGCCATTCTTGTAGCTAGAATATGTTCGCAAGGACCTTTTCGCAATTGATTCGATTTGTAGAAAGAGCATTCGCACTTGCCTTCAATTAGTCGGTTGTCTTTGTCTAAAACTGCCAAAGTTGAATAAATGTACTCTTTATCAGTAACTCTTCCTTTAATCTGTAATTGATCGGCTTTTACTGCAGTGTCAATCTTTACGCGGTTTTGCGTAATGTATGCGTTTGCAACCTCTTCTTGCGGACTTGCAAAACGTAAGGTTTTCATGTTTAGCGGTTCTTGAGTCAATTCTCTTACGCGGTACAAGCCTAAATTTAAATCGTAAATCACGCGTCCCGCTTGCGTATATGCTGTCAAAGATGCCGAAACTGTCGACGGATCGAGATTTAGTTTTTTAGCCAAATTATCAGAGGTATCAAACCAATTTTCTTTTAAGGCATTAAAAACTTTTTCCTGCGTAAATAGATCAACATTGGTTCTTGGTGCCATCAAATCAAAGTTTCCAGCTGTGCTCCAATCATTTTTTGTCCAGCCCGAAAGTCCGAGCGTATAAGACATATCGCCAAGATCAGCAATAAAAAATGAAGGCAAACCAGATCCTAATAATACGACTTTAAAATTTCTGGCTACTGGAATTAATCTTTCCAATATCAATAAACGGCGTCTTCCCCAAATACGGATTGTTTTGGCTTCATTTCCTTGAAAAAGAGAACGATGAAAAGTTAATTCGTCATAAGAAGGTTCGAAAACCGCTTTTATAGGTTTGTCTGGTTCGAGTACAAATCGTAATGCTCTTGGCCCTTTCTTTTCTTTAAAACGGCGCAAATACTGGCACAAACTAAAGATATCCATAGGATGCAAATCGAGAACTGTAGCCGGAAGCGTCATTGCCGAACTTACCTGCAAAAATCCTCTAACCCAAGAATCGGGCAAATCGATTTTTACTTCCTTATACACTTCTTCGTTTGTAGTTTTAGCCTCAAAACCAGAAGGATCGATTTTGAACTCAGTTTCTTTGTAATTTCTTATTTTTTGAAATTCGTTGTACAATCCTTCAGAATAATCAATATTGGTTGTACCACATTTAAAATCACTAATTTCAGTAAATATATTATAGTTGCAACTCAACTTTCCGTAAGATGATTCGTCTTTACTGAAACATTCAAAGAATACTTCGTCTGGATGCACCGTGATTACAGGATCGAGAACAAACCAAGCATCTCTGTCATTTTTGTATAAATAATCGAAATAAGCAGATTTGGCTTTATTGAAAGGTCCCATAACTGTTGCTTTTTCTTTATGAACGGCGCTCAATTGTTCTTTCAATTCCTGAATACGCGCACGCACATTTTCGATTTGGAAATCGGCCATATATTCGCTTAACCATATTTTCTCCTGCTCGGCGGCCCATAATTTGTATTGTTCTTTGTCCTTTGGAAAAAAACGTAAATCTGAAATCACCACATCGTGCAATGCAGAAATAGCTTCTCTAAAAGCGATTTTCTGATTTAGTTTTCCAACAAAAAAAGTCGGTTCTCGCAATGTATCTGGCGAAAAACTCATGCCCGTACTATTGGAAGTGTTATTTACAATCGTGCTGCCACTGTATTTATAATCAAATAACATAACTTAGTTTTTAAGGATTAAATGGGTATTCAAATTTGGATAAAGCGTTTTTAAATCGGTAAGGATTTCAATGCAGTTTGCTTTGTCTTGAATTGCAACCGTTGCCGAAATTTCGTCCAAAATTTCAGTTACAAAGATGGCTGCTTCTTCATTTTTTCTGCCTTCGCTTTGCAAAAATTGAAACACACGTTGTTTGGCAATTCTAGCTTTATGTACTCTTGTTAAGACAGAACGGAAATAAAAATCAAGTTCTCTTAATTTAGGCACATTATCAACAGCATACGTGTTGAGGTAATTGGTCACAAAAAGCTGAATATTTACGCTCGGGTGCTGACTCAATTTGGTTAAATACGTTACGCCATCATTTGGATTAAAATATCGGGTAATCATTTCTTTTCCAAACTGTTCTACAGCCGGAAGCACAGAATCTGTAATACTGATTAGACAATCTAAATCCCAATCGCTTTCATCAAATTCGGTTTTAAAGAAATTAAAAGCAAAAGCTCTTGTGTCATCCCAAGTGGTATCTAAAATGGCCAAAACATTGTTTCTTTCGGCGCGCATTCTTTCTTTATTGGCCATAAAATAATTCCAAGCCCATTGTCTTATCGCCAAAATCTCGTGGTTGGCTAAGGCGATAATCTGCGGTATGGTAAATTCAGAAGTACGAGAATATTTTTTCAATATTTCATAACCTGTTAATTGGCTTTCTCTGTAATTAGCGTAAATTAATTTAATAACATCACGCGGTTTTAAAGCCGTGTTCCAATGATTCGGTGTTTCTTCGAGAATGAATTTTTTAAAGAACGAATGAGCGCCTTCAAATTTTTCTTTTCTAATCATTGCATAAACCGCACTTGGAAGCGCAATATTGAAAAAGTCAGCATCAGATTTTCCTAATTTGTTGATGCAATCCAAAGCAGCCGAAAGAACATCTTGAAACGGATTATGGAATAGACTTAGCAGTAATTCATTATTTGCCAGTAAATAATCTGGCTGGTAATTTTGGAATAATTGAACTCCATTTTTTCTAATTTCAAGATTTTCATCTTCTAGAAAAAGTGTAATCAATGAAAACGGAATTTCTTTCGAATCTACTTTTTTAGATTTCAAAATTAAAATCGTACTTGCCAGAAGATTATTTGTCTTCAAATCAGAAGAAACTAAACTTGCTACAATATCCCAGCTTAATTGTTCCAGTTGAGGTGTAGCAATTATTTTAAGTTTTTCGATAGCAATTGCAGCCAGATCGTTATTTTCTGGAGATTCTTCAAGCGTAAGCAATTCTACAATAACTTTTCCGGTTATAACTTTGACTTTGTCTTCGGTAAACGTAAAATTTCCTAAAGCCGAAGCAATCCAGTTTTTTAAATCTGGAATTTCATTAAAAATCAGTTTTACAACATAATCGTTGTCATTAAAAAACAAAGGAATGTTAGCTTCAATTTGTTTTTTTGCCCAATTCCTTGCCGACTCCGTTTTAGAGTTTAATACTTCAGCAACAAAACCAATCTGAGAGGCAAGCGCATCATTTTTTAGAAGTATGGTTTCGAATCCTAAATTGTTTGGTATCGCAAAATTACTATTTAAGAGATATAGAATATTGGTTTCGTCAAAACGCCCGATTAAAGTATTAAAATCGTTTCTTACTTTTAAATTATTATAAGCAAATTGATGAATGATATTCATCTGCGTTTCCATAATTAACTGAATATAAGCTTCTGGAAAAGCATCCCAATGTTCTGGAAATAATTCTAAACGGTTTGAAACTTTGCTTTCAACACTATTTTCTTCTTCCTTAACAATAATAGTTTCTGGCTTTTTTTCTTCTTCTTTTTTTCCAAAAAATGTAGAAAATACTTTTTTAGCAGTATCTAAAACAGAACCAGAATTTTCGCTCTTAGGAATATCATTTGTTTTTATTTCCTGAGGATTCGGATAAATTCTATAGGGATCATTTTCTGAATAATAATAATTTGTGGAAGAGAAAACTTCCTGACCATAAATGAATTTCATTTTTGAATTTAAAATTCGTTTTGTATCATTTCCAAATAAAATAGTCGACAGCAAAACTAGATCACTACATTCTGCATAATCTATTTCCGTAAAATAATATCTTTGTTCATTATAATTATATTGCCCAAACTTATTTATAGCAGATTTGTATGCTTTGCGATAATCGTATTCGGTATATTTTGATAAAATAGAAACAGCAAATTTCAGGTATTTCTTTGCATCTTTTTCCTCGTTCAGTCCTTTTAAGAAATTAAGACTGTTTTTCTGAAAATAGAATTTTGTAAAGTTTGAAAATGCAATTTTCGTGTCTTCTTTTTTAAGTTGTTTTCGTAAAGAAGCATTACTGGTAAACATTGGATTTTCATTTTCAAAACGATAGGAAAGAACAGCAACGACTTCAGCATCATTTCTTAAATGCGCTAGTTTATAAATAGCTCTGACATGTTTAAAATACGGTGGTTTAAAAGGAACGGCTTCTAATAAAAATACTACGATTTCCTGGAGTTTCGCATCAAATTTTGCCACTAAATACAAAGCAGTCAGATAGGTAATCGCATTGTTCTCTAATTCTTCTTTGAGGAAATTAACTAGCGAATCAAAATCTTTTTTATCAATATAATATCTTGCTTCCTGCGGAATAGTTTCTAGAATTACAGTAATATGCTGTTGTAATTCAGACTCTTTTAAGATTTCTAAAAGTCCTTCATGTGAAAGATTTCGGATATATTCTTTTTGTTTTCCTTGAAAAGCATTGGATTTAAAAACCTCTTTACCAGCCTCTGCTTTTAGTTTTGTTAAAGCCCAAATAGCAGCGTAAGTTTGGAAATCATCTCCTTTTGAAGCCAATTTAATAATATAAGGAATAGCTTCTTGAATGTTCAATAAACCTGCTTTCCAAATAACACGACTCGTTTTCCAATTGGTTTTAAAAGTGTTTTTGCCCGTTACAGCATCTTGAAGACGCTGTAGAATAACGCCATTTACGCTATTTGGTTCTACACTTTCTAACGAAGGAAGATCTATAAGTGTTTCTATTTCTGAAGCATAACCTTTAGATTTTTTTTCATTTTCGAGCTTATCAAAAATAACCTGTGCCTTTTCTTCAGATACATATTCGGGAGTTTTTGTGCCGTCTTTTAATGCAGCGCCTCTTCTTCCGTATCTAAAATTTACCACAAAATTGGTGTCGTCAATAGCGCATAAGTCTATTTCGTATACTTTATCTGAATTTCCTTCTTTATAGAAAAGTTTAATCTGTTTAATTAATTTCATAAATCAAAAGGCTCTTAATTAAAAAATATTCCACCAGTTTTCTGGCTTTTGCTCTATTGTTACTTCTTCTTTTTCCTCTAAAACAGGAATAACTATAGGAGTTTCTTCTTTAGGAATACTTATTTTTTCTATGTTCGGTAAGCCGTGAAGCTTTATAATGTTTTTCAAGTTTTGTTTAAATGCAGTACCTTTTTCAGGATTTACCATATTGATATAATTGATATAACCTTCTATGGCATTAATTACATGAATAGCTTTTCCCCATTTCTGGTCTTTCCAGCCATTTTTTTCGATATTATGAAGAAGGGCACGAAATTTTCGTAACTGATTTCGATCAACATTAAGTTTTTCGTTTACAACGATTCCAGTTACTTTTTGCTGCATTCCTTTTCGCATCACATGAATTTTTTCAGGATGAACGATAAAACCTTCTGCTTCGATTATTTTTTTTACGAAATGTAATAAACGCGAAACATTTTGGCTGTTTTCCTGAGTGGTAGAAAAACTCATGTCGTCTGCATAACGCGAATAGCTGAAGTTCAATTTTTTAGCCAATCCGTTTATTTTTTTGTCCAGCTTATATACAATTAAATTACTAATTGCTGGACTTGCAGGCGAACCTTGTGGTAATTTGCGCTCACCAGCCTGTACATAATAGGTAACGCCGTCTAAGGTTGTTTCGTTAATTTCAGAATACGTGCAAACTAAACCTAAAATCGTAGCAACTTCCTCAGAATAACCTATTTTACAGAATAATCCTTTTACTCTTTTATAAGTTATAGTTGGAAAAAAATCTTTTAAATCGATATTAACAACAATGTCTTTGTTAATGTGCGGTTGTGCATTGGTTACAATAGAACGTTCTTTTATAAAACCATTTGCTTCTGTAGTATAAGGTATTTTATGAAGTATATTTTCTAAAACCCAAGTTTGAATTTCTTTTAGTTTTGGCTTTGGAGCCGAAATTTTACGTTTGCCACCTGATTTTTTTTCAAGTTCAAAAGTATGGTAATGATTAATTTTAGAAACCTTTCTGTTGTAAGCAAGATATTGCAAAGCTTTTAAATCGATATTCATGCTTTTAGCCAAAGCCAATGCATCTTCAAAAACAGGCAGATTGTATTTTTCTAAAATTGCAGTATTTGCTTCTTTAAAATTTAGCCCTTTTGATACCGTTTCGCCTAAATAAAGAATTTGCTTTTCCTGTAATAATTTCCAGTTTTCAGCTTTATCAAGACGTTTTTGTTCTTGTTTTAATTTGGTTTCGACTCTTTTTTCTTTAGCAGCTTTCATTCTTGCTTTACGCATTTCAAGAATCATCGCTTCTCTATCGTTAAATTTTCTGTCTTGCGCCAAAAGCTCATTCAATTCCTTTTCTATCGTAGCTTCTTGCTTGATAAGGATTTCAGATAGAGTAGGCTGGTCACTAGACTCCCAAAAACCTAAACGCTGCATCTCTTCTAATACGTAGCTATCTTTTGATGTAGCTCTTATTCTATCATAAATTTGTTGTTTGCTAAGCTGTTCAGACATAATTATAATCGATTTTTTTATTAAAAAAAAAGCCCTATTGCAGCAATAGGGCTTAAAGTTTAAAACCTTCGTATTCTCTAAGGACTATGTCTATCAACTCCCGAGAAAGGGTACTATACGTACAGTTAATCTCGAGGAGGTGGAACCGAAACTGTACGTATAGTACCTTTTCTCATCCATAAGATAGAAGTAGTGCTGAATGTCAAATAATTTTACACCGATGACGAAACATCATCATTTTCTTTTGCAAGAAAAAGCAAGGTATTTCTTAAACTCAAAACAAACATAGAAAAAAAAGTTTTAATTGAATACCTTAAGAATTAAAAATATAGCGTCTTTTTTAAACTTTTCTTTTGATGTATTTGTAAGTTTTTCATTATGAGGATTTAGCAGATTTAGAAATTATATTATTAAATTGTAAAAATATATTTTCACTAAATTTTTGTTTTTATAAAAGAAATTAGGATTGTTGTAAATTAAACATTTTTCTAATTATTTGTTAAATTAAGAAATAAAAGACTACATTTGCCCTTGTAATTAAGAAACAGAAAAATACATATGACACTTTCAATCGCAAAATATTTTGACCACTTAGCCGGATCACTTCCAGCTAAAGTATCAGGATGCAATATGTATTTTTATGAAAATGAAATTTAAAAATTAGAGTCAAACTCATCATAAAATAGAAAAGCGTCCTCAAAGTAGGGCGCTTTTTTTGTTTTAAATTCGATAGAATGACAAGAAAATAATAGAAAATCAAACCATAACTAAAAAAAATCAAAAAAATAAATTGACAAAATGTTTAATGATTAATCAAAATAGCGAAATATAGTCTTGGAGAGTAACCCGATGAGCGACAGCCATTTGATACAAAACAGAAATCTGCACGAGTATGCGGACAGGAATTTCTTTGCTTTTATTTTTGAATTAACTGATTGATTATCAATAAAATAATGTTAAAAATAATTTGGAAATATGAATTTTTCCATCATATCTTTGCCAAACAAAATCGAAACAAAGAGTTTCAAATAACAGTGATTTTAAATAATAATAAAATATATAAAATGAAATTTAAAACTAACATACCTAACGCAAAAGGGCTATTAGCGAGTTCGGATCGTGAAGGGACAAACATGTCGGTGCATCATTATAGGCAATAAGATAATTATATCGTATTTGTTATGAAGCACCTTTAATCGGGTGTTTTTTTTATGCTTAAGCTGAAAGGAACAAAGGAGCAGAGTTTTCGAAATGCTTAGAATCTTAGAGCCTTAAAAAAGAAACTGGGAAGATAACGGTGGTTGTTTACCCGCTTTGGATGCGGGAGGTCGCAGGTTCTCCCGATAGCTATCGGGACTGCTTCCCAGACAAAACAGGAATGGTGAAATGGTAAACACGGCTGATTTAGGATCAGTTTCCTGAGAGTTCGAGTCTCTCTTCCTGTACAAAATGAAAATTTTGCTTTCTACGCAGAATAATTGCGCAGTATCATTTGAATATTTGATTAACAATCAATGTACGTTCTTTTACAAAATGAAATGACATCAAAGGAAACTTTGATTTAACAATATCAAACAAGCCTTGTTGGGTGTTTCAGTATGGCACCAATGTAGCGGACTTTTCGCGAAAGCGTATTATGTTTTTCTATGCAGCTTGGTTTGGAGGTTTCGATAGTTTTCCAAAAAATTATCTCACACTCTATGTGTCATGGGTTCGAGTCCCATTCGCAGCAATGCGGTAGCTCAGTTGGTAGAGTAATAGAAAAACGCAGGTTCGAATCCTGCATCAACTTAAGGGTTGATTGGACGAGTTCGGTAAGTCAACAGACTAAAAATCTGTATTTCCAGAGACCATCACTCTTAAAAAGATGACCATTGAAAAAAACCGATTTGTCTTTGTCAGTGAAATCAAGATTTTCGAATCTAAAATTTCACACTCTGATAAAGCCAGCGCGAATAGCAATGTGTTTTGAAAAGTTTGTATTCTTTTTGATTTGATTGTTAAGAGAATTTGGGGATTCTCTCAACAAAATAGAAGCAGAAACAATTCAGACAGACAAAGAACAAACTATCCGTCCGTTTTTCTTAGAGGAGAAAGACAAAGAGGTTTTTTATTAAAAAAGAAAAAATAGAAGGGAATTAAAGATAATAGAAGAAACAAGGTTCAACTTGAAACTTTAAACCTGAAACAAATAAACCTAAAAAAAATATAACCATGATAAAGAGAATAAAAATAGAAGCGTACCAAGTAGGATTGCTTTTCGAAAATAGAAAATTATTAAAAGTATTAGAAGAAGGAATGCACTGGGTTTTTGGAAACAAAACCGTAATGCTTTATGACATGAGTGCATCTTTTAAGGCTCCATTTGAGTTGAACATTTTATTGCAAAATGAAGTATTGGCTTCAATGTTAGAAGTTGTTGAAGTTGCAGATAATGAAATTGTTCTGCAATACGTAAACGGAAACTTTAAAGGGGTTTTGCCAGCAGGAAGATATGCATTCTGGAAAGGAATTGTAAAAAATGAATTTACTAGAGCAGATCTTTCTAAAATTGAAATTACGGAAGATATTCCAGTAAATCTTTTAGATCTGCAATTGAAGATTTTTAGCAGAAAATTCATTGTAGCAAGCAACGATAAAGCATTGTTGTTTGTGAATGGAACTTTTGTGAAAGAGTTGAAATCAGGATCATATTATTTCTGGAATAATGCCATTACAATCGAAGTGAAAACTGTCGATACAAGACAACAACAATTGGAAATTTCCGGCCAAGAGTTGCTAACTAAAGATAAAGCGGGATTGAGAATCAACTTTTTTGTGAGATACCAAGTTGTTGATATTATGAAAGCTTTGGTCGAAAATAAAGATTTTGAAAAACAATTGTATGTAGCAATGCAATTGGCTTTAAGAGCTTTTGTTGGAGGCTTGACTTTAGATGAATTGTTAACTAAGAAAGATGCGATTGCCGATGCAATTTTAGAAGAAGCAAAAACTAAAATCGAAGATTTAGGTTTGAAAATTTCTGATGCTGGAATAAGAGATGTAATTCTTCCAGGAGATATGAAAGAAATCATGAATCAGGTTTTGGTTGCGGAGAAAAAAGCGCAAGCAAACAGCATTATGAGAAGAGAAGAAACTGCTGCAACAAGAAGTTTGCTTAACACAGCAAAGCTGATGGAAGAAAACGAAATGTTGTGGAAGTTGAAAGAGATGGAATACGTTGAAAAAATCGCTGAAAAAATTGGTGAAATCACCATTTCTGGCAGTGGAAACGTAATTGGTCAATTAAAAGAAATCTTCGTAAAGTAAAAATAGAACGATTAGTCGTAAACGCTGAGAGTTTAATAATAAAAATTTAAGGATGAATCAAGAAATAGGATTTTCGTCTGGTCTTAATACCGGTCAAACAGATACAGTGGAGTTAAGTGAATCTTCGTTTGCCTCGATTAGAGAAGCAAATTTAGAACGCGCTAACCTATGGAATGGAAAGGCAAATTTTTGGGAAATGAAATATATCATTTAGAGATTTTTCTCTGGTAGAGCAAGGGTGCTTTTTAACTTTTGTGATATTGGATTTCCCAGAAAAGCCTTCGATTTCCTGAGATTCCAAGAATTGCAAAAAAAAAAAACACCATGCAAAACAATACACTAGAAATATACAAAAAAGCAATTAGAAATAAATACGAGACAGAAAAAGGTGGTAAATACTTTGATTATTTGTACAAGCCTTCTCGTGGTAAACTTCGTGATTTGTGCTGGCTTATTTTCGAAAATAACCCAACTCAAGATGACTTGAATGTTTTCAAGAATCTATTGGGTTTAGATTTCGATCATACCAAAAAGAATAAGTTCAAGGAAAAGAAAGACAAATTCCGACCTATTGAAACGTTCTTCAAAGGAGAAACAGATCCATCAAACATCGATGCTATAAACATGGCAGCTATTTTGGTTGATTTTGAGCCACGTCCTTTCAAAAAGTTTTACGAAATGTCTAAAACTGAAGAGATAAAACCAGTTAAAAAGCTTGAAAAAGCTAAAGCTGTTTTTGAAAAGAAGAAGAGCGCTGCAAAAAAAGAAAAGCCTGAAAAAAAGTCTAAGAAAAGAAGTTTCTTTCTAGATTTCAAAAGCATGTTTTTCTAATAAAAACAGAATACTCAACAGAAGCCATCAGCATTAAACTGATGGTTTCAATTTAAAAAAATTAAAAATGAAAACTACAGATAAAGTTATTATCATCGATTTAGAAGCCACATGCTGGCAAGGCGCTGTCCCGAGCGGGCAGCAAAATGAAATTATAGAAATCGGTTTGGCTGTATTGGATACAGAAACTGGCGAAATTTCGAAGAATAAAGGAATATTGGTAAAGCCACAGCGCTCGAGCGTTAGTTTGTTTTGTACTGAATTAACGACTATTACTGAAGATTTGCTAGAGAAAAACGGCGTTAACTTTGAAGATGCCATCCATCAGTTGGTTGATGAATATAATCCAGATTTGTACACTTGGGCAAGTTACGGTCAATACGATTTGAACATGCTGAAAAAACAATGTAAATCGTTTGGTATTTCCTATCCAATGGGAGAGGAGCATATTAATGTAAAAGAGCATTTTGCAGAAAAGTTCGGTTTGGTTAAACCAACGGGAATGAATGGCGCGCTTGATTTGCTAAATATTCCATTAGAAGGAACACATCACCGCGGAATTGACGATGCCAAAAACATCGCTAAGATTTTGAAATGGTGTCTTAAAAATTAGAATTTAATTTGTTAATCGCAGTTATCAAAGGATAGCTGATAACTGTAGAAAACTGTAAATCGTTGCATTTACAGTTTTTCGCGTTTTATAATTACTCAAGAACTTAAATCCATTCTCCTGCAGCATTGTAATCATCTGGGAGATAGGTAAGATATTGAACCATTCTTGGATTTTCTCCTTTGTTTGGTGTTGCGCAATGCGGGAGCGCATTATGCCAAATGATAAAATCTCCTGCATCGCCAATAATTGGTTTTGGCTGCAATGTTTGTAATGCTTTCTCTCTTGGATTTTCATGAGGTTCAACCTTGTCCAACCATTCATCAATTTGGTTATGAAACCCTGGGACACAATGAAAAGCTCCATCATTTTCTCCGCATTCAGTTAAATAAAGCAATCCTTGAAGGCCATAAGTAAGAGGCTTTTTTAAACTCATATCCCAATGAAGTGAGTTTCCTAAAAAAGAAAAATTACTTGTTTCTGGAGGGTTAAAACTAACTTTATCAATCGTTTTGTAGATTTTGGTAGTTTTATAAAGCTGTTCATAAGCTTTTTTTATTTTTGGTGAAAAACGGTTTCGGTTTAGGGTTTCATGATCTGAAAAATTAAGCATTAGTCCTTTTTGTTCTTCGTGTCGTTTGTACCAGCTTTCTTTTTTATTCGGATCCATTTTTAAGTATTCCCAAATGGCTTTTTGTGTGGCTTCGCAATCTTCTTTAGAAATGGCATTTTTAACCACAACATAACCTTTTTGATTCCAAAAATCAAGATCTTCTTGAGACAATGCATCTTCAATTAAATCCTCTATTTCTGGTGCTGTATTTTGTTTTCTGCTAGTAATCCATGTTTTGAAAGTTTCGAAATCAGGTTTTTCAGAATATAAAAAGCGCAAAGTATCCTCCATTCCAATGCCCAATTGATAGAGTGTTTTAATTTCGTTGTCCCAGTTGGTAAGGTCTGGATTTGCATTTTCAGTATTTAGAGTACGTTTCCATAGCGGTTCGAGAACGGTCCAAGGCATATTTTCAGTTTTTAGTTAAAAGAAAACCTAAAAATACATCATTTAGAGTTGGATGTTTAAAGTAAAAATACCCGTTTTTTGATACAAAAAAGGCTTTCTCAAAGAGAAAGCCTTTTTGTTAAATATTAGAAGCATCTGTATTCTGAGCTGTTGCTGGCGTTTTTACAAATTTGATGTAAATGAGAAGTTCAACAAACGGAATCAAAAGAAAAAACAAGAAAAAAAGCAATTCATGTTTCAGAATTCCATAAAAAACAAAATTCTGAAACGACTGTACTTTTCTCCCCATTTCTGATTGTAAAGAGAGTTCAATTTTATGAGGTTCAATCTGATCTAGTTTTGTCAATGTAGATTTAAATTCTGCATAATCAATATCTTTTACATTTCTCATATCGGCTTTTTTGTCAACAGCTTTCATCAAACCGTATAAACAAGCGCTATAAACATCCGATTCGTATTTTTGAAGCAAATAGGAAGTCGAAGAATTTTTGAAGTTATCTAAAGTGCTTAAACCGCTATTGTTTTGTTGGATATAAGCGCCGAATGCTTTGGTAAGCGATTTACTGGCATCTTCTGAAGAATTTGAGAATATTTGCAAAGCATGCAGAAATTCTTTTTTCTCTTTTTCAGATGAAAATGTGGTTCCAAAAGTATTAGAATAAATCTTGGCAGCAATGTTCTTATTTTCACTTCGTAAAATAGAATGTGTTCCGTAGAAAAAGCCAATCATGGTCATAAAATATAAAATGACAATCAGGAAATACGGAATCCAGAGTTTGGCAATCCAGTTATAATATTTTTTATCGCGGTAAAAGAATTTTCTTCGATATAAAAAAACATTGAAAATAATGCCTAAAATAATTCCCAGAACAATAAATAAAATAATCCAAAATATAAACCAACCTAAGTTTGGCAAAATAAATTGTTTTGAAAAATCCCAAACTTCTAACCAATTTATGCTGTCGATAAATTCTTTCATTATTTTATTTTTAGTAGATTAAAAGTAATTAAAAAATATTCAGAGGAGAAAAAATATTTATTGAAAACTAAAAAAGGCTATCTCAATGAGACAGCCTTTTTATTTTGGTTATATTATCTTGATTTATTAATTGTTTCCGTAGATTTTAGCATAAAGATCTTTGTAAATCTCTTTAATAATTTTACGTTTTAATTTTAAAGTCGGAGTAAGCTGTCCGCCATCAATTGACCAAACATCAGGAGTCAGTTCAAAACGTTTGATTTGTTCCCAGTGACCAAACTTTTTGTTGATTTCCTCTACTTCATTATCAATACGTTTTATCACTTCTGGATTTGCAGCGATCTCAGCTGTAGAATTTCCTAAAGTAATTTTATGAATTTTTGCCCATTCTTTTACAAATTCAAAATTTGGTTGAATAAACGCAGCTGGCATTTTTTCGCCTTCGCCAATAACCATAATTTGCTCAATAAAACGAGATTGTTTCATCGCATTTTCAATCATTTGCGGAGCGATATATTTACCTCCAGAAGTTTTGAACATTTCTTTCTTACGATCTGTAATTTTCAAGAAACCTTCGCTGTCAATTTCTCCGATATCACCTGTGTGGAAATAACCGTCTATAATTGCTTCAGCCGTTTTTTCTGGATCTTTGTAGTAACCTAACATTACGTTTGGTCCTTTTAGTAAAATTTCGCCATCTTCAGCAATTTTAACTTCTAGATTTTGAATTGGTTTTCCAACGGTTCCAATTTTGAAACCTCTGTTTCTTTGATCATTAACCGCAATTACCGGAGAAGTTTCAGATAAACCGTAACCTTCCATAACTGGAATTTCTGCAGCAGCAAAAACTCTCGTTAAACGTGGCTGTAAAGCGGCACTTCCAGAAACCATTAAATCTAAATTTCCTCCCAAACCTTCTTTCCATTTGCTGAAAATCAGTTTGCGGGCAATTTTTAATTGGAATTCATACCAAGCACCATTTGCTCCGTATGGTTCGTATCTTAAACCTAAATCAATAGCCCAGAAAAACAGTTTTTTCTTAATTCCTGTTAGTTCTGCACCTTTAGCATAAATTTTATCGTAAACTTTTTCTAAAAGCCTTGGTACAGCTGTAATTACAGTTGGACGGACTTCTTTTAAGTTGTCACTGATTTTTTCAATTGATTCTCCAAAATAAACCGAAACACCATAATATTGATAGATATACAAAATCATTCTTTCAAAAATATGGCAAATAGGCAAGAAGCTTAACGCAGTGCTTTTTCCTGGATCAAAAGGAATTCTTGGCGCGCTGTCTAAAACATTTGAAACAATGTTTTTGTGCGAAAGCATAACCCCTTTCGGTCTTCCTGTTGTTCCAGATGTATAAATGATTGTTGCTAAGTCATCGGTTTTGATGCTATCTTTTCTAGCTTCAACTTCGTTTTGATTGCTTTCGTCTTCGCCAAGAGCAAGAAGGTCTGTCCAGTGTTTGCATCCCGGAATTTCATTAAAAGAAAAAACTTCTTTTAAAGTAGGTACATTCGCTTTAATAGCATTTACTTTCTGTAGTACTTCTTCGTCAGAAACAAAACAGTAAATACTACCGCTATGGTTTAAAATATATTCGTAATCTTCTTCTGCAATGGTTGGATAAATAGGGACATTTTGAGCACCAGTCTGCAAAATTCCAATATCCATAATGTTCCATTCCGTACGGTTATTTGAAGTAATTAATGCGATTTTATCATCTTTCTGAACGCCCATACGCAATAATGCTCTCGAAACAGCATTTGCTTTTGCAATATATTCTTGGCTAGATGTTTTTTCCCAGGCTCCATTTTTTTTGGTTGCCAGAGCAACTGGAAGGTTGTAAGTTTCTTGTTGATAATAGGGAAAATCAAAAAGGCGTGTGATTGAAACCATGTTTAATATATTGAATTTTATTGCAAATTAAATAAAATTTGGGTATGATTTTCAGTTTTATAAAATTTAATGGGAAAATTTGTAGAGACTATTAAAAATCAACGAAAACGTTTTCTTTTTCGCTGTGAAATTTCTAAAAAATCAAGAAAAATTTAATTTGAAGGCTCGTTTTGAAATCTATTGAACGTTATAATCCTCGTATACTTTTACTCTTTCGCCCATTAAAAACATTTTTTTCTTGACAAAATGAATAGAGAATTGAGAATAATACCATTCGTTACTGTCATTTGGTCTGTACCAAAATGTGTAAGAAGCACTATTGAATCCTTCTTTAAAAATAGGAACGCCTTCGTCTGTGCATTCAATTCCCCAATTGATTTTTTGTTTGCTTAAATCTTCAGCCTGAATAAAACCTGTTCCGTCTGGATTTAAAACCGTAATAGGTTCTTTCTGGTTTATTGGAGCGTAGGTTCCTTGAACTGGATAACCAATTGTTGTAGTAATATAACGCTCTTTAGAATTATGAGTAATTTGATCAACGTGAACCTGCGAATGTGATTGAAGGGCAGTAAAAAATAGTGTTACCACTAATAAATGTAAAAATTTCATTCTATGTAGGATTAAGTGTTTTTGGGCTTTAAAAATCTGTCGGGCAGATTTCTTTCGGCTAATATAATCCAAATTTTCAATAGAATTATAGCTTAAAAATACAAGAATGAAATTTTTCTTTTTTTATGATTTCAAGTAAGTTTTTACTCCGTTGAAAACTGGTTTTCTAATAGTTTTTCTTTAAAATCAGATCTAAATGTATAAGCAAATGTAACCATCAACGCTCTTGTGTCAGATTTTGAGGTTCTGTTGTTTTTAAATAATAAAGTATTGTTTTTATAACCGCTTTCCAAAGTGTTAAACATATCGGTTACAACCAATCCTAATCGGGTATTTCCTTTTCCTATTTTTTGCTGAAATCCCATGTCTACATTGTAAATCGGGATTCTTTTTCCTTGTGGAGTCGCAACCGCAGAATTGTAATTTCCTATAAGTTGCAGTTTTCCGCCTTTCCAAGGAATAAAGTTATTGATGACTTTTCCGTACCAGCTGAAGGCACTGTTGACAACATTGTCTTCGGTTCCAGGTAAATTGCTTCCGCTAATATTTTGCTGAAATGCCGTCAAGCTGATATTGGCATCATAAAATGAAAATGGTTTAAGACTGAAAATCCCTTCAATTCCGTAAGTAACCATATTTCCAATGTTTTGAGGTTGCAATAAAACCGAGCCATCGTCTTGAAGAATAGAATATTGTCTAATGGTATTGTTGGCATTTCTATAAAAAGCATTTCCTGAAAGTGAATATTTATCCCAATCTTTATTATAGTTTAATTCTACGATATGAATGATTTCAGGTTTCAAATAAGGATTTCCTCCATGCGGATTTAACGCATCGGTAATATCAACAAACGGATTCAAATCATCTAAATCTGGGCGATTAATACGTTTGCTGTAGCCAAATTTTAAAAACTCATCAGATTGCAAATTCAATTGAATAGAAGCAGAAGGGAAAAACTTCAAATAATTATTAGAAAAATTGTCGCTTCCATTTTCTGTTTTTCCGTTGTTTGAAACTTGTTCTGCACGAAGTCCCAAATAATATTTCCATTTCTCATTTTCTTTCGTTCCAGAATAAGAATTCAAAACTCCATAGAAAGCATTTATTTGTTCGTTAAAATCAAAAATATTGCTCGTAAGCAGATTTATGACATAATCTCCATTAACTAAATCAGCGCTTTGAAAATCAGAATTAAAGAATCTAAACGTTCCTTTATAACCCGTTTCAAATGTTGATTTTTGTGAAATAGGAAAAGTGTAATTCAGAATAGCATTTGAGATATTTTCTTTTGAATAATTATGCGTTCTCTGCCAGAAAGTATCACCGATTGGCGCTCCGTTTTCATTATAATTATTAGTATCGATATCTGTATTTTCTCTGCCAAAATTGAATGAAGTGGTAATATTAGCGTTTAAGCTTTTTCGATCATCAGAAAATTTACGGTCATAATTGAAAGCCATTTCAGCAGCTTTTGCTTTTTGTATTTCTAAGGAATGACGCTGATTAGCAGAGAAAAATTGATTTGAACTATTGAAAATAGTACTGTTTAAAGTTTCGTCATTGTCTTTATTTTCGAGATTTCCCAAAGCTTCAAATGAAAATATGTTTCTTTCATTTGGTGAAAAATCAAGATTGAATTTCAAATTCTGCAAACCTTCTGTTCGTTCGTCATGTCTAGTTTGAAGAATAAAATGCTCATCATCAATAAAATAATTAGTTCTTTCGCCTTTTATACTTTTTGTTCTTCCAGCAAAACGATTGTCGTAGGCAAGACCAACATTCCATTTGTCATTTTTATAATTTAAAAGCGCAGAACTGCTTAATCTTCCTTTTGCTCCAAAACCAGCGCCAAGAACTGCGGCTCCATTTATTCCATTTAGATTATTCTTTTTAAGTTTAATATTGATAATTCCGCTTTCAGCATTAGCATCGTATTTCGCGGTAGGGCTTGTAATGATTTCAATACTTTCAATACTGCTTGCTGGAATCTGATTCATATCGGTAATAGCAGAATTTTTTCCATTAATTAAAATCAAAGGTGTTTTTCCTCTTAACGAAATGGCGTCATCGGCATCAACTGAAACCGTTGGGATATTTTTTAGCATATCAATTGCAGTTCCTCCAGATTGCGAAATGTTTGAAACCGCATTAAAAACAAAACCTTCAGCCGTTTTCTGAATTTGCTTTTTCTCAGATTTTACGACCACTGTATTTAAAAGATTCGCATCTTCTTGCAACACAATATTATTAAGCGAAATAGGAGAACCAGTATATTTTACTTTCTGATTGTAAGTTTTAAAACCAATTAGATGAAATTTTAAAATGTATTCTGCCGGATTTATATTCTCAAGAATAAATTTTCCAGTAGAATCGGTTGTAGCATAAGCTACTGTTTTTGTTGTGTCAATAACAGGTTTTAAAATCACATCGACAAACTCGATTGGATTTTTTCCATCTGATACCGTTCCGTTAATTGAATTTGTTTTTTGACTAAAAGAATATTGGCTTATAACGAATAAGATAATTGCAGCGAGTAAATTTTGTTTCCATTTTTCCATGAGACAAAGTTATTTATCCAATTAAAAAATGAATAATAAAGCGCCTTAAGATAGTATTAAATTAAACTTAGGGTAAATTAATTAGTTTAAGAAAGGGAATTAGAACGAAGAAAAAAAGGTGTTTTTCCCCTTTAAAAAACGGGTAAAAGCAGAATAGATTTGATTGAGAAGACCAATAATTTTACCTCTGTAATGCGAAAGCCGAAAAGCAGAAGAGTAGGCACAAATTAAATCTTTAAAATTATGGAAACTGCTTTATTTTTAGCGATGGGATGGTGCGGAACCAAATATCCAGGTTGGTGGAAACGTTTTTGGAAAAACCCGCCACCACCGCCAGATCCAGAACCATGGTGGACAATTGCATTAATCGGAATTGGTCTTGTAGCAGGAGCTGCAGGCGGATTATTCTTTAGTAATGCTATTTTGGAAAATCAATTTTTTGCAGGTCAAAATGCAGTTGCTTCCGGGCTGTTTGCTTTTGGTGCTTCAAATGTTGTAACTGGAATTGTTTCAACCTTTAGAAATTAAAAAAAAAATGCCCCGACAAGGATAGCGTCGGGGCATTTTTTTATATAATGGAAACTAAAAAATTAGTTTTTCTCAATCCATTTTCTTGCATTAAGAAAAGCTTCATGCCAAGGCGAAACCTCGTCATTTCTGTCTTTTGGATAATGCGCCCAGTTCCATTGGAAAGTCGAACGCTCAATGTGAGGCATCATAACCAAGTGCCTTCCAGTTTTGTCACACATCATAGCTGTGTTGTAATCAGAACCGTTCGGGTTTGCTGGATATCCTTCGTAAGCATATTTAGAAATAATGTTGTATTGGTCTTCAGCATAAGGCAATTTGAATTTACCTTCTCCGTGAGAAACCCAAACTCCTAAAGTGCTTCCTGCCAAAGTAGATAACATAACCGAATTGTTTTCTTGAACTTTTACAGAAGTAAAGATACTTTCGTGTTTGTTACTTTCGTTATGGTGCATTTTTCCGTGAACTTCGTGCTCTGGATTAATAACTTCTAATTCCATAAACAATTGGCAACCGTTGCAGATTCCAACAGATAAAGTATCTTCTCTTTTAAAGAAGTTTTTTAATGCTGTATTTGCTTTTTCGTTGTATTTGAAAGCTCCAGCCCAACCTTTAGCAGAACCTAAAACGTCAGAATTAGAGAATCCACCAACTGCACCAATAAACTGAATATCTTCAAGAGTTTCACGTCCAGAAATTAAATCCGTCATGTGAACGTCTTTTACATCAAATCCTGCCAAGTACATTGCGTTTGCCATTTCACGCTCAGAATTACTTCCTTTTTCACGAATAATTGCCGCTTTTGGTCTTGGTTTTGAGTTGTCGATTTCTGGTTTCTTTCCTGTAAAATGAGTTGGGAAAGTATAATTTAAAACTTGATTTTTATAGTTTTCGAAACGTGCTTTTGCAGTTCCGTTTTTAGATTGTTTTTGATCTAGTAAATAAGAAGTTTCAAACCAAACATCTCTGTAAGTTGGAATATCCAATTTATAAGTTCCAACTTCTAAAGTTGCAGTTTCTTGAACTGAACCTAATTTGAAAAACTCGATATTGTTTGCGCTTAATTTAGCTTCAACAGCTGAATCCGATTTTGCTTGGAATACAATTCCGATGTTTTCTGCAAAAAGGATTTTCAATAAGTCTTTTTCCGCGAAAGCGCTGAAATCAACTTTAGCTCCAAGATTTACATCAGCAAAACACATTTCTAATAAAGTAGTGATTAAACCACCGCTTCCGATATCGTGTCCCGCTAGAATTTGGCTTTCGCCGATTAATTCCTGAACTGTATTAAATGCATTTTTGAAGAAAGCTGAATCTTTAATTGTAGAAGTTTCGTTTCCGATTGTATTTCTAATTTGTGCAAAAGATGAACCTCCTAATTTGAAATCATCTTGAGACAAATTAATATAATAAATTGATTCTCCGTTTTTCTGTAAAACAGGTTCAACTACTTTTTTAATATCTGTACAGTTTCCAGCAGCAGAAATAATAACCGTTCCCGGCGCAATTACTTCGTCGTTTGGATATTTTTGTTTCATTGAAAGTGAATCTTTTCCTGTCGGAATATTGATTCCTAATTCAATTGCAAATTCTGAACATCCTTCAACAGCAGCGTATAAACGAGCGTCTTCACCTTCGTTTTTACAAGCCCACATCCAGTTTGCAGATAATGAAACTCCTTTTAATCCGTTGATAATCGGTGCCCAAACTAAGTTTGATAATGATTCTGCAATTGCATTTCTAGATCCCGCAACAGGATCGATCAAAGCAGCAATAGGAGCGTGCCCGATAGAAGTCGCGATTCCTTCTTTTCCTAAATAATCCAAAGCCATTACACCAACATTATTCAATGGCAATTGTAATGGACCTGCATTTTGTTGTTTAGCAACTTTTCCTCCAACACAACGGTCAACTTTGTTTGTCAACCAGTCTTTTGAAGCAACAGCCTCTAAACGTAAAACATCTTTTAAATAGCTTTCAAAATCTCCTGCGTTGTAAGCAACATCAGCATATTTTCTGTCTACTTTTTTATCTGTCATAATTGTTTTTGGAGAACTTCCGAAGAAATCTTCCAAAGCATAATCCATTGGTTTAGAACCGTTAGTTTTTGATTCGAAAGTAAAACGGTGATCACCAGTTACATCTCCAACTTCGTACATTGGAGAACGCTCTCTGTCAGCAATTCTTTGCAATGTATCGATATCTTTTTGACCAATAACCAATCCCATTCTTTCTTGAGATTCGTTACCGATAATTTCTTTTGCAGAAAGAGTAGGATCTCCAACAGGCAATTTATCTAAATCGATCAAACCTCCAGTTTCTTCCACTAACTCAGAAAGACAGTTTAAGTGCCCGCCCGCACCGTGATCGTGAATCGAAACAATTGGGTTATTGTCGCTTTCTACCAATCCACGAATTGCATTTGCAGCACGTTTTTGCATTTCTGGATTTGAACGCTGAATCGCATTTAACTCAATTCCTGAACCGAAAGCTCCTGTATCTGCAGAAGAAACTGCAGCACCACCCATTCCAATTCTATAGTTTTCACCTCCAAGAATTACGATTTTATCGCCTTCTTGTGGTTTCTTTTTAATTGATTGATCTAATTTTCCGTAACCAATTCCACCCGCTTGCATGATCACTTTATCGTAACCAATTTTTCTGTTTTCTTCTTCGTGTTCGAAAGTCAAAACAGAACCTGTAATAAGCGGTTGACCAAATTTATTTCCGAAATCAGAAGCTCCGTTTGAAGCTTTGATCAAAATATCCATTGGAGTTTGGTACAACCATTTTCTTTCTTCCACTGCATTTTCCCATTTTCTGTCATTGTTCAAACGAGAGTAAGAAGTCATGTAAACAGCAGTTCCAGCTAAAGGCAATGAACCTTGTCCACCCGCTAAACGGTCACGGATTTCTCCTCCAGATCCAGTTGCAGCACCGTTGAAAGGCTCAACAGTTGTTGGGAAATTGTGTGTTTCGGCTTTTAAAGAGATAACCGAATCAAATTCTTTTATTTCGTAAAAATCAGGTTTATCAGCCGATTTTGGTGCAAATTGCTGCACTTTTGGTCCTTTTACAAAAGCAACGTTGTCTTTGTAAGCAGAAACAATATCGTTAGGATTTTCCTGAGATGTTTTTTTGATTAATTTGAAAAGAGAAGTTTCTTTTTCTTCGCCATCGATAACAAAAGTTCCGTTGAAAATTTTGTGACGGCAGTGCTCTGAATTCGCTTGAGAGAAAGCAAAAATCTCAGAGTCAGTTAACTTTCTCCCTAATTTAGTTGAAAGATTGTTTAAGTATTCAACTTCTTCTTCGCTTAAAGCTAAACCTTCAACTTTGTTGTAAGTTGCAATATCATCAATCTCCAAAATTGGTTCTGGCTGAATGTTGATAGTGAAGATTTCTTGATCTAATTCGTTGAATTTTTGGAAAAGCATCGGATCAAAATCAGTAAAATCTTCCGTTGCAGGATGAAATTCTTCGATTCTGATAATACCTGAAACACCCATATTTTGAGTAATTTCTACAGCATTTGTACTCCAAGGTGTAATCATTGTAGCGCGCGGACCAACGAAGTAACCAGTCAATGCTGATTTTTCGATTTTACTCGCGTCGGCAAAAAGCCAATTTAATTTTGAAATGTCTTGAGCTGAAATTTCGTTTTGCGTTTGTACGGCAAAAACAGTTTTGCTTTGGTTTTCAAAGAAATGGATCATTTGTGTAGTTTGTTGTATTGAGCTGCAAATTTAATGTAAATAAATAGTAAGCGCAAATTTGAAAACGATCTCTTTTCAAAAAAAATGAAATTGCTTTTTTCTTGCATTTTTTCTACCAAAAAGACGCAATATCAAGAGGTTTCGATGTTTTGTAAAAATTAAAGATTTATTAAAATCGCTTCTTTGATATGTTCTGTAATATTAAAGTTTTAGAAAGAAAATAATCTAAAAGAAAACGACAGAATTTTGATGTTTTTTTAAGAATAAATCTGCAAAATTTATGAAGCTTAAGAATAAGAGAAAAATAGGTTTTAAAGAAAATTCTTTCTAAGGTTGTAAAAAAAAGCGGCAATTTGCCGCTTTTTCGATTGATGAAAATCTAATTTTTAATTAATAATGACCTTTTTGAATGCTGTTTTTTCTCCTTTTATAATTTTAATAATGTAGATTCCTGTTGAAAAATTGTGTACAGAAACTTCTGCTGAAGTTGTGTTTTGTTTTTCGAAAACTTTTTGTCCAGAAAACGAGAAAATTTCAATTGAATAAGGACCATCTACAATTCCTGGTTGAATATCGAAATTTCCTTTGGAAGGATTTGGGTAAATTGAAATTTGATCTGTAATAATTTCTTCTTCAATTTCGGCAGTTTGAACCATTTTACTAGCTAAGTTGTTGCAAGTATCTTGAGAATACGAATCCCATTGCGCGCTCAAATTGAAAGTTGTGCTTGGAGAAGTTACAGTCGATTTTCTTCTTAAAGTAACATCGATAGCAAAATTGGCTGTTCCGCCATTGAAAGTTCCTATGATGTCGATTAACACTCCATTTTTGAATAAACCTACAGCATCATTTCCGTTAAAAGTCAGTTCAGTTGCTGTTGTCGAAATGTTGGCTGCACTTGTAGAAAAACAGCTTGACGACATTGAACTATTCACAATTACAAATTTGCTTCCTGTTGTTAATGTGCCGCTCAAAGCCAATCCTGTGCTCCAAGAACCTGCGCCGTTTGTTTGTTTTTTAATGGTGTAAGCGGATAGATTTATAGAACTTCCGGTATTGTTGGCAATTTCTAAAGCTTTGTTATTTCCAGAACCTTCAATGTATTCAGAGAAAAGGAGGTCGGTTGCAGTTCCAGTTCCGTTGCTGTCTGTGGTAACGCTTATTGTGTTGCTTGACGCAGAAGGGTTTCCAGCAGCATCTTTTGCTTTTACATAAATGGAATAAACGGTAGAGGCTGTTAAACCTGTAATTGTTGCTGCAGTTCCCGAAACAGTTGTTTTTAAAGCGCTATTTGCATAAATCTCATATCCTGTTACAGCAACATTATCGGTAGAGGCAGTCCAGCTAAGCGAAATTGAAGTAGCGGTTTTTGCAGTCGAAGCTAAACTTGTTGGTGCAGTTGGCGCTTGTGTATCTCCAGAAGATGTTCCTCCCCAAATTTGGTTAACATATTCAGGATGATCAATAAAAGGATTTCTATTATTTTGGCGTGCATAAATTGCATTATTTCGAGCAATTTCTCTCGCGCTCACAGGATCTTGCGCGTGCCAAGCCAAAAGCATATTTAAGAAAGCTGTTGTAAAAACTTGATTGCTTGAACCATTAAACATCGGAAAAGAATATCCTGCAACTGTGTTTTCATATCGTGTTGCAAAATAGAAATACATTCTGGCAATATCTCCTTTGAAAGCATTTATAGGCTCGAAAACCGTTCCTGAATATCCTGAAACTGCACTTGATCCTAATTTGCTTCCGTTTTGTGAAGTATAGGTCGCTGAACTAACATTTCCGTGCGGATAGTTGGAGCGCATTCCGTTTACTTTTCCATCCGTTGGTGTAATAAAGTGGGCATCTGCAACCATTGGCGACTGTTCGTTAAAAACCGATTGCGGAATAATATGCTCTCTATTGTAGCAATCGCCTTCAACAGAATAATTTCCACATCTCTGAGTAGTTCCAGTTGTATAATTGTATGGGTCTGTTCCAGAAGGATTCTCAGAATACATGTCTAAAATAGTTCCGTCGTTTTCATAGAAATTATCAACGTCAGAAGTCAGATAGGTTGTGTAAAGTCCGGCATAACCGTTGTTGGTATGGCCTTTAATAATATTATACAATTGTGTTTTTAAAGTATAACCCGTTCCAGTTGCAGTGCTGTAATATCCAGAAGGAATTTGAGCAAAACCAATTGTGGCAAACATCAATAACAGTAAAAAGTAGTTTTTTTTCATAATCAATAGTTTTTAAGATTTGGTTTGGAATTGAATTTTAAGCTTTTTAAATGATTGAATTTTAGAAAGTTAAAATTGTATTGTAGCAAATCTACTACTTTTATGAATTGAAAATGTTAAGTGATGTTTAATTTTAGATATATTTTCTTACGATGTTTTTTGTTGCCACGAAGGCGCTAAGGCGCGAAGTTATTTCGGCAGATTAGATTTTCGTTCCAATATTCCGTAGAGACGCACTGCAGTGCGTCTAACGTATTGTGGATATTCGTTGCGTAGACGCACAGCAGTGCGTCTCTACAGATATGCTTTGTGAAATAAAAACCTTCGTGCCTTAGTGCCTTCGTGGCAAAAACTATTTTTTAGGAAAATCTTGACTTTGGTAAGCGCCCAAATCTGGTGGCGATGTTCTCGTAATTCCTAAAATATCAGTTGAAATCATAAAGTTTGGATTTCCTTTCGCGAAAGCGGAAGAGGTTTTATCTATATTTAATTTATTCTGAGATACATTATAAAACTTTGGGTTTTCGTTTAAAATAATGTTCGTATAATGTTCTGTATCAGTTTTGAATTGATAATTAGGATTTGTAGTTGAACTGCTAAATTTTAATAAACAATTGTTCAATTGATAGACAAATGCCGCTTTTGGATTTTTGTCTAAATTGAATTCGTTTGTAGATGAACCATAAATAATACAATTATTAAAAACCGCATTTGTTAAAGGATTGGCTTCTGGAGTTGCTCCGGCTAAAGAGTTGCTCAAACTTACCGCAACTTGAGAACTGCTTGACCAATTGTTGTTAAATGTGCAATGCGTAAAGTTGTAATTTCCGCCATAAACGCAAGATAAAGCAGCGATACCGGCATAATTTATTGCAATATTGCTCGCAATGACATGAGTGTCTTGAGCTAAAATTCCGTATTCGGCGCAATTGTAAATTTGGGTATTTTTAATTTCAAATGTATTATAAGGACTTTGTAAATCTAAACCAATAACCGCATTTTTCAGAGTCAAATGATTGATAGTATGATTGGCGCTTCCATTTGAAAAAATAACAGATTTCCATTGTCCAGGAATATCAGCATAAAGTGATTCTAAACGATCGCCTTCAAAAATTACTTCGTTTTCCAATTTATCGGTTGTCGAAGTTGTTCCGTTAATTTGTAGCGAAGCATTATCGCCAACATATAATCCAGAATTGGCATGAAAATGAACTCTGGCGCCAGCTTCAAAAATTACGGTTTTGAACTCAGGAACTCCCGCGTAACCGTATATAACGTATGGTTTTTCGTTGGTAAAAAGAAGTTCATTTCCGTTTGCAGGATCACTTTCGCTTAAATAAAATCCGTCAACATCTTTTCCGTTGATTTTAATTTTTTCTTTGATTCCATCAGCATTTTGGTTCGGATATAAAAACACAGCATCTTGAATTAAAGTAACCAAAGCAACTTCTTGTAAATTGGCTCCGCTGTCAAATTGAATTTCGTCAGTATATAAAAAATCATCAGGATTTGCGTCTGTAATATCTGCCGTTGTTTCTATAAAAATGTACAGACTATCTTTCGCTAAAAGCGTAACATCTTTAAAAGTTTTTCCATTGTTGCCGCTCATTCCGTCAACAGTCATTCTGTATTTAGAATTCAAGCCATTTTTAAATTGCACAATCGGAATCGAAATGTCATTTTTACTTTGGTTGTAAACTTTCAGATGATAAGTGCTCGAGCCAATATTCTTAAAAACAGTATCTAGATAAACGGTGTCTTTTGAGAACTTTAAATTTCCAGAACTGGCAACAGTATCAAAATCAGTTCGGCAAGAACTGAAAGCTAGAATTATTCCGAAAATGAAAAGTAAAAAGTATTGACGCATTTGAATGTTTTTTGTCACAAATTAAATGCTTTTTTGCCACGAATTACGCTAATTTCCCGAATTTAATTAGTGCAAATTCGTGTAATTCGTGGCAAAAAAGTTCAATCAAAGATTTTGATTGTTTTTGTAAAAATAACAAAAAACCTACACGTTTGAAGTTGAATTTTAAATTTTAGAATCTGATTTTAGATTTATGTCTTATCTTTCTTTAATTTTACGATTTTAAAGTTTATTTTAATGAATTATACAAAAGAGCAGATTTTAGCGCGCTGTAATGAGTTTACTAAAAACACATTGATGGAAACGCTTAAAATAGAATATATCGACGCCGGAGAAGATTTTTTAACTGCAAAAATGCCTGTAAATCCAAGTGTTCACCAACCAATGGGATTATTGCATGGAGGCGCTTCTGTTGCTTTGGCAGAAAGTGTCGGAAGTGCAGCTTCTTTCTTTTTTATTAATCCGAAAGAGCAGGAGGTAAGAGGTATCGAAATTTCGGCAAATCATCTAAAAAGTATTCGTGAAGGCTATGTTTTCGGAACAGCCAGAATCATTCACAAAGGAAGAAGTCTTCATCTTTGGGAAATTAAAATTACCGATGAAGAAGGGAATTTGGTTTCGCTTTGCAAATTGACGAATATGGTTTTGGATAGAAAGAAAAGCGAATAAACATGAATTCATTTTTCTTAAAAATTAAAAATCATAAAGAACAAAATTTACCTTTTGTGCTTTATTCAAAACCCAATACAGAAAACTACGTTGGGATTTTACAAAAAAACAATACGTTGCACAAGGTTTCTGATTACAGCGAAAAAGGATTTGTTTTTGCTTCTTTTGATGAAAAACAATTAATCCTGATTCCAGAAAACGAATCTGAAATTATTACTGTCGATAAAGAAACAACTTCATTTGAACCAATCGAAATTGACGATTCGAGTTTTGATCCTGAAGCTAAATTCCAATATGAATATTTAGTGGCTCAAGGAATTCAAGCCATTAAAAATGAAGAATTCAAAAAAGTAGTTTTATCGCGAAGCGAAGAAGTTCCTTTATCTGAATTTGATTTTATTGAAACGTTTCAGCACTTGGTTCAGCTATATCCTGCAACTTTCTGTTATTGTTTTTTTCATCCTAAAATCGGCCTTTGGATGGGAGCAACTCCTGAAAAACTACTAAAAGCAAACGGAAATGCTTTTGAAACGATGGCTCTGGCAGGAACTCAAAAAGATAATCAGGAAACTGAAATTGTTTGGCAGCAAAAAGAAAAAGACGAACAGCAATTTGTAACTGATTTTATTGTGAAACGCCTTCGCGAATTTACAGCTTCAGTTGTGGTTTCTGAACCTTACAGTTTAAAAGCTGGATCGATTTGGCATATTAAAACGGATATTTCGGGGGGTTTAAAAGACAATTCGACTTTAGAAGAAGTAATTGATACGTTACATCCAACGCCAGCCGTTTGCGGACTTCCAAAAAAGAAATCAAAGACATTTATAATCGAAAACGAAAATTACGATAGAACTTTCTACACGGGTTTTCTAGGAGAATTAAACAGCACGTTTGCAGGAAATAATTCGAGTTCTGATTTATTTGTAAATTTACGTTGCATGCAGATTCAGGAAAATAAAGCGATTTTATACATGGGCTGCGGTATTACAAAAGAAAGTATTCCTGAAAAAGAATGGGAGGAAAGCGTCAATAAATCGATGACGATGAAAAGAGTATTGAGAGTTATGAGTTAGAAGTTATGAATTATGAGTTTTTAGTCGCAGTCGCAGTTTACAGTTGCTGAGACTGAAAACGGAGACTCAACTTTAAACCTGAAACTTGAAACAATAAAACAAACAAAAAAAAACATGAAACTAGACATATTAGCATTCGGTGCGCATCCTGACGATGTAGAATTAGGTTGTGCAGGAACAATTTTAAAAGAAGTTTCCCTTGGGAAAAAAGTGGGTATTGTAGATTTGACGCGTGGCGAATTAGGAACGCGTGGTACGGCAGAAACGAGAGATCAAGAAGCAAAAGATGCGGCGAAGATTTTAGGGGTTCTTGTGCGTGAAAATTTAGCAATGCGCGATGGATTTTTCGTTAATGACGAAAAACATCAATTAGAAGTCATTAAAATGATCAGAAAATATAAACCTGAGATTGTCTTGTGTAATGCGGTTGACGATCGTCATATCGATCACGGAAAAGGAAGCAAATTAGTTTCTGACGCTTGTTTTCTTTCAGGTTTAATGAAGATTGAAACTTCGATTGACGGAGTGCAACAAGAAGCTTGGAGACCTAAAGTAGTTTACCATTATATTCAATGGAAAAACTTAGAACCAGATTTCGTAGTAGACATTACAGGATTCGAAGAAAAAAAGATTGAAGCTATTATGGCCTATAAAACTCAATTTTACGATCCAAATTCGAAAGAACCTGCAACGCCAATTACGAGTAAAAACTTTTTTGAAAGCCTAAATTATCGTGCGCAAGACTTAGGAAGACTAGTTGGAAGAGATTTTGCAGAAGGATTTACAGTTGAAAGATGTTTGGCAGTCAGTAGCTTAGAAGATTTGATTTAATTTTTATGAAAATTTTTCATTTTTTTCTTTGTAGAACTCAACCTTTGTTCTATATTTGCACTCGCTAAGCAGAAAAATGGTGGTTGTAGCTCAGCTGGTTAGAGTAGCGGTTTGTGGTGCCGCGGGTCGCCGGTTCGAACCCGGTCAGCCACCCAGATAGAAAGCCTTGAAGAAATTCAAGGCTTTTTTTGTGCTTCTATTTTTTTGAAACATATAAGTTCATGTAAGTAATTTAAGTTTTGTTTTTAGAACAACAAGATTGTGTAGGTCAATATTAAATGAACTTATATCACTTATATGGTTTAAACAAAAAAAAGCACAACTGATTAAGTCGTGCTTTCCTGGCGGTTATTATATTTGGTTTATGTATTATCGAATTTCTTCAAATGTAGTGCCTTGTGTTATATCTCCGGTTTTAAAACCTTTTTTAAACCAATACATTCTCTGCTCTGATGTTCCGTGAGTAAAAGAATCAGGAACAACGTGTCCTTGCATTTTGCTTTGAATAGCATCGTCTCCAACAGCATTTGCTGCACTTAAAGCTTCGTCTATATCTCCAACTTCAAGGTCTTTTTGGTTATCGTGCGCCCAAACTCCAGCATAAAAATCAGCTTGTAGTTCTAATGCTACCGATAATTTATTAGCTTCAGCGTCGCTTTTCCCTTGCTGCATTTGACGCATTTTAGAAGACGTTCCCATTAAAGTTTGAATGTGATGACCAATTTCGTGCGCAATAACGTATGCAATCGCAAAATCGCCTCCTTTTGCGCCAAATTTGGTTTTCAATTCTTCAAAGAAAGCTAAATCCATATATACTTTTCTGTCACCTGAACAATAAAAAGGTCCAGAAGCAGATGATGCACCTCCGCAAGCAGTTTGTACTGAGCCTTTGAAAAGAACTAATTTTGGTTTTTCGTAAGTCATTCCGTGCTCTGCGAAAATCTTAGTCCATGTGTCTTCATTGTAAGCCAGCATAGTTTTGACAAAAGCCCCCATTTCTTCATCTTCTTTACTTAAAGGAGCTGCAGCTTCGGTTTGTTGTTGCCCGCCTTGCATTTGTTCTAAAATTGGCGCTATTTGCTGGCCAGTTTCACCACCAAAAACATTAAGAAGTAAAATAATGATTCCGATAACTCCACCGCCGACTAGTGCTTTGCCACCGCCAGAAATTGATCTTCTGTCTTCTACATTGTCACTTTGTCTTCTGCCTTGCCATTTCATATTGAATTGTTTTTAAGCTTGTTATTTTAAAACGTTATACGAATTTATAGATTTTTTATGATAAATTTTAGAATCGGCATATTAAGTTTTCAGTCTCGGTCTCAGTTTTCAGTTAAAGCTGCGACTGCGGCTGAAAACTGAGACTGAAAGCTAAATTATCCGAGCCATTTTACTAAGGCTTCTTCGACGCTTCCTTTCATAATTGGTTTAGAAATATAATCGTCCATTCCGGCAGAAATACATTTATTTCGTTCTTCTTTTTCAGCGCCAGCGGTAACAGCAATTATAGGAACGTCGCGACCTTTTTTGGTGTTTCTAATTGCTTTTGCAGTTTCGTAACCATTCATAATTGGCATTTGAATGTCCATGAAAATAATGGTCGGATTGATTTCTTCAAATCGTTGAAGGGCTTCATAACCGTTTTCACATTCGAAAATAAAAGCATTATTGTATAGATTTTTTATAATCGTTTTAAGAAGAAGCATGTTTACTTTGTTGTCTTCTACAATTAAAAAAGTAATGTTGTTGTCGTTTGTTTCAATCTCCTCAGAATCTAAGTCGATATTTAAACTTTTGAGTTCGGCATTGTACTTATCATTAATGCTTTGATTGCTTGTTTTTAAATTTAAATCAAAGAAAAAAGTGCTTCCTTCGTCAATTTTGCTTTCTAGCTGTAAACGGCTTTCCATTAGCGCAAGCAATTGGTTGGATATGGTTAAACCTAATCCCGTTCCTCCAAATTTTCTTGTTGTAGAACTGTCCTCCTGTAAAAAGGCTTTGAAAATTTTCTTCTGATTTTTTTCAAGAATACCAATTCCGGTATCGATTACAGCAAAACGAATAAGGCAGTTATTGCCGTGTTTTTTTTCTAAAACCGAAACATTTAATTTGATAGAACCTTGAGTTGTAAATTTAACTGCGTTTGAAAGCAGATTGATCAAGATTTGTTTGATTCGAACAATATCTGTCCAGATATATTTAGGTACATCAGGATCGATATTCAGTTCAAGTTCTAGATTTTTTTTGTTAGACTCGTAAATAATTAGGTCAAAAACTTGTCCTAAGATTTTTTTAATATCGTATAAATCAATAAAAAGTTCCAGTTTTCCCGCCTCAATTTTTGAGAAATCCAGAATGTCATTTATAATTTCAAGAAGAGAATGAGCCGATTGATTAATCGTGGTCATGTATTTTTCTTGAATTTCTTCCAAATCAGTTTTCATTAATAAGTGTGTAAAACCAATAATTCCATTTAGCGGAGTTCTGATTTCGTGAGACATATTAGCCAAAAAGTCAGATTTTGATTTGTTTGCCGCTTCAGCCAACTGCTTAGCTTTTATAGCGTCTTCTGTTTCTTTTTTGCTTGTAATATCAAAATAAATTCCGCCAACAAATTCAATTTCATCATCTCGCTTAATCACATCTCCAAATTCTTCAATCCAAATAAACTCGCCACTTTTGCGCTGAATGCGATATACATTATGCAAAGGCATTCCATTTTGCAGATTATCGATTTGATTGTTGATTACTTCATCTTTATCATCAGGATGAATTAACGAAAGAAACGATAAATTATTTTCAATAAATTCGGATTTTGAATATCCAGTAAGATTTAAAACTTCATCATTTAAGAATATTTTGGTCGAAAAAGCATCAAATTTTGACAAATAAACCGTTCCAGGAATGTTGTTTGCAATCAATTTGAATTTTTCTTCACTTTCAATAATTTTAGTTTCGTTTCGGTTTCTTTCTAATGCAGAAGAAATATTATTCGCCAATACCTGAAAGATATTAATTTCATCTTCAGACCATTTTCTTTCTGCTGTACAATCGTCAAAACCAATAAAACCAGTAAAAATATCGTTAATGTAAAGCGGTAAAATTAAAATTGATTGGATTTCATTATCAATCAGAAGTTTTTTGAAAAATCCTTCATTAAGGTTTCGAGTTAATGTGTTTAGGATTTTTCTCTGCGATGCAACATCATAAATTTCTTGAAGATTTTCTTCTGTCATATGGCGCAAAGGCGTAATCTGGTGGGTAACGCCTTCGCGTGACCATTTGTATTTTTGGCAAACAGTATTGTAAATAGCATCTTTTTCGTAGTAATACATATGGTCTACTTTGGCTGCTTTTCCAATTATGTTGTAAGTTTCCTGAAACATTTGATGAGTAGTTTTACTCAACAGGAATTTTTCGGTGCATAAAGAAAGCGCAGACAAAAGCTGACTTTTAAGCTCTAATTTTCGTTCTGCCTCTAAACGCATTTGGGAAGAAATTGCAAGAGAAATTACATCTGAGATAGTTCTCGCATAATTGATGTCCTCATTGTCCCAATCGCGTTTTTGTTCTGTACTTTCAAAACAAGCTACACCCGCTAATTGGCCTGTGAGGAAAATTGGCACATCTAGCATTGACTTAATATTGTTTTTGGTAAAGTAAAGCTTTTGAAATTCAGATGTTTCCAGCTTATTGAAAACGTCTGGAGCATTAATAATTGCTTTATTGTTTAACGTTTCAAAATAAATAGGATACGATTCTTTGTTTAAAATATTTTTATCGCTTAAGCTTTGATTGTCAAGGCTGAAAAGATTTTTGCAAGTAATTAAATCATTATCATATTTCCAGAAACTTACTCGATTGGTATTGCTTATCGAAGCAGCTTCTTTCAATATTAAATCAATAACGGTATTTAAGTCGTCGTACTTGCTAAAGTCTGTTGTAGATAATTTTTTAGTAGAATTATTGTAGGCTTCAATTTTTTTGAGACGTCTTTTTTTCTCGTTTTCAATGTTTTTTTTCTCTGTAACATCTCTTGCAATTCCGGAGAATCCGGTTGTTAATCCTAATTCATTTTTACGAACAATAATTTTTTGAGACATCCATATTTCTTCTCCGTTTTTCTTCAAAATAGGGATTTCAATAATCGGATAATTGCTTTCGTTGAGAACTAAATTTTCGTAAAAATCGACTGCACTATTGATATAACTTTCATGTATGAAATTTGAATAGTGTTTTCTAATTATTTCATTTTCAGTATAGCCGAGAGTAATAATTCCAAATTCATTTATAAAAGTGAAATGGCCTTCAGCATCAATTTCAAAAATAATATCGGTGGCTGTTTGGATTAGATTTTTGTATTGATCCTGAACGATAATTTGTTCTGTAACATCTTGTCCGATACTTATAATTAAATTGTCAGAGAACTTTTTATCTTTCCATTGAATGTATTTGTATTCGCCATTTTCGGCTTTTAATTTTCTAATGTAAAGCTTATTTTCCTGACTTTTAGTAGGATCTAATTTTTCATCTGATTCTGAATCTTGAGTCAATTCCCAGAATTTTAAACCCATAACTTCATCGGGCTGATAGCCTAAGATTGGAGTTATGGTTTCGCTACAAAAGAGAATTTCGCCTTTTTGATTGGAAGCAATTGTAAGCGAATTTCCTTTATGGACGATTTCGTTTGCAAACCTGAAATTGTCACGATTGTTTAATAAAACGGCATATTTTACCTGATTTATAATGAAAATCAGAATGCAGAAATTAAGCAATAAAATAGAAGATTTTATCGGAATGAGTTGAAACGCTAATGTGGCAATTAGAAACGTAAACGTCAAAGCAACAAAAGACCAATAAATTTTTATGGGTTTAAGGATGTTGTATGAGAAGAAAAATGAAATCAGGAAAACAATGATCGGGACAACATCATTTCTTAAGATGACAATATTATAAGCAACATAACTGATGTAAATGAAGAAACAAGAAATGAAAATCTGCTGGATTTGATCTCTTAACCATTTGATTTTATCAGTTATCGTATAAATAATAAGAACAAAAACACCGATTAAAACATTGGTGACCAATAGACTTTTCGGCCTGATTTTGAAGATTTCATTTATAATTTCGATAACAATTACTGCAATGCCAAAAAACAAAATGTAAAGCTGGTACTCTCTGCTGACAGTATCTTGTTCTTTCTTTTTTTCGATAAAATATCCAATTTTAGCTTTTATTCTAAAAAATTGGTAAATCAAAAGCGAAAGAAAGGCAAAGAGCGATAAAGCTAAAACAACAAGTTTATGATTGTTGTAGTAAATGATGTCAGAATTAAATACATACCATCCGGTCATAATCGATTCGAAGGTACTCCCAATAGTGGAAATGCCTGAAATCACCGAATTGAAAAAACTACAGTTTGCGGCCATAGAATTTGGGGTATGTTGGTTTAGTAAATAGCGTTTTGAAAATTCTTAACAAGAAGTGGTTAAGTTCTTGAAGAATAAGAATTTTCGATTTAATCTACATCGTATTTTCCAATTGAATCAATTGAATCTTCTTCCTCAGATTGTGTTCCAAAAATGGCGAAATAAGTAGCATAAATCATCGAGCTGTTAAAAACAACAGTAAAAATTATTCCGACGCAACAGCCAATAAAACCAACCATTGAGCCCAGAAAACCTATGATGAAAAACGCAAAAATATTAAGCGGATTTTTTGTAACGATGAGAATGCTAGATTTTATAGCATCTACAGCACTAAGGTTTCCGAAAACAATTAACGGAATCGATAGATACATGAAGAAAGAAATGGTAAACGAAATTATATTTCCAACAAACAAGATTCCTGAACTTTCAATCAAATTACCCAAAGCCGTTCCTAACAAAGCAGGAATGAAAGCGGCAACAAAAATTTGTGCGAAATATGGAGCTTTGTAATAGTTGAAAATAGTTGAAACATTAAATTCAACATCTTTGTCTGCAGAATCTGCCATTTTTAGAAAACCAGCACCAAAAGGAGCTGTAATTCCTGCAACTAGAGAAACTGCAACAGTTTGAATTACCAGCTGAATAGAAGTGAATTGTTGGCTTTCTAAATTTTGAATGAAATCTTTTGATATTGCTTCAGCTCCAAAATAGGCAATCATTACACCCATAAAAGCAACTGCAGCAATTATCGAAAATACTAAGATGATAAGCCCAGAGTAAAGAGCAATTTTTTTATAGTTTTCGAAAGCGTGATTAAAAACTGTAGCAAAATCAAGGGAATAGCCATTTTTTTTAATGTCCTCAATTTGGTTAAGTGTAGATTTCATTTTTATGTAAAATTGTTTTATAGACTTGTAATATTTCAAAGGTATCTTGACGTAAATATAATATATTTAATCAATTCCTTATAAAAATCTACAAAACATTACGAAATGTTTTTAACTGATTTATAGCCAGTCTAAAATTCGTTTTATGGGACCCAATTTGTCTTTGTAAGGAGCGTAGCGCATAGGTAAATCAAGCCAATTTCCTTTTTTTACAATTGCTTTATGATGAGAAAATGCGTCGAAGCTTCGTTTGCCATGATAAGCACCAATTCCACTGTGCCCGACACCGCCAAAAGGCAGTCTATTGTTCGAAAAATGGACAACTGTATCGTTAATGCATCCGCCTCCAAATGAGTATTTTGAAATTAATTTCTTTGCAAATGAATTATTTTCGCTAAAAATGTAAAATGAAAGAGGTTTCTCATAACCGCTCACAACCTTTTCGATGTCATTTTCATTTTCATAAACAAGAATTGGAAGAATAGGACCGAAGATTTCTTCTTTCATAACGGCGCTGTCTAAATCTGGTTCTTCAAGAAGAGTAGGAGCAATATAAAGTTTGTTCGCATCACTTTCTCCGCCAAATAAAACATGCTCGCCTTGAATCATGTTGGTTAATCGATACCAGTTTTTTGTGTTTATAATTCTCGCAAAATCAGGAGATTTGTCTATTTTCTTTCCGTAAGCTTTTATGATTTCTTCAATCATATAAGAAATGAAATTGACCTTCATGTTTTTCTGAATCAGAATATAATCGGGTGCAATGCAAGTTTGCCCAGCGTTGATGAATTTTCCCCAAACAATTCGTTTGGCAGCGAGTTTTAAATTGGCTGTTTCATCAATAATACATGGATTTTTTCCGCCTAATTCG
>Ga0190282_1046_pt1 | contig 91854 bp, 90 predicted proteins | sample ZER3_100Endo_I3_FD_131024 | JGI IMG/M metagenome (GOLD analysis project Ga0190282, IMG submission 131024) | Enriched cells of freshwater protists from Biology Centre CAS, Ceske Budejovice, Czech Republic - ZER3_100Endo_I3 | ecosystem: Environmental > Aquatic > Freshwater > Unclassified ...
AAAATACGCCTAGAGGATATCGTATTGCCAACACTGTTTTTTTCTTTCTGTCAGGTTTTGGTTATTCTTCTTGGGTTTCAAGAATTCCGCATATACAAGCCCAATTACATTTATCTGAGGCCGAATTTGGAGCCGTTTTATTTGCTTTTCCAATCGGTTTAATGCTCACAATGCCTTTTACAGGAAAACTATTAAATAAATACAGCAGCCGTTACATAATGCTTCTTGGAGCAGTAATGTTTAATGTGGCGCTGTCTTTGCCTGGTTTGGCAGCATTTGTCTGGCAGTTGGTAATCATACTTTTATTTTTTGGAGCTTCTCGTAATATTTTTAATTTATCGATAAATGCACAGTCTTTGGAAGTACAGAAATTATATCCAAAATCTATTATTACGCGTTTTCATGCCGTTTGGAGTATTGCCGTTTTTTCAGGAGCTGGTTTAGGATATGTAATGGTAACGCAAAAAATTGCACCATCGCACCATTTATTGGGAGTAAGTATTTTTATGCTGGCGCTAACGGCTTGTTTTTATCCGATGAGTATTCATAATGAGCCTGTTCCAGTTAAGAAGAAATTTTTCTCGATGCCTGAAAAAAATCTAGTAAAGTTTTCTCTGATTTGTTTTGTTTCAATGGCTTGTGAAAACACAATGTACGACTGGAGCGGAATTTATTTCGAAAATATATTGAAAGCCTCTCCAAAATTAACCAGTGCAGCGTTTGTATTTTTTGCTTCGGCAGTAACATTAGGACGTATTTTTGGCGATTATGGTGTAATGAAATTTGGGACTAAAAAAATCCTTCTTTACAGCGGAATATTAATCACATTAGGGTTTGGCGTTTGTTTTGTTTTGCCGTACGCTTATCCTACTATTTTTGGTTACGTTTTAATCGGATTTGGAGTTTCTTGTGTAGTTCCATTAGTATTTAGTATTGCAGGAAGATCTTCAAAATTAAGCAGCGGTTCTGCCTTAACTTCTATATCTACAATTGGTTATTTAGGATTCTTGTTAGTTCCGCCAATGGTTGGTTTTATCTCTGAATATTTAAGTATGAAATGGGCATTTCTTATTATGGCGCTTTTAGGAATTTTGATGATCTTTATGGTGAATAAGATTGGGGAAAATGAGTAGAGTTTTTTAGAGTTGCTAAGATGCTAAGGTTCTGAGATTCTAAGTTTTCTTAATTGCTAGTTACGAAGACAATAAGTTTAAGGATTTCAGCAACAAATTATTTTCTTTTTTTCCTTTCAAAATTACCTAGCATTTCATTTAGTAATTTGAATTCTACATTTGTAATTCTGTTTTCTTGTATAGCGAGAACCATTACATCTGTAACATAATCAAATTCCATCATGCTTTTAATTTTGCCACGTTTCAAGATTTTACCCAGTATGTCTTTACGTACATAATCAAGATTTTGATTCTTTATTTCTTTCCAAAAATATTCTACAAAATCTCCTGATTCTTCTAGAAATATGGTAAATACATCATCTGTTTTATATTTTAAAGACGCTAAATTTTTGAATTTCGGTTGTGGAGTAAGGGCTTTATCTTTCCATTCTCTATAACAATTTTGAACATGAAGTACCGTTTTTTTATCCCAATTTTTTGGCGGGAATTTTCCAAATATTTCAATTGCAATATCACAGGCTTTTGCCAATTTTAAAGCTTCATTTTCATAATTTTTTCGAACTACCATAATTTTTCCATTGGAATTATTATCGTCAATTTTATCTACTTCTTCGTCATTACAAACTTCTCAGAGCTTAGTTTTCCATTTATATTCCCTGAAATTTCAGCAGTTAAAGTATTATTTGCACCTTTTGTATACGTGATTTTTTGAGGATAATCGTGTTTTGCATTTTCAAAAACCAATTGTTTATCTGTTTCTGAAGTAGAAGGGAAGAAGACCGGTTTATCGTCGTTCTGTCCTTTTACAGTTGCTTTGTAAGTCAATGTTTCGCCCAATTGCGCTAGAATAATAGTTTCGAAATGAAGCGTGTCTTTTCCTTTTACAAAGTAAGATGAAGCACTGAAAGTACTGTCGTTCAGTTTTTGCCAATTCTCAGATAAAACACCTTCGGGAGTTTTGTTTTCCCAGTTTCCAATTAACCAATCTGCTTTTTTGATTTTGTCTTTTTCAACAGTTTCTTTTTTCTGGCAAGAAACAAAAGCTATTATAAGAGAAATAAGAGTAATTTTCTGAAACATATTGATGAGATTTTGGGTTTGTTATAGTGCTACTAAAGTATGAAAAAAAAGTAGTTTGCCACGAATTCCACGAAGGATATTTGTTTCACGCAGATTCTGCAGATTTGAGCAGATTTTAATTTAGATTTTCAATTAAATAAAATCTGCGCACATCTGCTTAAATCATTTTAAATCTGCGTGAAATAAAAATAAATTCGTGAAAATTCGTGAAATTCGTGGCTGAAAAAAATTACACGCTTGCGCTCAAAATCGAATAAACCAATTCTTTTGTTGGTTTTTGATCTTTTAGTTTTTCGCGGACTTCATCAAAAGTCACTTTAAAATCACAGCCCGATTTATATTCGGCGCAGCCATAAGCGGTTTTACCTTTTAAGATCGTTCCTTTTTTACATTTAGGACAAACCAATGCGTCCGAGCTTTCTTTTGGTTCGGCTTTTTTATCTGTTTTCTTTGGTTCGAGTTTCAATTTGTAATTTTCTTCAAAACGAATTAAACCCTCAACACTTCCAGATTCGGTTTTAAAACCTTTTATATTGACTGTAGAACCTTTCTGAACCAATCGTAAATATTGACTTTCCGTGATTTTTTTATCATGAAAAACAAAAGGCAATACAAAATCACAGCCCGATTTATATTCGGTGCAACCAAAAGCTGATTTTCCTTTAATCAGATTTCCTTTTTGACATTTCGGACAAGTTTCTGCTGAAATTCCAGCAGCTTTCTTTTTCTCTTTTTCTGCTTTTACAATAGGTTTTTGAATCGTTGCTGCGTGCGAAATATTAGCGTGTTTGGTTTCGCTTCGGACTTCATAAACCAAAGCTTCCACCATGCGTTTCATGTTTCTGATAAATGCGGCAGCGGTAAAAGTTCCTTTTTCAATATCTTTCAATTGCTTTTCCCAAGTTCCAGTAAGTTCGGCCGATTTTACTAATTCGTTCTGAATCGTATCAATCAGCTGAATACCAGTTAAAGTGGGTAAAACTTGTTTTTTATTTCGAACAATATATTGGCGTTTGAAAAGCGTTTCGATAATGTTCGCACGCGTTGACGGACGACCGATTCCGTTTTCTTTCATCAATTCACGTAAATCTTCGTCATCAACCTGTTTTCCTGCGGTTTCCATGGCACGCAGTAAAGTCGCTTCGGTAAACTGATTGGGCGGTTTGGTTTCTTTTTGAAGAAATGAAGGTTCGTGCGGACCTTTTTCTCCCACAACAAAACTCGGCAGTAAATCGGGTTCTTTTTCTTTCGCATTCGGATCTTCAAAAACAACGCGGAAACCTTTCTTCAAGATTTCTTTTCCTGTTGCTTTAAAAGTCACATCGGCAGCTTTTCCAATAACTGTGGTATTTGCAACCAAACAATCATCATAAAAAACAGCAATAAAACGTCTGGTAATAATATCGTAAACCTGCTGCTGATTATGGGGCAAATTATTTTGAACTCCAGTTGGAATAATCGCGTGGTGATCGGTTACTTTTTTATCATTGAAAACCTTTGGAGATTTCTTGATTTTTTTCTCTAAAATAGGCTGAGTCAATTCGGCATAATTGGTTAATTTCTGCAGAATTCCAGGCACTTTTGGATAAATATCTCCTGGTAAAAAAGTCGTATCAACTCTGGGATAGGTGATTACTTTCTGCTCGTACAAAGTCTGCGCAATCTTAAGCGTTTCTTCCGCAGAAAATCCAAATTTTTGATTGCAATAAACCTGTAAACCAGTTAAGTCGAAAAGTTTTGGAGCATATTCGTTTCCGTTCTTTTTCTCAACAGAAACAATTTCGAAATCACTTTCTTTAACCTTTGCCGCAATACTTTCTCCGTCTTCTTTGTTTAGAAAACGACCTTCTTCATAACTGAAAAGTGTTTCTCTATATAAAGTCTGTAGTTCCCAATAAGGCTGAGGTTTGAAGTTTTCGATTTCTCTAAAACGTTCAACAACCATCGCCAAAGTTGGCGTCTGTACGCGTCCGATAGACAAAACTTGTTTGTAACCGCCATGTTTTACAGTATACAAACGCGTTGCATTCATTCCTAAAAGCCAATCTCCGATTGCTCTAGAAAATCCAGCGTAAAATAAATTATCGTAATTAGCTGAAGGTTTTAAGTTTTCAAAACCTTCTTTAATAGCTTCGGTAGTAAGTGACGAAATCCATAAACGCTGAATTTCGCCTTTGTAATGCGCTTCGTTCATTACCCAACGCTGAATCAATTCTCCTTCTTGTCCAGCATCCCCGCAGTTTATAACCACTTCGGCTTTCTCAAAAAGGCTTTTAATGATTTTAAACTGTTTTTGAATTCCCGAATTCTGAACGACTTTGGTTTCGAACTTTTCAGGAAGCATCGGCAGATTGTTCAAATCCCAGCTTTTCCAGTGCGGTTTATAATCGTTGGGTTCTTTTAAAGTGCATAAATGCCCGAAAGTGTAGGTCACCGCATAGCCATTTCCTTCGTAATAGCCATCGTGCTTGGTATTAGCACCTAAAACAGATGCGATTTCACGCGCTACACTTGGTTTCTCAGCAATACAGACCTTCATTTTCTCCTTTCTTGATTAATAGGCGAAATTAGGGAATTTTGTAGAAAGGGGCAAAGGTTGTTAGGAACAAAGAGGCAAAGGTTTTTCTAAAATGAAAGTTTAATATTCAAACATTTTGTAATATCCCTCTAGTTCAACCGCTCTCGATTTCACAATTTCTTTCTTTCTGTTTTCGGCAACGGCATACCACATCGTACCTTGCTGCACTTCGTAAAAGTATTTCGAAATAAAAGCATATTCTTTATCGCGATAAACTAGCCATTGTTTTTGAGATTCCTTTAAAGTTTCAAAAGCTTCTTTTGGGAGTTTCGTTTTCAGTAAATTGTAATATTTGTTCAATTCTTTGTCCCAAGATTCGCGAGCTTGTATGGTGCAGTTGCACATGTCTGCGTTAGAAAGATTTTCTTTATTTAGACATTTGGATTCTAAAACATCAATTGGATACTCTTTTTTGGTTTGTGAAAATGCTACGACTGATAAAAACAGAAAGATCAAAATGAATGTTTTTTTCATCCTATTTATGATTTAAATATATCAATTCCTTTCATCCAGAAAATTTCCGATTCTAAAAATTGAAGTTTGGTTTTAACCACTTTGGCGCTTTTATCCCTCGGATTTTTGGTTACAAATCGAGCCGATGAATTAGTAAAATCTAAAGTATATTTTGAGTCAAAATCTTCTTTTTTATTTGCCGAAAAAGTAATCAGATTGTCTTTTGCGCTCCATTTTCCTTTTCCGTATTTATTGTCTTCCGCTGGATTTCCACCTTGTATTTTAGAATAGGAATGAAATTCAAATGTTCCGTCTGGATTTAAAGTCAATTTATATTCTATTGTATGTTTTTCTTTCTCAGAAAGTGAACGAGAATAGTTGCCTGCAAATTGATTCGATTGAGCAGATAATGTGACGCTAGAAATAAAAAGTAAAGTTGCAATTAGTAGTTTCATTGGTTTGGTTTTATTGGTTGTTATTTTTAAATAGTATTCTAATTATTAATCATCGGGTTCAAATTACCATCTTTATTTCTCAAATCCAATCCGCCTTCGTAAACTGATTTAAGATTAGTCAGATAAAAATGCCAGCCGTTTGAACAGCCTAATCTAATGTATTGCTTCGAATAGTCATCTGTTGGAATATTATGATGGTGAAGTTCTACAATCGTGTAATCGTCTTTCTGACTTAGCTTTATATCAATAAGACAGCTTCCTTCAAAAGTAAATTGCAATTGGTCTGTTCCATTCGCGGAAACTATTTTTCCTAACATCGAATCATCATACAAATACCAAAGCCAATCATAGGTATTATCTTTTTCTGCGTTTTTGTCTTTACTTATAGATTCTTGATTAGCGCCAAAAAAAGATACTTTTTCAAGAAACCATTTTTCTAACTCATTTGCTTTGGTCCAAGCATCATAAATATCTGAAAGCTTAGCTTTAACGGCTATTTTTTTTGTGAAAGAAGTCCAATCGAAGTTTTCCATAAGAATTATACTTTTTGAATTAGAGTATTAGGCTTTGAGTTAAAACAAATATAAGATATTTCATCCAGCTTTTATTTCAGGAAATTCCTGTAATGGCAGAGCATTGATTTTTTTGTGAGATAAAAAAGACCTATATTGCTGAAATAATTTGATATTATAATGGTCACTGCAAATTTTTATTTAACAAACAGTTCTTTGATGTGCTTAGTGTGCACATTGCTGTATTTGCATGACGATACTTTCTTAAAAAGTTCAAAAGAGTTTATTCATTTTGCCCTGTCACAACTCTAGGCAGGGGAATCTTTTACGATTTTAAATACTTATTAAATTTTCATTTTTTTCGGGATGTGATATCATCGAATGAATCGTTTTTGCGCGATATTCGGTGAAGAGTTGTGTCATGTATCTAGATGAAATGAAGCAAACAAGAAAGTCATGTCACAAAATATAATTTTAACAACAGGAACATACGATTTAATTAAAGACCACATTAGAAGAAAAAAAGTAACAATAGCGGAAGAAGAATTGTTACTAAACCAATTAAAAAATGCTTCTCAAGTATTACGAAAAAACTTGCCTGAAGATATTGTTTCAATAAACCGAAGAGTTACGTACAAAGACCACACGAAAAACGAAGAAAAAACCATTCTTATAGTTGGTCCAGAAAATGTGAAAGTAAGTAAAAACAGGATTTCGGTTCTTTCAGACGAAGGAATTGCAATGGTTGGTTACAAACAAGGTGATATTATCGAATGGCCTGCTAAAAAAGGAAATTTAAAACTAGAAATTTTGAAAGTAGAGGAGGTGTAATCCCTTTTCTGCTTTAGATTGAAAAACATCCCAAAAAGAAGAATTCTTTGAGGGATGTTTTTTTATGAAACGAAACTAAAACCATAATAAGTAGCTTCAAATATGGTTAGAGAAATGATCCATTTTAATTCTTCTTGGTCAGTTGTATTAATAGATTTGATGATAAGAGAAGGATCTGCTATTTCACGAAAGACCATTCTCGATTTCCAGTGATCTCCTTTGCGATACCTTTCTTGGCCTATTTTTTTTCTGTCTTCGTTTTTCCAAATTTCGGCGATTTCTCCAGAACGAAATGTTAGTGTAAAACTAGTTTGATTTTGCGAAGAGTTTCTATTGCATTTTCCAATTTGGTTGTTTGTCGCATCAAGTATATCAAATTGATTTACTATTTTACCAATATAGATATCATTAAAAAAGAATAGTTTTTCTTCATTTTTAAATTCGCAATAGATTTTAAAAGCTGTAGAACTTGCCAATATTCTGCTATTAACAAAAAATCCTCGGTCTATTCTTTGAAACGCGACGATAGGCAAACCATTGTTTGAATTGATTACGCCTGTTAGTTTGCTCGACATACTTTTCGCATACGAATATTCGATGTCATTGGTAATTTCTTTTAAAGAATCGTATGTCCAGTTTGAAATATCTTTCTTTAAAACGTTTACTTTTTCCTCCATTTCTACTTTCTCTTGCTTTAAAAATTCAGGAGATTTTTTTGTCGCTTGATGCACAACGTAAAGAACTAACGCTATAAATCCAGCAAAAATAAGCATGGGTAGTGACATCATAAAAATTACAAATGGTTTTTAAATTGGTTACTATTTTAGGTTCAAAACTTTCTTAATTGATAGAAATAATAATGAAAAGTTTTCCCTGCTAAAGATAGATTTTTTTCATTATGAAAAATAGAGATAGTAGCCCCAAAAACAACGTTAATCGAAAGCTTAAAATAAGTATATTCGTTTCTCTCAATTTAATCATAACCAATTAGAAATGAGTATGAAACAAGCGGAAAATATAAATGAAGTAATTCTGTTTTTGGATGAAATAATAGAAAGATCAAAAATAGAGCAGAGCAATCGAGGTTTATTTGCGATTCTATATCGTGAAGTTACGGTAAGAGTGAAAGAAGGAATTCTTGCAGGTGCTTTTCAGAATGGAGAGCGAATGGAAAAATTGGACGTTATTTTTGCCAATCGGTATTTGAAGGCTTATTATCAATATCAAGCCAAAGAAAAACCATCTGAATGCTGGGGATTTGCCTTTGAACAAGCCGAAAAGTTCTGGCCAATTGTCTTGCAGCATTTACTCCTCGGAATTAACGCCCACATCAATCTCGATTTAGGAATAGCTTCGGCTGAGGTTAGTACCGTAGAAGATATCGAAGATTTAAAACATGATTTTGATCAAATAAATTTCATTCTTAGCAATTTGGTAGGCGGTGTCGAAAAATGCTTAATCAAAATCTGGCCAACGCTCACGTGGATTCTAAAATTTACAGGTAAAGTAGACACTTTCTTTATCGATTTTAGTATGGAAACCGCACGAAATGGCGCGTGGAAATTTGCCAACGAATTTGTGGCCGTTCCAGAAAACGAAAGAGAAGCCTGCACACAATTACGTGACCAAAGAATAACCGAAATCGCCCGATTGGTTTCTAATCCAGGATATTTTGTTAGCGCCGTTTTCAAATTCATTCGCTTGTTCGAAAGAGGAACAATCGCTCAAAAAATAATCGATATGCAGATTATGGAAGAAAAAAATATGGAATGTGTTGTGGCGTGATTTTCGTTAAACTTCTACATACTCAGATTTTCCTTTTTCGTTTCCGTTAGCGAGCCATTCCCAATCTAGAGACAATTTTATTTTTCCGTTTTCTGTCAGCGTAATTTGGGCTAATGCTTTTCCTGCTTTCAGTTCGTTATCTGTTGTTAAGCATTGATAGAGCATATTTAATTTATCGTCTTTCAATTCGGCAATAATTTTTCCGTATTTAATTGTGCCTCCAAAATAATCGGCTGTTACCAGATTGTTGTCTTGTTTGTAATTAAAAACGGTTTCTGTATTCACTTGTCCGCTTTCTGAATTCTCAATAAGCGCAAATCGTTTATTGTTGAAGTTGAATTTTGACATTGTGGTTTTGGGTTAGTTATGTTTTTTTATTATTCTATATCTTATTCTCTCAAATTCGTCTTGCATTTCATGTGTTTCGTAAATTTTAATGATTTCGAGTTTTCCTTGTTTTACTAGAATCTCTAAGTCATCACTTGAAATATCATTAGCAGAAAAATTTAAAGAGTTTCGATCAATCATTATAAACCAAGGCATCCACATTACACCCCACATTTCCCAAAAATATTCAAATTCATAACTATTGAGTGCTGTGCATTGTTTTTCCAATTCTAACCAAAGTAGATTTATTCTCTCAGTCAGTTCGCTGTCTGTGTAATTCCTTTTATAATCTATCACTTCTACTATTTTAAGTTTATGATTTTATTGATTTTTTCAAGAATGCTGTTTGCATATTCAATAGTTAGCCAATCGACGATTCGTATTGTTTGAGAATCTTTTTGAATAATAATGGAAAAATGAGATTTTGAAAATAGATAATTAAGGCGCGTATAAAATTTTGTTTTTTCGATTCCTAAATCTAAAATACTGATTTTTTTAATTTCAGAATTTATGTATTCTTTAGGTTTGGCGAAAAGTTTGTTTTTACTGATGACTTTTATTTTTTGAGGTGAAATTTCCAAAATCACTTTTCCAAAAGTATTCCAGAGCCAGATATATAAAACGAGAATAAAGACTCCTAAAAAAGGAATTACGGACAAAATGTAATTTAAGGCTGATAATACATAAGTGTTTTCTGCGGAAGAGATTGGCAGAATAATTAATATCATAAAACACAAAATTAAAAGAACAAAAGGAAAAAATAGTGCTATTATCCAGTTTGGTTTATTTTTAATTGTTATAGTTTCGGTCATTAATTTTATGTTTTGTAAATGTTAGTTTCCTAGATTTTTCTGAATTAATGAAATTAGTAATCCAACGGTCAAAATAATGATAAAGATAAGCCATCCATATCCTTGGAAGCTTTTTATATTTTTATTTCCTGTATGTAATTTAAAATAGGACTTCGTGACGTTTTTTAAATTTTGTGCTAGTATTTCGTAATTCGATACTTCAAACGAAGTAATTGTTATTTTCTTTAGTTCAAAAAATTCAACCGTAATTTGTCGGCCTTTGTAGACTTCAATTCTACTAGAATCATGTGAAGAATTTATTTGGTAATTACCTTCAGAAACCTTTTTTATATCGTCTAGTGACATTTTTTTCGTTTTAAAAAGCAAAGGATATTCAATAGATAAAAATTCATCTGTCAGTTCTACTTTTTTTGAACTTAATAACATGTATAAGCAACCTATCGCGAAGAAGCAAAAGAGTGAAATTATAACCCACATTGCTCGATAGCCTGCTTTCTGATAGGATTCTAATTCGGGATTATAAACCAAATAACCTAGTGATAAAAAAAATAGTATTCCAAATATGCTGAATCCAATTTGAAGAGAACTTGGATTTGCAATTATTTTATTATTACTCATGTTTAAATGTGATATCTAATTTTATCGATTTCGTCAAAATGTAATTTGACTAAAAACAAATATAAGATATTCTATGTAGGATTTTTAATTTATAAAATTGATTATGAAAAATCGGTTGTATACACTCGATTGTTTACAATCACGTAAATATAATTTAGTGTTTCTAATTTTGTTTCATTCAAAAAACAACTAAAAATCATGGAAATACAAAACAAAGAAAGAGCCGAAGAATTGTTAGAATTAATAGATTAGAGGAAGATATTTCACCAAACTAAAACCAGAGCCAAAAGAAAACAATTCATTTACGATACCGCTAAAAGTATCTTCTTATAACGAATTAAATCTAATGGTTTCAGATTTGTTAAAAGCAAGTATTATTTTGCTTAATCCAGAAGCTAAAAGTTTATCGAGTTTCACAAAAGACAATGATCTTAATGTAATGACTCTTCTTGAAATTGCTCTTCAGTTATTGCCCGAGGAGGAAATAGAGTTGTTGGATGAGGTTTATAAGGTTGGGGTTTGAGTTTTTGGGTATAAAAAAAGCTACATGATTTATTGTAGCTTTTGTCTTTGATGATTTGTATTATGTCTTATTGTTGCGAGCACGGAGTGCGTTATCGGATATATTATTTTATTTAGCATTGATTAAAATTATAATTTCAAATAATAATTTATCAAGCTCTGTTGATAAAGTTCTTGCAGATGATAATTCATTTTCTAAATTGAATCCGTGTTGATGATTGGCAGGGGTGTTAGTTATCTTTTCCCAAATGTTCCTCATTTTAGCTTCAGCATTTTGTTTAATAATATGATTTTGAGGGAAAAATTTTCTGTCTACCAATATACTTAAATTCATATTCAATTTTTGCCTCAAATATTTTAACTGACTGTTTATTTGATTATCATTTCTATCTTCCTTTAAAATTGAAGATATAGATTCTGAGATGATTATGTCTTTATCTTTTTTAAAGTCTTCAAAATACCTAATTAATAGATCCTTTTCACTTTTTGCAACGTCATTTTTTTTGCCAAATACGACAGTTAAATAATAAGCAATTAAAATATTTATACAAATAGAGACTAATTCGAAAGGGTTGATTTCTAATGAGATCTTATTATCAATATTAAATGCAGTAAATTTTCTAACTAATATTGTTAAAAATATGCCTAAAGTTAAACCTGTTAATAAAGCAATTAGTTTACTAGTTTTAAGCATGTTTTATATATTCTTTTATGTCTTCTATTAAATAAGGTTCTTCATTAGATATTAATTTGATTTTTTTTAAAATATAATCGTTGCCATATTTTCTGGCTAATCCTCCAAAAACTTCTTCAAGCCATGATGTCCCGTATCCAATTGTTCCATCTAAGTTGATTGTTATGATCATGTCGGCATTATCTGGATTATCAAAAAAAGGGCATAAATAATCTTCTCTAAATTCTTGACCAGAATGTGCTTTAGAACCTTCGTCTCTATATCTTGATCCAGGAGTTATAGAGAAATCTTTTACATTTATAACTTTCTCGTTCATAATTAAAGTATCCATTGTAGACTATTGTTATTTGAATTTACTTCCCACGATACAAATGTACCACTAAATTCATTATTTAGATTAGTATAAACATTATTACTTACATCCGAAAAAACATTATTGGATACAACATGTAAATTACTTATATGTTTTTTTATCATTGCTTCTCTAATCCCAGGAAGTCCCTTTCCTCGATAATGTTTTCCTGTTACAGTCATATGTACTTCTCCTTCCAATAGGCGTTGCAATAAGTCAGCATTATCATCTTTTTTAATCAAATTAGAAATAAAAGCGCCTAATTTTCCCCATTTTCCATCATCAGGCTTATTTTTGAGACTTTCAAAAATTCCAACTCCATAATCTAAAAATATAAATGACACCTTTTTGTTTTCTTTATCATGATTGACAGATAGCCACCAATATTTTTCGCCTTTTTTGCTTATGACAGCATGATTATTTGTATTATGCATTAATTCTAGAAGAACTCGTTGTAAGCCTTTTAATGTTCTTTTTTTTCCAAAAACCGTTTCTGAAGTTTCTATCATAACAGGTAGACCTAATTCAGAGTTTACTTCCTTATTAGCTCTAGTAAAAATTTGATTTTCCTTCCCAATTGTATATTCCATCTTATTACTGATTTTTGCGATAAGACAGTCAAAAAAACCAGAAGAAATTAGCATGAATCTATATTTCAATTTATTTGGAAAATTTCCATTAAAAGGTATTTTCCTTTCTTTAAAAGAAAAAAGTACAGAAAGAAGCATGGTTACGGCTGAATAGTCCATGAAATCAATATTTTTCATATTTATAAAAACCTTTTCTTCTTCTAAATATCTACTTTCAATGGAATTAATAAAATCGATAGTTTCACTAGGATTTGTAATTAAGGAAAATATTTTTGGTGTATCGATTTCGTATTTTTTATTTATGAAATCATTTACTAGTTCTTCCTTTGTTCTATACTTATTGACTTTTGATCGCTCAGACTTTTTTTTTATCTTAAAATCATTTTTAAAAATATTTTTTCCATAAAGTTTGTTACTCATAATTATTTTCTTGCTATAATTATATTGAAAAATTGTACAAATAGATTGATACTACCATTAGTTGTTGTAGCAAAAAACGGCTATAATTTATTGTAGTATTTGTTATAAAAGTCAATTTATTAACTAATTTCATTGATTTTGTAGGTTTCACTTAGTGAGTAGTTTGTTACCTTTGAAAGTATACCATTTTTAATTGCTCGTTGAATAATTAAATCTGTGATATTTTGAGCAACTTCCATTGTCACTATTTCTGAGTTTGAGATTTTAAAAAGAAGATACAGAATCGAAATTCGCTCACTACGATAATACTTATATATAAAACGTATAAGTTCATCTTTTCTAATTTCTTTATGCTCTAAAGCTTGTTGTAGATATAAGAATTCCTGAAAAATTTCGTTTTGATTGTATTCAACTTTTAAATTTGAAAGTATTCTTTTAGCCTTTTCTTCCGAATTAAAAACGAATATCCAAAATGCTGAACAATATATTAAGGCAACTAACCATATTATTGCGAAAAATGAATGTGTAGGATCGATATAATGGGATAATAATGGATTTTCAGAGATTTGCTTCGGAAAAAGCAATAAGAATGATAAAATAGAAGTAGCTCCTGTTAGAGTAATTTTTGGTAATATAAAACGTGAATGATAACGAGATATAGAATTTGCTATATTTGTATTTAATGTGTTTTCCAATGTATTAGCTACACTATTAGGAACCAGATCTGTAACAATTTTTATTAAGTCTGTCATTTTTTCAATAACAATTATAGATTGATCAGAATTCATGTTTTTAATAAAAGTTAATGCATCATTTATTTTATGATAATTATCTTTTATTTCATCTGAAGGAAACTCTCCTCCAGTTCTATCAGGGTGAATTTCTAGGCGCTGTTTTTCAAGTTCTTCTTTAATATTTTCAATGTCATTACTTTCTAAATCAAAATCGACTTTAATTTCGTTAAGGGAATTGTATTTCATTTGTTATAATTACACGGTTTCTTATTGAGTAATACTATATGGTTAGGAATATTTTTCAAAACTAATTATTGAAGATTTAAAATCCTTACGGAAAACCGTAATAAAAACTAGAACCCTAGCCCTGATAGAAGCGGCATCCTTTTTAGGCAAACGAAAACTTCTTAATTAAAACAGAGACTTTCTGCCTAAAAAGATATAGCGGATAGCAGGAAACAGCTCCAAAAAACAATCGTAATTCCACTAAATTTTTGCCTGAAAAAACACAAAAAATCAATTCTAGAATTTTCCACAAAAATTTTGTAATTTTGCAGTCCAAATAAAGGAAAAAGAAAATGTTAGATAGACTTCAATATGTAAAGCAGCGATTTGATGAGATTTCGGATTTGATTATTCAGCCGGATGTTATCTCTGATCAAAAGCGTTATAAGCAACTGAACCAAGAATACAAAAGTATTAAGGCTTTGGTTGAAAAGAGAGAAGAATACATTGTAGTTTTGGCAAATATCGATGAGGCTAACGAAATTATTGCTGACGGTAGTGATGCTGAAATGGTGGAAATGGCCAAAATGCAGTTGGATGAAGCTAAGGAGCGTTTGCCAGAATTGGAGGAAGAAATCAAATTTATGTTGATTCCGAAAGATCCTGAAGATGCTAAAAACGTTATGGTGGAGATTCGCGCGGGAACGGGTGGAGATGAAGCGAGTATCTTTGCAGGTGACTTATTCAGAATGTATACTAAATATTGCGAAAGCATGGGGTGGAGAACTTCTGTTGTAGATATGAACGAAGGTACTTCGGGAGGTTTCAAAGAGGTTATTTTTGAGGTTTCTGGAGAAGATGTATACGGAACTTTGAAGTTTGAAGCGGGTGTTCACCGTGTACAGCGTGTTCCGCAAACAGAAACTCAAGGTCGTGTGCATACATCGGCGGCTACGGTTATGGTTTTACCAGAAGCGGAGGAGTTTGATGTTCAGATTGATATGAATGAAGTTCGTGTGGATTTCTTCTGTTCATCAGGACCTGGAGGACAATCGGTAAATACAACGAAATCGGCTGTACGTTTAACGCACATTCCAACCGGATTGGTGGCGCAATGTCAGGATCAGAAATCGCAACATAAAAATAAAGACAAAGCCTTAATCGTATTACGTTCTCGTTTGTACGAAATGGAATTGGCGAAAAAACAAGAAGAAGATGCTTCTAAACGTAGTTCTCAGGTAAGTTCTGGAGACCGTTCGGCAAAAATCCGTACGTACAACTACGCTCAAGGTCGTGTAACAGATCACAGAGTTGGTCTTACACTTTACGATCTAGGAAACATCATGAATGGTGATATCCAGAAAATCGTTGCCGAGCTTCAGTTGGTAAACAATATGGAGAAATTAAAAGAAGCTTCAGAAGTTTACTAACTTACAGAGGTTCAAAGGGACAAAGTAACAGAGGGACAAAGTTTTTTTCTCTGACGTTATAAAATAGAAAAGCCGAACATTTTTGTTCGGCTTTTTGCTTTAAAGACATAGGGAGAAAACGATGCTGCTTTAAAGATAAAGAATGAAAACCTCTGAACCTTTGTCTCTTTGAGCCTTTGCACCTCAAAAAAAACTTTTTTGCATATTAAAATAAAAATGTATTTTCGATTCGTTTTATAAGAAAATATTTAATTAAAGTACAAAACATGCCCCAGCCTAACATGATAAATAGGTTTAATCTTAAAATGTATGAAGAAAATAATTTTACTTTTTGTTTTAGCTTTAGGTATTGCTTCTTGTTCTAGCGATACGCCAACGCCACCGGAAGAGACTCCGACGTATGCAGATACGAAACCTACTCAGACGAAGTACAAAGCGTATTACGGAGAAAAACTGACTAAGTCTTCTGGTTCGGCTAAAAGTGCAGAAACGGGTTCGGGTACAGAAACTGTTAAGCCTATTTCTGTTATTGTTTATCCGTTAACCAAAACTATTTCTTTTTCAAATATATTTGAGAATACGACTTTCCAATACGCTATTCTCAATACAGAATACAGTGGTTCTGCGATAATTTATACTTTTAAAATCAATGAAACGACTTATACTTGTAAGATTACAGAAAAAACACTTTCTGCTCCAGCATCTGTTGTAATTTCGTCAGGTAGTGTTAGCTATAGTTTTACGGTTACAGAAATAGATAAGAAAAAAATAAAAAAACTGCTCATAAAAGAAGTTGCTACTTCGCCAAATGTGGTAAGTGCATATAGCAGAGAATATTTCTATTCGGATACGTTGGTTAGATCAATGGTTTTTCGTTATAAAGATCCAAATACTTTGGCAGAGGTAGTTCGTGACATCAAATACAATTACAATGGATCGAAATTGGAAAGTAGAGAAACGGCTGATAAAAATGGTGTTTTAATCTCTAAAGTAACTTATCAGTATACCAATAATTTGATTATGAAAGCTGTTTTTACTAATGCTGACGGAAAAGTAACTTCAATAACAAAATACGAATACGACGGATTCGGCAGAATTACAGGTATTTTTGCCGGAAACAGTACAGAAACAAATTATGATTTAATAAGATATCATAGTTACGAAAAGAATAAATTGCTGACGGTTTATACCAACTCTAAAGAGACTTTTAGAGATACTGAAGTTTCTATTTATGATGAAACACGTAAGCTTTTTATGGTGACGCAGGATAAAAGTTTAGATCCGTTTATCTCTTTACCGATAACAGCAACAACTTATACCAATACCGAAGGTCAATTAACGAAATATCCAGATAGGAGCTATGAGTTTTCTGATGATGGTTATGTCCTAAAAACGGTAAGCGAAGCTGATACAACAATATATTCTTATAGAGAAGAATAGTTTTAAAGATATTCTAAGACAAAAAACCGAACAAAATGTTCGGCTTTTTTATGCTAATAATATAAGATTCGAAGAATCCGAAAAACTTAGAACCTTAGTAGCTTAGCATCTTAGTATCTCAAAGAAAAAAAGCCCAACCTACTTCCCCAAAAGTAGATTGAGCTTTTTTGTAAAAATATATAGTGACGGTCTTGTTTCATCAATCGTTTCCCCAAAAACGTATGATGAAGTTAGACACCTAGAAATACTCTCGTATATTCAAAACATTTATATAGATTCGAGTAAACGTATACACCATTTTTTATCATTATTTCGCTAAACTTTTCCATAATAATTTAAATTAAGTTTGACAAATTACTCTCTAGACGGTTCATATTGTGATGATTCATCTTCATCTTCGGAAGATTCATGATGAGGTTTCGAAACCAGATTCGTTACGATAAGCTGAACGATAGAACCCAAAACACCTTTAAACATCGAATCGCCTTTTCCGACAATAAATCTCTTTGCGAGATAACCAATTCCGATACTAATTGCAGATTGTGCAATATGGCTTTTAAAACCAACCGTTTCGTTGATTTCTTCGACCGTGTTTCGAATCAAGTTTATTGGCTTTAGGTTTTCCTTAATGTCATCGATATGGTCTTTTATGGCGCACCATTCTGTATCCTGGCGAACTTCTAATTCCTCGATTTTTCGATTTAACTGATCAATATTGTAAATAGCCTCCATAGTCTTTTTATGTTTATTAATAAATTAAATCTACTTTTTTGTTTCTTTTAGAATACTTGAAATGATAGTATTTCCGATCGGAGTTTTTATCAATTTATGATGTGATTTTACAACCACAATCACCACAATAAGATAAAATAGCGCCATGATAAAAAAGCCGTAGTAATACTCTCCAAGTTCTTTTCCAATCCATAAACTGATCCCGATATTTAGGAACAAAGTGAAAAATGCAACAACAATACCAATCGCTATCTTTGAAGCCAATGATGAAGCACCATCAGCTACTGAACATACCGTTTTTAGTTTTAATAATTCTAAACTTGTTTTAGCATAGTTTTCAGCTTTTTCATAAAGATTTAAGTCCTCGTTTGTTGTTGCATTTGGTTCCATGATATAGGGTTTTATGGTTTGAAAATTTCACTAATTAATACTGCAGATTAATAGTTTGATTTTACTGTTTTAACGTCGTCTTTCAGCGTATTGTAATCTTCTTTAACTTGATTAAGTTTAGATTTTCCTTCTTCGATAATTTCTTTACCGTTTGAAGTGATTGTGTTTACAACGTTATCAAATTTTGTTTTAAGATTATCTCCGTAATCTTTTGATTTATCTTTGATTTTTTTTCTTGTGTTTGACCCTTTGTCTGGTGCAAATAAAACACCTATGAATGCTCCCGCCGCTGCGGCTCCTAAAATTCCTAAAATTGTGCTACTAGTTTTCATAATAAATTAATTTTAATGGATTAATATTTAATAATTTGTTGATTTAATAAAATGTGATTTTTAAATTTCTCGACCTTTAATAAGTCGAAGCAATACTGCAATAATGGCAATTACCAATAGAATATGGATAATGCTTCCGAAACTGTAAACAAAGAACCCAAGAGCCCAAAGTATCACCAAAATCACTGCGATTGTATATAATAAATTTGACATGGTTTTTTATTTTAGTGGTTAATAATTAATTTTTCGTTTAGTTTAACTTATACGAAAGGTATAATGTCAAGTTGCTATTTTTTGCGTCTGGAACCGTAAAGGTTGTTCCTGCGACAGTTCTTTCTTTTCCAACAGTTGTTAAACCGTAGTTGTAACGAACACCAATACTGATTGGGTTAAAATCAACTCCAACACCTGCAGCGATACCTGCGTCAAATTTTGCAAGATCATCTCTGTCAATTTCTTGATCAAAATCGAAAGATCCGTCTCCTGTTATTTTTGAACTTACTAAGTACGATGCATAACCACCGGCGTGAATATTAAAGTTCTTAGTTACATTTACCCTAACTAGTAATGGAACTTCAATATAATTTAGTTTGAATTTTGTACTTCCACTTGCAAAAGCATTATTGTATTCAAATTCTGCTCCTTTTGTAGTAAACAAAATCTCTGGCTGGATGGCAACGAAATCTGAGATAGGAAGCGTGGCGTAAACCCCAGCATTAAACCCGTATAAAATATTGTTGTCATCGACGTCATCTCCACTACCGTATAGGTTCGACATATTGAATCCTCCTTTTACCCCAAATTCGGTATTTACATTATTGTCCTGAGCGTGCAGCATTCCAAACGAAGCTGATAAAAAAAATGTTAAGGCGCATAAAAAATTGGCTTGTAATTTCATAGTAGATAATTTAGTTAATAGATATAGATAAAAAGATAATAGGCGTTTATTCATTTTGTTTTTTTATTCTTTCAGTCTCTCGTAAGAGTTTGTATTGTTCTGGTAAAAATCTAAGAACCAGTTCTAAAATTTGTTTATCATTTGTTTCTCTAGAAATAGTTTCAAGTAACTCAATCTGGTCGCATATCGCGTCTGTCATGGCATCTAAATAGATGCTGTTAAAATCATTATTACTAGCATCTACGAGGTTGTACAGGTCTCGTTTGTGCATGGCATTTATTTCAGTAATGACAATGAGCTTTGATGTGGCCATTTTTGTTATTTCTTCAAGCAATTGATTTTCTTGAACTTCGATTCTTTTGCTTAATTCCTGAACAATAACATCTGAACTTTTTTGTTGTGCAATTTGACTTTTAGAAATAATAGATTTACTAACATTCGCCACCGAAATAAAAAAAAAGACTTCTGTTTCTTCTCTTTCATTTTTTGCAAAAGCCTGATTTTTCAAAGTATTTTCAATCGGATTAATCTTTCTGCAAGACGTGATGCATATAATTAATACGAATAAGAAAAAGACTTTAAAATACACAGTCTTTAAGGGGGGTATTGCTTTCATTATTACTTCCTGAAGTATTACATTACAAAGATGCTAACGAATGAAAGATTTTCCTTTACAGCATAAAAATGAATCGTTATATAATTCCCATTATAGGATTTTTCAAAGGGTTTATCCTTTTAAAATCAATGGTTTGCGAAGTTTGAGTTTGGTGTAAAAAAAAAGAAATTATAGATTTTGCTATAATTTCTTTTTCTGTTTTAGGTATGATGTCGAGATTTTTTTTCTTACAAATAAGTTGAGAGACAATCTCTTTTGCAATTTTTAAGGTTTTCGAATAAAAATAAAATTTTAATCCGGAAGAAATACCGTAAATGTTGAGCCTTTGCCCAAAGTGCTATCGGCTGTAATATGTCCTTTATGGTTTTCGACAATTTTTTTGCAGATCGCCAATCCGATTCCGGTTCCCGGATAATCTGTTTTGGAATGAAGGCGCTGGAAAAGAATAAAAATAGTTTCTTTAAACTGCGGGTCAAATCCCATTCCGTTATCTGTAAAAGTGATTTTATGAAATTTCTTTACAGATTGTTCCAAAATTTCTGGATAATCGGAAGAATTCACTTTTTCACTAGAAATTGAAATTTCAGGTTCAATATCGGGCTGACTGTATTTTAAGGAGTTTCCAATTAAATTAATAAACAGCTGTTCGACCTGATAAGGAATTACAGAAAGTTTAGGAAGTTTTGAAACCTTAATTACAGCTTTCTTTTCTTCAATCATTTCTGCCAATTCAGATTCTGCGTTGCTCAGAAGTTCGTTCAAGTTTACTTTAATGAATTCTTTTTTCGTGGTATTCGTTCTAGAAAACAGCAGAAGATCGTCTATTAAAACACGCATTCTTTTTGCTGAACTTTCAATTTTGGTGATATAATTTTTACCGCTTTCGGACATTTTTTCTTTATCGGCATCCGAAACTCTCGAAATAAAAGTCTGTATTTTTCGAAGCGGTTCTTGCAAATCGTGACTCGCAACGTGATTGAAAGAAGCCAATTCTTTATTGCTTTTTTCTAATTCTTTATTTCGTTCTTGCAATTCGATATTTAGAAGATGTTCGTCTGTAATATCAAAGTTAATTCCAAGCAAAATTTTACTGCCTTGCTGATCGGTAACTAGTTTTCCTGTTGTTTTAAAATAACGGACTTCAAAATCTGGGCGTACGATTTTATAGTACACAAACGGAAGATGTTTTTTGTCTAAAATTCCATCTATGGCTTTAGCTACAGATTCTTTATCGTCTGGATGAACATATTTTAAAAGTGTCGCTTTATTTGGAGCGAAAGATTTTGGCTCAAGGCCTAATAATCGAAACTGATTGTCTGAAAAATCTATTTTATCCGAATCTAAATCCCATTGCCAAGTGCTGAATTTTCCAATACTTTCAGATTCAGAAATTAAACCGCTTGAGATTAAAAGTTTTTTATTGAATACTTTCAAACGCTCAAAATCACGGCTAATTTGTCTGTAAGATAATAAGATGAAACACAAGGCAACCAAAAATAACGAAATAGAAAAAAGCGGACTTAATGAAATTTCGGCATCGTAAATTTTAAGTCTTTTTTTAAGATACGTTTTTTCAATATCGTTCATTTCGTCAACCTTAAAACGGATGTTTTCCATCAAGATCCTTCCGCCAAACATGTGGTTGTCTAGCTTTCTTTTGTCATATGTTTTTGGATCGCTGTACTTTAAACAATTTTCAAAAGAAACAAAGCGTTGTGTTATTAGCTTAAAAAGTTTCTGAAGATTTTCCTGTTGCGGTTTGTTATCAGCAGTTAGTTTTTTTAAAGTAATAAAGGAAGTATTTACCTTATCGCGTGAATAGATATAAGGAGTTAAAAAACGGGCATTGCGAGTGATAATGTATCCTCGTTGGCCCGTTTCTGCATCTTTTATAGCCGACATTAATCGTTCGAGCTGTATGTTAATTTCGTAAGTATGCATAACCAATTTACTCGATTCGTTCAAGTCTTGATTATGTTTGTAAGCGATTGAAGAAAGAAATAACAGAATGAAAACTGCGATTACAAAAATAACTCTCAAAGAGTTTGAAGAATTAAAATTTGGTATCCATTTCATTGGTATGCTCTTATTTTAGTCGCAGCAAGAAATTATCACGGTTTAACCCAGAGGTATGATAGTGCCAGTTTACAGTTACGACTTCATTAATTATTTTTTTCAATGTATTGAAATCGCTTGGCTTTTTGATGTAAATATTAGCTCCTTGAATAAAAGTATCTTCAATATCTTCTTCAGAAGAAGAAGTAGAATAAATGGCAATAATTATATCTTTTAAGTGGTCCGTTTTTTTGATTTCAATCAAACACTCTTTACCTGTTTTCTTAGGCATGTTCAAATCTAGAAACAAAATATCTGGAAGTTTATTGTCTGGGTTCATCAGATGATCCATCAACTGCATTCCGTCATGAACAAAATTTACATTTGTCTGTATTTTTATTTCTTCGAACGCATCTTTAAAAAAAAGACGGTCATCTTCATCATCATCGGCCAATAAAATGTGTAATGCGTTTTTTTGCATTTTGAATGTGGTATTTGGGTTTTATTTTAAATTTTCTCTTCGTTTCTTAATAATTCTCTGAAAAGCAGATGGAGTAATTCCAGTTGTATTTTTAAACTGTGTACTCAAATGTGCAACGCTCGAATAATTAAGTAAAAAAGCAATTTCAGTCAAACTCATTTCGTTGATAATGATTAGCTGTTTTGCTCTTTCAATTTTCTGCAAAATAATAAAATTTTCAATAGAAGAATAAGTTACTTCTGAGAAAACATTTGATAAATAGCCGTAACTGTGGTTTAGCTTTTCTGCCAAAAACACAGAACTTTTGTAATTATTGCTGTCGTCCATAAATACAAGTTCGATAATCGCATCTTTTATTTTTTGGACTAATACACTTTTTTGATTTTCAACTACTTCAAAACCACACGGAGCCAAATTTGTTTTTAAATTCTCCAATGCTTCGGCATCTAGATTGTCTTCAATCTCAATTTCACCAAAGCCTAGAGTTGTAAAATTTATGTTATTTTGTTCTAGGTTTTGTTTTAAATAAAGAGAGCAAATAGTGTTAATGTCGAACTTTATAAATAGTTTCATTTTATAGAAATTTGGTTAAAGATACTTATTTTATTTGGTGTTTTTGCTTTTAAATGATATAGAATTACAAGTAAATGTGATTTTAAAATAATTTTTTCAAAAAAATACCGCCTAATATTTTTTACTAGACGGTATTTCCCTGATTGAGTTGCAAGGATTTACAAATCAGACAGGATTTGATGAAATTCTTCTTTTGTTTTTCCTAGTTTTTGCTGAAGCTTTCCGTACATTTCATCTTCTTTCCCTTCAGCAAACATCAAATCGTCATCTGTTAATTCAGCATATTTTTGCTTCAATTTTCCTTTTAACTCATTCCAGTTTCCTTTTATTTCTGTAGTATTCATGATCGTGTTTTTTATTGTTTTATGTAATGTAAAATTGCAAAACTTCAGTCGCCCTTTTGTTACATTTATTTTTTTGACTGTTGCATAATTTTCATTTTTGCACTTTTTTTATTCCTGATATCTTCTCAGAATCCAAGACATTTTTTCGTGCTCCTGCAGTAATCCTGTTACAAAATCGGCAGAACCTATATCATTATTTTCGTTTTCAAAAACAGGAATATAACCTCTAAATTCGGTTACCAATTGTTCATGGTTTTCTAAAAGTTCAGATAGCATATTTTTTTGTGAAGCATATTCTTTAGGAGATTCTTTCAAAGTAGAATTATCTATAAACTCTTTCATTGTTCCGATTGTTTTTTCTCCCAATTGATTGATGCGTTCTGCGACTTCATCAATATTAGCCTCAAGAACGCGGTACTGTTCTTCAAACAATTTATGCAGTTCCATGAAGCTATTTCCTGAAATATTCCAGTGAAATTTTCTAGTTTTTACATATAATGTCATTTCATTTGATAAAATTGTTGCTAAAATAGTAGCGCTCTTTTTTAAATTCTTTGCGGTAATTCCAATATTTGGGCTCATAATTGTCTGTATATTAAGTTGTTCTCAAAGATACTTTTGAGCCCTCTTTTTTTCTTACATAATTCATCAAAGAAGTTACATGAATTCAATGTTTTCTTAACCTTTTTAGGTTTTAATTGTTGTAGTTTTGCGCGCAACTAAAACTAAATTTTAATGAGAAAACAATTACCTATTTTATTTTTTTTAATTATTTCTTTTAGCGCAAAGGCACAATCCTATTTAGGCTATTTTCATGACAACTATGCGGGAGTCCAAAGCGTTTTATTCAATCCAGCTTCTATTGCAGATTCAAGATTTAAAACAGATATAAATCTGTTTTCTATTAGTGGTGCTGTAGAAAATGATTTATATGGCGTTAAATTATTTGATGTTTACAAAGACGGATATGATTTCGAAAGCCAGTCAAAAGTATCTCCAAAAAATGCTAACAACGGATTGGCAAATTTTGATATCATGGGACCATCTTTTATGTTCAATATTGCGCCAAAACATACTTTGGCTGTTTTTACAAGAGCAAGATCTGTTTCTAATATCAACAAACTTAACGGTTACCTTGTAGATCAGGTAAAAGACGGATTAGATCAGTCTGAAAGCTTTAATTACAATTTAGGAAATCCAAACGCATCATCTCATTCTTGGGGCGAACTTGGAATTTCGTATGCAGCTGTTTTATTCCAAAAAGAGCAGCACTTTTTAAAAGGAGGTTTAACTGCTAAATATCTTCAAGGAGGTATAAATGGTTATGTTCACGGAAAAGATGTAAGAGTTGCTTATGTTGAAAACGCAGCAGATTCGAAAGAAGGATCTTTAGTTTCAAATGGTCAAGTTACCGTTGGAGGAAGTCAAGATTGGGAAGCAAATGATGATTACGAATTTGATTCGAAATCACGCGGATTTGGTTTTGATTTTGGTTTGGTTTACGAATGGAGACCAGATTACGACAAATATGATGTTAGTAAAGCAAAACCAGCAGACAATAATTTTAGAGATTTAAATAAATATAAATTACGTTTCGGTTTATCGGTAACAGATATCGGATCTATCAATTATAAAAACTCAAAAGTTGACACTTATAATGCAAACGGAGTTATTACACAAGAGATGATCGACGAGGCATCAGATTTATATGATTTCTTAAACGAACATTATACTAAGATTTCAAGTTCAAAAGGAGTAAAAACAAACTTGCCAACTGCGATTCGTGCAGATGTAGATTGGAATATGTATAATAAATTCTATTTGAATCTTAACGGAGACATTAATATGGTTTCTACCAGTAAATTAAACGGTTACGGAATTGCAGATAGAGTTACATTGACACCACGTTACGAAAGCAGATGGTTTAGTTTCTATTTGCCTGTAACATACATGGATTACAGCGGTATGCAGGCTGGAGCAGGATTACGTGCAGGAGTTTTCTTCATCGGTTCTGGTTCTATTTTGAGTAATTTAGCTTCTAGCAATTCAAAAGGAGCTGACTTTCATTTAGGGATGAAAATTCCAGTTTACGAAAAACAATTTAAAGATACAGACGGAGACGGTGTAATTGATAAAGAAGATGCTTGTAGAAAAGTTGCCGGTCCAGCTGAAAATGGCGGATGCCCTTGGCCAGATACAGATAAAGACGGTGTTTTTGATAAAGATGATGCTTGTATAGATGTTGCAGGACCAAAAGAAAACAAAGGTTGTCCTTGGAAAGATAGTGACGGAGATACTTTATTGGATAATGTAGATGCGTGCCCAGCAGTTGCAGGTCCAGTTGAAAATAAAGGATGTCCATGGCCAGATACAGACGGAGATGGAGTTTTAGATAAAGATGATGCATGTCCAAGTGAAGCAGGTCCAGCAGAAAATAGAGGTTGTCCAGAATTAGATGCAGATAAAGACGGAGTTTTAGACAAAGACGATGCTTGTCCAACTGTTGCAGGTCCAGCAGAAAATAAAGGTTGTCCAAAAGTAACTAAAGAAACTTTAGCACAATTGAAAGTAGAAGCAAGATCTATTTTCTTTACAACTGGAAAAGCTACTTTAAACAGTGCTAAAATGGGAGAAACTTCAGGAAGATTAGACGCAATCAAAGAAATCTTGAGAAATTATCCAAATGCAAAATTTGCGGTTAACGGACATACTGATAATGTTGGAAATGCAAAAGCAAATCAAAAATTATCTGAAGCTAGAGCAAAAGCAGTGATGGATCTTTTGATCGAAAAAGGGGTAAATCCTGCGAATTTAACTTCTAACGGTTATGGTTCGACAAAACCTGTAAAATCAAATAAAACAGCTGCAGGAAGAGCAGAAAACAGAAGAACTGAAATTGTTTATTTAGGCAATTTGTAAGCGCTACTGAATATAAAACTAAAAAGCCATTCTTAATTGAGTGGCTTTTTTTATTTTTGCATACTTTTTAAAAAGAATTAATTCTTTGAAATAGAAGAACTAAAAATACAATATGACAACACAACAACTACACGAACAAATTCTTCAAAAAAAATCATTTTTATGCGTTGGTTTAGATCCAGATCTAGCGAAAATGCCACAGCATTTATTGGAAACCGAAGATCCTATTTTCGAATTTAATAAAGCGATAATCGATGCAACGCATGATCTGACTGTTGGTTACAAACCAAATACAGCTTTTTTTGAAGCATACGGAATAAAAGGATGGATGTCTTTACAGAAAACAATCAATTATATCAACGAAAATTATCCTGATATTTTTACGATTGCAGATGCAAAACGAGGCGATATTGGAAATACTTCTAGCATGTATGCGAAAGCTTTTTTTGAAGATTTAAATTTTGATAGTGTAACTGTTGCTCCTTATATGGGAAAAGATTCTGTAGAGCCTTTTCTTGCATTCGAAAATAAACACACCATTATGTTGGCTTTAACTTCTAACGAAGGCGCTTTCGATTTTCAAACTTTAACTACAAATGGAAAAGAGTTATACAAACAAGTTCTAGAAACTTCTAAAACTTGGAAAAACAGCGAAAATCTAATGTACGTTGTGGGCGCTACAAAAGCAGAATATTTTACAGAAATTAGAAAAATTGTTCCTGATAGTTTCTTGCTAGTTCCAGGAATTGGCGCTCAAGGCGGAAGCTTATCTGAAGTATGCAAATACGGAATGAATGATAAAGTTGGCCTTTTAGTAAATTCTGCAAGAGCAATTATTTACGCTTCTAAAGGAACTGATTTTGCTGAAAAGGCTAGGGAAGAGGCTTTGAAAGTGCAAAAGGAAATGGAAGAGATTATCGCTAATAAATAAAGTTTTCAGTCGCGGTTTTCAGTCTCAGTTTAAACTGTGATTGAAAACTGTGACTGCGACTGATAACTATGAAACAATTCACCGATCAGATAGGAACCGTTCATTCCTTTGAAACCGCTCCAAAACGCATTATTTCGCTTGTGCCTTCGCAAACAGAATTATTATATGATTTAGGTTTGGAAGACAAAATTATCGGAATAACGAAGTTCTGTGTGCATCCGTTTCATTTTAAATCGACTAAAAAGAGTGTTGGCGGGACCAAGAAAATTCACTTCGAAAAAATAAAGCTTCTTGAACCAGATATTATTATTTGCAATAAAGAAGAAAATACGCAGGAGATTGTAGAGCAATTAAGTTCAATTTGTCCAGTTTGGGTTACGAATATCGTTTCTATCGAAGACAATTTTCAAATGATTTCAGATTTCGGAGAATTATTCAATTGCAGAACCGAAGCACAAAAGTGGAACAACAAATTGGCTTTCGCTTTAAGCGATTTCAAAAAATATATTCAGAATATAAAAGAAAAGAAAGCGGCGTACTTTATTTGGAAAAATCCTTATATGGTTGCAGGAAATGATACATATATAAATGAATTGCTAAAACTGAATCATTTTAAAAATATCTACGAAGACAAAGGTCGTTATCCTGAAATTGAGTTAAAGAAAATGCGTTTAGAAGGAGATCCTGATATTGTTTTTCTTTCATCGGAACCTTATCCTTTCAAGGAAGAAGATGCTTTCGAAATAGGAAGATTTACACATCACGCCAAAACCATTTTCGTAGATGGTGAAATGTTTTCGTGGCACGGAAGCCGATTGCTAAAGGCTTTCTCTTATTTTAAATTGCTCCACGAAAGGCTAAAAAATTAAGTTTCTTTTGTTTCAGGTTTCAAGTTGTTTGGACGTTAATTAACCGCAAAGGCGCAAAGATATACGCAAAGTTCGCAAAGTTTTTTACACAAAGCTTTGCGAACTTTACGTTTATATTCATAAAGCTTAGCAAAAAAAACTTAGCGTGCTTTGCGGTTAAAATTATGTTCAAAGTAAAATAACTTGAAACAAAGTAAACTTGAAACCTGAAACAAAATTGGCACCAAAAAAGAATGCCGACATCTCGAAGACGCCGGCATTATTTAACTAACCAAAACCAAAATAATAAATAACCAGTTTATTACATTACAAAGATCAGACATATATCGATGTTATGCTGTTAAGATCTTGTTATTACTTTGTTGGATATAAGTTAATGTTATAGTTTTAAAAGTTTCAGGTTTCAAGTTGTTGAGTGGTATTTAACCGCAAAGGGCGCAAAGATATACGTAAAGTTCGCAAAGTTTTTTTACCCAAAGCTTTGCGAACTTTGCGTTTTATGCGAATCTAACAAATATAAAACTTGCGTGCTTTGCGTTTAAAATTATGTTCAAAGTAAAGCAACTTGAAACAAAGAAAACCTTAAACGTGAAACCAAAATAATAGCAAAAAAGAATGCCGGCATCTCGAAGACGCCGGCATCATTTAACTAACCAAAACCAAAATAATAAATAACCAGTTTATTACATTACAAATGTCCGACATATATCAATCTTATGCTGTTAAGGTTTTGTTATTACTTTGTTGGTCATAAGTTAAGATTTTTGCGTCCTTCGTCTTGAGCTTTCTGCAACGTTAAATAATTTTTGATTATTAAAATGCAATAACAATCAGTTTTGTTTATGAATATTTTAAAGATGATTTTACAGGTTTGCTAAAGTGTTAAAAATCAACATTCTGTAATTGAAAAATAAATTAACAATTTCAACAGAAAATTCAGTTTTAAAGGATTAAGTTGTTGATTTTCTGATATAAAAACAAACCCGACAAATTTCAAAAATCTGTCGGGTTTGTTATTGTGTTTAAAGATTAGAAAACTTAGTATCTTAGAAGCTTAGCATCTCAGTGTCTAAGAAAAAACAACCGTCTTATTGCTATACACCATAGTTTTTCTCTCTGCATGCAATTTAATTGCTCTTGCTAAAACGATACGTTCCAAATCACGACCTTTCATGATGAAATCTTCTACAGAGTGAATATGAGAAACTCTCGCAATATCTTGCTCGATAATCGGACCTTCGTCTAATTCTTCTGTAACATAATGGCTTGTTGCACCAATAATTTTCACACCACGTTTAAAAGCCGAATGATAGGGTTTTGCACCTGGAAAAGCAGGTAAAAACGAATGGTGAATATTGATGATTTTATTTTCGTAAAGCGAAATCAATTTTGGAGTAACAATCTGCATGTAACGAGCCAAAACGATAAAATTGATTTGATATCTTTTTAAAAGCTCGATTTGTCTTGCTTCGCCTTCTTCTTTGTTATCTTTTGTAAAAGGAACATAATGAAACGGAATGTCAAAACGCTCTGCAATTGAACGCAAATCATTATGATTGCTAATAATCATAGGAATTTCAACACCTAATTCATCAGCGCTGTATCGACCTAGAATGTCAAACAAACAATGATCGTATTTAGAAACAAACAAAGCCATTTTTGGTTTTTGTTCCTGATTGTACAAATCCCAAGACATATTAAAATCGGCAGCAATTGTCTTGCTGAATTCTTCTTTTATCTTTTCAATATTACTGCTCTGATTGGTAAATTCACATTCTAAACGCATAAAAAATACATTTTGCTCTACATCAACATGCTGGTCAATATAAGTAATGTTTCCTTCTACTTTAGCAATAAAAGTAGTCACTGCGGCGATAATTCCTTTTTGATCTTTGCAATGAATGAGTATGGTGATCTTTTGCATTTTGGTCGTTTTGTTTTGGTTTAATCGGTTAATCGTTAATTTGTTTAACTGCAATTTAAGCAAGGTTCGTTAGCCTAAAAAAACTTTGAACCTTTGCAACTCTGTTCCTTTGAACCTTCAAAAAAAATTATTTTCCGTCTTGCATTGCAAAAACGCTTTTTAATAAAGGTGTTGTTCTTGCAGAGATATTATTTCGGATTTCTTTTTCTTCAACGGCAATCATTTTAAAAACGCCAGACAAAGCTTGATTAGTTGTATAATCAGTTAAATCTGGATTTACTTTTTTTACTAGCGGAATAGTATTGTATTTCGTGATTATGTTTTTCCAAACTTCATCTGCACCAACTTTTGCAAATGAGCTTTTAATTACTGGATTAAATTTGGCATATAATGCAGTTGTTGTGCTTCCTTGCAAATAATTTGTTGCTGCGTTGTCATTTCCTAAAAGAATGTTTTTAGCATCTGTAAAAGTCATGTTTTTTACAGCTGTCACAAAAATAGGAGTTGCTTCTTTTACAGCATCTTCTGCAGCGCGGTTCAACATTTTGATTCCTTCATCTGCAAGAGAACTTAAACCTACTTTACGTAGCGTTGCATCTACTTTTTGCAATTCTTCTGGCATTAAAATCTTTACAGCTTCATTTCTATAAAAACCATCTACAGCGGTTAATTTACTCACTTGTTGTGTAATTCCTTTGTTTAATGCTTCTTTTAAACCTGAAGCAATGTCAACACCGCCAACTCCTGGAATTTGAGAAGATATTTGAGGTAATTGACTTAAAGTTTGCTGTACCTGTGCGCAAGAAGTAAGCGAAAATGTAACGGCTAATAGTAAAATCTTTTTCATTTTGGGGTTTTTGTTTAAGTTTCAAAAATACTACTTATTCAAAAACAACGCCACAAATTTATTTGAAGAGAAGTAACATTTTGTTGTAAACTTAACATAGATCGATTTAATGTCATAAATCGCAGTTGACTAAGTATTTACTACGGCCAAGACATTCGAATATTTTGTTGCCAATAAGTTTTACTGGAAACGTAGCTAGGATGTAGCTGCGCTATAGGCTGATAATTCGAGTCAAAAAGACGCACGCGAATGATTTTTTCGTTAGAGTCATCTTTCATATCAATATTGCCTTCGGCATCGTCAATTAATTTCTTCTTTTTCAGGTATAATTCAGGTTTTTCAATGATGTATTCAATGACTGCTTCTCCTTGTAGTTTTAAATTACAGCCAATTAGTTTTCCATTGCTATCCAATGATTCAACTTTTTTCAAATAGCTATTTTCATAATAGTATATTTCAAAAGCGATGCGACAAGATCCTGGTTGAACTTTATGGTTATTTAATCGAAAGCGGAGTATCTGATTGTTTTTATTTGTAAATTCAATATAGCCATTTCCTTGTGAATCAACATTGTTGTGCAGTATTCTGGAAGGTTTAGAAAATTGTGTAATTTGTGTTGTATAAGCTTGATAATTTCTGTTTGGTTGAGCAAATAAAGCAGTGCAGAAAACAAGTCCAAAAAACAGACTAAAAAAAGATTTCATTAAGATTTTCATTATTATATTTTACTTCTGCAATAAATCGATTTTTTCCTTTGTATTCTCAATATAAACAGACATTTCACTGTATTTCCATGTTCCTCTTTTTTCTCCAACAACAAATAAAGTGCCTTTTCCTTTAGGACCTTTTATTGGAACTTCCACATCACAAGCTCGTACACTATTGTATGAAGTTATAACTCCGGAAACGATTCCGTCAGTTTCAATCGGAGATCCCAATTTTTCCATAACTGTTTTATTGTTTTGAAGCTTTGCCATAGATTCTTTGTATGCATCTGAATCTTTTATGACTGAAGTAGCTTCATAGAAAATACCTCCAATAAATAAACCAAATAACACTAAAAGAGTTAAGCATCCGCTGGGAACAAACCATTTCCAGTTTCTGTTCCACCAGCTTTTTCTTTGTATTAACTCATTAGAATCTTCCATAAATTTAAATTTTAGGTGATAAGACAGAGCTAAAATAAGGATAAATTTCTTATTTATTACGTGTTTTTTTGGTGAAAAATATTGATATTCAAATTTTTAAACCCCTTAAGGTTTACATTAGTTTGAATAAAAAAATCACTTCATAAAAATATGAAATGATTTTAGAAAAAGCTTTTAAAACTTTATTTTATGATAATTTAAATTGTGGCTTGTAGAGGGCTGTTACTATTCAAATCTTTTAATATAGTTTCAGTATAATCTTTCCCACCTTTTATAAGATAAAACAATGACTTTACCACATAAATTGGTCCATACGGAAAAATGCGCCAGCTTATTGATAAATTCAAGAAAAAGTGTTTTAAGGCATATTTGAACGTACCTTCATTTGGACGAATAAAATAAATGTTAGATTCCTTGATCCTTTTTACCATTTTGGAAATAATAAAAGGGAACTTTACAAATCTTCCGCCTTGCTGAATTAAAACATTAATTTCAAATAAAGATAATCCTTCAATGTTGTTTGTTTTCATAGCTTTTTAAGTTTCTGAATTATAGAACAGTGATCTTATTTTGCAAATATATTTTATATTAAAAAGATGTTTTAGTGTTAAAAGATTTATTAATAGTGTTTTAAGGTTTTTTAATGAATGCTAAATGAAAAAGAGAGAACCTATCAAATTTACTTTGATAAATTCTCCCTTGAATTATTGGCGTAAATTATTGATTTACAATTGCAGTGTCGGGAAGCGTTTCACCATTCGGATTGGCATCTTTTTCATAAACATCTTGAAAGAAACCAACTTCTCCTTTATCATTTACTAATGAAGTAAAGTAAGTAATGTAAATCGGTACTTTTTTCGTCAGTTTAAAACTGTTTTCTACTTTACCCGCCATAGCTTTGTCAATTTTAGCTTGATTCCATTCAGGATAATCTTTCAGCATCGCAACGGCTAATTCTTTAGCCATTTTTACATTAATACAACCGTGGCTGAAAGTTCTTTTTTCAAAATCGAACAAAGTTTTAGATGGCGTATCGTGCATATAAATATCCTCTTTATTTGGAAACATAAATTTTACCAATCCTAAAGAGTTGTCTGGTCCTGGTTTTTGTCTTACTTGGCCGTTAATCATTTCCATATTTTTCTCTGCAAGATAATTTGGATCTGCAGCGATTTTAGATTTTAACTCGTTTTGCACAATACTTTGCGGTACTGTCCAATACGGACTAAAAACGATTCTGTCAATTTCGCCATTAAAAATGGTTGTTTTAGTTAAAGGAGCTCCAACAAATACAGGCGAAGTCAATTGAATTTTTCCGTCTTTCACATAAATCAATTCGTAAGAAGGAACATTTACCAAAACATACTCATCGCTAGCGGCAATTTGAGCCGAAATTTCACGGCATCTTTCCATGTTAAGTTTTAAAGTCGCAACCTTATCTTCAAGCGGAATATTCATTTCTTTAATGTGATCTTCTGCTAAAATATAATTAGGTTTAAAACCGTTACGAACTTTATATTTCATTACAGCATCCATCAATTCACGATCATAAACATCGCTTTTAGAATCGCTTTTTAAATCTCCTAACAAATATAAACGAGTTCTAACTTGAGCAATAGTGCTAGAAACTGCATCTGGACGAAGATCTTGGTAAGGAGTTTCTGCTGGAACAATTGGTTTCCATTTGCTAGATTTTTCTAATCTTTTGTATTTTTTAAGAGCGTCTTGCAATTTGTAGTATTGATCATATTCTACTTTTGCATTCGCATCAACAGTAGCCGTATTTTCTTCTAGCGTACTGTAGTTTAAGAAATCTTTTAGCATTACATCATAAGCTAATCTTTTCTTGTCGGCATTGCTTTTTTTAGTGTATACGACATACAAAGAACTTAAAAGCATATCTGCATCAGTTTGAGAAAGAGCACTTTTGTCTGATGAAGAACTAAATAATTGGTCAATTTCTTTTTGATAAGGAATTACCAAATCATTTGTTTTTTTTGCTTTTTCATACAAAACAGATCCGAATTCATTGATTTCTTGCTCATCAAACCAAATCGATCCTAGTGTTCTGTTTTTGTATAACGACATGACATCTGATTTATATTTTTTTAAATCCGAATATCTTTTAAAGAAGTCGTTCGAAATTTTGTCTACATCATTTTGGTTGTTGTTGTAAACAGTTAAATGGTTTGAAGCTTTATATGTAAGTTTATTGTTTTCAATCTTATTAAAAGAAAATACAAAAAAACTCAAACCTAAAATTACGGTGAATGAATAAAATGTTTTCATTTTTTTAATTTTTACGTTACTACTTTTCTACGTAAGTCGTTGGTAAAAATTTGGGGCTTTTCTACAATGCTAAATTACTTTAGGAGTGTTTCAAACACGTTTTCATATTTTATTTAAATGTTGCGAAATTGCCATGTTCTTAAGCTTTCTTTAACAATATCAGTTACTTAGCGAAAATATCGGCTCAAGAGGTCACGAAATCGATTTATTTTTGTTAACATAAAGCTAGAACATTGATCAAATATTAAAATATTTTGTACATTGGTCGCTTAAAATTATCATATTCATAAAATGGAACAACAAATACCATATATTCCTAAAAATAAAGTAAGAATTGTTACTGCTGCTTCGCTTTTTGACGGACATGATGCTGCCATCAATATCATGCGTCGTATAATACAGTCTACGGGCGTTGAGGTGATTCATCTTGGTCATGATAGAAGTGTTGAAGAAGTGGTAAATACCGCAATTCAAGAAGATGCCAATGCGATTGCAATGACATCTTATCAAGGCGGGCACAACGAATACTTTAAATATATGTATGACTTGCTTAAAGAAAAAGGAGCAGGGCACATTAAAATCTTCGGTGGTGGCGGAGGTGTAATTCTTCCAAGTGAAATTTCAGAATTGCACGAATATGGTATTACGAGAATTTATTCTCCAGATGATGGCCGTTCTTTAGGACTTCAAGGAATGATTAATGATTTGGTGCAACGTGCTGATTTTCCTATTGGAGATAAATTGAACGGAGAAATCGATCACATTGAAAATAAAGTTCCAACGGCAATTGCGCGTTTGATTTCAGCGGCAGAGAATTTCCCAGAAATCGCAAAGCCGGTTTTTGATAAAATTCACGATAGTAATGCAACATCTAAAATTCCGGTTTTGGGAATTACAGGGACAGGAGGAGCAGGAAAATCTTCTTTGGTGGACGAATTGGTTCGCCGATTTTTAATTGATTTTCCAGAAAAAACAATCGGTTTGGTTTCTGTCGATCCTTCGAAAAGAAAAACCGGAGGAGCGCTTTTAGGAGACAGAATCCGTATGAATGCGATTAATAATCCGAGAGTTTATATGCGTTCGTTGGCGACACGTCAGTCGAATTTGGCTTTGTCTAAATATGTAGCCGAAGCAATTCAAGTTTTGAAAGCAGCAAAATACGATTTGATTATTTTGGAAACTTCAGGAATCGGGCAGTCTGATACCGAAATTATGGATCATTCTGACGTTTCTTTATATGTAATGACACCAGAGTTTGGAGCTGCAACACAATTGGAGAAAATCGACATGCTTGATTTTGCCGATTTAGTGGCTTTAAATAAATTTGATAAACGCGGTGCGCTTGATGCATTACGCGATGTAAAAAAACAATATCAGAGAAACCATAATCTTTGGGATAAAAATCCAGATGAAATGCCAGTTTTCGGAACCATTGCTTCACAGTTTAATGATCCGGGAATGAACACGCTTTATAAAGCGATCATGGATAAAGTGGCTGAAAAAACGAATTCTGACTTGAAATCGACTTTTCAAATCACTAAAGAAATGAGCGAAAAGATATTCGTGATTCCGCCAGGAAGAACACGTTATTTGTCTGAAATCGCTGAGAATAATAGAAGTTATGATGAGACTGCAATTGCACAGCAAAAAGTAGCTCAGAAATTATATGGAATTTTCAAAACGATAGAATCGGTTTCTGGAAAAATTCCTCAAATAACAAAAGCAGGAATCGACGATTCAACCGTTTTACCAAGCGGAATTGCAGAACACGATGAAAACAGAATCTTTTTAAACCTTTTACTAAATCAATTTGATAAAGTAAAAATGGATTTAGATCCGTACAATTGGGAAATTATTTTGAATTGGGCTGATAAAGTAGCCAAATACAAAAATCCAGTTTACAGCTTTAAGGTTCGTGATAAAGAAATTAAAATCGCGACACATTCTGAAAGTTTATCGCATTTGCAAATTCCAAAAATTGCTTTGCCTAAATATGAAGGCTGGGGCGATATCCTGCGTTGGAATTTACAGGAAAATGTTCCTGGAGAATTTCCTTTCGCTTCCGGATTATATCCGTTTAAACGTGAAGGCGAAGATCCGTCGAGAATGTTTGCGGGTGAGGGCGGACCAGAAAGAACCAATAAACGTTTTCATTACGTAAGCGCGGGAATGCCTGCAAAACGACTTTCTACAGCTTTTGACAGTGTGACTTTGTACGGAAACGACCCAGATTTGCGTCCAGATATTTACGGAAAAATCGGAAATGCGGGAGTTTCAATCTGTTGTTTAGACGATGCTAAAAAACTGTATTCAGGTTTCGATTTGGTTCATGCTTTGACTTCGGTAAGTATGACGATCAACGGACCTGCGCCGATGCTTTTAGGTTTCTTTATGAATGCCGCAATCGATCAGCAATGTGAGATTTACATCAAAGAAAATGGTTTAGAAAAAGAAGTTGAGGCTAAAATCAACAAATTATATAAAGAAAAAGGAATCGAAAGACCGAAATACCAAGGTGAACTTCCAGCAGGAAACAACGGTTTGGGATTAATGCTTTTGGGCGTTACGGGAGATCAGGTTTTACCTTTGGAGGTTTACAACGAAATAAAAGTAAAAACGTTAGCTCAAGTTCGTGGAACGGTTCAGGCCGATATTTTAAAAGAAGATCAAGCACAAAATACTTGTATTTTCTCAACTGAATTTGCGTTGCGATTAATGGGAGACGTTCAGGAATATTTTATTACTAAAAACGTTCGTAATTTCTATTCGGTTTCGATTTCAGGATATCATATTGCCGAGGCGGGCGCGAACCCAATTACACAATTGGCGTTTACGCTTTCAAATGGTTTCACTTACGTGGAATATTATTTGAGCCGTGGAATGAACATCAACGATTTCGGGCCAAACTTATCTTTCTTCTTCTCAAACGGTGTAGATCCGGAATATTCGGTTATTGGTCGTGTGGCGCGTAAAATTTGGGCAAAAGCCTTGAAATTGAAATACGGAGCCAACGAAAGAGCACAAATGCTGAAATACCATATTCAGACATCAGGACGTTCTTTGCACGCACAAGAAATTGATTTCAACGATATTAGAACGACTTTACAAGCTTTGTATGCGATTTATGACAATTGTAATTCATTGCACACAAACGCTTACGACGAAGCGATTACAACACCAACAGAAGAATCTGTACGTCGTGCGATGGCGATTCAGCTGATTATTAATAAAGAATTAGGGTTAGCGAAAAACGAAAACCCAATTCAAGGTTCGTTCATCATCGAAGAATTAACCGATTTAGTAGAAGAAGCCGTTTTACAAGAATTCGACAGAATCACAGAAAGAGGAGGCGTTTTAGGCGCAATGGAAACGATGTACCAACGTTCTAAAATTCAGGAAGAAAGTTTGTATTACGAAACTTTAAAACACAATGGAGATTTCCCAATTGTGGGTGTAAATACATTCTTGAGTTCAAAAGGATCGCCAACGGTAATTCCGGCTGAGGTAATTCGTGCCACAGAAGAAGAAAAACAATACCAGATTACGATGCTGGATAACCTGCATAATTTCCACGAAGCAAAAGTAAACGAGCATTTAAGCCAGTTACAAGAAGCAGCCATTAAAAACGAAAACTTATTCGATTATTTAATGGAAGCTACAAAGGTTTGTTCGTTAGGTCAGATTACTTCAGCGTTGTTTGAGGTTGGTGGGCAGTATAGAAGGAATATGTAGAATGAATGATTAGTCTAAATCAAAATGAATGAAAGCCTAGTATTTTCAGTGATTTATTTGTTGTTAGTTGCTAATATGTTTCAATCAAAAAAGCCACTATTTCGGGTAAATAGTGGCTTTTTTGATGTGTTAAATAAAGTCTTACTGTTTTGTGGTACTATTTGAAAAAAAAGCAATATTGATTTTAAAATTTAAGAATCAGACTCGTTTTTTATTTCTTTTTCAAGTAAAGAATTAATTTTATCTATTTGAGTTGATAAAAATTCATTCATTTTATTGACGCTCTCATATTTTTCAACTAATGTTTTTATTTTTTTATTTAATATGAATTTTGGAATAAATGTTTCTGTAAACACTTTCGTGAGTGGAAAAACTGACACATCAGAATTTGATGAAATATCTAAAAACAATGGTTCTAAATAAATTTTTAAGAATTTCAAATAAACTGTTTCGTCCCAATCTGTTTTTATTCCAATCTCTTTTTTTATGTCATCCTTAATATATAATAAAAAAGCATTTGTATTAGTAGCATAATTTCCCTTTTTAAGGTAAGTTAATCTACCAGCTTTCCCTCTTGTTATAATATGTAGACATTGTTTGTTTTTAATGTGATGTATTTTTTCTGTTTCAATTGGAATTTCACCATAATAAATATTTTCTATAGAACCACTTAAAACAATAATATTTGAAGGAGAACTTATTTTTTCTATATTGTACAAGCCTTCTTCGCTTAAAATATCATTTCGACTAACATATGATAAAACGTTATTTAATTCAATTTTTTTTTCTAATTTTAAATCGAAGTAAATACTTTTAGAGAGGATAGAAATACATTTTGTACGATAATATTCATATTTGTCTTTAATTTTATTTAACCGTTGAAAATATTCTAATTCTTTATTTTGTAACTTTATATCTGGCAACTGAAATTCTACATTTTTTAAAATTTCTTTATTTATAAAACTGACGCCATCTTTATTTGTTTGGATTTTAATAAGGATGCTCCTTAGCTTATACTTAAACCATTCTAAATTTATTTCATTTTTATACTCAGGACGTGTAACTAATAATCCAGTATTATTTGCGTCAAAATGCTCATTCACTATGTAAGAAAAACCAGAATTATTACCTTTTAATGGAAAGGTGATACATGGTAAAACAGTATCTATTTCATCAATAAAAGTGTTACTCCAATAACCTTTTATTTCTTTGTTTCCTGTATATACTGGAATATCTCCATCACTGGAATATAAGATTTCATCAGTTATTTGATGATAACTGTATGGGATAAAAATATCATCTAACTTCATAATTCTAAACTAGTTTTGAAAAGTTTTTCTATATTTTTAATTTCATTTATAAAATCAGTTTCACTAATATATTTTGGTTCATAAGGTCTAAAATGAAATTCAGGTAATAAATTGTAGTAATTTTTTGGATTAATATCTTTGATTTTTATGAAGCCACCTTTTCTATATTTTTGAACTATTCCTTTTTCATCAATCCATTCAGTCCCATTAGTTTTTGAATCATCAAATTTAAGCCATCTATCTTCTAAGAAGCCTAAATTTTCCTCTCCATTCTTATCAACCCAAAATGAAATTTCATCATGAAGATACTCATTTTTACTGTTTTTCATTTTGGTAGGGAAGCGCTTATCTGAATTAGCAAATCCATCATTATCTATTATGTACATCCAAATATCTTCTTTTTGGATTTTTGTATCAGTTTCACTTTTCTTTTCAAAATATAATGCATAAGTTTTTTCTTTTGTGTACGGTGCAAATGCAAATTTTGGTAAAGATATTATAGCGTTAATTTTTACTTTTTCTAGAATTTCAATTCTAAATTTTTCATAACTAGGATTTTCAAAAAAGCCATCAGGTATTATTACACAAGATTTCCCACCGACTTTTAAGAGATTAATAATCCTTGCTATAAATGCTAATTCAGTTCTTTTTGAAGATATGGTTGATGAATCGGCTTGGTCGGTTCCATTACCATATGGTGGATTTGTGATTACATAATCATATTTATCGTATTCTAATTCATCTTTTAAAGTATTTGCTTTAAGTATATTGGTATGCCCATCGCCGACTAAAAACATGTTTAGCTTAGTTCTTGAGACATTTTCTATCTTAACATCCCAGCCAAAAAAACAATCTTTTTTAATAAAATCTAATGCGTCTTTATTAAGCGTTTTAGATTCTTTATAATTAGATTGTAAAACTTTAAATGCTTCTGTCAAGAATCCGCCAGTTCCACAAGCTGGGTCAAGTAAGGTGAATTTCTTATTTTTATCAAATATTTTTTCATTCTGTAATAATAGTTTGGAAAAAACATGAGTATAGTGACGTCTTGTGAAAAATTCTCCAAAATCTGATTTCTCTTTATTTCCAGCAAATTTTTCATATACAGCACCAAAAAGGTCAAAACCACTGTCATGTAATTGCCCCATGCTATCAATAATTGTATATATTTCACTTGTATACTCTATATCAAATTCAAGTTTTCCAGAACCATCTCTTTTATTGATATATACATGAACAAGTTCCATTAACTCTTTGAATTCAATAAATTCTGTTTCTGCTTCAAGGTTTTTAATATAACCACTTATTCCTGAAAGAAATCTGTCAAGTTTTTGCTCCTTAATGTCTTTATTAAAATCACTCCAATAATCTCTAGTTTTATTTTTATTGTTTTCTGCATCAATTTTCTCTTCGAAATATTTTAATGCGATGAATCCAATTGTAAAATCAATTTTTTCCGAAATATTTCTAAAATTAAGATTCCTATATACATAAGCTAACTCCCAAAGTTTTTTGTTGAAAGTTGCTTCTGAAATTGCTGATTTCGCATCAACACTAGTCGAAATATCATCTAAATCTTTTGATTTAGATAATCTTTTATAAATAATTCTTAATATGTCCTGTGATTGAAATTCTCTAATTGGAGAACCATTCAGTTTTAATTCTTTTCCGTTTTTTGAATTAAAAAAATAGGAAACCTTGCAGTTTGTAACAATAAAATAAGGTATTTTTAATAATTTAGACTTTTTTAAACCTTGTTTTATTGCGTCTTTCCAATCTTTATCATTAATAACGCAATCATCTTTTACTTCTGCATAAGCGATTAAGTTTTTTATAAACTCGTCATCATTATTTTTTTTTAAATCATATGCTACTTCCGAAATTAGTAAATCAGGTCTGTCAGATTTTGTATAACTTTTAAAAGTAGTATCATTTACTATATTTTTTGACGGAATTCTTAATTGCTCAATTAAAACGTCTGAGATAAAATGTCTTACAGATAATGCTTCTTTCTTCTTTTTAGCCATGATGAATTTCTTTCAGTTTTTGAAGTAAAGATACTTTTTAAATATATTTGGCAATATTTTTTTTGGTAATTTTCTAGAATATTAGATAGCTTTTTGTGCATATTTTAAATCTTGTGCTTCCTAACAATTTTATTTCAATCTATGATTTAGTTAATGGGATATACACAAGTTCTGCAAGTGCCATAATACAGATTCCGATAAAACTCAATCTTAAGTTCTGCAGAAATTTGATACAACCTCATTCTGATCTTAAATTTTATTGAGTCAAAAAAGAACAAATATTATAAAAGTTTCACTTCTAACAATAGTGAAACTTTTTGGTTTTGATAAATCATTGTAAATAAGTATATTGCCCCCGCTAGCGCGAGCGTCTCGCTCGTGAACGCAAAGTAATGCACGAGCGAGACGCTCGCGCTAGCAGACTGTAAATGACAAGATTGTATGTTTGTCGGGTTAGAATATAACTATTCAACAACCTCCCCAACATACCCCAAAAACTCCATTTCATCCAAAGGAAAAATAGAAAGAATCGTTTCCAGAATTAAACCCACATTTATAGAATCCGATTTTTTCTTTTCGGCATTATGCATATCGTGTTCTAGCGCTAGAATGGAGAGTTTTAGTAAATCGGTAATAAGACAACCGAGTTCGAAATAATTTAAAACTTTGATTTGGGCGACTTGTTTTTGTGAATTGTCTTCGGCAGGTTTTAGCGTTGTGAAATACAAAGCAGTTAATTCTTTTAGACGATTTAGATTTTTAGTTTCGTTAGTTTCCATAGTGTTTGTTTTAAATTGGCTTATAATTTAATTGCTTTACAATTTGACTTTTATAAATAATTATAAGAAAAATTGTACTTTTTTTTGACTCGGCGAAGAAAGAAATAGATTTTGCTGTAGCAAATCAAATTTTTGTGTTTGGTACAGGAATAAATATGTTTTTTACATTTCGCGAGTTGTTATACTTAATTATTATCTTTGAATTATGAGCACACTAACAAAACCAAATCATATAGGGCGAAAAATAAGCCGTATTCGTGAACTTCGAGATATGAAGCAGGAAGCTTTGGCGCAGGCTTTAGGAACAAACCAGCAAGCGATTTCTATTTTAGAAAATAGTGAAACGATTGATGAAGATAAACTTATTGCAATTGCAAAAGCGCTTGGTGTAACAGCAGAGGCAATTAAAAACTTTTCAGAAGAAGGAATGATTAATTACTTTAATACTTTTAATGAAACAGTTTCTAATAGCAGTTTTGGAAATGGAGCGTGTAATAATGATTGTACTTTCAATCCATTAGATAAATTAATGGAAACTGTAGAAGAAAATAAAAAGCTTTACGAGCGTTTGCTTCAGGCAGAAAAAGACAAAATTGAATATTTGGAGAAATTGCTAAATCAGAAATAGTAATTTTAGATCATATAAAACCTCTCAAGATTTTGAGAGGTTTTTTGTTTTGGGTTTACTCATTGAGCATCTCGTTTATGTACGCACTGTCCGATCCAGTTTGTCATTTCGACGTAAGGAGAAATCTCCACAAGTAGCTCCGTACAGATTGTCGCCAATCTTTGTAGAGTTTCTCGCGGAGATTTGCTTCGCCTGTTCGCTATCGCTCGGGCCTCCTTACGTCGAAATGACAAGATTGTGAAAATATTATCTTAAAATAAAAAAACCTCCCAGAAATGAGAGGTTTTTTTATATCAATTCAAGTTCTATCAAACTTTACTTTTTATAGCTGTTTTCGGTTTACGTTTTAATTTTTCGATGAGCGCATCGGCTTTTGCATTTTCAGAAATAAAACGTAACGATTCTGCGTAGCGGTAATAATAAACAGGATCTAAATCTGTGGTTAGGGCGAAGAGTTCGCGATACCATTCGGCAGCTTTTTCTAGTTCGCAATTAGAATAAGAAGAATTTCCTAGCTTTTGGAATAAGTCAACAGATTTGTAACCCTTTGCAGCAACTTTTTCGTAAGTTCTTATGACATCAACATACGCGTACTTTTCGCCGACTTTGTCGGTTTTATAAAAGGTTTCCTTTTGCGCAACAGCACGAAAGGAAAATACGATTAACGGGACTAAAATAGCTAGTTTTTTCTGCATAGGTTTTAGTTTGGGTTGTGGTATTTAATCGTATTCATAATTGTTTTTGAAAATCTTTTTTTACTGTAAAAAACAGCTTTAAGCAATTATAAACTTTAAAATTTTGTTTTTATTATATGCTAATGCAATTTTTGATGTACAAATATATGAAAATCAATGATATGAGTTGCTTTTTAACGATGTTTATTTGATTTTATCGATTATATTTTACTCTTTAAAGTAATTGATTACGTGTGTTTTATGATTTTTATATAAATAGAAAAACGGTTTTTAAATGATATTTTTATTTATAAAAAAATATCATTTAAATTTATATCACTTAAGGCTTTTCAAGATGACAATACAGGAATATTTAGACAAAATAGAGGCTTTGCAAGGCGAAAAAACTAAGATTGTATTTTCTAATAATGCGGATCTGGAGCTTTGTATTCAAAAAATAAAAAGTATAGATACAAACCTGTCTTTCAGTCTTAATGAAATATTACAAAAATCAGATTCTAAAATGATAACGGTAAATAAAGATGTAATAAAACAGTTTTCAGATCATTTAAGATTGTTGTTTTTAGAAGAACAAAATTCAGAAAATGTATGTTTTGCTAATAGCGATGAGGTTAGGTCAGAATATAGGCAAAGCTTCAAATTGATCGATTTGCTGGATTATGTTTATGCTTTTGCACATTCTTTTGCTTTTAAAGAGTCTGAAAGAATATTACTGGCATCAGAAACTGATTTTTTTTGGAAATTGGTAAAAATAGGTTCGAGTTTAAGAAAAGAGTAGATATAAAAAAAGCAGCTCCTGGTACGAGCTGCTTTTAATTCTTTGGGGGCAAAAAATTAACGACGGAAAGAAGGACTCTGGTTAACAGATTGGTCTAACTTTACAGTCTTTACTTTTTTAGCAGCGACTTTAATTTCGTGTTTCGCAACTTTGTCGTTTGCTTTCACTTCAAGAACATAAGTTCCAGCAGGAAAACTTTCTAAACTAATTGTTTTTGAAACTTCTAATTTGTCCGCTGCAGATTCTCCCGCATAAAGTAAGTTGTGATTCTCGTCGTAGATAGAGAAAGATGCATTTTCTACAGTGTCTAAAGTAAAGCTAACTACTTTTCCGTTTCCTGTTTTGATATTTAAAATGTAATCACCTTTTCCGTCTAGGGCGTAGGTAAACACAGTCGCTAAAAAAAAGGCAGCAACTAAACCAGCTTTGGTAAATTTTGTCATGTTTTTTTTAAATTGTTAATTACTAAATGTGGAACGTGTAAAACTACAAATACAAATTTAATTTTTAGCAATAAAATGGCATTTTTAAATGCTTAAGTTGTTGAATTGTAATTATTTCTGTATTTTGTTTGAACTATGTACGTAATTACTGGGCTTACGGATTTATTTTTGTCAATAATTTTTAGCGCTTAAAAATCAAAGAGTTGGAATTAATAAGAATAATTTTCAGAAAATTTATTGTTTTATGATTTTACTCCAAACCTTAAACAAAAAAAACAGCTCTAAACCATAAAGAGCTGTTTCTTAAAACGTAATTATTAACTTTTTCTAACCTTGATTTTTAACTTTTCTTTACGCACAAATTCTTAGCGTGCAGCAACAGTTGAATTTTTAGCAAAACCTGATTTGTAAACTGAAGAAACTGCATTTCTTGATAAAACAGCATTATCAGTTATTGAAATTTCATATTTTGCTTTTTTTACATTGTCTTCTACTTCTAAGAAATAAGTTCCTTCAGGAAATTCTTCTAGACTGAAAGTTCTCAAAATTCCATCTTTTCCAGAGGCGCTTTCAGAATAAATTAAAGTTCCATCATTGTCATAAATAGCTAAATTAGCTTTCTGTACTTTGTTAAGTGCGAAAGTGATCAGTTTTCCATTAGCTTTTAATACATGAAGATTAAATTCTCCATTTCCATCAATTGCGTAAGTGCTTATTCCTGTGAAAAGCAACGCTGCTACTAAACTCAATTTTGCAATCTTTTTCATGGTACTTAGTTTTTAAATTATTAGTTCTAATTCTCTGATGCTAAATTAGTTATATAGTACTTTGAAAAGAGCAACTGTATTTTCCTATTTCTATGCTATATTCTCATTTACGAAACCGTTATAGGTTAAAACGTGAATTATATTTATTGTTTTTGTTAATTCAGTTATTATTTTTCAATGTTTCGCTTGATTTTAACTTTACAATGAGTTAGGGATTTCTTTACAAAAAAAAGATGCTAAGATACTGAGATGCTAAGGTTCTAAGTTTTTGAAAGATTTTGAGATTCTAAGTCGATATTTTAGAACCTAAAGGAAAACTTAGAGCCTTAGCATCTTAGTATCTCAGGACCTTACGAAAGTAGAGAGCAAAAAAAAAACAGCTCTATAACCACAAAGAGCTGTTTTTAAAACTTTTGAAAGTTTTTAAACTTACTAACTATCTAACCTCACTTTTATACTTTATGAAAGCATAAACTTTTTTAGCGTGTTGCCACACTTGTATTTTTATCGAAACCTGGTTTGTAAACTGAAGAAACTGCTTTTTGAGTTAAAACAGAAACATCATCGCTTACTATTATTTCGTATTTTGCTTTTTTTGCATTGTCTTCTATTTCTAAGAAGTAAGTTCCTTCTGGAAATTCTTCTAAACTGAAGGTTCTTAAAATTCCATCTTTACCTGAAGCAGTTTCAGAATAAATTAAAGATCCGTCTTTGTCATAAATAGCTAGGTTGGCTTTTTGCGTTTGGTTAAGACCAAAAGCGATCGCTTTGCCATTAGCTTTAATTGCATGCAGATTAAAATCTGCTACTCCATCAATTGCATATGTGCTAATTCCTGTGAAAAGCAACGCTGCTACTAAACTCAATCTAACAATCTTTTTCATGGTATTTAGTTTTTAAATTAATAGTTCTAATTCTCTGATGCTAAATTACTTCTGTTGTAAGTAAAAAATCACAACTGTATTTTCCTATTTATATGCTGTATTCTCATTTACGAAACCGTTATAGGTTAAAAATTGAATTATTTTTATCGTTTTTGCTAAAACGCATATTATTTTTCAACGTTTCTGATGATTTTTAATTTACATTGCCATAAAGATTTCTTTAAAAATGTAGGAATTATTTAAAGATTCTAAGATGCTGAGATACTAAGGTTCTGAGTTTTTCCTTTTGGGGTTTAATTGTAGAGGTACGCAGTAGTGCTTCTTATGCTGATTTAATAACAATGGATAAAAAGAACTTAGAACCTTAGTATCTCAGTATCTTAGCATCTTTGAAAAAAGTATAAAGCAAAAAAAAACAGCTCAGTAACCACAAAGAGCTGTTTTTAAAACTTTTGAAAGTTTTTAACTTACTAACTATCTAACCTCACTTTTTATACTGTATTAGAGTATAAAGTTTTAAGTGCCGTGAAGAATTGCACTTAACGTTTGTATTTTCTTAGTTAACAGAAACTGTTCCTTTTGAAGACAAAACAGAACTGTTAGCATTTACATTAATATCGTATTGTACTTTTTTGAAGTTATCAGAAACCTCTAAAATGTATTTTCCTTGTGGAAACTCTTCTAAACTGAAAGTTCTTAAGATTCCAGTTTTACCAGAAGCATTTTCAGTATAGATTAAATTACCATTTGTATCATATATACTGATAACTGCTTTTTGTAATTGATTAATTCCAAAAGCAATTACCTTGCCATTTCCTTTTAATACGTGAAGATTTAACGCTTCATTTCCATCAATTGCATAAGTACTCATTCCTGTTAGAAGTACTGCACATACTAAACTTAATTTCATTATCTTTTTCATATTCTATAGTATTAAATTTTTTTCGTTCATTTCTCTGATGCAAAGTTAGAGCAGCATGTGTGGTATTTTAACATCTATATTTTCCAATTTATATGCTATATTCTCATTTACGAAACCGTTATATGTTAAAATTTGACTTTAATGTTGTGTTTTTGTTAATTTGATTGTTTTTCTTCAAAGTTTTTCAAAAACTTGATACATCATAAAATTTCTATATTTCCTACAATTTTTAATATATTTATATAAAATCAGGTTTTAAATAGGATAAATAAAAAAAAAGCAGAGAAAAAAAATAAGACCCTAAAAAAAATCCGATTTTGATGTAAATTATTCAGTGTTAAGTGCGTTATTTTAATGTAAAATTCGCATTTACGAAACCGTTGTAGGTTAAAATTTAAATTATTTTAGGTGTTTTTGTTAAATTTGCTATTATTTTTTAAAGAAATTATCATGAAGACTATTGCCCCAGCTCTTGAAGTGATAACTAACTCATACGGAAGTTCTTTTACCTACACTAAACACGCCGAAAAGACCAATAGCAAAGCTCATTTATGGCACTATCATCCAGAAATTGAGTTGGTTTATATAAATGGTGGGGCTGGAAAAAGACAAATAGGAAGCCATGTTTCTTATTATACCAATGGTAGTTTACTTTTAATAGGAGCTAATTTGCCACATTGCGGTTTTACAAATGAACAAACAGGAAATACAACTGAAACCGTAATTCATATAAAACCTGAATTTTTAGGAAGCGATTTTTTTGTTGCTCCTGAAATGAAAAAGGTGCAAAATATTTTGAAACAAGCTAAAGGCGGAATCGCTTTTGGCGGTGAAGCGAAAAAACGTATCGGAAAGAAAATTGAAATGATGGAGAATGAACCGCCATTTCAAAGGTTGATGACACTTTTGAGTGTTTTAGACGAATTAGAATCGGTTGAAGAATATACTATCTTAAATGCAGACGGATTTTCGATGGAACTTCAAACTCAGGATAACGATCGTATGAATGTGGTATTTAATTTTGTAAAAGATCATTTTCAGGAATCAATCTCTATAGATGAAGTTTCGAGTTTGGTTAGCATGACTACACCTTCGTTTTGCCGTTATTTCAAAAAGATTTCAAATAAGACATTTACAGAGTTTGTGAATGAATATCGTTTGGTGCATGCTTCTAAACTTTTGGCGGAACAGCCAATTAGTATTAATGAAGTTTGTTACGAAAGTGGTTTTAATAACTTCAGCCATTTTAGTAAATCATTCAAACAATATACAGGTAAAAGCGCTTCGCAATACCGTCACGAACATAAGATTATAATTAGCTAGTTTTTTGTTTTGCCACGAATTGCACAAATTGGCACGAATTAAATTTTATAATTTGCAAAAAGAAATACCTAATCCGATCAGCCCAAAGCTGGTCGGATTTTTTTTTGTTTTATTGAGATGATGTTTTTATCTGAATATAAGTAACTCCAATTAATTAGTGGAAATTCGTGCAATTAGTGGCACCAAACAGTAGTCGGATTTTTCATATATTTTATTCTGAAAAAAAGTATATTTACAAAACCTAATCAGAAAAAGAATATCAAAAAATGAAAAAAATTAAAATGCTATTGTCTGCATTTTTGCTTTGTCTTACCACCATGACATACGCTGCAAAAGTAGACACCTTACAAGTTGCCAGCGCAGCTATGGGAAAAACCTATAAAGCTGCGGTAGTTTTACCCAATTCTTATGCAAAAAGCAAATCGACTTTTCCTGTAATGTATCTGTTGCATGGCGCATACGGACATTTTAGCGATTGGTTAAAAAATACTCCAAACAAAAAACTAGTTCATAATCTGGCAGACCAATATAATATGATTATTGTAATGCCAGAAGGAGAGACCTTCAGTTTTTACTTGGATAGTCCTGTAAATAAAGAAAGCCAGTTTGAAACTTTTATTACTCAAGAAGTATTGCAAAAAGTAGATAAAACATATCGAACGATTGCAAATAAAAACGGAAGAGTAATTACAGGTCTTTCGATGGGCGGACATGGCGCATTGTATTTATCGACAAAACATCCTGATTTATTTTGTGCTGCCGGAAGTATGAGCGGTGCCGTAGATATGAGTACTATGCTGAACAGAGATTCTTCAGCACAGATTGTAAAATTGATGCAACCTGTTTTTGGAGATAAAAGCGGTAATACAGAATTATATGAGCAGAATTCTGTTTTGAGAATGGCTGATAAAATAAAAGCAAATAAGCTTCCTTTAATTATAGACTGTGGTGTGGATGATTTTTTAATTGAACCAAACAGAGAATTACACAGAAGATTGGTTTATAACAAAGTTGACCACGATTATACAGAAAGACCAGGAGCGCATACTTGGGATTATTGGGAAAATTCGCTTCCATATCATGCGTTATTTTTTAATAAAATATTAGCTAAGAATCAGCTTACTACAAAAAAATAAAGGAGTTTTTATTCTAAATTAAACCAAATCGTTTTTTTTGGTTTAATTTTTGGAATACCTTTATAGTATAATCCTTAAAAAAAATAATTATGAAAAAGATACTTACCTTATTTGCAGTTATCGGTTTAATTGCATTTTCTAGCTGTGAAGGGCCAGAAGGACCTCCGGGACCTGTTGGGCCAGAAGGACCAGTTGCTGAAGTTTTTGAAGTTACTATGAATTTTACAGCGGCAAATAGTTATGGTCAAACATTTCCTTTAAGTCCAAAAATATATTCTGGAGACGTTCTTTTGGTTTATGAATTAGTAAATACTAATAGCGGAATTGATACTTGGGCATTATTGCCACAGTTGTATTATTTCGCTGGAGGTTCAGCTCAGTATAATTTTGATTTCTCATATGATCAATTTCAAATTTTTATTGACTCAAATTTCCCTTTAAATCAATTGCCAACAACTTTTTTAAACAACAAGACGTTTAGAGTTGTTATTGTTCCAGGTGATGATGGAGTAAATTCAGGAGGGCCTAATTCTAAAATGAAAGCTGATTATTCAGATTATAATGAAGTAATTAAGAAATACAATATCGATGACAGCAATGTTAAGAAATTAAACTAAGTTTTTAATTCAATTATAAATAAAAAAAGGAAATCGTAAGATTTCCTTTTTTTGTATCATATGTTTTTGAAAACTATTCTTTCTCAGAATCTGTCAATACTTTTTCTGATCCAAATTTAAGTGAAACCAAAATTCCAATTAAAAGAGATAAAGCAATAAATCCTAGAGAAGCCCATTCTGGAACTTCAATAAAATCGTGCAATAACATTTTTAATCCAACAAATGCTAAAATGGCTACTAAGCTGTATTCTAAATAACTGAATTTTGCTAGCATATTAGCCAAGAAGAAATACATAGAACGTAATCCTAAAATGGCAAAAATATTAGAGCTAAATACTAAAAAAGGATCTTTTGTAATAGCTAAAATTGCAGGAACACTATCTACTGCAAACAGCACGTCCATAACTTCAATTACGATCAAAGCAACAAATAATGGTGTAGCCGCTTTTTTTGCAGTTTTGGTTGCGATAAAGAATTTTTCGCCATCTGTTTCTGAAGTAATTGGGATAATTTTTCCTAATGTTTTATATACAAAAGAATCTTTTGGGTGAAAATCTTCGTCTTCGCCAGAAAATAACATTTTTATAGCAGTAAAAATCAAGAAAACACCAAATACGTATGTTGTCCAAGTGAATTTACTAATAAGCATTACACCAAAGAAAATCATTAAACCACGGAAAACGATAGCTCCTAAAATTCCCCAAAATAAAACGCGGTGCTGGTATTTTTGCGGAATTTTAAAAGAAGCAAAAATAATAGCAATAACAAATATATTGTCGACACTTAGCGAAAGCTCAATCAAATAACCGGTAATAAACTTCATTGAAGCTACAGCTGGTTTTAGATTATCCGGGTTTGCAATATAATCTGTAGTGTATAACCAATAAATTACTCCTGAAAAAAGGAACGATAATGTAACCCAAACTAAGGTCCATTTACTGGCTTCTTTAGTGCTGATAATATGGGGTGTTTTGTTAAAGACACCTAAGTCTAAAGCAAGAATAAAAATTACAGCAAGTAAAAAGAGAGTCCAGACTATCATAATGATTTTGTTTAAATGATTTACAAAGATAAGTTTTGACGCTTAACTTAAAAATTAAATTTAGCTCTAAAATTAAGTAATATTTGTTATTTGTAAAATGCTAAGTGTTATAAAGTTATAAGGTTTGTTGATGTTGAAACAATAGTTTTAAGTTTTAAAAGATGAATTTTTAGAACTTTCTAAGAGTTTGAAACTTTGGCAAAGATGTGCATGTAAAAATTTAGGGCATAAAAAAAGTGCCAGCAAATAAATGTGGCACTTTTTAGAATATAATTTATGCTTTGAATTATAATGCTGAGTTAACAGTTTTGATAATTCTTGCAGCAATTTTGTAAGGGTCTCCGTTTGAAGCTGGTCTTCTGTCTTCTAACCAACCTTTCCATCCTTTTTGAACAGTCATCAAAGGAATTCTGATAGAACATCCTCTGTCTGAAACTCCATAAGAGAAATCGTGGATAGAAGCAGTTTCGTGCTTACCAGTTAAACGTTGGTCATTGTAAGCTCCGTAAACCGCGATGTGCTCAGCAGTAACAGGACGGAAAGCTTCGCAAATTCTTTCGTAAGTTGCTTGGTCTCCACACGTTCTTAATACTTCGTTAGAGAAGTTAGCGTGCATTCCAGAACCATTCCAGTCAGTATCTCCTAGAGGTTTTGGGTGATATTCAATATAGTAACCATATTTCTCAGTTAAACGGTCTAATAGGTAACGAGCAACCCAGATTTCGTCTCCAGCTTTTTTAGCTCCTTTAGCGAATAATTGGAATTCCCATTGTCCGCAAGCAACCTCTTGGTTGATTCCTTCAAAGTTGATTCCAGCAGCGATACATAGGTCAGCATGCTCTTCAACTAATTTTCTACCGTGTGTGTTTTTTCCACCTACTGAACAGTAGTACATCCCTTGTGGAGCAGGGTATCCTCCAACTGGGAAACCAAGTGGAAGTTGAGTTTTAGTATCCATGATAAAATACTCTTGTTCGAAACCAAACCAAAAATCATCATTATCATCATCAATTGTAGCTCTACCGTTAGAAGGGTGAGGTGTTCCGTCAGCATACATAACTTCGCACATTACTAACCATCCGTTGATACGAGTTGGATCTGGATAAATTGCAACAGGGACTAAAAGACAGTCAGAAGATCCACCTTCAGCTTGTTTAGTTGACGAACCATCAAATGACCAGTTTCCAAGTTCTTCTAATGTTCCTTTGAAGTTTTCGTGTTCTTCAACTTTAGTTTTACTTCTAAGATTTTGAGTTGGTTCATATCCGTCTAACCAAACGTACTCTAACTTAATTTTAGCCATAATAATATAAATTAATTTTTTTGTTTTTTTTCGTTGGGTCAAATATAGATTTATTTTTCCAGTCCCAAAAATTAGGGGGCTATTTTGTTTTATGAAGTATAATTTTTTGGATAAGCATAATTTTGATGGGGGTATATTTTAAAAAAAGCAATTTTAGTAACCTTTAAAAAACAAATTCGTAATAATTACGGCACTTTTTTGAATTTCTGAGTTAAGGAATTATGAAAAAATGTTTATTTAATCAATATTACCGTACACTTTTGTTATATTTCTGTGATTTGAATTCATTATTCTTCGAAAAAAGCATTTTCTGTTGAGAAATTCTATTTCAAAAATCTAAAATTTATATTCTAAATAGGTTCTTTAATTGTTTATATTTGCTGATCTTTTTTTAATGAAAATTATTACGAATTTAAAATATATATAACCATGTCAACATTACGTTTCCAAGCTTTACAACAAGCTGCTAACAGAAAGCCGGTGCCTTTTGAAGAAATAGGCAGAAAATCAAATATTTTCGGATCAAATGTGTTTAATGACAAAGCTATGAAGCAATATTTGACTTCAGATGCTTTTAGAGGAGTAAGAGATGCTATTCAGCATGGTACAAAAATAGACAGAAAGCTTGCAGATTATATTGCAATGGGAATGAAAGAATGGGCTCTTGCAAAAGGAGTTACACATTATACACACTGGTTTCAGCCTCTTACAGGAACAACTGCAGAAAAACACGATGCTTTTTTTGAAACTTCTTATGATGGAAGTGATCCTGTAGAAAAATTTGGAGGAGCACAATTAGTTCAGCAAGAACCAGATGCATCAAGTTTTCCGAACGGTGGGATCAGAAATACTTTTGAAGCAAGAGGTTACACAGCTTGGGATCCAACTTCTCCAGCTTTTATATATGGTACAACTTTATGTATTCCGACAGTTTTCATTGCTTACACAGGTGAAGCTTTAGATAATAAAATACCATTATTAAGAGCATTATCTGCAATTGATGAAGCAGCGACAGAAGTTTGTAAATATTTTGACAAAAACGTAAAAAAAGTAACGGCTACTTTAGGATGGGAGCAAGAATATTTCTTGATTGACAAAGCTTTAGCAAATTCTCGTCCAGACTTAATGATGACAGGTAGAACCTTATTAGGACACACTTCTGCAAAAGGACAACAATTAGATGACCACTATTTCGGATCTATCCCGACTCGCGCTCTTACTTATATGAGAGATTTAGAGCAGGAATGTATGTTGTTAGGTATTCCGGTAAAAACGCGTCATAATGAGGTTGCGCCAAATCAGTTTGAGTTGGCTCCAATTTTTGAAGAGACAAATTTAGCGGTTGACCATAACTCTTTATTAATGGATGTAATGCAAAGAGTTGCAGAGCGTCATGATTTTAAAGTTTTATTTCACGAAAAACCATTTAAAGGAGTAAACGGTTCTGGAAAACACAACAACTGGTCGTTGGCTACAGATACAGGAGTTAACTTGTTGAGTCCGAGCAAAACGCCAATGAGCAATTTACAGTTTTTGACTTTCTTTATTAATACAATAAAAGCGGTAAACGATAACGAAACTTTATTGAGAGCTTCTATCGCAACAGCAAGTAACGATCACAGGCTGGGGGCAAACGAAGCGCCGCCAGCAATTATGTCGGTATTTATTGGAGCTCAATTAACTAAAGTTTTATCTGAATTAGAAAGCGTAACAACAGGAAAACTTTCGCCAGAAGAAAAAACAGATTTGAAATTGAACGTTGTTGGTAAAATTCCAGACGTATTATTAGACAATACAGATCGTAACAGAACTTCGCCTTTTGCTTTTACAGGAAATAAATTTGAGTTTAGAGCAGTTGGTTCAAACTCAAACTGTTCAAATGCAATGACAACTTTGAACGCGATTGTAGCCAAACAATTAATCGACTTTAAAAATGAAGTAGAGAATTTGATCGATTCTAAAGACATGAAAAAAGATGATGCGATCTTTAATGTTTTGAGAGAATACATCAAACAATCTAAAAAAATCCTTTTTGAAGGCGACGGTTACAGCGAAGCTTGGGAAAAAGAAGCAGCAAAAAGAGGATTAAGCAATTTTAAAACTACTCCAGAAGCTATTAAAGCAAAAGTTTCTAAACAAGCTTTAGATTTATTTGAGCAATTAGGAATTTTCAATCACGTTGAAGCTGAAGCGCGTTACGAAATCGAATTGGAAGAATACACTAAAAAAATCCAAATTGAAGGAAGGGTTTTAGGAGATATTGCTAGAAATCATGTTATTCCGACTGCAATTCGCTACCAAAATACATTAATTGACAATGTAAAAGGATTAAAAGAGATTTTTGCAAAAGAGTTTGAAGCTTTAGCTAAAGAACAAATTGTTTTAATTAAAGAAATTTCAGGTCATATTGAAGGAATCAATTCTAAAGTGTTGGCGATGACTAATGAAAGAAAGAAAGCAAACCAATTGACTGATGCTCAAAAAATGGCAGAAGCGTATTGCAATAATGTAAAACCATATTTTGATGAGATTCGTATTCACTGCGATAAATTAGAATTATTAGTAGACGACGAAAGTTGGACATTGACTAAATACAGAGAATTATTGTTTACGAAGTAATATAATCGTAACAATTTGTTAAAGCCTGTCTCAAAAAGACAGGCTTTTTTTTGAGATTATACTAAAATTATCTTCTTATAGCCTCATTTTTATTGTTTATAGAGCCATAAATGTAAATAAATTGTAATGATTCGGTTTTTTCTTACTAATTATTTTTGAGGTTTTGGCAGTTCATCGATTTAGTTTTACAGTTTATCGAAAAGAAGTTACTATGTTGTAAAATAGGTATTTATACTTGAATTTGTTTTGAATAAAGTTTTCTAATTTTGATCTCGAAGTTGAGAAAAGAGATTTATCATTTGCATTTCACAACTTGTTTTAAGCCCCCCTTTTCCCCAAATTGAAAACCTGCATTATTCTACCTACATAATAATTTGTATTAATAACCAATTAAATATATTTATTATGAAAAAAGTAATTTTAAGCATCTCCGCGATGCTATTTGCAGGCGCTGCCTTTGCTCAAGCTAACACTAGTGATGTTGACCAATTAGGTTTATTGAATGGTGCATTAGTTGTTCAAGTTGGAGAACAAAACGTTTCAGATGTTGATCAAATTGGTATTGCAAACGTTTCTATTGTCGGACAATATGGAGACAACAATGATTCTCAAATTCTACAATTAGGAGCAGGAAATCTTGCTGTTGTAACACAAATTGGAAGTGATAATGATTCAGACATTTTCCAAGGATTTTGGGTTGGAAACCAAGCTTATGTAACTCAATTTGGAGCAGACAACTCTTCTGATATTTTCCAATTAGGAAATTTCAATACTGCTGCTACTACTCAAGTAGGCTGGCTTAACAACGCATCGACTATTCAAGTAGGTGAAGGAAACTGGGCAAGTACAGAGCAATATGGAATTTTCAACAACGCACTGACTTTCCAATTAGGATACGACAACATGTCAAGCATCCAACAGTATGGAGCTGGAAACTTCGCTGCAACAGCACAATTTGGAGATTCTCATAATAGCACAGTTACACAAACAGGATTCCTTAACGGAAGCTTAGTAATCCAGTCTAACTAAAACAAACCAGGAAAAGGAAGAACTAGATGTATCAGTTCTTCCTTTTTTTATTATCTCAAAAATTATGAAAAGCACACTACTAATCATTTTATTTCTATATATCGGAAATATGTTCTCCCAATCTATTGGAGGGAATATGAATGATTATGTAATAGCTTTAAATGAATCAAACAATCCCAATCAAAGTAAAAATACTAACCAATATATTGTAAGTCACAATATAGTTAAAATCACACAAATTGGTAACTTCAATCAGGCCAATTTCAATATTATCAGTAATAATGCTTATGTAACTGCACAGCAAACTGGTAACAATAACTACATGAATGTCTATAAAAGAGCAGACGAAATAAATCAATCCTATATACAGTCTGGTAATAATAATTATATAAGCGATGTTTCATCCTATTCTCGAGGCGTAGAATCGATGAAGGTCAATCAAGAAGGCAATAATTTAACGGTTTTTAGCACAGGATCAAATTCAATATCAAAAGATATGATCATTAATCAGTCTGGAAATTCTGGTATAATTTACGTATTCAATCGCTAAGACTATGAAAAAGTGTCTAAACATAATTATTGCATTTTTTTTATTTTTTTTTTCTGAAAATGGATTTTGCCAAGCAGAGTACAACAAGGAGGTAAAAGCAAAAATTGAAGTCAAAGAAATTGAGAATTTATTATTTATAACCGGAACTGCAGAAAATTTAAAATCAGAGTTTAAGAATATTTCATACAAACTAAGCGTATTCAAAAAAAACAAATCAAGTTCAAATAAATCTACCAGCGCTCAAGACGGAAGAGTAACATTAGAACCTATTCAAAAAGTGGAATTGTCCAAAACACAGGTCAATTACACCAAGCAAGATGAAGTAATTGTAATGTTATTGATTTATGATGAAAGTAACACCATAATTGGTAAAGATCGAATTGTTTTTAATGAAGAAACAGAATCTGACGCAGGAAAATCTGTTCCTGTTGATGGTATCGAAATGGTTGGAATTGTAGCCAATGATACCAAAACCAAGCTTGGAAATGATTATTACGATATGTTTTATGCACAATATTCTAAACTGAAAGTTCATACCACTAAAATTGTAACGGTTCAAGAAGAATTGACTTTTGGAAGAACTACAAAAATTACAATATTGGTAGACAGTGATATTATAGAGGAGTTTATTTCACGTCCTGACGAAGATTTTTTAAAATACATGGCCGATTCTGCGGCTCAAAAGTTATTCAAGTATTTTAAAGATCTAGAAAAGCAAAACAAAATGATTACTCAATACTAAGATTCAAGATTGAGTATATTTTTTCGATAAAGCGTTTACTATTTAATGTTCAAAACTAAAAAGTATCTATATGAAAACTATAGCGTTACTCGTTTGCTTGTTTGGTTTTAGTACAATTTCGATTGCACAAAATCTTGCCTACAAGGCTGCAAATCCAAATTTTGGAGGAGAGACCTTCAATTATCCGTGGCTATTAAGTTCTGCTCAGGCACAGAATGATTACAAAGAACAAACCAATACAGGCTATAAACAGCAGACAGATTTGGAGCGTTTCAAAAGCAATTTGAACAATCAATTGCTGAACAGACTTTCAAACTCCTTGTTTGAAAATCAATTTGGGAGCAGTACAGGTACAGGAGGTGGAACTGGCACAGGTACAGGTACGGGAACTGGCACAGGAAGCGGTTCGCTTTCGCCAGGAACTTATGTTTTTGGAACCTTATCGGTTGATATTTACCATTCTAACTTAGGACTGGTGGTCGATGTTTTAGATACAGATACGGGTGAACAAACACAAGTAATTCTTCCGGGACAATAAATTTTTCGGTTGTTCGAGTAAAAAAGTTAGATACTGTCTTATTGTAAATAATTGTGATATGAATAAAAGTCCCCTTTTTCTATTTTTAATAATTTGCCTATTCTCAGGATGTGGAGCATATTTTAATCAGCCTGTTGGAGTGCAAAACGCGGTGTATGGAGAAAGAACTCCAGCCACAGCCAAATTGGTAGAAATGCCAAAACCCAAAGAGCAGATAGTCGTAGGTGTTTATAAATTTAAAGATCAGACGGGGCAGTACAAGCCAACTGAACTAGGAAGCACTTTTAGCACGGCTGTTACCCAAGGAGCAACTTCTATTTTAATAAAAGCCTTGCAGGACTCAAAATGGTTTGTGCCTATAGAACGTGAAAACTTAGGAAATCTTTTAAACGAAAGAAATATTATTCGCTCTACTCGCCAAGAATATGCAGCTAAAGCAGATCCTAATGAAGCAGTTTTAACTCCTCTTTTGTTTGCTGGAGTTTTACTTGAAGGCGGAATCATTTCTTATGACACCAATATTATTACAGGTGGTTTTGGTGCCAGATATTTTGGTGCAGGCGGTTCTACACAATACAGACAAGACAGGGTAACTGTTTATTTAAGATTAGTTTCGACTTCAAACGGAAAAATATTAAATACGGTTTATGTTTCTAAAACTATTTTATCGCAAAGCATTGATGCAAGTTTATTCAGGTATGTCAATTTAAACAGACTTTTGGAGGTTGAAACGGGTTTTACTCGAAACGAACCAATTCAGATGGCAGTAACAGAAGCCATTGAAAAAGCAGTTGAAGGGCTTATTGTTGATGGAATTAAAGACAAACTTTGGGAAGTAAATGCGCCTCAAAAACAAGTCGATGATTTTGTTGCTGAATATGATAAAGAAAAAAGCGAAGCAGATTTAGCAGAGCTGTACAATAGAAATATAAGCGAAAATAAAAGAGGCAGATTTGGATTGGAAGCTTCTGGAGGAATAGCGGTAATGCAAGGAGATTACCCAAGTCCAGAACCAAAACCAATGGTTAGGGGAGCTGTAAAATTCTTTTTTAATCCGGCTTTTAATTTAAGTGCTTCTACCAATGCATTTAAAGTGGGCAACACAGGAAGATTGGATGCAGGATATGTTTCTTTGGATCTGAATCTAGAGTGCCTCATATTGCCACGAGACGTTGTGACCCCATTTGTTTTTGCTGGAACTGGTATAGAGTTCAATAAAAAAGCCGAAAATCTTCATAGTAAAGCTCAATTTGGAGCTGGAGTCGAATATTTAGTCTCGTCCAATTTTGGTGTCAAATTATACGGAGAGTATAATATTGCTTTTAGCGATAATGTTGATTATATCGTTAGCGGTGTCCGGGACGATTTTTATTATCGCGTAGGATTAGGAATGACATATTATTTTCCAAAAGCCACTAACTACAAAAAGAAATAACAGCTTTTTAATTTTTTATAATCAATCATTAAAGAATTAAGTTCAATATAAGTTTAACAAAATTCAGTCTCAAATGAAAATAGCATTAAGAATTTTAGCGTGCTTTATTCTTCTCATTTCTTGCAGCGAAGATCCAATTGAAGATGTAGGAACAGGAAGAATAAAAGGGAAAGTTGTCGACGTTCGATCATACACAGGAATAGAAAATGCTCGTGTGTCTTCGAACCCTACTACAAGTACAGTTTATACAGACAAAGATGGCTACTTTACAATCGAAAATGTGCCTGCAGGAAAATATGCTTTTCAGGCCCAAAAGGATGGTTTCATTGCCAGATTTGTGCCCGCTACAATTGCAAATGGTGTTGAAATAGAAGTGATTTTTGAATTGGAGGTATCAACTGCAACAAACAAACCGCCAGAAATACCAGTGCTTACTGCGCCAGCAGACAATGCTATTGGTCAAGCTTTAAGCCTCGATCTTACTTGGACAGCCAAAGATCCAGAAGGCGATCCGCTTACTTATACTGTTACAGTAAAAAACGGAACTACTGATGAAGTTAAAACATATACGGATCTTAAAACAACAACTTTAAATATTAAAGATTTAAGTTTTAGCACCAAATATTATTGGCAGGTAACCGTTAGCGACGGAATAAATAAACCTATAAATAGTGTGACAAATTCGTTCAGAACATTGGCTTTTCCGAACCCAAGATATATGTATGTTAAAAAGATAAAAAACAACAATGTTATTTTTACCGCAGATGAAGAAGGAAATGAACTTCAATTATCTTCGGCAGAGGTAAATAGCTTTAGACCAAGAAAAAATCTAAGCATTAACAGAATTGCCTATATAAGTTCTGACGGATCTTTGTATCAAATTTTCAGTATGAATCCTGATGGTACAGATGTTAGAAAAATCACCAATTTTGTACCTATAGCGGGCTTTAATATGGATAATGTAAGTTATTCTTGGAGCAACAATGGAAGCCAGATTGTTTATCCGAATTTTGATAAACTTTACCGCATAAACGCCGATGGATCAGGTTTAATTCAGCTGTTTAAAACTCCAAATGGTAAATTTATTTCTGAATGCGAATGGAGTCGCGATGGAAGTCAGATTGTTTTAAAAGTAAATGATGTTTCGGGTTATAGTGTAGAAATTTATACCATAGATATGAATGGAAATATTTTGTACCAAGTGCTTTCAGGAATGACTGGAGGTGCAAGCGGAATTGATATTTCGATCGATAATTCAAAAGTAGTATATACAAGAGACGTGTCTGGATTTGAAAATGCAGATTACAGAAGATTAGATTCCAGAATATTTATTTATACGGTAGCGACAAATACATCGGCAGAATTAGCTTCAAACAAAGAAAATGGTTTCAATGATTTAGATGTCAAATTCTCGCCAAATGAAGCCAAAGTCATTTTTGTAAATACTTCAAATGATGGACTTTCGGCTAAAAATATTCAAACGGCTAATGCATCAGATAATAGTACAAGGGAAACTTTGTTTGAGAACGCATCAATGCCTGATTGGGAATAACAGTAACCAGACCACATTTAATAACCAATTTTATTTCAGGAGATCGGCAGAATACAAACTTCTGCCGATTTTTTTATCAATCAAATAATCGAATAAGCGAAAGAATTAAAAAAAGGGATTATCTTTGCAACACATCAACACAAACTAATTTTCATGAGTTCAGATTCTAGCAAAAGATATGCACAAAGAGGTGTTTCGGCATCAAAAGAAGACGTACATAACGCTATAAAAAATATTGACAAAGGTTTATTTCCGCAGGCATTCTGTAAAATTGTTCCTGATTATTTAACTCAAGACGATGCACATTGCCTTATTATGCATGCTGACGGAGCGGGTACAAAGTCGTCTTTGGCTTATATGTATTGGAAAGAAACTGGAGATCTTTCTGTTTGGAAAGGAATCGCTCAAGATGCTCTAATCATGAATATTGACGATTTATTATGCGTTGGTGCAACAGACAATATCTTGCTTTCTTCAACTATTGGAAGAAATAAAAATTTAATTCCAGCTGAAGTAATTTCAGCAATCATCAACGGAACAGAAGAATTAATCAATGAATTAAAATCTTTTGGAGTTACAATTCACTCAACAGGTGGAGAAACTGCTGATGTTGGAGACGTAGTTCGTACCATTATTGTAGATTCTACAGTAACAGCTCGTATGAAACGCAGCGATGTTGTAGATAATGCAAATATCAAAGCTGGAGACTTAATTGTAGGTTTGGCTTCTTTCGGACAAGCAACTTATGAAAAAGGCTATAATGGAGGAATGGGAAGTAACGGACTTACTTCTGCACGTCACGACGTTTTCGGAAAATATTTAGCTAAGAAATACCCAGAAAGTTATGATGCAGCAGTTCCAGAAGAATTAATCTATTCAGGACAAGTAAATTTAACTGATGAAGTAGAAAATAGTCCAATCAATGCAGGACAATTAGTGCTTTCTCCAACAAGAACTTACGCCCCAATTATCAAGAAAATTTTAGATAAATACACTCCAGAAGAGATTCACGGAATGGTACACTGCAGCGGTGGTGCGCAAACTAAAATTTTACATTTCGTAAAAGATTTACACGTTATAAAAGACAATTTATTTCCAGTTCCACCATTGTTCAAATTAATTCAAGAACAATCAAAAACAGATTGGAAAGAAATGTATCAGGTTTTCAATTGCGGTCACAGAATGGAGCTTTACGTTCCAGAAAGTATCGCACAGGATATTATTGAAATTTCGAAATCATTTAATGTTGATGCACAAATCGTAGGTAGAGTAGAAGCTTCAGATGCTAAAAAGCTGACTATAACAAGCGAATACGGAACATTCAAATATTAAAAATATTTAACCATATAAGTTATATAAGTTCATTTAGATTTAGCAACAAGCTTAATTTACTTATATAACTTATATGGTTTCAAAAACATACCGATTATGTACGAATTACTTTTTTGGAAATATCTAGACGAAATCTACCTTAATAATCAAGAAGTTTATGAAGCGCTGCTTGAAAAAGAAGAAGTAGAAGGTCTTGCTGTTCTTCAAGTTGAAGTAATCGTAAATAGAATTAATTCAGTCTTTTCAGAATGGGAAAGAGTGGATGAAAACAGCTGGAAAAACCCAAAAGGGAAAGGCGCATTTCAAGTTATTACCACACCTCAAAGCGTAAAAATTGACTGCTACGGGACAGAAGGAAAAACCATGAACAAATTAGTAGAGATCATGGAAGAATTCAAATGTCCGCTTTACGACCCGCAAGTTCCAGAACGTTATGATGAAATGAATGAGTAGTTTTTTGTTTCAAGTTTAAATCATTATTAATTATATTTTTTAAAAATAGATTTTGTTGTATTTTTCTACATTAAAACAACAAGGGAAATTTCTAAGAAAAACTATAAAAATGATTAAAACAAAATGCAGTCATAATTTTCTTTTCGGAATATTAGTTTTAGTACTTTTTACTAATAAGACATTCGGTCAGAAGAAGTTGAACGAAAAGCAAAATCTTATTCAATATGTAGATCCGATGATTGGTACAGCCAAGATGGGACACACATATCCAGGCGCAACTGTTCCATTTGGAAGCGTACAGTTAAGTCCAGAAACAGATACAATAGCTTATAGTTTAAACGGAAAATACAACGGAGAAGTTTATAAATACTGCGCAGGTTATCAATACGAAGATAAAACGATTGTAGGTTTTAGCCACACACATTTCAGCGGCACAGGGCATTCTGATTTAGGCGATTTTTTAATTATGCCAACAACGGGAAAACTGCAATTGAACCCAGGTGTAGCATCAAAACCTTTGTCGGGTTATAGATCGGCATTTTCGCATTCTACAGAAAAAGCAGAACCAGCTTATTACACCGTTTTTCTAGAAGATCATAAAATTAAAGCAGAATTGACGGCAACAACCCGCGTGGGAATGCATCAATACACTTTTCCAAAATCGGATCAAGCGCATATTATTTTGGATCTAACTTCAGGAATTTACAATTATGATAAAAAGAATGTTTGGACATTTGTTCGTGTTGAAAACGATACTTTAATAACTGGATATCGCCAGACAAATGGCTGGGCGAGAACTAGAACAGTTTATTTTGCGATGTCTTTCAATAAACCAATTAAAAGCTACGGACAAGCCGCTCAAGAGAAAAGTGTTTACAGAGGTTTTTGGGGAAGATTCGATCAAACGAAAAATTTCCCAGAAATGGCAGGACAAAACCTAAAATTGTTCTTTGATTTCGATACTAATGAAGGAGAGAAAATCAAAATTAAAATGGCTTTGTCGCCTGTGAGTTCTGCGGGTGCATTAGAAAATATGAAAAAAGAAACTCCAGATTGGGATTTCGAAAAAGTAAAAAAACAAAGTCAGGAAGTTTGGAATAAAGAATTGAATAAAGTTCAGATTGAAACGATTCAAAAAGAAGATTTGGTTAATTTTTACACCGCAATGTATCATGCATTTTTAGGTCCGACAGAATACATGGATTTAGACCGAAATTATAAAGGTCTTGACATGAATGTGCATAAAGCAGTGAATTTTACAAATTATACAAGTTACTCGCTTTGGGATACGTATCGTGCTTTACATCCATTGTTTAATATTGTTCAGCCCAAAAGAAATGCCGACATGGTAAGTTCAATGCTGGCACATTCAGATCAGAGCGTTCATAAAATGTTACCAATCTGGTCGCATTATGCTAATGAAAATTGGTGTATGATTGGTTATCACTCGGTTTCAGTTGTCGCAGATGCAATTGTAAAAGGCAATATTAGTTTTGATGCTGAAAAAGCGCTTCAAGCCTGCGTGAATACTGCGAAAGTGCCATATTATGACGGACTTGAATTTTATATGAATAAAGGATATGTTCCAGAAGATAAAAATGGTGCTTCGGTTTCTAAAACTTTAGAATATGCTTACGACGATTGGGCAATTGCGCAGGCCGCAAAGAAATTAGGAAAAACAGATGTTTATAATGAATTCATCAACAGATCGAAAAATTATAAAAATGTGTATGATGAAAAAACGGGTTTCATGCGTCCGAAATTAAATGATGGAACATTCAAGAAAGAATTTGATCCGCTAGACACGCACGGACAAGGTTTTATTGAAGGAAATTCATGGAATTACAGTTTATACGTTCCGCAAGATCCTGCTGATATGATTAAATTAATGGGAGGAAATGAGAAATTTAAAGTTCGTTTAGATTCTTTATTCAACATGCATCTTCCAGATAAATATTTTGAAAATACAGAAGATATTACAAGAGACGGAATCATTGGGAATTATGTTCATGGAAACGAGCCTTCGCACCACGTAGTTTATATGTACAATTGGACAGATTCTCCTTGGAAATCGCAAGATAAAATTAGAATGATTTTGAAGAAAATGTACAGAAATGGCGCTGATGGTTTAGGCGGAAATGACGATTTCGGGCAAATGAGCGCTTGGTATATTTTTAGCAGTTTAGGATTTTATCCGGTCGCCCCAGGTTCAGACGAATATGCTTTGGGAAGCCCATTATTGAAAAACGCTGTTTTGAATTTAGAAAATGGAAAAACGTTTGAAGTCGCAACAGTTAATCAATCCGATAAAAATGTATTTGTTTCAAAAGTGCTTTTAAACGGAAAAGAACTTTCTAGGCCTTTCTTAAAACATGAAGATGTTATGAATGGTGGAAAAATCACTTTTTATATGAGTAGTAAATCGAATAAAAAGAATTTTAAAAATTAAACTTATGTCAACCTGAGCGAAGTCGAAGGGCTTTTAGAGAGTAAAAAGGCTTCGACTTCACTCAGCCAGACAAAAAATAAGTATTTAAATTCGATAAAATTTGTGCTAATTCGTGGTAAAACAATAAAAAACTTCACGAAATTTGCATTTCAAATAAAGAAAACGAACTATGAAAATAAATCTAAAATCAGGAATTGATAAGCTTCTTTTTGGAATGAAGCAGAATGATGTGACCGCTGCTTTAGGAAAACCGGATAAAAACTATAAAGACGAAGATGACAATGTGATTTTTGTCTACAATGCACACAAAATCAGATTGACTTTTTATGAAGAAGAAGATTTGAAATTAGGTTATTTAGTAGCATCAAGCAATGATCTAGAAGTTTTCGGATTCAAATTAATTGGTAGAAAAATTGCAGATGTTAAGAAAGATTTCGCTGCAAAAGGAATCACAAAATACAATCAGGAAACTTTTGATACGTTCGAAAATTACTTCAACGAAGACAACTGGTTTATCCTTCAAACAGAATTTGATGAGGTAGTGAAGTTTGAAATCGGAGCGATCATCAACAGTAAAGATGAGTTTGATTGGAAATTTCCTGTGAAGAAATAAAGATTTAAATCAAGATAAAGTTTGTCAGGCTGAGCGAAGTCGAAGCCCCACAAAGTAATTCAAACAAAGCATAAAAAAAACCGACAATCACTTGTCGGTTTTTTTATTATTGTAAAAAGAAATTATCCTTTTAACCATGCATTTTTAAGTTTCTCTTTTGAAGCGTCTGTTGCTTTAAAAGTTTCAGTTTCTTCGAATGGTAACTTTACAGTTCCTTTAATCGTTTCTTCTTTAGTGCCGCGTTTTATTTTAAGTGTAATTGGGTCATTTTCTTTCCAGTTTTCACTTTCAGTAATTAAATCATAAATATTATCCAAATTGTATGATTTATTATTTACTGCTAAAATTTTATCGCCACCTTTTAGATTCAGGTTTTTGAAAAAATCTTTTGATTCTGACTCAGGACGTACAGTGATTTCTTTCGTTGCTTTGTCAACAGAAATATTTGGGGTTTGTCCTTTAATGAATGGATTTCCAGATTTTTTCTCTGTTGCTTTTGTAACACCAACTTTAGCTAAATAAAAATCATAAGGAATTGGAGTAGTTCCTTTAACATATTTATTTAAAAAGTCACCAACTTCAGGATACGTTAATGAAGTGATTTTTCCGAATAACTCATCATCATTAAAAGGTTTTTCAATACCATATTCATCAGATAGTTTATGCATTAAATCAAGAATTCCTCTTTCTCCATTGCTTTTTTCTCTAATGATAATATCGATACACATACCAATTAAAGCTCCTTTTTGGTACACATTTAAGTACTGATCTTTATAAGGCTGTTCTAATACATTTTTACTCATTACTGTAAACGACATTGTATCGTCTAAACTTTTTGACTGTTCAATTTTATCAGCAATACGAGTGTAGAATTCAGCTTCGTCAATCAAACCTTGGTTGATTTGGAAAAGATTAGCAAAATATTCTGTCACACCTTCATACATCCATAAATGCTCAGACATTTGTGGTGCATTGTAATCAAAATACTGAATTTCTTTTGAGTGAATAGTTAATGGCGTAACGATATGGAAGAATTCGTGAGAAACTACATCTTTCATAGACTCTACCAATTTTTCTTTTGGCATAGACTCTGGTAAAACCACAGTTGTTGCAGTTGGATGTTCTAAAGCACCAAAACCGTGTGCGTCATCTTTTGCCATGCTTGATAAATACAGTAACACAGTATATTTTTTAGTAGAATTTACTTTTCCTAAAAAGTTTTTCTGCGCTGTCATCATCGTTTTCATTTCTGGAGTAATGCTCTCGGCAGTATATTTTCCAGTAGGAGAGTACACCGCGATTAAGATATCCATTCCGTTTACATTAAAAGTAGTGTAATCAGGTTTAGAATACATAATTGGGTTTTCTACCAAAATAGCATAACGAGAAGTTGTAAATACATCAGAAGTGTTGCTAGCATCTTGATCTGTCATAGAAGTAGCTCCCCAAAGTGTTTCAGGATGTGTGATCGTAACTTTGTATGGAACGTCTAATTTATCTTGAAAATATCCAACAAAACCATGCGTGTTAACCATGAAATTTTTTCCGGCATCGATGTTTGTTCCAGCAGGAGAGAAAACGTCATCATTTCCAAAACCAGTTCCTTTTTCAGTATCAAAAGTATCGTTTACCAGATAAGTGATTTTTTTTAATGCTTTTGCGTTTGAAATAGACCAAGAATTATCGTCTAATCTTTTTACAGTAAGCGGGTTTCCTTTAACATCAAATGCTCTAAAATCTTCTGAATATTTTCCGTAATTATCTGTTGAATAAGTACCAGGAACAGTTTTCGGAATGCTGTAAACAATTTCTTCACTTTTAATAGCTGGTGGCGTAACTGTTACTAAGACTTTATCATCTTTAACATCAGTTAGATTGATATTAACTTCAACAATATTGCTTTTTGCGGCTCCTGTGCTCCCTGTTTTACAGCTCCAAAAAGTTACCGCTAGAGCTAAGGTGTAAAGTATTTTTTTCATTTCTATATGTTTAGTTAATTGTATTTGACACAAAAAATGTCAAAAAGTTACTTAAAAGTAACATTAATTTTAAAAATAAAAAAAACTCCTGTAAAAACAGGAGTCTTATGTTAGTCTAATTTATTCTTGATATAATATTTTCCGTCCAAATCTTCATCAAAATCATCTATTTTTACTGGTTTGGGCTTTGGTTTATTTGCGATTGCCTTCTTTTTCCACATCTCAAATTTTTCAAGAGGCATTTTCTTTTTCATGATGTCCAGGACTTCTTTTTCTGCCAATCCAAATTCTTTCTTTATAATTTCAAATGGATTTCTTTCTTCTAAAGCTAACGAAACAAGTCTTTCGGTCTGTTCCGGAGTTAATTCTTTGCGGCTACTCTTTTTCATCTCGTGAAAATTAATTCAAAATAGGGTGTTAATGATTAATAGATTGATTTTCAATTCTAGTATCAATATTAAAAAAAAAAATAATACGTTGGTTCAGTAGAGTGCACTTTTTTTAATGATTTTAACTGTTTTTGAAGGATCGTGATTTTTGAAATGGAATTTTTAGCAGATTCTTCAATTCGTTGTTTTCTTTAGGCTCCATATGCGTATCTACACCGTATATGAGCTGATCTTTGGGTAAATAGGTGAAGGTTCCAAAAAACCTGTCCCAAACAGAAAAAATGTTTCCATAATTGCTGTCTGTGTAAGGCAGAACATAATGATGATGCACTTTATGCATGTTTGGAGAAACAATAAAGTAGCTTAAGAAAAGATCTAATTTTTCTGGAAGCGAAATGTTAGCATGATTAAATTGCGACGCAATAACAGATAATGACTGATAAAGAAAAACCATCCACATTGGAGTTCCAACAATTAAAACGCCCAAAGTAGTAAAAACAAAACGGACCACACTTTCTCCAGGATGATGTCGGTTTGCCGTTGTGGTATCAATCCAAGTATCTGTATGATGCACTAAATGGAATTGCCATAAGATTTTCACTTTATGTTCTACCAAATGAGCTAAATAAGCGCCAATTAAATCCAAAAGCAATAAACCGATTATGGTGTAAAGCCACATCGGCATTTGTGGAAGCCATTGCAATATTCCAAAATTATGATCGATTGTCCAAGCAGCAGTTCGTATTAAAATAAAAGCCAAAATAAAGTTGACGACAATTGTGGTAAACGTAAAGAAGAAATTTATTCCTGCGTGAGGCCATTTTCTGTACTGCATTTTAAACAAAGGAAAGCTGTTTTCAATGAGCCAGAAAATCGTAATACCGCCAACCAAAATCAAACTTCTGTGCGAAGAAGGAATCGTAGAAAAATAATTAATAATATCATTCATGATGCATAAATATTTGAATTAATTAAAGATTTCTTTCGGTTTTATTCAATAAAAAAAGAGAAAACCTAATATAAATATATCTGATTTTCTCTTTAGAAATTATTATTTATGCTATTATTTTTTGATGAGGCTTATTATAAATAATAAAACCCAAGCGCCTCCTACAGCTATTAAAATCTGCCAAAGAAGTCCGCCACCGCCAATACCAAGTCTTCCAGCAATCCATCCGCCGATAATTCCGCCAACGATTCCGACTACGATATTGCCAATTAATCCAAAACCGCCGCCTTTCCAGATTTGACCAGCTAGCCAGCCAGAAATTGCGCCTATAAGTAAGAAATATAAAAATCCCATATTTATATATTTAATTTATTTTGTGAATGATTTTTCTAAAGTAGAATTAGGCTTCAGCGTTATTTTGCAGTAATGTTTTATAAAGGAAACCTCCTGCTAGCGCACCAAGAATAGGAGCGGCCCAAAAAAGCCAAACCTGAGATAATGGTTCTCCGCCAACAAAAATAGCTTGAGATAAAGATCTTGCTGGGTTTACAGACGTATTTGTAATTGGAATACTAATTAGGTGAATTAAAGTTAATCCCAAACCAATTGCAATTCCACAAAAAGGCGTATTTGATAATTTGTCTGTTGCGCCTAAAATGATTAGGATAAAGAATAATGTAAGTACAAATTCGGCGATGAAACAAGCTTGTAACGAATAACCATCTGGAGAAAAAGCTCCAAAACCATTAGATGCAAAGGCTCCAGCTTTTGTGTTGTCAATTCCAAAACCAGCTTTTCCAGAAGCTATTGTGTATAAAGTTCCTGCCGCCGCCGCCGCTCCAACACATTGTGCAATGATATACGGAATAAGGTCTTTGGCAGAAAATCTTCCGCCAGCCCATAAACCAAAAGAAACAGCTGGATTAAAATGACCGCCAGAAATGTGCCCAACCGCGTATGCCATTGTAAGTACCGTTAAACCAAAAGCTAGCGCAACACCTGCAAATCCAATTCCTAAATTTGGAATTCCTGCAGCAAATATTGCACTTCCGCACCCTCCAAAAACAAGCCAATAAGTTCCGAAAAACTCTGCAAATAATTTTTTCATAATAAATAATTTAATGGTTAATGTTAGAATGTATATTGGTAAGCCCAATAAATCAAAACAATTTGTAAGGGCAAACGTACAAATAAAATCCATTTTGGTAAACCGAAACCTGCTTTTTTATTTTGAAACATGTACAAATTGGCAGGGAAAACAGCAATTAATAGCATTATAATTCCCCAGGCGGCAAAATGTGTTGTAAAAGGCAGGATTAGAAAGGTGCCTAGAATAATCTCAGCGGCACCACTTAAAATATTTATTAATTTGGGGTTTGTAAATGCGGGCGGAATGATTTTTATATACATTCTAGGCTTTCTAAAATGATTTATCCCAGCAAGAATATATAAAGAAGCCATTAAATATAAATGCCAAGGTAAAATCATGATATTTAGTTGTTTATCACGAAATTATAAAAAAATTAACAATTATTGCATTACAGATCTTGTTTTTTTAATAATGCATATTTGGCGTTATTTTTTTGATTTGAAATTTACATTCATAATAATTATGGCAAGTATAATTAATACAATACCAATCCATTGAGAAAGGATTACTTTTTCGTTTAATAAAACATAAGCCATTGTTACAGAAACTGGAAGTTCAAGAGCAGAAACAATACTTCCAAGTCCGATTCCTGTTAAAGGAAAACCTGCAGTCATTAAAAGTGGCGGAATAATTGTTCCAAACAAAGACAAGACAATTCCCCATTTTAAGAAAATTTCAAGATTGAAAGCGGTTACTTGTGTTGCAAAAGCAAAAGAAAATACAATAACAGCACCGCCTAAAAGCATATAAAGACTTCTTTGAGCTGATGAAATTTCGGTTGCCACACTATTTGCAGTAAACATAGTAGTAGTGAAAGACGCTGCTGCCAGCATTCCCCAAACCAAACCTCTCCAGTCTAGTTCGATATCATTATTGATAAGATTTGTGGCTAAAACGGTTCCGAAAAGCACTATAAATACAGCAATAACTTTTTGTTTTGAAGGCAATTTCTTTTCCAAAATCATTTCAAGTAAAACTCCCATCCAAACGGTTTGCATCAATAAAACGATTCCGATAGAAACAGGAATATATTTCACAGCCAAATAATAAAATAAGCTTGTCATTCCTAAAGAAGTTCCAGCAAGCATTAAATTGAAAATGTTTTTAGGAGAAGCTTTTACAGCTGTATTTTTGTTTTTAACACGCTGAAAAAGATTGATTACAAGAATACCTAGAATTCCGTATATAAACTGTGATGTCGTTACTTCTGCAGTTGTGTATCCTTCAGAATAAGCCATCTTTACAAAAGTAGCCAACATTCCGTAAGTAGTTGCTCCCAAAGCAACCAAAAAAACACCCTTTAATACATTATTTTGCGACGTCATAAATTATCTGTTTAAAAAAATTAGCCGGCAAAGGTAAGTTATTTTGTTTAGGATTTTATCGTACTATGTTGAAAATAGTAATTAAATGATAATAAAACTGAATTTTGAAGTCTTGAATTAGGAATTGTTTAAAAACCGAAAATATTTAAAAAAGAGAAAAGCCATCAAAAATATTTCTGATGGCTTTTATTTATAAAGAATAAATATTCTCTGTACTAGTTACTTAGGTTGATTTTGATACGTTTCAATTTCAAAAATCAAAGTTGCATTTGGTGGAATTACACCGCCAGCACCTTTTTCACCATAAGCTAAATTTGAAGGCAAGAAGAAAGTTGCTTTTTCTCCGTCTGTCATCATATCAAGAGCTTCAAGAAACCCAGGAATCATTCCGTCTTTTTTACCAACTGTAAAAGGGAAAGCTTTGTAACCTCCTTGAGCATCTCTGTTAGCATCGTATTTTCCATAAACTTTTGCTACAGAAGGCATACTGCTGTCGAACAAAGTACCATCTTCAAAATATCCAGCGTAGTGGAAATAGATTGTAGAACCTTCAGCACCTTTTACGCCAGTACCTTTCTGAGTAATTACATATTTTAAATTTGTAGTAGTTGTTGTTGCTTTTGCTTTTAAGTCTTTAAAATAAGCAGCTTTAGCAGTGATAACTTTTTTAGCTTCTTCTTTTTTAGCCGCTTCTTTTTTAACATCATCACTTAAAACTTTTAAAGCATCAAATTTCTTTGCTGCAGCTCCTTTGCGGGTAATAACAATTTTTGTCATTACGTCGTCCTGAACAATTTTATTTACATTATCCATTCCAGAAACTACGTGACCGAAAATAGTATGTTTTCCGTTTAACCAAGGAGTATCTTTATGAGTAATGAAAAATTGGCTACCGTTTGTTGCTGGGCCAGAATTTGCCATTGCAAGAACACCGCCTTTTTCGAATTTTAAATCGTCTACAAATTCATCTTTAAAAGAATATCCAGGACCTCCAGAACCATTTCCGTCTGGATCACCACCTTGAATCATGAAATCATTGATAACTCTGTGGAATTTTAATCCGTTATAAAATGGTTTTCCTTTAAGTGATGCTTTCACATTAGGATTTGTACCTTCTGCCAAAGAAATAAAGTTTGCTACCGTTACAGGAGCTTTTACATATTCTAAAGAAAGAACAATATCTCCTTTTGTAGTAGAGATTGTAGCGAAAATTCCATCACCTGGATTTGCTGTCGCTGCTGCTGTAGTTGTAGGTTTAGCTGCTGGTTTTGCAGCAGGTTTTTTAGTTTGAGCTTGTATATTTACTATTGCTAAGCAAAATAAAAATAGAAATTTAAATTTCATTGCTTTTTAAATTTTAGGTCTGTAATTCGATTATTGTTTATCTGAAATCTGGATTTCGAAAATAATATTTGCGTTTGGCGGAATCACGCCTCCAGCGCCAGTTGCTCCATAAGCTAAGTGAGATGGAATGAAAAGAACTGCTTTATCTCCGTAAGACAATTGCTCAACTCCTTCGATAAAACCAGGAATTAAACCGTCTTTTTTACCAGCTTGAAATTGAATTGGCTGATATCCGTGCTGTTGTGCTCTTGCAGGATCAAATTTTCCGAATTGTTGTGCAACTTCTTCAATGCTAGTATCAAATAAAGTTCCGTTTTCAAGGAAACCAGCGTAGTGAATGTAAATTTGATTTCCAGCAACAGGTTTTTTACCGCTTCCTTTTTCTGTGATTACATATTCTAAACCACTTGTAGTTTTAGTAGTTTTTGCTTTTAAAGCTGCATAAGAATCTACTTTTTCTTTTTGAACTACAGCAAATTTCTGTTGCTCTTTTGCGATGTCAGCAAAATAATCGTGGAATACTTTTACAGCATCAAATTTTTTCGCTGCTTCACCATTTCTGATAATCGTTACAGCAACAATATTATCTCCTTGAACTACTTTGTTTACTACTTCTTGATCTTTTGCATCTACAACATGACCAAAAATAGTATGTAAATTATCCAACCAAGGAGTTTCTACGTGAGTGATAAAAAACTGGCTGCTGTTTGTTCCAGGGCCATTGTTTGCCATTGCTAAAACTCCAGCTTTGTCAAATTTCAAATCTGAGAATTCGTCTTTAAATTTATATCCAGTATCTCCAGAACCAGTTCCTAATGGATCACCAGTCTGAATCATGAAACTTTCTATTACTCTGTGGAATTTTAAACCGTTAAAAAATGGTTTGTTTTTTAATTCTTCATGCGTTACAAACTCGTTTTTACCTTCAGCTAAAGTCACGAAGTTAGCCACTGTTATAGGCGCTTTTTTGTAATCAAGCTCTACAATGATGTGACCTTTGTTTGTCTCGATATCGGCATATAAACCATCAGGTAGATTACTGTGGTCGTCTTTACAAGAATAAAATGAGCTTACGGCTATTAGTAATAATAAAATACTCTTTTTCATTTTAAGATATTGTTTTATTGAGTTAATGTAATGTGTCTTTTTTGGCTGGTGCAGCAGGTTTTGCAACTGCAGGTTTTGGCGTTACGGCTGATGGTTGAGTAGCAGCAGGTTTTGCTATTGGTGCAGCAGGATCTGGAACAAAATTTCTAAGGGTTACCGTAACCATTAAAGATTCGTTTGGACCAATCTTTTTGTTATCTCCGTGATATCCGTATGCCATGTGTGATGGAAATAAAAACGTAACCGTTTCATTTTTGTGCATTCTTTTAATTCCGTCACGTAAACCCATCATAATATCTTGTTTATCTACATAATAAGTTTGCGGACCAAGATCTGAATCTGAATAGATTGTAGCACCTTTTATATCTTTTACTTCCATGTTAAAGTAAGCGATATCTCCTTTTCTTGGAGCTGCAGTTTCATTTACGTTTTTTTCATCGTAACAAAACCAATAGCCTTTTGGGGTTGCATAATACTTTACTTTCGGATTGCTTTTGATTATTTTTTTAATGACATCTTCTTCATTTGCCACTAATTTTTTGTTTCGGTCAGCCGATTTTTTCATGAATGTTCCCGAAGTTCTAGAAATAGGTCTTCTGGCTTCTTCATGATGCTTACAGCTGCTTAATAAAACTGTAAAAAGCAAAGTGGAAATGCTAAGTTTTAGGTAGTTCATGATTTGGACTATAATTTTAGTTTTTTTACTAAATCTTCAAATTTATTGACAGTTTCTTCCATCGAAACTTCAGATCTTCCTCCAGCTGCATTGCTATGCCCGCCGCCATTGAAATGATCTCGTGCAAACTGATTTACATCAAAACCTCCTTGCGAACGGAATGAAATCTTGATAATGCCTTCGTCTTTATTTTCGATAAAAATAGCAGTAAAAAGAATATCTTTTATACTTAAGCCATAATTAACAATTCCTTCAGTATCACCTTTAACATAATTAAAAGAATCTAGTTCTTCTTGTGTTAACGTCATATATGAAGTTTTATGATCTTCAAGGATCTTCATATTTTGCAAAGCACGTCCTAATAACTGTAATCTGCTGAACGAACTATTGTCGAAAAGCAATACCGGAATCTGAGTGTTTTCAACTCCTAAATCAATTAATTCGGCTATGATTCTATGTGTGTTTCCAGTTGTTCCAGGAAAGCGGAAAGAACCAGAATCTGTTAAAATTCCTGTGTAAATGCAAGTTGCAATGTCTTTATCAATATCTTCTTTTTTATTTAAGAAGCTAATGAAGTTGTAAACCATTTCACAAGTAGATCCGTATGAAGTGTCTGAATAAGTATATGCAGCATAATCATCAGGTTTTTGATGATGATCGATCATAATGAAAGTCGCTTTCAATTTTTGTAAAGCTTTCTCCATCATTTCGCCTGTACGGTGAAAAGCATTGAAATCAAGCGTAAAAATGATTTCAGCTTCTTCTAAAATCTGTGTGCAGATATCGGTTTCTTTTTCGAATATTTTTACCGTTTCAGATCCTGGAAGCCAAGCTAAAAAGTTAGGGAAATCATTCGGAGCAATTACTGTTGCCTGATGATTGTTTTTAATTAAAAAATGGTATAAACCCAACGTAGATCCCATCGCATCTCCATCTGGTCCTCTGTGCGGAATAATGACGATTTTCTTTGGGCTGGCGAGTAACAATTGAATCGCTTGAATATCTTGTATTTTCATAGTGTGCGAATTTACATTTTTTTCATGTAATGCTGAAAATAATTTAGTGTTCAATCTTGGTCGTTGAATATTCAGCCTTAATTCAATTTTCATTTTTAAGATCTTTCAAGTTTTCTATATAAAACTGCAATCACATCTTAGATAGTTTATCTCCTTGAAAAAGTGTCCTATTTTGATAGTAAAATGACTTTTTTATCTCTTCAATAAAACAATCAAAGATTAATTTAACAAAATATTAATCAGAAAATTATTTTATTATGAGAGAAATGAAAAAGGTGTTAATTGCTTTTTTAGTTTTAGGTGCGGCTCTGTTAACGTCTAATTGCCACAATGAAGAAATTGACACAGGTCAATTATCAAGTCAAGATCCTAAAATTGCTCAGGCTAAAGAATGGTTTGAAAGCTACAAATCAAATTCTACAACCGGTAAAATAGCCGAAGGGGAATTTAATCAAGCGTTTATAAATCTTGATTACTATTGGGAAAATGCCAAAGTCGCTAAATTGGATGGTAATTCCACGGGAATTGCTGTGCCAGTTAAAGACAATCCCGAAGCCCCTGACTATAAAGGGCAGAAAATGTTATATTTGCGTGAATCTGGTTCAAGATACGAAGCGATTTTACAGGAAATATTTCCTGATTCAAAGGAAAAAATTACTGATGAACAGAAAAGACAGGGTTTTGGAGATTTATCCTTGTTTAGCGGATATATTCTTAATTGGGATTTAAAAGAGGGCTTTCTAAAAGGAGCTAGATTAAAAGACGGTCTTGTTGTTGCTGATGTAATAGATGTGCTGACACTTTTTGGTGAGGATGCTAGTGAAAGCAATACTGCTAAAATGATCGAAATGTTTGATGAGCAAGGTATCGGCTCTGAACGTGATGATACATTACAGAGAGGTGGCGGTACCGCAGCGATTCCATTAAAAAATGTAATTGTTGAGCAAAAATCTCCGCCTCGAATTCCAAAAGATTTTAGTATTGCTGGTGCATTTGGCGATGGGGGCTCGGGAGGAAATTCGGGAACACCTACAGGTGGCGGCTCTAATGGAAGTGGTGACACAGCCAGTGTGGCAACTGCACCACCTAGTTGTCAAAGTTTTAATTTTACATCTAGAAAAGGGGCTAATTGGCAAGAAGCTCTAGTCAAAAATATCAATTTTAGAATTGTTTTGATAACTCTGCCAAATCATATCCAGATAACACAAGTAATTTCCTTTCCGCAGGCAGTAAGTTTTGGTATGCCAATAGAATACAACAAAGGGAATGGTGATGTAAGTTCAGGAGTTGCAGCAACGGTTTCTGCAAGAATCCTTCAATTAGCAATGGATGAAACAGTAGCTAAATTTGGAAGAACTACGGCTTCTGAATTAACTGTTAGATTGTATTTTCAAGAAAAATTAATGAAGGAGTATAGAGATTATACTAATGGGGGAATAGTAAATTTTAATGCGAATTCAAATATTCCTGCTACACAATATAAAACAAACGCGTTGAGTTCAGGTAATTGTGATTAAATTATTTAAATTATGATATATGAAGTTTTAACTAATTTTGCATATATGTTTTATCCCAAGAATGTATGTCCTTGGGATGAAAGAGATAAATATTTGGGAACGATAGAGTACAAAAGGTTAAGAGGACTTATTGAATCTTTTGATTCGGAAGAAGGTCTCAAAATTCGGGATAATATTAGAAAACAATTTGATGATGATACTATTCTCAAAGAATTTCAAGATTTTTCAATATTAGATAGCTCTGAGGACAGATGCTTTACATTTTTTTTGAACGTATTCGAAGGTGGTGAATTGCTTTCTATTGCCTTGTATATTAGTTTTTTAGTGCCTTACTACGTAATTAGAAGAGGTTGGCATCACGCTGAACCTTGGTTTACAAAAGAAAGAATTAAAGAATTAGAATCTCAAAATTTTGACAATAGAAAGATTGGAGATTTGATTTTAGATATTGAGAAAATAGTGGAGGATAAACTTTCTTATAACAAATTTCCTGAAACTTTAATGTATTCTATTATAAATGATATTGGTTTTCAAGGCATTTCTCTAGGGCATTTTAATATGTACAATGTTTTTTTTAATAACCAAAATATATGAAAATACTAACTAGAAATTATTTGATTTTTTTAGCAACATCTATTTTGTTGCTAATTTATTTTTACTTTGTTCAATCGTTTTTAACTATTAATATTTACGAAACTTACTATATTATAAGTTATTTCTATTTTGTATTACTATTTATATTTGTAGGAAGCTTAATCTTTTTACCCCTGATTTTTTTAAATCAGAATAATAGAAAAGTTTAAATCATATGGATGTACTTATCAAAGATTATAGCTTTCCGTTAATGGCTTGGCAGTTTTTTTGTATTGGCTCTTTGGTAGCAATCCTGTATTTACTGTACAAGATTTTTAAAAAAGTCAAATAAATTTTTTACTAAAGATTAATAACAGATAAATAGCCCTAGAAATTTTCTAGGGTTTTTTTGTTTCCTTGAGAATGGTTGTTGCTTTGTCCTTTTTTATTTTGCTATTCAAAGATTCTCCAATTCTTCTTTACGAAATTTTTGATACAATTTGTATTTCGCACCTTTTACAATCTGAGATTTGTAAATTCCGATAGAGCCAGAAGAAAAATATGCAATTGTACAGGCAATTGCGATGAAAATTCCTGGAGCGATTCCGAATAATTCCATTCCCATAATGGTGCAGGCGATAGGAGTGTGGGTTGCGCCTGAGAAAACGGCAACAAATCCGATTCCTGCTAAAAGTGCGATTGGCATCGGAATTACAGTTGATAAAGCACTTCCTAAAGTCGCACCAACAAAGAATAATGGAGTTACTTCTCCACCTTTGAAACCAGCTCCTAAAGTAAATCCGGTAAACAAGATTTTAAGCAGAAAATCGTACCACTGATTTGGATTTGAAAAGGAATCAACAATCACGGGAACGCCTAATCCAGAGAATTTGGTAAATCCTAAACCTGCAATTGCAATAGCTAAAACAACTCCACCAATAACTGGACGAAGCGGTGGATATTTTATATTTTTTGAAAAAAGAGAGCTCCAAAAATGAGTGCTTCTAGAAAATAATAAAGCAGCAAAACCAGATAAAACGCCAACAATTATGGTGTAAAAAACATTGCTTAAACTAAGCGTTGGAATTGTTGGAATGCTGTAATGCGTATGTTTAATTTCCCAGAATTCTACTGTGAAATAAGCTGCGTAAGCAACTAGAAAGGAAAGTAAAATGCTTTTAAAATTAATTTTACTGAAGTATAAAACCTCCAAAGCGAATATTGCACCAGCCAAAGGGGTTCCGAAAACAGAAGCAAAACCCGCACTGATTCCGAGAATGATTAAAATTTTGCGTTCTGAATTGTCAAGTTTAAAGAGCTTTGTAAACTGGTCTGCAATTGCGCCTCCCATTTGTACAGCAGTTCCTTCTCGTCCTGCAGATCCTCCAAATAAATGAGTAAGCAATGTTCCTAAAAGAACCAAAGGCGCCATTTTAAACGGAATCACTTTTTTAGGATTTTCGTATTCTTCCAATAAAAGATTGTTTCCTTTTGTGACAGATTCTCCCCAATAATAGTAGCTCAAACCAACCAGAAATCCGCCGAAAGGCAAAAGCCACACGATCCAGTCATGCTGAATTCGAAATTGCGTAACCCATTCTAAAGAAACTAAGAAAAATGCAGAAGCCGAGCCTGATAAAATGCCGATTAGAGCACAAATAACAATCCATTTCGGAATATCAAGAAGTAATTGTTTTGGATTTAGGGAATTCATTAAAAGGTAAAATGTTTTAGCCACGAATTTCGCTAATTTTCACGAATTAAAAGAAAAAATAATCATTTTTAATCCTCTAATCAGCGGCAAAAAGAAAAATAATTAGTGCCAATTAGTGAAATTCGTGGCAAAAAATATTACTGAACCACAGCAGTAAATTCTATTTCAACCAAATATTCTGGAGCAACCAGTTTACTGATTTCATAAAATCCTGTAGTTGGTTTTATATCTTTAAAGAAAGCAGAATGCGCTCTCGCTACTTCTTCGAAAGTAGAAACATTGGTAGTGAAAATTCTAGTTCTAATAACATCTTTCATACCCACATTTAAATCTTCTAAAACTTTTTCAACTCGCTCCAAAATATTATAGGTTTGAGCATAAGCGTCATCAGCTTTTACTTTTTCGCCGTCAACAATGGCTACAGTTCCAGAAACTTCAACGATGTTGCCAATTCTTACAGCTCGGCAATATCCCATTTTGTCTTCCCACGGAGATCCAGTTAAGATGTTTTCTCTTTTCATTTTTTATAATTTTTGCGAATTTGACTGTATGGTTTTAAAAGCAAATTCAGGTTAATTAAAGATGCTGCAATTTAAGAATAATGGTTTTTACAGCTATTAAAAAAAGCTTGAAATCAATTCAGAAATCAAGCTTTTTTGTGATATTTAATTATTGTTCGGTTTCTCTTTCTTCGTAAAGGCGAAGCTTATTTTGCACCGTATTTAAATTTTGCTGTAAGGCTTCAATTTTAGTCAAAAGGTTGGCAATGGCATCAATTCCTTCCAGATTAATTTTGAGGTCATAATGCATTCGAATCATTTTTTCTACTGTTGGAAGCTGTTCTGGTTCTAGAAAATCATCGTTTTCTTCTGTAATAATATGAATAAGTCCGTAATTATGAAGTTCGGTTATAAACGTGTTTTCAATTTCGTGATAAATACAAAACTGTTTGATCTGGATTAAGTTTTTATTTTTCATGACTTTCTTAGTTTTGCTAATTCTTCAAATAATTCTTTTTCTTTATCCGACAGTTTTGTTGGAATTTTTATGGTATAAGTAATATATAAATCACCAAATTGATTCTCTTTTTTATAAACGGGAAAACCTTTTCCTTTCAATTTTACTTTAGTTCCTGGCTGAGTTTCTGCTGGAACTTTAATTTTTACTTTCCCATCAAAAGTATTGATGTGAGTTTCTCCGCCCAAAATAGCAGTATACAAATCAATCGGAGCTTCGGCATAAAGATTATTTCCCTCACGTTTAAAATCTGAATTATTAGAAATGATAAAAGTGATGTACAAATCACCGTTTGGACCGCCGTTTACACCAGGTCCGCCATGATTTGGAATTTTGATAATTTGTCCGTTTTCAACACCAGCAGGAATAGTGATTCGAATGTTTTTTCCGTTGACAGACAAGTTTCGTTTATGCGTTGTGTATGCTTCTGCTAAATCTAATTCTAGTTCAGCATTAAAATCCTGTCCTCTATATTTAGATTGCGATCTGCTTCTTCCGCCACCGCCATACATCGAATTGAAAAATTCAGAGAAATCGCTTCCAGAAAAGTCTCCGCCAAAACCAGAAAAATCACCCTCAGAATATTGAGAACCGCTTTGTTGTCTGCTTTGCTGCTGATTCGGATTATAACCTGCTTTTTCAAATTCGTCGGCATGTTGCCAGTCTTTTCTGTACTTGTCGTATTTTTTTCGATTTTCTGGATTGCTTAAAACTTCATTGGCTTCATTTATTTCTTTGAACTTTTTTTCGGCTTCCTTGTCATTCGGATTTAAATCAGGATGATATTTTCTCGCCAGTTTTCGATATGCCTTTTTGATGTCCGCCTCAGTAGCAGATTTTGTAACGTCTAAAACTTTGTAGTAATCTATATAATCCATTTCTTTTGAGTTTTATAAATGGTTAAATAAAGTCTTGAAGTTAATAATAAGTTGTTAATAATCAAAATGGTAGTTTGTTTTTTGAAGCAAAAAGAATATTTTTTTTGATAGTTTTTGAAATTTGATCCCGACATTTCGGGATCGAAAATTGAAATTTATTTTTTGTAAAGTAAAAAAGCAGTTTGGCAGGTTTTTTGATTCCAAAAAATAGCTTAATTTAATGTTATAAAACTCCTAAAGTTGTAGAGGCAAACTAAATTATACTATTTTTGTGATGCTAGACTTTTGGTTTATATTAATTATAAAAGCCGATTCGATAATACTTTTTCAATGAAGCACATTTTATTTTTCATATTATTTTTTACTGCAATGTCAGTATCTGCCCAAGTCGAATTTAATTCTAAATTCAAAGCTATTCCTGGGGGAAAGTTTACGGCAAAGCCTAAAAAAACTCCGATTCCTGACGTAAAAGATCCGCAGGCAAATACTCTTGATGTTCCAAGTATTAAAACGCCAAATGTTTTTGAAAATACGACTATAACTCCAAAATCAAAATTTCAGATTGGAGAAGAAAAAAGCAAATTTACCATGTCTACAGAAACCGATTTTGCCAATCCTGGCGATCGATATGTAGCAAAAATGGAAAAAGACTTGGATAAAAGTTTAAAAGATGCAGGTTTAAGAGAAGGGCGTGGCGTATTGGTAAAGAAGAATATTTCGTTGGGTGATTTTAAAACGAAGTCAGAATATTTTATAGTGAAGTTTCGTGATTTCGGAGCAATCGATGGCGATTTAGTAAAAGTGTCTAGTAATGAAACTGTTATAAAAGAAAGGATTTTATTAGATTCTAATTTCCAGCAAGTAAAAATCAACCTAGCAGAAGGCTTTAATAAATTAGATTTCGAAGCCTTAAACATTGGTTCGCTAGGAGGAAACACAGCAGAAATACAAGTCTACGACGATAAAGGCAATCTAGTAACAAATGATTACTGGGATAATCTTGCCGCAGGTTTTAAGGCGTCGATTGTTGTTACAAAAGAATAGAGCGCTTACAGCGCTAGTAACAAAGTGACAAAGGTTCAAAGCGACAAAGTTTTTACACTTCGTTTCTTTGAACCTTTGTCACTTTGTTACTTTGCTCCTTTGACTAAAACGGATCCGCAGTAACCTTAAACTTCATTTCTGCTTTTACAGTTACATCTTGTGTTAAAGTCTCTTTCAAAGTTACTTTAGTTCTTATTTTGTAGCTATCTGCTTTAATATATTCGTCTAATTTTTTATCTGTACAAATCAAATCGATCGTGTTACTTGATACATTAATATTGTCTGCATAAGCTAATTCAATTTCTTCCGAATTGGCTGTAGAAATATATAAACGAATTGATTTTAAAAACGTAAAAGTTTTATCAGACGGATCTGTAATCGATAATTTCAAGGATCTAATTTTAACATCTTTTACTAAGCTAGCCTTTGTTTTATTGTTATTAAATTCAGCAGAAGAATTGGTCGTAACTTCTGGTGTAATAATTTCTGAAGGAAGATTAATTGGAGAAGTGCTCTGAATTTTAATCGAAGCATTATTTGAAATGGTAAATGTCAATAAATCATCAACTGCGTTACAAGAAGAAATAAAGATTGACACAAAAACGGTGAAGGCAATAAGTTTTGATTTCATAGTTAATTTAAATGGGTTTTTCTTCAGATACGAGTTTTTGGATGGTTTGGATTTTCTTTAAAGCGACAAAGTTACAAAGTTACAAAGGGACAAAGCGACAAAGCGACAAAGGTTAAGGTGCTTTAGATTTTGCCTATGAACCTTTGTCGCTTTGTCCCTTTGAACCTAAAATCGGATGAATGAAAAAAAAATATTTTTTTTCATTCATCCGATTTTTCAATTTCAAATATAAAAAGTACTTTTGCGCATGCAACACAACGTACTTATTTTAGATTTCGGATCGCAATATACTCAGCTTATTGCGCGTAGAGTTCGCGAATTAAATATATTCTGCGAAATTTTTCCTTACAATCACATTCCAAGTGATTTATCAAGTTATAAAGCCGTAATTTTAGGAGGAAGCCCTTTCTCTGTTAGAGGAGAAGATGCGCCACATCCTGATTTATCACAAATTAGAGGTAAAATGCCTTTGCTTGCTGTTTGTTACGGAGCTCAATATTTAGCTCATTTCAGCGGTGGAGAAGTAGCTGCTTCAAACACAAGAGAATACGGAAGAGCTAACTTGTCTTATATTAAAGAAGATGAAACTTTCTTCGAAGGAGTTTCTCCAAACAGTCAAGTTTGGATGAGCCATAGCGATAGCATCAAAGCGCTTCCAACAAATGCGGTAAAATTAGCAAGTACGCATGACGTAGAATTCGCAGCTTACAAAATTGAAGGCGAAACTACTTATGCAATTCAATACCACCCCGAAGTTTACCACTCTACAGAAGGTGCTAAAATGTTAGAGAACTTTTTAGTAAAAATTGCTAAAGTTCCTCAAAACTTCACACCAAATGCTTTCGTAGAAGAAATGGTAGCAGAATTGAAAGAAAAATTAGGAAACGACAAAGTTGTTCTTGGTTTATCTGGAGGAGTAGATTCTACTGTAGCGGCTGTTTTATTAAACAAAGCAATCGGAGATAATTTATATTGCATCTTCGTAAACAACGGACTTTTACGTAAAAACGAATTCCAAAATGTATTAGATCAATACAAAGGAATGGGATTAAATGTAAAAGGTGTTGACGCTGGAGATCGTTTCCTTGGCGAATTAGCCGGAATCAGTGATCCTGAAACAAAACGTAAAACAATTGGTCGTGTATTTATCGAAGTTTTTGATGATGAATCACACTTATTAGAAGACGTAAAATGGTTAGCGCAAGGAACAATTTATCCAGACGTTATCGAATCTGTTTCGGTAAAAGGACCATCTGCTACAATTAAATCGCACCATAACGTTGGTGGATTGCCAGATTACATGAAATTGAAAATTGTTGAACCACTTAGAATGCTTTTCAAAGACGAAGTAAGAAGAGTTGGTGCTTCATTAGGAATAGATCCAGAATTATTAGGAAGACATCCTTTCCCAGGACCTGGATTATCAATTAGAATTTTAGGAGATATTACTCCAGAGAAAGTTAGAATTTTGCAAGATGTAGATTCTGTTTTCATCGAAGGATTAAAATCTTGGGGATTATACGATAAAGTTTGGCAGGCTGGAGCAATTTTGCTTCCTGTAAACAGTGTTGGTGTTATGGGTGATGAGCGTACATACGAAAAAGTAGTAGCACTTAGAGCTGTAGAATCAACAGATGGTATGACTGCTGACTGGGTTCATTTACCTTATGACTTCTTGATGAAAGTGTCAAACGACATTATCAATAAAGTAAAAGGCGTGAACCGTGTAGTTTACGATATTAGTTCAAAACCACCTGCAACAATTGAGTGGGAATAGTAGCATAATTTAAAATTAAGGTCTTACATTTGTAAGGCCTTAATTTTTTATAACCTACTATTTATGAGAGAACTTTTAACGATTTCTCTTGTGTTTATTCTGTCTTTTAACAGAATAACTGCACAAGATGCAATAATTGAACACAAAATTCAAAAAGGAGAGACCGCTTATTTCATTGCCCAAAAATACAAGGTTTCTTTAGATGAGATTTACAAACTCAATCCCGAATCTCAAAATGGAATCAAGGACAATCAGATTATAAAGATTCCAGTTCATCCCTCAGAAAATACAAATTCAAAGCAACAGACTCATATTGTTGCTCCTAAAGAAACATTGTTTGGTCTGTCTAAACAATATCATGTTTCGGTAGAGGTTATTCAAAATGCAAATGAAGAAACTCTGATCAATGGACTTCAAATAGGTCAAGAATTAGTAATTCCTCAAAATTCAGATCATACTCTTAAATCAGAAAGTGCTGTTTCTTCAAAAAGTTCGCACCAAGTTGTAGCTAAAGAATCTTTATTCAGCATTGCGAGACAATACAATGTTTCGGTTCAAGATTTAGAAAATTTAAATAAAGACATTTTAATTAACGGATTGCAGATTGGTCAGACCATTTCAATTCCGAACAAAAGAAAAACTTTAGACGGAAGAGTTCGCGTAATCAATCAAGAAACGGTTTTTCATATTGTAGAACCAAAAGAAACGAAGTTTTCGATTGCTAAGAAATACGGAATTTCAATAGATCAGTTAGAGTCTCAAAATCCAGAAATCGTAAACGGATTAATTGTTGGAAATAAATTAGCCATTAATACCAAAGAAATAAAACCATCAAACGAAAGTGAAGAATTGATGTTGGCTTTGGCTGAAAAACAAGTTGTGGTTGAAAAAACAAAAGCCAAAACAGTTGAAATTGAAGATCTGAAAGATCGTTTGGTTGTTCAGAAAGAAATGAATCAGAAAATTATAAAAATTAATGATCTGAAAGTGAATCTGAACGATATGAATGGTTCTAAAGAAAATTCGGTTGAAAAACTTCGTTTGGTTTTAGAAGCAAATAAAAATGTTCAGGATATTTTAATGGCAAAATTAGATTCGCTTGTCGTTGCAATGAACAATGATTTGAAAGAATTAAAGCGAATGGATATTTTGAATATTGAAGAATCTAAAAGGCTTGAAAAACAATCTTCTGAAGGAATAAATAAGACAAATGAATTATCGTCTCAGCTGAAAAAAGAATTGGCAGAAAACAGAAAAGTTTACGCTGGTTTAATGAATAAGGTTGAAAAAATTGCAGTTGAAGAAAATCAGGAATACAAGAAGAAAGTTCGTGAAAACGAAAAAAACAGCAATACAGCATCTCTGCAGCAGCGTTTGTCTTTAGAAGAAATAAAAAAATATAAAATAGAGCAGGAGCAAGGAGATAAACAAAATCAGCTTTTGATTGCAAAAATCGATTCGCTAGATACTCAGAAAAAAATTGAAGTAAAAAGACACATCAGTAAAGCTTCTTATTATAGTATGGAAGCTCGAAAATTTGATGATAAATTGGCTTTGGTTAAATTGAAGAAATATCAGGATGAAGCTTTGAAAAAGCAGAAAAAAAGTGATACAGGAGAAAATTCAAAAACAATTTCATTGGAAGAAATGAAACAAGAATTGAAAGACAATCCGTTGAGACGAGATAAAACAGTAAAAGTAGAAGTTTATGATAATCTTAGAGAAGTTTCAAACGGGTATTACTTAGTTTTAGGTATATTTACAGACGCAGTTGACCGAGATAAGCTTATTATGAAACTCATTGATTCTGGCGAATTTAACGCTAGCTTCTTTTTCAACATCAACAGTCTTTCGTATTATGTCTACTCTGATAAGTTCGAAAATATGGAAGAAGTGCTTTACAAATGCAAGAAAAAAGAAGAAGATGAGTTATATAAAGAAATCATTATTGCTAAAGTAGAAATCGATTTGAGGTAATTTTTACAGCGATAAAACAAACGGCGCGAATTTTGCTTTTAGTAAAATTGTAACTTATTTTAGAATTAGAAATTAAATTGTTTTAAGCCTTATTATGAAATATTATTTAACAGTATTGTCCTTCGTATTTTTTATGACTTCAAGCGCATTTTCGCAAGAAAAAGTAGTGAAGTATAAAGTGACGAGCGGTGAGACGATTAATCAGATTGCACAAAAATTTAAGGTTACGCCTTATGATATTTACCAGCTTAATCCAGACGCTAGAGCAGGATTGGTGCCAAATTCTGTGCTTTTAATTCCGACAAAAACAGGAGAAGCAAAAAAAGAAGTTTCTGAAACAAAAGCCGCTGCAGCTTCAGGGAAAGAAATTATCCATGAAGTACAACCAAAAGAAACTTTTTACAGCATCGAAAAGAAATACGGAATTTCAGATGAAGCTTTGAAAGCTGCCAATCCGACATTAGAAAAAACTGGTGTTCAAATCGGGCAGAAATTAGTTATTCCTGCAAAAGGATCTACACCTAAAGCAACAGCAAAACCAGCCAAAGAAAAAGGGCCTGAAAAATATGTGTATCACGATGTGCAACCAAAAGAAACAAAATTTGGTATTGCAAAACAGTACAATACAACTGTTGAAGATTTAGAAAAACGTAATCCAGATATTGTAAACAGTTTGCCAGTTGGTTATAGATTGACTATAAAAGGTACAGCTCCAAAAACAGAAGCTGCTCCTGTAGAAACGGCAAAAGCTGTTGAAAATAAGAAACCTGCTGAAACTTCTAAAAAAGCAGTTACTTATATGGAGTATCAAGTAAAGCCAAAAGAAACTTTTTATAGTTTAGGAAGAGTTTTTCATTTAACGCAAGATGAATTAGTGGCATTAAATCCGTCACTTTCTGAAGGTGTAAAAGAAGGAATGGTTTTAAAAGTTCCAACAGGATATGTTGCTCCAGCTCCAATTGTTGCTGCACAAGTTCCAGATAAGCCAGCGGATTCTTCAGTAAACAAACCAGTTGAAAGTACTGGCGGCGGAATTAAGATTGTTGATAAAGTAAAATCGACTGAAAACGAAGATGCAGAAATTGTAGAATTAACCAAAAAGAAAGGAATTAATGAGCGTAAAAAAGTAGTTTTATTGCTTCCTTTTAATATGGCAAAAGTACAAAGTGATACTTCTGGAACGGCTAACAGGATTAAAAATGATAAGTTCTTAAACATGACTTTAGATTTTTATGCTGGAGCTATGATGGCTATCGATTCTGCAAAAGTTTTAAAACTGCCAATTGATGTTGCTATTTACGATTCTCAGGAAACTAAAACAACTTCTAATGTTGTAGGTTTAACTCCTAAACTTCAAGATGCAGACGCTGTAATTGGACCATTTTACCAAAGTAATGCAGAAACGACAGCAAATATGTTGCGTTCGTACAATGTTCCTGTAATTTCGCCTTTGTCTAAAGATAGCGCGAATCCGATTGATAATTTATACCAAACAATACCTTCAAATGATGTAATCAGAAATTCAGTTTTCGATTATATGCGTTCTAAAAACGGAAATATTGTTGCGGTAGTAGATAAGAAAAAAGAATCTGTTATTAATTATATCAAGCAAAACCAAAAAGGAGTTGCGTTTGCTACTTTAACAGAAACAGGTGGTTTGGATGTGGCTAATTTAAAAAGCTTATTGATCCCAAATCGTTTGAATTATGTGGTGATGGAAACTGGTAATACTGCGATGGTTAAAGCTACAATTAAAGCTTTGCTTGATTCTCAGAAAACATGTCAGGTTCAATTGGTAATTTTAGAACCAAACAGCACATTAGATACGGACGAAATCAGTTTTGATAATTTAGTAAAATTGAAATTGATGTATCCTTCTGTAACACGTGAAAGTGACGAACAACCGGTTTTAATTTATGAAAAACAATACCGTTTGAAAAACAAAGCAAATCCGACAACTTATGCAACGAGAGGATTTGATGTGACTTTCGACACGATGATGCGTTTGTCTCAAGGGAAAACATTTCAAGAAACAGCTGATTTGATGACGACTCAGCAAGTAGATAATAAATTTCAGTATTATAGAAAAGAAGATGGCGGACACGCAAATAAAGGTGTTTACATTTTGTATTATGATAGTGACTTAACTTTAAAAGTAGCAAATTAATGACATCAAAAGTAACCTATTTAGGAGATTTAAGAACAAGTTCAATTCACGTGCAATCAGGAAGCGAAATCATTTCTGACGCACCATTAGATAATAACGGAAAAGGTGAAGCATTTTCTCCAACAGATACTGTAGCAAACGCATTGGCAAGCTGCATGATGACGATTATGGGAATTAAAGCTCGCGATATGGAAGTAGATTTTGTTGGTTCTACTGCAGCAGTAACAAAAATTATGAATGCTGAACCAAGAAGAATCGGAGCAATAGAAATTGTGTTTGAAATGCAAGGTGTTGTTGACGAAAAAAGCAGAACTATTTTAGAACGTGCTGCAATGACTTGTCCAGTGTTCTTAAGTTTAAGCAGTGAAATCGAAAAGAAAATCACTTTCAACTGGAACTAATTTTTTTCATCAAAATAATAAAAGCCATCTGAGAAATCGGATGGCTTTTTTTTGTAAAAGAAAATCCGAATACTACAGTCGGAATTCCGTTTTCTGAGCATGTTCCAGACTTAACGGTTAAAGAAGATATTGCTGAAGTAAAAACATATTTGGTAAAATATTACCCTGATTTAAACTGGAATAGCAAAAATTAACAAAACTTTCATATCTAAATTAGGGAATAAGGAAATTTAATGTACTACTTTTGTTTTGCAAAAAAAATGCAGATATTTGCATAAATTACGCAATCAATAATGTGAGAGTTGGTTCTAATTTAGATTTTGAATTAAATAAATCTATAAACTAATCAACCAAAAATTATGACAAACATTCAAAGTACATTACAGGTAGAGAAAAAAAGTGCCATTGTTCCGATGGTCATTTTAACCTTATTGTTTTTTATTCTAGGATTCGTAACCTGGCTTAACGGACCGCTAATTCCATTTTTTGAATTAGCTTGCGAACTTACTTCTTCACAAGCGTATTTTGTGACTTTCGCCTTTTACATTGCTTATTTCGTAATGGCAGTTCCTTCTTCGTATATCATTGAAAAAGTGGGATATAAAAACGGAATTTCTTTAGGATTATTGATTATTGCCGCCGGAGCTTTTATGTTTTATCCAGCAGCATCTAGCCGTACATTTCTCTTGTTTTTATTGGCATTGTTCATAATGGGAACTGGTTTGGCTATTTTACAAACGGCATCAAACCCGTATGTTGTAGTAATTGGCCCTAGAGAAAGTGCTGCTGCAAGAATCAGTGTTTTAGGAATTGCCAATAAACTAGCTGGATTCGTAGCGCCAATCGTGCTTACAGTTCTGGTTTTGTCTAATATGCAGGACTTTACTGCAGACAAAATTGCTTTAATGGATGAAGCTGCAAAAACTAGCGCATTAAATTCTCTTGCTTTACAATTGCAAACACCGTATCTTTATATGGGGTTGATTATTACAGTTTTAGCTTTATTGGTTAAGTTTTCTCCTCTACCAGAAATTGATTTGGATGAAGAAGGAAATGTATCGAATTTAAGTGTTTTTCAACAGATTAAAAACGCTTTTAAATATCCGCAGTTGGTTCTAGGAGTAATTACTTTGATGTTGTATTTATCTGCTGAAGTTTTGGCTGGAGATTCTATCGGAGCTTTCGGAAAACAGCTTGGAGTTTACGGCGAAGGAGGGAATTTCTATCTTAAATTAACTTCATTTACCATGTCAGCAATGGTCATCGGATACGTTCTTGGAATAGTGTTGATTCCTAAATATGTTTCGCAAGTTACTGCTTTAAAAGTATCTGGAATTCTTGGTTTGGTTCTGGTTTTAGCAATTGTTTTGATTTCGCCAAAAATAATGATCGCATTGCCTGGAACTCCAAATATACCGTTAGTGATTTTGTTGGTAGCGCTTTTAGGGTTGGCAAATGCATTATGCTGGCCGGCAATTTGGCCAATGGCTTTGCAGGATTTAGGGGGGTATACAAAAATAGGAAGCGCTATTTTGATTATGGGAATTATTGGTGGAGCAGTTTTTCCACTTTTTTACGGAATGATCACAGAAAGTATCAATTCTGTAAATATTGCAAAAAATATGCAAGAGGTTTCGAAAAGCGGAAATCAGTTGGCGTATTTAATGTTGTTGCCCTCTTATGCAATGATTTTGTTTTATGCTGTGAAAGGGCATAAATACAGGAAATGGAATTAGTTGAACAAAAAATAAAAAATTAATATATCATGTTAAAAAGTAAAATCGACAAAGCAACAGGTTTCGAAAAACGATTCGAAAACATTAATACCGTTGTTTTTGAAAACTCAACAGATGCTTCAAAAGAAGTGGCGCAAGAAATTGCAGCTTTAATCAAAGAAAAACAAAAAGAAGGAAAACCATGTATTCTTGGTTTGGCAACTGGTTCTTCTCCAAAAGGATTATATGCTGAATTAGTGCGTTTGCACAAAGAAGAAGATTTGAGTTTCAAAAACGTAATTAGTTTTAACTTGGATGAATATTATCCAATGGAACCAAATTCGATCAATAGTTATGTTCGTTTCATGAAAGAACTTTTGTTTGATCATGTCGATATTTTACCTGAAAACG
>Ga0190282_1049_pt1 | contig 86934 bp, 75 predicted proteins | sample ZER3_100Endo_I3_FD_131024 | JGI IMG/M metagenome (GOLD analysis project Ga0190282, IMG submission 131024) | Enriched cells of freshwater protists from Biology Centre CAS, Ceske Budejovice, Czech Republic - ZER3_100Endo_I3 | ecosystem: Environmental > Aquatic > Freshwater > Unclassified ...
CGCAAAGCAGAGGTTCTTATGCAAAACCTCGACATGCTTAAAACCAACTTTTTCCATCAGATCCAGCTGATATTTTACAGACCTCGGTGTATCTTCATACTCAATATAATCAAATACCTTCTGACGATATCCGGGGCCGCCCAATGTTTCCAGGTAATCACCGTAATGCTGCTGAAACAACGTATTTAATGGTTTGGCGTCATGAGTAACCAGGTCAGAAATCCAAAAGGACCCTCCGGGCTTAAGTGCTTTGTACACTTTGGTGAATACTTGTTTCCAGTCCTCATCTGTCCTTAAATGATGAAGTGTAGCAGCCGCTAGTACAATATCATATTGCTCTGCTTCCAGATCAAGTTCACGCATGTCCAATTGGATGGTAGTTACACTTCCGGTGGTTTGCTGAGATACACGTTCTTTAGCGCGGTCCAGCATAGGCTGGCTCAGGTCATTCAACGTACAGTTCAATCCTGGTATTTTGCTGAGCATTTTTAACGTATAATTACCTGCACCACAGCCAATATCGAGGAGTTCTTTGGCTTGAGGACTGCAATACTTTGCTGCATCTGTACAAAGCTCCAGAGTGAGCGGAGCATCGAGCGTGGTTAACTGCCCGGTATCAAGATTAGAGAAACGTTCCACATCCTGATCAAACCTGGTTTTGATCTCTTCATTAGTGGCTTTACTGGAATAATCGGTATTCATATTCTTATAATTATTGTTTAATAGCAATTAAGAGATAATACGAATGTTATCCGTCATAAACCGGTCAATATTTCAATAAAATATAGAAGTCAATTTTTGATTAATGAAAAGAATTGGCGTATTTGCCGGCTGATAATCCTCATTAATTTTATTGCACTATGCTCTCAAGATCAATACTTGTACTTGCGCTGGCAGTTTGTAGCCTTTCTGTATTCAGTCAGCAGAAGCTGTCTGACAATATGTATTTCAAAAAACTGCCAAACGGACTGGAAGTACTTGTGGTAGTAGACAATACAGTACCCCTGGCAACCATTGAAATAGCCTGCAGAAATGGTTCATTTACAGAAACCAATGAGTTCAATGGTTTAAGCCATCTTTACGAACACTTATTTTTTAAAGCCAATAAGGATTATCCCAACTTTGAAAGCTTTACCAAAAAGAGCAATGAACTGGAGATCACGTCAAATGCCACTACCAGAGAAGAAGTAGTAAATTATTTTTTTACGCTGCCTGCCGCTAACCTCAAACCAGGATTAAAATTCATGAACTCTGCCATCAGATATCCTGTCTTTAATCAGGAGGATATGAAACTGGAGAATGAAGTGGTCAACGCTGAGTTTACCCGACATGAATCCGGTGCGCTGTTTGCACTTATTGACGCAGATAAAAAGCACATGTGGGGAGCAAATTATTCGAGAAAGAATGTGATCGGAAACCATGATGTAATTCTTGCCGCTACTCCGGCCCAAATGGATACTATCAAAAATAAATACTACTGGCCAAATAATTCTGTACTGGTCATTGCGGGTGATGTAAAAGTAGATGAAGCTTTCAGTACCGTAGAAGGAATTTTTGGGAACTGGAAAGCATCGCCTTTTGACCCATTTAAGAAATGGCCTGTTCCCGAGGTCAAACCATTGACTAAAAATGATTATTATATTGTAGAATCTGACAAGCTGCCTGTACCTTATATGCTGTTTAGCTGGCATGGTCCGGATACCCGGAACGATATCCCTGCTACCTATGCCGCAGACGTTTTTTCCTTTATTGTGAATCAGAACGGATCAAAAATGATGAAAGCTCTGGTGAATTCAGGCCTGGCACAGGAAGCAAGCGTAAATTATTATACTCAAAAATATACAGGACCTATCAGCCTGATGGTGAGCCCAAATCCATCAAAGATCAAAGCATGTTACGAGGAAATACTAAAGCAGATTGCGCTTTGGGATGACGAAGATTATCTGTCAGATGTTCAGATCGAACGTGCCAAGCGTCTGCTTTCCATTGAGCAGGTGAAGAGAAGAGAGGTAACTTCAGATTATGCACATTTACTTTCTTTCTGGTGGGCTTCTGCATCTGTCGACTATTATACACATTATGAGGAAAACCTGAATAAGATCAGCCGTAAGGATCTGATGGAGTACGTAAGGAAATACATCAAGGGGAAACCTTATTGCGCAGGAATGATGATCAACAGTACGCTGATCAACTCTGTAAAACCAACGGAATTCTTTAAATCCAATTAACCAATACTGATGAAATCTTATCGTACCATGCTTATACTTCGATCAACACTTGCCATTTCTCTAATCTTTTTATTTTCAGGCGTTCAGGCACAAACCAAAGCTGTGGTTTTTGATGTGAATGGATTAAAAGTGATCCTGAGACCAACACAAAAGGAAACTTTCAGTGTAAGCATGTTTTTCAGGGGAGGAGTGATGAATTACAGTGCCGGTCAATCGGGTATAGAGAACCTGGCCTTATCTGCTGCCGCCTCATGCGGAACGAAAAACTATTCTGTAGACGACTACAAAGAACTGGCGGATGAATATGGCATCAGTATAGGGGGAAGCTCGTCTGCCGATTTTGGAACGATCAGCATGAGCTGTATCTCAAAATATTTTGACCAGGGCTGGAAATTATTCTCAGATGCAGTGGTCAACCCTTCATTTGACAAGGCTGAATTCCATATCGTCAGAGAGAAGACAATCTCAGAGGTGTATCAGGGATTCTCCGATCCGGAGACAAGAATAGATCAAATGGCCATGGAATCTATGTTTATTGGCAGTCCTTACAGTACCAATCCAAAGGGAACTGATAAAACACTGGCGGGGTTTACTACCGATAGTATTTCTAAGTATTACCATAACCAACTGAACAGAAATAAAATGTTTTTGGTAGTCGCAGGCAAGATTACCAGGGAGGAACTTGAAAAAAGAATTTCAGTGGCTTTTAAAGACCTGCCTGCAAAACCCTATGCCGTTCCGGTATATGAAGAAAAGATGCTGGAAGGGGAACATCTGAGGACAGAGCAGCGTGACATCGCTACAAATTACATGACCTGTATCATGAATGCACCGTTGATGAAAAGCCCGGATTACGCAGCTTTTTTATTGACTGTTAATGCATTGAGCGGAAACCTGCATTATGAACTGCGTACCAAGCAGGGATTGTCTTATGCACCCGGCGCCAGCGTAAATACCCAGCAGATCCCATATATGTCGATGTACGTAAGTACAACCCAGCCTAAAAAATCATTTCAGGCCATGGTTGCTGTATTTAACAGTATCCGTTCAGGTCATATCAGTCAGAATTTTCTTGATGGAATAAAGCAGGATCACAAACACAGGTATTACAGACACCAGGAGAGTTCAGCTGCTATCGTAAAAGATCTGGGTGAAGCAGAAATACTGGGCGGATACCAGATTGAAGAAAATATGCTGGCCAATATCAATAAAGTTACACTGAATGACATGTCAGATGCATTTAATAAATACGCAAAAGGAGCTATATGGTTATTTCTGGGCGATGAACAATTGGGAAAAGCGGCTTTTCAATAGTGCTCGGCTCATGAGAATTGATACTGATAAAAACAACAAAGCCGAAGTGATTCGGCTTTGTTGTTTTGAGATACTCAGAGAGAACATTATTTTAGAAATGTCTTGAGAGCGTTATGTGAGAGCGTTGCTATGTTTTATTCTAACCTTTAATGTTTAAACCCGGTAACAAAGTACTAAATCGGAACCGGGTTATAACTTCAATATGCTTTTAGATAGATGTAGAAGTCTGATTCAAAATTACCTTTACAACTCATACGGGTCAACTGAGTATTTACGCAGTTTTTATTTGAATAAAAAAATGAATTATATTTACCAGAAGCCGATATTGCATTTATGAAAAAGATACTTTCTATTGATGGTGGTGGCATAAGGGGGATCATACCCGGAATGTTTCTGGTGGCCCTGGAAGAAAAACTTAAAAAAGAAAGTAAAAATCCGGATGCAGCAATAGTTGATTATTTCGATTTCTTTGCAGGTACAAGTACAGGAGGAATTCTCACTTGTCTGATGTTGTGTCCTTCTAAAGACCATCCTACACGCCCTATGTTTTCTGCTAAAGCAGCACTTGATCTTTATTTGGAGCATGGCAACGAGATTTTTAAAATGAGTTTTTTTAAAAGACTCAGAGCTAAATTTGGTCTGGCCGGAGAACGCTACAACAGTTCAGTTTTTGAAGGTGTACTGGAAAAATACTTTGGGGAGACAAAATTAAGCCAGCTGATAAAGCCCTGTATCATCAGTGCCTACAACATCGAACTTCGCAAAACACACTTTTTCAGACAGCAGAATGCCATTTCAAGAGGAGCTTCCCGTGATTTCTATCTGAAAGATGTTTGCCGCGCTACTTCTGCAGCGCCTACCTACTTTAGCGTTGCCGAAATTCATTCCCTGGCGAATGTCAGATACCCACTACTAGACGGGGGCGTATTCGCAACCAACCCTGCATTGAGTGGCCTCATAGAAGTTACCAAAGCTTTCAACCAAACCCGTATCAATGACATTTACCTGTTCTCACTGGGAACAGGCCGTTCAAGAAGATCTTACGATTACGAACACTTTAAAAAAAGCAGCGCAATGGCTATTGTACCGGCGCTGATCGACATCATGATGAGTGGGGTAGCCGAGACCAGTGATTTTTTTCTGCAGCAACTGTTTCATTCCGTAGGCAAAGAAAAAAATTATGTGCGTATAGAACCGGATAGTTTGGAAAGTATTAAAGAAGGCCTGGATGCAGCCAGTTCCTCAAATATAGAAAAGCTCGTAGCACTTGGAGATAGAACCGTAAGTGAAAATGAGGCTCAGCTGAATAAGATTGCAAAATTTCTTGTAGAAGAACAAAAGAATTCCAGCTCTAAGATTTCCTGGAACTTTTTAAAGGCAGTAAAATAAGCTATGGGGTTGTGATTTTGCATGCCTGATAAAAGCAAAATACAAAAAGCACCAAGGCAATAAATTTCAAAATACCTATTGCAAATTGTCTGGAAGAGGATTTTTTGATCTTTTTCATATACATGATGGTCAGATTTTAATGGTTTTAGTAAAATGTGTAAGATTTAGTCATCATAACCCAAGATATTCTTTGCAACTTTAAATCTTAATTCAAAAATAACTCAATGCATCTGAGTGATCAACTGAGAAAATACTCAGTATCATTAAAGAAGGCGTATTGAATTATTTTCAATACGCCTTCTTTAATCTATTTAGACAGACAGTTTTCTAATCTGGTAGTGTATTATTGCATATCACGTTCCACTTTTCTTGCCGTACTTCTTCCGGGTAAGTAAATTTGAAAACCAACACCAAGCGTTAGCTTATGTGCGTAAGCACTGCTTCCGAATCCAACTACGCCATTGTACTTCAGTAAGCCTTCTAGTCCTATAGAAGGAGTTACGAAATAGGTAAAACCGGGGCCAAAACTAAATCCCAATCCATTCGTATTTCCACCAACAGATGGATTAACTCCTGAAACACCCACTGTAGCCTCACCAAAGAACCGCGAATTTTTAACCACGTCATTAGCTCCGGTAGCACCATAATACCGCCCAAGAGCCCCGATACCATAAGTAATATCAGTTCCGGAACCCTTAGCCGTTGCCAGGCCAAATGAAACATCACCACCAAGAGCCAAACCATCCTGTACAAACCAGGCAGCCTTAGGGTTTATGGATAAACTAAATACATTGGGCTTATCCAGACCGAATTGAATGTCAGAGATGTTGGCCCCCATCATTACATTTCCTTTTTGTATCTGGGCTTTTGCAGCAAACATTACACAGACACATAAAATAGTAGTTAAAGTCAAATTTTTCATAATTAGATTTTTTTGTTCCATTAATTAACAAACAGAGTTTATTTTTTGTTTACATTAAATGAATACACTTCCGCAGCACATCGTGGACTATTCTTCTTCAAACAATTCCAGCTGATAAGGATCTCCCGGACGGGGCGGGAGCGGGCAGGGACCGAAATTAGACAAGGAGATACCCAGCAGCCGGATCTTTTTATCCATCAGGTCAGTGTTTTCCAGCAATTGTTTTGCAGTATCCAGTATGGTAGTATAATCAGACACAGGTTCAGTAAAGGATTGGTTCCTGGTGATCTGTCTGAAATCATGATACTTCAATTTTAAGGTGACTGTTCTCCCCGTAAGCTGATTCCTTTGCAGCCTTACGGAAATCTTATCCGCTAGTTTACCCAGTTCAGTATGCATCTCTTCTATAGTAATGAGATCATGTTCAAAAGTATCTTCCACGGCCAGCGATTTAGTTTCACGCTCCGGTTGAACGGTCCTTTCATCAATACCCCTTACAATTTTGTAATAAAATTTACCGGACTTTCCAAAATGTCTGATCAGATCCTGCTCAGACAGCATTTTCAGATCAAAACCGGTATGCAGATTCATGCTCTTCATCTTTTTGGCAGTTACCTTGCCAACCCCGAAAAACCTTTCTACAGGAAGATTCTCCATAAAGACCTCAATTTTTGAAGGTCCAATAAAGGTCAAACCATCAGGTTTGTTCATATCCGATGCTATTTTAGCCACAAACTTGCTCGAAGACACACCAGCTGAAGCCGTAAGGTTAAGCTCATGATGAATGGCCGCCTTGATTTGTTTTGCAATTTCCAGTGCAGAACAAATATTTTGCTTGTCTTCTGTTACATCCAGATAAGCCTCATCCAGAGAAAGTGGTTCTATAAGATCCGTATATCTTGAAAAAATCTCCCTTATCTTTACCGAAACAGCTTTGTAAGCATCAAATCTAGGTCTTACAAAGATCAGATCGGGGCACAGCTGCAGTGCTTGTCTGGAAGGCATAGCCGATTTTACTCCATATTTACGTGCCTCATAACTGGCCGTAGCCACGACACCCCGACCATCCGGAGAGCCGCCAACCGCAATGGCCTTTCCCTGGTATTCAGGAAAATCACGCTGTTCCACAGATGCATAGAATGCATCCATGTCGATATGGATTATCTTTCTGATCAAAAATTCAGTCAATTAAATTCAGACTAATATACTTAGTATCCAAGGATAAATAAAATTAAAATAATTGCTAAATATACTAGATTTAGCTAATAATATTAGTAACATTGTAATGTAATACGAATGACTATGATCCAGATTAATGATGTTTTTTTCGGACGAACAGAGCTTCCCGGTATATTTGAAGACCTGTTAAATTCTCCTGCCGTCAACAGATTAAGCCGGATACATCAAAATGGAGCCATATTTCTGGTCAATCCTGACATCAGCCACAGCAGACTCGAGCATTCAATAGGAGTGATGCTGCTCATCAGAAGATTGGGCGGATCAGAGTTGGAACAGGTTGCCGGTTTATTGCATGATATTTCTCATACGGCCTTTTCACATGTAGGAGATTACGTTTTCGATAACGCTGAAGAGAACTACCATGAACAGATCTTTGAGACCATCCTGCGTTCATCGGATATACCCGAAATACTTTCCTGGCATGGATACCATGTGGATGAAATTATAAATGGTGAATTTAACATTCTGGAACAGCCTTTACCCGGTCTTTGCGCAGACCGGCTGGACTATACACTCAGAGATTCCTATCATGCGGGGCTGGTTACTGCGGCCACAGTCAGAGATTTCCTAAATCACACCAAATTGGAAAACGGAGTGATTCAGCTCAGTAGTTATGAAAAAGCAAAATGGATCAATGAATTATACAAAAAACTAATTGCCGAAGTGTTCAACTTTCCTCTATATGTATACGCAAACAGAAAACTGACCGAGCTGATCAAGTCTGAACTGGAAGCGAATAGATTAACAGCAAAAGATCTGCAGCAGGACGACACCTCTCTGCTCAACAAACTTAGAAGTACGGCCTCAGGTTATGAGGCCATCAGATCTATTAAACTACATAAAGATCTGGATGTTTTCATGAGAAAGGGGATGGGCCTTAAAATGAAGAACCGGCAATTAAATGCCCTGATCTAGTGATGACCCCCGCCTTCTGGCTTACGTTTCTTAATAAATGACAGGTAAAAAGCAGTCGCCGCTATAATGACAACTAGCGCAAGAAGTCCCACTAGAGTTTGAAAACCCGCCGCTGATTGATGATGTTCCATGATTCAAAATTTTTGATGAAGGTAAAAAAATAAAATAAAACCTGAAGTGTAAAACAGAAAAAACCTGACCGGCATAAGCCAGCCAGGTCAAACTAACCTTATAAGAAATGCTACACTAAGTTTTTATTGTACTTTCTTTTCTTCTCCCTGCGTTGGAAGAGAAGGTTTTGGTACATCTGTTTTCTTTTCTTCCTTTTCAGCTTTGGTATCACTTGGTAATTTTGATGGAACCGATTTATTTAAGGCCGCACGCGTTGTTGCTGATGTCTGTGATGTAGGAGAGGGAACCCCTCCGTTGAATATAATATCTCTGATTTCTCCTATTGTTTCCTGCTTTGGATTAACCGTTTTCCTTTCTTGCTTTCCTCTGGATTCAGGTCCATATTTCAATCCTGGCACTGAATTCTCTGTCAATTGCTTCCCAATACGCTCATTAGTTTTATATTTATCCTGAGCCTGTGCAGATGAGCCGATCAGCAGGCCAATACCGATCATTATTATGCTGCTAATTTTATTAATGGTTTTCATATCCTTATTTTCTTAAGCTAATTATTTCACATTTACCAATACCTTGATCATACCCTCACCTGAAGCCAGTTCCTGTAAGGCTTTACCAATCACTTGTCCTGGCTTTACTCTTTCCGGATCTCCTTTCATTGCATAACCAGCTTTACTGGAAGTAACCAAAAGATCACCGCGCTGAATGGCACCGCCCTCATCACAAACCTTAGTAGGAATTACACCTACCATGCCCAAAGGCACTTTGTCTGTAATGTCATCCACAGCATTTCCTTCTGTAAGCATTAAACCCGGTTTAGTAGCAAACACACCTGCCACCAGAGAAGAATAAGGCGTAGAAGATTTTTCCATTGTTCTGTCCTGCGAAGTAGAAATCACCAGCACATCACCGGGTTTATAATTTGTAAACGAACCGTTCACATCAAAAGCCTCAGCAAGATCTGCACCACCCACCTGTGTGCCGCCGTTAAAAAAGCCTCTGCCTGCGGCATTTATCCTGGCGACGTTAACCGTGCCTGGATTTCCACTTTTAAATATCGCTACATTACCATTGCTATGCTGTTCCACGGTGAGTACCGGGTTGACATTAGCGTTATTGAAATTGACAAGTCTGGCTGCCTTGCCATTGCTGAAATTAGGTGTCCATGCAAATAGTGCATTCCCTGTTCCATCTGCCGTGGTTTCTATTCCATCCCCCAGGTTTGAAGCATTTGCGGTAACCCCGTTACCGTTGCCATCAGCTATTGCAATCAATGCAGGTCCGTTGCCCGCGGGGTTAGAGGCATGAAACAAACCAGCAAAGCCACCAGTACCTGATGATATACCATATATGCCCGCTGTACCAAAGTTGGAGAACTGCGAATTTACCTCACCTCTCACAGCTGGCGAAGTACCTGTTACCCGATCTACCTTGAAATCACCTGCAGTGCCGTTACCGATAGTTTTAACTGTAATTACTTCGTTCTCATTATCCTCATTAAAGATCTCAAATCGTCCGGCTTTTCCGTCGGAAAAAGTAGGTACCCAGGCATACAGTGCGGTGCCGGTACCATTGACATTGGTTTCCACTCCGTTGCCTGCTTTTTTTGCATTGGCAGTGATGGCATTACCATTACCGTCTGCAAGAGCAACAAGTGCTCTTCCGTTGCCTGTGGGATTGGAAGCATGGAAAAGACCTGCAAAACCGCCAGTCCCGGAAGCGATACCAAATATTCCGGCAGCACCAAAATTGCCGAAAATAGTATTCACTTCCGATCTTACGCCAGCAGACACACTATTTGTATTATTAACCAGGAAAGACGCTGCATTACCTTGTTTATTATCAGGAATATTGCCATTACTATTTGTTTCTACTTCGAATGTATTACCCTGGGTATTGGCAGCATTCCTGTTTTCGAAGCGCCCGGCCCGGCCGGTACTTCCGCTTAATCCAATCTGCCCGAATACACCAATCCCATTGCCGCTGGTATTTGTAGCTACAAACCCCCTTACCCCATAACCTCCACCGTCGTTACGGCCTACAACTGCACCTGCAATATCACTGGTAGCGAGACCTACAACAGCCTCACCTGCACCAGTATTGCTGCCAAGTACACCAGCACCAGTCTGTACTGCGGTTGAAGCCCTGACACCGTGACCTCCGGCGCTGCTTGCATCGACGCCGTTACCATTTCCGGATGTATTTACACTTACCCCTATACCGTTACCCAGTGTGCTTACATTCAGAGCATTACTGTTATTCGCATTATTAAATATAGATATAGATGCGGCAATACCATTATTACTTGTAGCCGTCAGGCCGGTACCCGTATTGCTATTGGCATAGACGCCTGTACCCGCACCCGATGAATTTCCATATACACCAAGACCCGATGGAGTTACCCCATATATACCCCAGCCGCTTCCGGCCTGAGAACCCCATACCCCAATACCAAGACCACCTGTACCATTATTGATACCTCTTACGGCAGTCGAGAATCCACCTGGAGCAGTACTGGTAACTATACCCCGTACGGCAGCTATACTTGACGTTGTTGTATTGTTGATGCCCTCAACAGATGTGCCATCGCCGTCATTCGTGAGGGAAAACAAAGTAGCTGCGTTATTTTCAGTAGCAGTGAAGGGCAGTGCAAAACCTCCGCCACCGACAGGAGAAGGAGCCCAGGCTACACCATTAAATTTCAGTACATCATTCAAAACCGGTGCAGTGTTTAAAACAGGTTTTGTCTGCAGTTTAGCAACAACCGGATTCGGGTAGTTTCCGGACAAGTCTCCACCCGCAGGCGAAGCATTGATGTTACCAGGAATACCCTGAAGGCCTTGCGGACCAGGTATACCCATTGGACCCGCAGGACCTGCAACACCAACCGGACCAGCGTTTCCTGTATCACCTTTATCCCCCTTGTCGCCTTTAGGACCGATAGGACCTGCATTTCCCTGATCACCTTTGTCGCCTTTGATACCCTGTATACCTTGTACACCCGCAGGACCAGCCGGTCCAACATTTCCAATGTCACCTTTATCACCTTTTGGACCAGCAACGCCTTGCACACCCTGGGTGCCCTGAGGACCAACCGGACCCTGTGGGCCTGGATTACCAGAAGCCGCATACAAGGCAAAAGGTACACTCATCAATTGCGTTGTACCCAAAGTCGTATAAGACCCGCCACCCAACGCAATCTCCACTTTTGCGTATTGGTTTACATTTTGCCATGGGATGGCTGCAAAAGTTCCGCTGCCCGGAGTACCTTTACCAATTTGTAAAGTAAACAGACCCAAGACATTGGTATTCAGAGAATGTTCCTCCATATATTGAACCGGGCCGTTATTGGCTCCGCCCAGTATCGAGATTTTGACCTTAATGGCCTGACTAGACAAAACAGTACCATTGGTGTTCCTGGCGACCCCCTGGTAATTGATACCGGAAAAGCCATTTTGCCCAAAAGCCATCTGGCAGGCCATGACGGCGAAAAACAGGGTGAGTAAAGATTTTATTGATTTCATAACCGTTAGGATTTATGGTATAAAGAGTTAGGTTAATATTTAGATAATTATATCCCCCCGGGTGTAAAACTGAGGGTGAAGTGGACAGTATTTTTCATCACAAACCTGTCGGATGTAGGAAAGATATAGCTCATGTCTATCCTGATCGGATTGATGTTGAAGCCAAGACCCGCTGCAAAATGTTGTCTGTTGCCTTTATTTGGATCTTCATAAAAATATCCTGTCCGAAGAAAGAAGGAATTGAAGTAAGAAAACTCAAGGCCGCCGGCGATGGTAAATTCAGAAAACTCTTCTCTGAATCCGCCAGGAGCATCAAAGAAAGATGTAAACAAAGCACTTGTCACACTGCGGTTCGGATCTTTGCCTTTCTCAATCTCATCGGTAGGGTTGCCCATCGCATCCTTTTTGTATCGTGGAGGAGTAGGCGCCATTAATTTATTTACGTCCAGTAATAGCGTCAAACGGTTTTCAGGTGTAGCATACAAGGCATATCCGCCGCCTATGCGCAGGTTCATGGGAAGAAAATTAGTCGTTTGCTCGCTGTACTTGAGTTTTGTACCCAGATTGGTGATGGCAACGCCCCAGTTATAACGGCGGCTGTATTCCCCGTCTTCCGATTTATTATCCGAATAGAACGCCACATCAGCAGCAAAAGCATCCGTTCTTTTCAACAACAAATTGTTGTAGGTCCCCGAACCGATATCACTTTGAAAATAACGCCCGGTCAGTGCCATGGCAAAGCTTTCACCAAACTTACGCGCGTAGGTCAGGTCAATGGCAAACTCACTGGCTTTGTATTGCTCCAATAACGCACCAGCTTCATCCCTGAAATTCACCGCACCCAGATCCAGGTATTTAATCGCCACCCCAATCGTTTGCCGACCCTCCAGTTGCCGGTAAGCAGCGATATAACCCAGATGAGAATCCTTGGTCAGTTCCTTCATCCAGGGAGTATACGATGCGCTGATACTCATTTTTGGGCCAAAAGGAAGTTTGGCCGCATTCACAAACATCGCGTTAGCATCCACAGACAAACCAGTGCCCGCCTCAGCCACACCGGCATTGCGGGCATCCGGGCTCAATAAAAGAAAGCCAGCCCCTGTATTTACCACCCTATTGTCTTGTTGTGCGGCGCTGTTCTGGTACGCACATACCAGGCAAGCCATCAGGCTTACAGCAAGGTAGATGTTATGTTTCATAAGCTCTATTGAATTACCAGTTTTTCAGAATACCTGCGGCTTCCGGCCTGCAATACCACATAATAAAGACCCGAAGCGAAACCGGAAATCGGGAGGTTATATTTCACCTTTCCGGCCAGCAGGTTTACAGATATGCTTCTTACTGTCTGACCCGCGTTATTGACCAACTGCATAATCACCGCACCATCCTTGATCAGGTCAAATTCCAGATTTGTAGAACCCGAAGCGGGATTAGGATAAACAATAAAACTGTTAATAAACGCAATTTCAGGAGCAGTTTCATTGCCCGCAATTTCAGGTTGCTGGAACCCCTGCGTGACCAGTAGCGGAGAATTTGCAATAGCATCGACCAGCACCTCACCAATGGTGTATTGAATGATGGTATTGTTAATTTGCGCTGATCCCCCTGTGCTGGCTATGACCGACCGCTGGAGTTCAACCTGCTGGGCACTGGCTCCGGCAGAAATACCCAGCATGCCCAAAAGAGGTATAAGTTTGTTTTTCATAGGGAGAGTTAATAATTAGAATGTATATCGAATTTAGATAAAAGGGAAGGACCTGGTTTATGGCAATGAGTGAATTACGAGTTACAGTTAGCGAACAGGCGTTTTTAGTTGTTGAACAGTTGTCTATCTTGTGGGATTGGTCAGTTGACCCACATGCAACATCTTTATCATATTAACGACTATCAAAAGAGATAACCTTATCTTTCAGGTGATTTTATTAACCAGAATAACCGATACCTGAATGAAAAAATACTTCATTATATTCAGTGCATTATACATTTGTTTTCAGCCACTTAAGACGAAAGCACAAAACAATTACTTTATAGATGGCTATCATGGCGGCATCTGGGGTCATTACCCGCCTGGCTATACTACATTCATCAGTGACATGCTCGATAAAAACCCGTTCTGGAAACTAAACCTTGAAATAGAACCAATTACCTGGGACAATGCAAAAGCAACGGATGCTTCCGGCTACGAAAGATTAAAGGCCTTTGCAAAAGACCAGTCGGCCGCAGGAAGGATAGAATTTGTAAACCCCGCATACGGACAAGCCTATTTGTTTAATATCCAGGGAGAATCTGTGATCAGGCAGCTCAAACTGGGCATGAAAAAGATCCGGGAACACTTTCCCGAAGCTGAATTTACCACCTATTCCTCAGAAGAACCCTGTTTTACCAGCGCATTACCGCAAATCCTGAAATCCTTCGGATACCGTTATGCCTCGTTAAAAAATCCGAATACCCTCTGGGGCGGCTATACCACGGCATTTGGAGGAGAACTGGTCAACTGGACAGGACCCGACGGCAGCAAACTACTCACTGTGCCCCGGTATGCATCAGAAAGTTTGCTCGAAGGATCCACCTGGCAAACCATCGCCTGGAACAATTCCAAAGAATATCTCGAAGGTGCCAGATCACAGGGGATACAAAATCCTATAGGGATGTGTATCCAGGATGCCGGCTGGAAAAACGGGCCCTGGCTGGGGCAACCTAAAAACTTTCAATACCAGACCTGGAGAAATTATATCGCCAATGTGGCCGATAAGCAAAAGGTGCCCGATTGGAAATTCACACAGGAAAATGTACAGGTAAGCCTGGTATGGGGGGCGCAGATCCTGCAAAAGATGGCTCAGCGTACCCGCATTGCTGAAAATAAGCTCATTATGGCCGAAAAGATCAATGCTATGCAAGGTTTATATCTGAGACAACAACCCAAAGCAGATCAATTTGAGCAGGCCTGGCAGAACCTGCTGCTGGCTCAGCACCATGATTCCTGGATCGTGCCCTATAATGTGGTAGATAAAGTTAATAAACTCAACTGGGCAGATCAGGTAAAGATCTGGACAGACAATTCCAACAGGCTGTCCGACAGCATACTGGCTTTGAGTTCTGCTAACGGAAATAAAGTACAGCATAGATATAAGATCTATAACACTCTGGCAACTAATCGTAAGGAGATGGTTTGCATTAGTGCCGGTACAGGTCTGAAAAATCCGGCAGTATATAATGCTTCGGGCAAGGAAATCAGCACCCAGATCATCAGCAATGAACAGGGTGAAAGACAATTGCTGTTCAGCGCCAGTGTCCCTTCCATGGGCTTCAGCAGTTATATGGTTAAAGAAAAAAACAGTCCTTTAACCCCAGAACGAGCGGGTATGGTCAAGACAGAGCAGGGCAAATACCGTATTCAAACCGACTTGTACGACATCCTGATCAACCCGGCAAAGGGAGGGACCATAGAAAGCCTGACCGCAAAGAAGGCAGGAAATAAACAACTTGTTAAGAGAGACAAAGGCGACAATTACTTCAACGAAATGAAGGGATATTTTTATACCGACAGCACCTGGTATTCCAGTGCAGATCATCCTGCACAGGTGACTATTGTTGAGAATGGTCCGCTCAGGGTTAAGCTCAAAATTGAGGGCCACATTGGCCCGCACCCCTTTACCCAGCACATCACGCTTGCAGAGGCTGAGGAGAAGATCGGCTTCGATACCCATATTGACTGGCAGGGCAATCCGGGTATAGGACAGAATTATAAACAGAAAGGGAAATGGAGTGCAGAGGAACTAAAAAAAGCATTTTACAATGACAAATACAAACTATCCGCACTGTTCCCTTTGAACCTCAAACAGCAAAAGGTTTATAAAAATGCTGCTTTTGATGTTTTGCAAAGCAAACTGCAAAATACCTATTTCAATACCTGGGACAGCATCAAGAATAACCTGATCCTGAACTGGATAGATGTAACACAGCAGGATGATGAAGTAGGGATGACCCTCCTCAGCGACCATACCGGAAGCTATTCACACGCCGAAGATGGTATACTGGGCCTGACCCTCCAGTATTCGGGAATGGGACTTTGGGGCAGAAATTACAGCATCGACGGACCGTCTGAATACAGATATGCCTTATTGCCGCACCTCAAAAAGTGGAACAAAGCAGACCTCTGGACACAAAGCCTGAAATGGAATGAACCCTTGCAGGTACAAGAAGATCAGCCAGCGCTTCCGGCGACGGCCTCTCTGCTCAGTTTGTCTGCTCCGGGGTATGAAGTATCATCTTTGCAGATCAGCGATAAAGAACTGACATTCAGAGTTTTTAATGCATCAGGAGGAAGAGCTCCGGTAAGTATCAGCCTTGCCGTTCCAAATGCCACGAAGGCGGAGCTGATAGAACTGAACGACACAAAATTACAAACACTTAATCTGAAAAAACTAAATAACGGAAAGCAAACTTTTAGTTTGAGTATACCTGAATTTGGTATCAGAACCATTAAATTGCATCTGTGATTTCTTGAAATTTCAACTGCAGTGATTTAAAGAAGCTGTGGTCTTTAAGAATGCGGTTGTGATTGCTTAAAAACCAGACTAAATCAATGAACACCTATATACCCGTCAAAAACCCTCCTTTAGCTTTCCTGATGAAAAGCATGTTGTTACTGATTTTATTTGGCTGCTGCAGCTTTTCCCGGCTCACAGCCCAGGCACAGCAAAGACTGAAACTGGCAGACATCCTGCAAAGCAACATGGTGATCCAGCAAAACAAAGCCTTTAAGATCTGGGGCAATGCCAGTCCGGGTGCTGCATTGATCATAGAGGCAGACTGGTCAAAACCAGTGAAAGTCAAAGCCGATGAACAGGGAAACTTCCTCACTAAAATAAATGTACCCAAAGCCGTAAAAGGCGATTTTACCACCCATACCATCCGCATAACAAGCGATAAAGAAGAGGTCAGCATCAGCAACATGCTGATCGGCGAGGTATGGATCTGCAGCGGGCAATCCAATATGCAGTTTAAACTGGCAGAAGATAAAAATGCAGCGACCGAATTGCAAAAGGCCGACCATCCGAATATCAGGCTGTTCAACGCCGCGCTCAACTTCAGCAACAGCCCTCTGCAAACCATCAAAGGCAAGTGGCAGGCCTGTACCCCAGAAACCGTAAAAGATTTTAGTGCTGTGGGTTATTACTTTGCCAAAACCTTACAAAACAGGCTGAATATACCGATCGGTGTGATCTTTTCCGGCATCGGTGCCTCCAAAGCCGAAGCATTTATCCCGCAGGAGGTACTGGCAGCCAACCCGCTGTTGGATTCTGCCTATCTGAAGCCTTACCTGAACAGCCCGAAATCAAAAGAAGTGGTAGACGGAGGATTCAGTTTCGAAAAAGTAATGCGCCCGTACTTACTCTACAATGCCATGATCAATCCGCTGATCAACCTATCAGTAAAAGGATTTTGCTGGTACCAGGGCGAGAGCAACCGCAATGAGCGGAACATATATACCCTTGCCACCCAAACACTGATCAGATCCTGGAGGGAAAGATTTGCACAAGGAGAACTGCCGTTTTACTACGTACAGGTCGCTCCGTACTTTTACGATCAGGAAGACCCAAAACTCAATGACTATGCTTTTTTCAGAGAATCACAGGAACGCATCTCTTCATTAAAAAATACCGCCATGGTAGTGAGTATGGATGTGGGAGAGGCCAAAGACCTGCACCCGAAGCAAAAAGGACCTCTGGGTGTCCGTCTGGCACGTACCTCTTTAAATCTGACCTATGGCATCGATACGGTAGACTGGAAAGGCCCGCAGTATAAATCTATGAAGATTAAAGGCAGTACAGTAATCATAAGCTTCGACAAAACCTCGGTAAAAAGCGGCTTAAATACCAATGATGGTCAAATACCAAAGTATTTTACAATAGCTGGTGCAGATCGGGTATTCTATCCGGCTATCGCAAAAATAGATGGAAACAACATCATTCTAAGTTCAGATGAGGTAAAAAATCCTGCGGCTGTCAGATATGCCTTTACCAATTATCCGGTTACCAATCTTCAGAATATTAAGGGATTACCAGCTGTCCCATTCCGTACAGACAACTGGCCGGAGAAACGATAATCCACATTAGAGCAGGATTCGATTGGTATATACGCTGTTGGAAATGGACTATCTCTCATTACTGGTAAAAGAATAACTACTGGATAATCTACGGATACATTTATTCAGACCTTAGTGATTTAGCAGGGTCGGCAAGGGCAGTTTTTATGGATTTATAACCTACGGTAAACATAACGACTGTAAAGGTGATCAGCAATGCAACAATGAAAATACCAGCGCCAATATCTATTCGGTAAGCGAAATTGCTAAGCCAGCTTTGCATGACCCACCAGCCCAAAGGAGTCGCAATAGCAAAGGCAAAAAGCATGAGTCTGCTGAATTCTTTGCCAAACAATAGTACAATGCTCTGCACACTGGCACCAAGTACTTTACGTACAGCTACTTCTTTTTTCTTCTGAGCGGCCATAAAAGCCGCCAGACCATATAGACTCAGACAACCAATAAAAATGGCAATACAGGTGAAGACCTGAACCAGGGTCATCATCGTCTGATCGGCTTCATAGAGTTTAGTCATCTTTTCATCCAGAAAATCCTGCTTATAAAGGCTATTGGGATAAGCTTCTTGCCAGGTAGCCTCCAGTTGTGATAGCGTTGCTTTCATATTTGAAGCATCAACCTTTACGGCACACTTTCCATACCATACAAAGAAAGAAGTGAGTGCAAGAGGTTCTATCACTGAGTGAAAAGATTTGTTATGAAAATCGTTGATTACACCAACTATAGTTCCTTTATATCCATTTATGGTAGCTTTTTTACCTAGCACCTCATCGTTTGATTTCAGACCCAGCAGGCGTACCGTGCTGCTGTTGACAAGGAATTCACGAACGGTATCGGCAGGCAACAAGTTTCTCCCGGCAAGGATATGCAGACCAAAAACTGATGTATAGTCATGATCTGCATATCTGCAGGAAATGGTAAACTTTTCATCTTCAGTACGGGAAGCAAATAGTATCCTTGAAGAACTGGCGCTTTCCTGTGCGGGCGGGGCATAACAGAAGGTCATATCTTTTACACCTGGTATTTTTAAAAATTGCTCTTTAAGTGTCTTTATTTTGGAAGGCTGGTTGTCCGGCACGGGGAGCATAACGATTCCGTCTTTGACAAAACCCATATCGGCTTGTTGTGCATAGCGCATTTGGCTGACGATGACAATTGTTCCGATAATGAGCAACTGGGAAATGGCAAATTGTGTGATCACCAGGGCTTTTCTCAGCGAAACTGAACCCGAGCTGCTATGTGACAACTTCCCCTTGAGGGCAAGCACCGGTTCTATCCCCGCCATAATTAATCCGGGATAGAAACCTGAGCTGAAAACCATGACCAGCAACAACGTCACTAAGAAACCAGCCAGGTAAATGTCTGAGAAAATATTGAAGCTGAGCCTCGCGTCAAATAACTGATTGATATAGGGAAGTGCGACTTCCGAAAGCACCAGTGCCAGAGCCATGGCGATCAAGCCAATAAGCGATGTTTCGATGATGAACTGCCAAAACAATTGAGGTCTGCTGCTTCCCAGCACCTTCCTGACGCCAATTTCTTTGAATCTGCTGGTGGCTTGGGCAGTGGCCAGGTTGATGAAATTTATACAGGCTGCAAGTACTAAAAACAGGCCGATACATCCCAGAGCAACCAGACTTTCTCTGCCTATAGAAGCACCGAAACTCTTGTTCAGGTGAATATCAGCTAATGGCTGCAGCTGAAACTTCCATTCTTTTGCGTCCTTTTCAGAATAGTATTTATGAACAAATGCTGGGAAAATCTTGTCTACCTGAGTAGCTGATACATTGGGCTTTAATTTGATGAAACACTGCCTGTCGTCGTTTACATTTACCCAGAAATCACTGACCATCCAGGGTTGCAGGTCTTTCAGATTGGCAAAAGGAATATAGATCTGTTCTCTCCGTCCGGTGTTGGCAGGCAGGTCTTTCATAATTCCGCTTATTGTAAAATCTGCCTTGTTCGCAATGCGAATGGTTTTACCCATTGGATCAGTGCTGCCAAAGTATTTTACGGAAAGACTTTCTGTGAGCACAACAGAGTTGGGTTTATTCATCGCCGACTGCCAGTCGCCCTTCAATAGGGGGAAGCTGAAGATTCTGAAAAACTCAGGTTCGGCGAATGCCAGGTCTTCTTCAAATTTCTTTTGTTCCGTACCCCTGGTAATGGTAACCAGTTCATGTTCTGAGGTATAGATGGAGGCAATCGTTTCAGCGAAAGGATAGTCGTTTTTAAAAGCCGCCGCGAGGGGGGCGGGTACACCAGAGATGTCTTTTATTTCACCGATATTCAGCTCTGTGGTGATTCTATAAATCTTATCGGCCTCAGGATGGAAATTATCAAAACTCAGGTGGTATTTGATCAGTGAAAAAATGATCACTGCGCAGGCTATACCCAGACCCAGCCCGGCTATATTGATCAATGCATACATTTTATTCCTTTTGAAGGTCCTGAGGGCGGTTAAAAAATAATTCCGTATCATGGTTTGTTGGTTTGACACAGGAATACAAGAAGACTGCCAAGCTTTAAAGTGTGCCGGAGACACTAAAATAGACATTTTCCAGGGATATCATGTCTGATAACGGACAGTATCGTGTACGGATATGAACAGCCTTTGCAAAGGTTTATCCGGTTTAATTTGTATTATCGCAAAAAAATAATGATTTGAATATTCAAAGTTCTTCATCAGTATCATCAGAAAAGGCACATTGGCAATCCATCAAAAATGGGAATGAGGATGCGCTGAAGTATTTTTACGACTTGTATTCCAGTGCCTTGTACAACTATGGTTCAAAGTTCAGTACAGATAAAGACCTGATCAAAGAATGCATACAGGAGCTGTTTGTAAACCTCTGGATCAGAAGGTCTGCTATCGGTGATCCGCAGCATGTCAAAAATTACCTATTCAAATCCTTTCGTTTGTCGGTCTTCAAAAAGACAGCTTTACTGCAAAAACATCAGGAATATGAGGAGGCGGAGCTTTATCCCTTCCAGGTATCACTGAATATAGAAGATGAGATCATCAGCGCCGAGCAGAATGAAGCACTCAGAACAAAGCTGCAGCAGTCACTGTCCGGGCTCACTGACCGCCAGCGTGAGGCTATTTTTTTGAAATTTTATGAAAATTTGTCGTATGAAGAGATTGCAGAAGTAATGGGGATTTCTGTCAAAGCCAGTTACAAGATCATGGCCAGGGCATTGGGTTTTCTGAAGGATAACCTGCAAAAAGATGAATTTATAATCCTTTACTATATTTTCTGTTTAAAATTATTGAATTGAAAATCAACAGCTTATAAATTTTGTACGATAAAAGTATGTTGCCATGGGGTAAAATTCAGACTTTTAAGCTAATCGGATTGAAAATAGAAAACTATGGAATTGGAAGATTTTATAAACAATCCGAAATTTGTACTCTGGGTCAGCCATCCGGATCCTGAACTGAACGCCTTCTGGTCCGGGTATCTGGCCGAAAAACCGGAAGAAGAACCCGCGATGGAGCAGGCGAAAAACATTGTTTTAGCGATGCGATTTAAAAGCGAAAATCTGCCTGCTGATGAACAAAAATTATTGTGGAACAACATTAAAAACAGCATACAGCAGCAGAAAAGACCTGTACTCCGCTTATCTGTCTGGTTGCGAGCTGCGGCAGCGTTGTTCCTGCTAGGCATACTAAGTGCAGGTATCTTGTGGTATACGCAGCAGCAGAGACAGGAATTCAGTACTGCTTTTGGCGAACGCCGAAACCTGACACTGCCCGATGGCTCTGAGGTAACGCTTAATGCCAATTCCCTGATCAGTTATGCAAAAAACTGGAAAGGCGACAAACCCAGAGAAGTGTGGATAGAAGGGGAAGCATTCTTTAAAATTAAACATCTCCATAAATCAGGCATCATAAAACCGGCTGAACGCTTCGTTGTACATGCAAAGAAATTAAATGTAGAGGTATTGGGAACTTCGTTCAATGTCAGCAACAGGCGGAATCTGGTCAGGGTAGCCCTGCTGACGGGTAAGGTAGGACTGGATATTGAAGGGCTGGAAAATGATCAGCTTAGACTGATCCCGGGTGAGCTGGCAGAATATAAAGCAGGGACGAATGCTTTGTTCAAAAGCAGGGTAGCCATACATAATTATACAGACTGGCGCAACGGTCAGCTGCATTTTAACAATACACCGCTGGCTGAAGTCCTGGTTATGATCGAGGACATCTATGGGTATAAAACGAGACTGACCGATCCTTCCATAGCTCAGCGAAGGCTGTCCGGTAATTTTTCTTCCAACACTGAGGAGGTGCTGTTCAAAGCAATAGCCACTTCTCTGGGCGTGTCCATTCAACAAAACAAGTCTGTCCGTCAGCTGACCATTAAGTAAACGATATGAAAGTATTTAATATAAAACAGGGATTAAAGGCGCTGTACGTCATCGTATTGATCAGTTTACTTCCCCTGAAGCCGGTAATGGCACAAAAAACAGCACCCGTACAACTGTCAGATGCGTTAAAAGAGATCATGGCTTATCATCAGGTAAACTTCATGTATGAGGAAGTGAATATCAGCCGGAAAAAAGTAAGTTTCAGTACTGCTGTGTTGAAAGAGAAAGGCCTGGATGAGGTACTGACCATGGTGCTGGAACAGGCGGGACTAAAATGGTCCAGAATTGACAAGAAGAATTATGCTATATTTCTTCCGGCAGCGGTTAAGAAAGATCTGCTTGCAAAAGAAAGTATACCTCCATGGAAGGGGGCTATTGCGGATAGCCTGGTGCAGATAAATACTACCGATTCCCTGCTGAACAAAATGAGCCCCACACAGCTTAACGAGGTCAAAATCATCAGTAACAAGGCGACCGTGGAGCGCAGGAGCGACAGGCTGGTTTACAATGTTGAAAACAGTGCTATGGCAGCGGGCAATTCTATTGAGTTGCTGAAAACAGCTCCCTTTGTCAGGGTAGGCTCAGACAATACGGTATCACTGCAGGGTAAAGCGACTATGATCCTGATCGATAACAAGCCTGTTGCGGAGTCTTCTTTGCAAAGCATCCTGCAATCGCTTCCGGCTGGAAATATATCGCAGATCGAACTGATTACCAATCCATCTGCAAAGTATGATGCAGCTTATGGAGCCGTGATCAATATCGTTACTAAAAAAAGTAAGATTGAAGGCCTGACCGGGAATGTGAGAGCCGATGCCTCTTCGGGGAAATATGCAACAGGTATGAGTAATGCCTCGCTGACTTATAAACACAAGGGTTTGACCTTATACGGAACCGGCGGCTTTACTTATGGCGACAGCTATTTTGCCACTGATGAGGACCGGTTTGTCGGGCTGACAAACAATACAGCGTTTCTCAGCAACAAATGGAGCCGTAAGACGCTGCAGTCTGTCGGAGCTTATCAGGCCGGAGCGGATCTGGAGATAGGCAGCGGCCAGACCATAGGTTTCATCGCCGACGGAAATATCATGCATTTCAAAGGTCCGTGGAATACTGTAAATGGGTTTAGATCGGGATTTTCATCCGGGATAGATTCGCTTTTGTATACGAATGCAACTTTCGGACAACCCGTATTCATGGGGAACTTCAACCTGAACTATCACCTTACCGCCGATTCCGGAAAACGGGAGCTTACGGTTCTGGCTACCTATACGCCATTTCGCCGTGACCTGAAACAGGACTTTCCTTCTGTATTGAAAGACGCTGAAGGTAAGGTATTAAACACACCGCCATTATACCGTACGAGAAACAAGACGGCTATTGATGTGTACATTGCTCAGGCAGATTACAGTCAAAGCTTTGGCAGACAATGGAAACTTGAAACTGGTCTGAAATATCAGCAGACGGCTTCTGAAAATGAGATCTATTATGAAGAGGCCAATGGAAACGACTTTATCAATGTACCCCGGTATTCGAGCAATAACCGGCTCAAGGAAAGTATTACCGGGATGTATTTGATTGCGTCAAAGGATTGGAAATCAGATAAGCTACAACTTGGTCTGAGGGGAGAGAATACCCAGGCTGCTTTTGTCGGGAATTTTGAGCAGCATTCTTTTAATCTCTTTCCGACTGTTTTATATCAGCACAGCTTTTCAGAACAACAGAAAATATCTTTCTCTTATAAGCGCACCATAGCCCGGGCGCCGTATTATGAGTTGGTTCCTTACTCGGTGTTTTTAAATAAATATACGGTAGAGCAGGGTAATCCTGCGCTGAGGCCTACTTATAATAACATCTTTACGTTGGGTACTGATATCAATAAGGTCAATATTTCCCTGAGTTATACGGCTATAACCGATATGATGGCTTTGTTTCCTGTCAGAGAAGATATAGATACAAAACTGACCTACTTTTCGAGAAGGAATCTGGAAAAGGCTTATGATTATTCCATGTACCTCTATTTTCCACTGCGTCTGGCCCCATGGTGGGAAACCCAGAACAGCGGGACCATTCTGGGTTATAATAAAACCGAAGGTAAGGCCCTGGATGCCACTTATTCTCTGGCTGCTTTTCACTCAGATTTTAAGTCTTCCCAGATCTTTAGGCTGGGAAAGGGTTTTAAACTGCAGGTCGATGCTTATTACTGGACAAAATATGCCCAGGACCTTACCAGCTACAGCGGCTTCAAAAATATGGATGCCGCACTGCTGATCGATCTGTTTGGCGGTAAAGGCCAGCTGAGGCTTGGCGGGCAGGAGCTGTTCAAAAGAAACGACTACTCACAAAGCCGTCAGTTCGGCAATTACAGGATCAGCAATGTTATCTACACCGACAGCCGGAGGGCCAGCTTTGGCTTCACTTATAAATTCGGAAAAACAAACATCAAGTCTCCTGAGAAAAACTTAGGAAACGAGGATGCTATGAAGAGATTATAAATTTTTCTAATTGCTGAGCTGATAGGCGGTAACTGGTTTTTGGTTGATCCCGATTAACAGCTGGTTATTTACACTGATCACACTTCTCACATCTCCTCTGAGGTTAAAACCTGACTGGAGTTGTGGGAGGTAAGTGAAGTCCCCTTTTCCATCTCCTTTTAACAGCATACCAAAATTGGCATCGTTATTACCAAATTTAAGTCTGGCATGGCTGATGTTACCGCAAAGCAGCAGGTCTTTATGGCCGTCTTTATCATAATCCAGTGCTGTAATGGTATAAACCGGCGCGTATTGTACCTGTACAGGAAGTTCTGCTTCTTTGAATTTGCCTTTTCCGGTATTGATGAATAAGGCGGTTTTCAGGCAATTGGCTTTTAGTACTGTGGCTCCTTTGAGCTCTTCCGGGGTAAAGATGTCGGTCATGGTTCCGTCTGCGTAGCTCTTATAATCGGAGTAGCGGGTACGCATCATGCTCATCTGGTCGAGCAGTTCATCACGCGAAACATAAGGATAGCATTTGCCCTGGATGTAGAAACAGAGAATCGGGTCAACTGATCCGTTGTCATCAAAGTCCTTATAATACAGTTCTGCAGGTTCTTTGTCACTGGCTTTGCATTGGGTATTTAAGCCGGTATTGCCGACTACCAGATCCGGCTGACCGTCACCGTTCAGGTCTTCTACCAGCAGTTTATTCCACCAGCCGGTATAGGTTTTATCAAAGTATGTTTTGGTCTGGTCAGTGAGCTTTCCTTTTTCGTTGATCAGTACGGTTAATGGCATCCATTCTCCAATGACTACCAGGTCGGGTTTTTTATCTCCGTTGAGGTCTGCCCATTTGGCATCGGTAACCATACCTGCTTTTTGCAGCTGCGGAGCTATGGTGCTGATCTGATCTTTGAAATTCCCTTTGCCATCATTGATCAGCAGATAGCTTTGCGGAGCTTCGGGGTAACGCCCCGGGATCACCCTGCTGCCTACGAACAGATCGGGGTGACCATCGCCATTGAAATCTGCTGCAGTAACACAGCTTTTGCTGCTGTGCATTACGGGAATTGCGGTCGTACTTTTGCTCAGGTTACCTTTGCCATCATTGAGGTACAGGCGGTCCTGTAACAAAGGATCATCTGGCAGGTAACTGTTATAGCCGCCGCTGGCCACATAGAGATCGGGATGACCATCGCCATTGGCATCAAAGAAAATAGCTGCTGCATCTTCCGACTGAATGTCCTGGTTGAAGACCGGTATGGTTTTTTTGGTAAAGCTGCCATTCTTGTTTTGCAGGTAAAGCTCACTCAATTGTCCCTGTGCGGCTCCAATGTAGATGTCTTCCAGGCCATCACCGTTCAGGTCTCCCTGAGCCATACATGGTCCATGAAAGGATAAAGGATTGGTAATCAGTGGTTGACGTTTGAAGTCATTGATACTGTTCTTCTGTGAGGTAAACTGAACAGGGGATTTTTGTTCTTTAAAAATGGCCTTTGGTGCCAGTGCTGCTTTATACAGCTGGCTGGCATTTCTTTCTTCGAGTACCAGCGTCTGGTCAGGTTTTACCTTACTGATGGTTTGCTGTTTGCCGCTGGCCCAAACAATCCGCAGAGAATCGATGGCTTTTCCCTGACCCAGTCCGAAGTGCAGTACCGGAGATACGCTGGACTGGTATCCGCGGGATGGGTTTTGTTCGATGTATTGCTGCTCTTTTCCGGAGAAGAGCCATACTCTGGCCCCTACACCCTGTGTATTGCCTGCTGATCCGTTGAGTTTAAGTTTAAGGAACTGATTCTTGCCGCTTTCTGAAGCTTTATTCTGATAAATGAAAGCAGGCAGGTTAATGTTGTTGATCACCAGATCAAGGTCACCGTCATTATCCAGATCGGCATAAGCAGCTCCGTTACTGTTGGACGGTGCCTGCAGTCCCCATTCAGTTCCTTTATTGGCAAATTCAAGTCCGTTTAAGTTTTTAAAAATGTAATTTTTGACATTGGAAGCCGGCATGTTGTCTATCAAACTCAGGATGTTGGTTTTCACCTTTTCCTGGTCAGTCTGACGAAGAAAATCTCCCTTGAACTTAAGAAAGTCCATATCGGTATAATCGCGAAGGTAGCCGTTGGTTACAAAAAGATCTTTCCAGCCATCATTGTCATAATCGGCAAACAGGGGAGCCCAGCTCCAGTCCGTATTGGATATACCTGATAGTTGTCCGATTTCGCTGAATGTGCCGTTGCCATTATTGATCTGCAACATATTGCGCATATCCTGGTAATGGAACCCGAGTTTGAGTCTCAGGTTGTAGTATTCGTAATTATCAGGTGCAAAAAGCTGCTTCTGACGATGGTTGTCTTCCGGCAGCATATCAAGGGTCAGAATATCGGCAAGCCCGTCATTGTTTACATCGGCAATATCATTGCCCATGGAATACAGGGAGGTATGTCCGATCTGATTGCGCAGCTGATCGGTAAAAGTGCCGTTTCCGTTGTTGATGTACAGATAGTCAGGTGACGAATAATCGTTTGAAATATAGATGTCAGGCCAGCCGTCATTATTGACATCTGCAATCCCTGCTCCTAAACCATAGGTAAATGAGGAATTGTAGAGCCCGGCTTCATCTGAAACGTCAGTAAATTTGTTATTTGTATTTTTGTAAAGCTTTACTTTAATGGCCGGGGCAGGTTCTTTTAACACAACGGGCGCAGACTGCTCATCGAGCGTGGTGAATACTTTTGGGTTGTGGTTCAGCAGAAACATATCCAGATCGCCGTCTTTATCATAGTCAAAGAAAACAGCCTGTGTACTGTATGCATCGTCTGCAAGACCATATGCTGCAGCCTGTTCTTTAAATAGGGGGATGCCTGAGGCATCGTTGCCCTGGTTGATATACAGTTTGTTTTCCCTGTTTTTGGCAGGAAGTCCGCCAGAAAAACACTGATAAATATCCAGTTTACCATCACCATTGACATCGACCATAGTTACCCCTGTTTTCCAGGTTGTGCCTTGTTCTGCAATTCCTGATTTAGCAGTTATGTCTTCAAACTGCATATTTCCTTTATTGAGGTATACTTTGGCAGGAGTCATGTTTCCTGAAAAGTAAATATCATCCTGTCCGTCATTGTTGAGGTCACCTGCTGCAACACCACCACCATTATAGAAATACTGGTAGGACATGATATTGGCCTGTGCATTCTCAATGATTTCATTGTTGAAGTCGATATGGGTCTTTTCTGAAGTCAGGAGTTCAAACAGCTGTTCCTCATTTTTAGTACCGTCTTTAGTGTGGCATGAAGAAAACAACAGACCCAGCAAAGCCAGGCATAAGTGGGGTGTGGTGCGGCGTAATGACATTTGGTTAGAGAATTTGGTTTAGTTTCTTAATGAAGATAATGACTTTATTCTAATGTATTGTAAATATCTGTAATACAGCGTAATTTTTTATTAGGTTTATTTTATTAACTCTGGCATGGTTTTCTTTTTTTAAATTAATGTAGATATAACTTCCCATTATGAGCTGATAAATACACAAATGTCGCAGACAAAAATTCCCCAGATTGCCATTCCACCTGACTGAACTACATTTTGGGAAGGGCATCTGGTTTGTGGATGGATAAGGCAATACCAAATACTTAACCCACCAACAAACCAACAAACATGAAAAAAATCTTTACTCTGACGGCCATACTTTTTGTAGGGTTTTCACTGAACAAAGTAAAAGCTCAAACTACAGGAACAACAAATCTGAATGTGTCTATCCAGGGGATACAAAGTATAATTGTTGCTGATGCAAATGTTGATCTTCCTTTTACCTCTCCGGCTGATTATGCGAATGGCGTAACGGCGATTAAGTCCGGACACCTTACAGTTACCAGTTCAGGTATATTTTCAGTTTCGGTAAAGGCTGCCGGAGATCTGACAGGTCCTGCCTCCGCAACTATTCCTGTTAACACCGTATCGATTACCGCGGCTGCAATTGGTTCACCTGCTTTAACGGGTTATACCTTTGCTTCAAATGCGGCTTTGACAAGTGCTGTAAGTGGTACACCTGTGATGCACTCTGCAACAGGCGTAACAACGGCTACAGTAAATGTAACTTACAAAGCGGCAGGAGGTAATCCTTATCTGAATAAAGCTGACGGTACTTACACTACTATACTGACTTACAGTATTACTCCTATTTAAACCAACACACGTACAAGCTGATTCCTTAAACGGAAATGAAAGAACTCTTGCCGTTATGACGATAAGAGTTCTTTCTGTTTTGCTTTTCTCTTTATCCTCTTATACAGGCCTAACCAATTAAATTTTAATTATGCGATTGTACCTGACCGTGTGGATTGTGTCCATACTGCTGATCAGTGTAAAATGCTTTTCACAGGTAGGGATCACAGCGAGTCCGCCTAAATTGTTTTACAGGATCCCGCAGGGAGGGGTTGGCAGTCAAAAAGTGACGATCAGCAACCCTTTGTCAAAAGATCTGGAAGTGGGGGTATCTCTGGGTGACTGGGCTTATGATTCTACCGGCAATAACAGCCTCCACGATCCGGGAACCCTTAAAAATTCTTGTACAGACTGGATAAAAGTGCTGCCGGGTGCTTATTTTACTTTATTACCCCAGGAAAGAAAAGAACTGGAGATTGAATTGAGTGTCCCCAAGAATGCCGACAGCAGTATTTCTGTGCATACTGCTATGGTTTATTTTACCCAGCTGAATCCAAATGAATCAAAATCGACCAGTGGTGCAGCCATTAAAGTTACGGTAAGAATGGGAATCAAAATCTATCATAGTTTCAGTCAGATTGATGAACGGAATATTGAGGTGACCGATTTCCATGACAAACCGGATGAGAATAACAAATCCGCCCCGGGCTTTCTGGAAATCCTGCTGGAAAATACCGGCAAACTCTGGATTGACGGAAAGGTGAAATGGGAGATGCTGAATACGCAAACCGGGGAAAAGATAAAACTGGAAGACCTGAACTTCCTCTGTCTGCCCGGCGATCACCGCATTTTATTGGAACGGCTGCCAGCTGATCTGAAAAAAGGCCGGTACTCGGTGACAGCCATTGTCAATTATGGTAACAAAGATGAGCTGAAGGTAGCAGAGCTGGAGTTTGAATATTAATTTATGATGCGGCGCTTTTTATTTCTAATCCTGATGATCCTGATGAGTGCCTTTACTAATGTAAGGGGGCAATATACCATGGGTGCTTACGGAGGCGGTGGCGCCAATATAACTACCTACTCCGAGACCCAGTCTGGTATTACATCAGCAAATTACATCACTTTTACTATTCAGAATGTCCCGAATGGAACTAATTTTCTGCCTGGATGGACACTTAAAGTCAGGGCAAACGGCAACTTTATGAATGGCCTGAGCTCTGTTTCTGCACAACAGGTTTCACTTAAATTCAGAAGTGTAGAGGCAGGTCCGGCTGGGATCTCCGGTAATGCTGTACCACTAGCCATGTCGGATGCAAACCTGATTACAACAACCAATACCTGGACTGCACCCAGCGATTACTACGTGGCCCAGAAATTTGATCTCATGATACAAGGAGGGAACCATCTGCTGGTTCCAACTACGGGAACCTACAGTACAACTCTTACCGTTTCGCTGTATAACCACCTTGGTGTACTGGTATCTTTTAACAATAATATTCCCATTTCATTTAATATAAGTTTCAGTAATTCCTGTTCGGGGGCCATACTTGCCGGATCAGGTGGCAATGCTTATAATTTTGATACCTATGCTAAACTTCAGGCCGGGGCAACTGTTACCGATGCCATTAGTGTACAGTATAATCCGAATGCAGCCAATTGCTTAGGATGGACGCTTAAAGTTCGGGCCAATGGCAATTTTACAAATGGGTCCAGTGTTATTTTACCGCAGTATGTATCCCTCAGATTTAACAGGGTAAGCCAGGGCGTACCGGGTGCAACGGCAATTGGAGTTACCAATACAGTGGTTCCTTTAAGTTTCTCTGATGCCAGCCTGATCACACAATCATCAGCAGCATTCCAAACTTATACTTTTACTGAGCATAAGTTTGACATGCTGATTCAGGGTGGTACACCTTTGCAGGTGGTTACTGCTTCCGGAACTTATACCTGTCCGCTTGTGTTTAGTCTTTACAATCAAAGCGGACAACTCGTTTCCACAACGAACATTAATGCTACTTTTCAGATCAGTTACAACAACAGCTTCAATTATACCGTAAGCTTTGTTAATCCGGATGTATCGTTACAGTATTCTTCACCATCCGCCTTTACTTCAGGAGTATCGGTTACGAAGACCAATGGTCTCAAAATTACAGGGTATACGGCCTATCAGGTGATCATGAAGACAACAAGCAGTAATCTTACTGATGGTGTGAAAACCATGCCTGTATCTGTTGTAAATTTGCAAACCACACCTCCGGCAGGTAAACCAGGCATCATCTCATTTACAAGAGGCTTATCTGCATCTGATCAGATCATTATTACCAATGGCATGACGGATTATACGTATCAAACAGTCGATTATACATTGAGGTATTATACCAATGGAAACAACAGTACTGTAAATGCCGCCGCAGCCGGAACCTATGCTACCCAAATCGTTTACATAGTATTGCCGTTGTGAAAAGCAGGCGCAGCATCAGCAGATTAAGGCATTTTAGATGCTCCGGAACAATGTTGCTGATCCTGCTTTTGCTGAATACCAGATTATCTGCTCAGGAGCATCATGGACTTCCTGTACTTAGCCTGTCGGCAAAAGAAGTAAATGTTAAAGGCAAAGAGCTGATCACACTCACTTTAAAAATAGTAAATCCCGGTAGCATCACTTTAAAAGCCAGTTTGAAAATAAATGCAGACAAAGGTCTGCATTTGATCTCAAGAGATAGCCTGTATACAGCGATATCAGCAGGAGATAGTTTGTTCGTTCCTGTAAAACTTTATGCCTCCGGAAGTCTGGTCGCCGGAGGGGATTATAAGGTCTCCTTCAGTCTGTACCAGGAAAACAATAAAGTTGAGCAACAGATATGCCAGATTAAGATTCTGGAAAACAGGCAGGTGAATATGGTTGCTTTGTTGAATTCGATAATTCTGACTGGTGTTGGAGATTCGATCAGAATTCCGCTGAGAATCAGCAATCCGGGAAATACCAGACAGAAAATACACCTCATTTCCCGTTTCCCTTCCCGTTTACAGGGTGATGGTTTCCATAATAGTATACAGCTCATTATTCCCGCATTCAAAGATACCACGATCTATATCAATAAAAAGATCACCAGGGATTTGCTGCAGTTTGATGTATTCAAAGTAAATGTTACCGGACTTTATCTGAATGGAGATCAGTTTGCTCAATGTCTGATCGACATCCAGAACCTCAAGACCGAACGCTATAATCAGTTACCATCAGCCGATAATACTTATACAGGGTTGTACAACAACAGCCTGAGTCTGAGTGCCCAGAACTTTGGAAGTAACTTTTCTGCTTATATGATGGCCGGAGGTGGTGCTGTTGATCTTCCTTCCGGACGCATTGGTTATAATATTGACGCTACACTATACAGAAATGATCCTAACAGACCTTACCTGAGAAATACTTATCTCAGCTATGAAACCCATAATATGGGCATTAGCGCAGGCAATATAACACGTAATTTTGATATGAATCTGAATGGAAGGGGTGTTGCGGCTTTCATTGCGGATACATCAAAAGACAATAGATATGAAGCCGGCTATATTGACAACTCTGCAAATCTGATAGGTCCCGGGTACTATACCTATGATTCCGGGAAGTCAGGATGGTTTGGTTTTGAACATAACGGGCAAAGGCTCTCCATCAGGAACAGCGCACTGTACAATAAAGATCCCTTTATGCAAGCCAATAACCTGCTCTTCGGAAATGAAATTTCCTGGGCGGCAGGAAAAAAAGTAAAAATCGGTGTAACGTTGAGCGGGGGAACTACGAGTTCCTTTGAACATCAGGAACAGATAAAGACAGGAGTACTTGCAGGTTTTAATATAGACGCTAATATTGGAGATTTATATTTGAACAGTTCGAACCTGAAGAGTTCAGACTATTATCCGGGTATCAGGAGAGGTTCAGATATATTTATGGAAAGAATCTCATATAATGCAGACAGGCTGAACATATGGGCTGCATATAATTATTTCCGCTTTGCACCAAAGAACTTTAACAGTTATATCAATTTTACCTCTGAATACGGTTCTGTAAGATCAGAAATCGGCATTTCAAAAACATTTGATAAGTTCTCCATATCGCTGTCCCCGGTTCATATTATGGAACACGGGACTTATTTTCTCTCTCTAAATGATATAGTATCTGGCAAAATGGAATCCTGGCGGCTCCTGAGCCTGCTTACTTATAATAACCCGCTAAAACAACAATCTATATATTTCAACATTGAAACAGGGAAAGCAAGCAACTCTCTGTTGAACAGTAGCGTGCCTCAGTTTAAGGTAAGTGGAAATCTCCATTACGGCATTTTCAACCTGAATACCAGTTTTCAACATGGGGCAGTTTATATAAGTGAAACACTGAATAACTTTAACGGACAAAGCGGAACCTATAAAAATCTGAGCATAACACCCACGATGCAGCATTTTTTTTTAAAGAAAAGATTGAGGGCAGAAGCAGGCTTATCCTATAATGATGTTTCAACCTCTGGAAAGAACTGGCTGATTACCGGAAGGACCGAGTATCAGTTGTCCGCGAAAACACAGGTTTTCGCTTCTCTGGCAAGAAGTCAGTATAATTTCAATCAGTTCAGGTATGATTATAATAACCTGCAATTCGGGCTGGTTCAGAAAATACCTAATGCAAGAGTTGGTACTAAAGAGAACACACTTGAGGTATTTTTGTATAAAGACGAAAATCAGGATAGGGCATACAATGGGGGTGATGCAGTTGCCAGGGGTCAGATCGTATATATCAATGGCGTTGCTTTTATTTCAGATAAAGAGGGAAGAGTTGTTTATAAGAACCTCCCGGACGGGGAATATCGAATTTCCGTTGGTAATCAGGCGCAGTGGTATGCACCTGAACAGCGGATTTTGCTCAACAAAAAGAAAGTAAAAACAGAAGTCGCATTATACAAAACCGGTACTTTAAAAGGCGTTGTAAACTACTCCTATAATGAATATAGCTATGAGGTGGAAAAGAACAAAGGAGGTATAGTCATACTGGCAACTGATGAAAATGGTTTTACTTCTACTGTAAAAACAACAGATAACGGACAATTTGTCTTTTATCTTCCTACAGGCAGCTATACCGTCAAAATTGCAGAGGGTGAACTCCCTGATGAAATTACCTGCACCAATAATGATCAGCGGTTTACAATAAGTCAGGATAATCCTCAGGGCCTTATTTTTGACCTGCTCCTAAAAACACGAAAAATAGAAAGTAAGAAATTTATCTCTAAATCGCTTAAGAAGTAAAATGCCCGGTATCCGTCTGAAGCGGAAGAGAAAGGTGGATCTTACATCGCTGGCCGGGGCCATTTTCGAAATGAAGACGAACACTGCTTCCAAAAAGCTGCTGATAGTTGGTGCCGTATTTCTCCAGATCAGACATCAATTTTTCAGGGGCCATCGCATGATATTCCATCGTCAGATCAAGACGATCCGTTTCGATATGAATTTTTAAATCAAGATCAACCAGATCAACTGGGTTAACTTCGCAAAAAAGCTCCAGAATGTTGATCAGGGACAGGGGTGCAATTTTTTTGTCGAGAGGATAGCCCTGAATATTCAGTACTATATTCAGGTTATTTTTGAAATGACTTAAGGTGATGAAATAGACAAATTTGGTCAGGTGCTGAAGCTCTTCTGTAAGTGGCGTTAGCTGTTGGCGTCCCCAATACAGCCTGTAACGAAGTAATTCTGAAAAACTTAAGATGGATTCTGGTGTAACTTCATCGTTGTGAACGGCAGACTCTTTAATCTGTTTGAGGGAACGCATTAAAAAATCCGGACTGATATTGGTTTTTAAAAGATCCAGTTTTACCTGTTCGATCTCTTTCTTCTCGTTTTCCAGTTCTACCATGGTATGGCTTTCTTCATTTTTTTCCATGAAGAAGAGCATAATGGAAAAAACCATGAAATTGAGCAGATATCCTCCAAGATTATAGACGTATTTTACCAAAAATCCAGAATTCTGAGTTAATGGACTCTTGATGTAAGCTATCACAAAATTACTGTTAAACCAGACATCCAGAGCAGTGATCAGCAGATAACTTATAATGACAAGCAGCCAGAACATCAGACTGCGGTTCCTTTTAAAATAGTAAGGGATCAGGAACAGGCAATAGACATAATAGAATAAGGCAATCAGGAGGTTTTCGAGTATGAAGTGATTAATGATAACTCCTGGTGTGAGCGGCACTTTTACCATCATTAAAGTGCCGGCTATAAATACCCAGGTCCAGTAGATCACATGTGCTACCCAACGGTTACGGGTAAAATAAATCCAGCGGTTCTTTCTATTGATCTCTATGTCTACGATATCGCTCATCCTCAAAAATCGATGGTTAGAATAATTTCAAATCTGTCTTTAAGGTTGTTCATGATCAACTTGTGTCTTCCCGGATACAGTATTTCAAGTCTTCTCTTTACATTTTTAATCCCTATACCTCCCTGATAATCTGTAATGGCCTGACCTATGGCATTCAAAGGTTTACTGTTCTGAAGCCTGAAGAATATCCCATGGTCGGGAATATCAATATCAAGATTGATCCATGATTTGCCAAAACTTGTTTTTGTACCATGTTTAAAGGCATTTTCAAGAAAATTAATGAGCAATAAGGGTGCAATCATTTTGCCTCCCGCATCACCGTTTATATTTACGGTAACAATACACTGATCATCCCTGTGCCGAAGTTTTTCTAATGCAATGTAACTATTTGCAAAGGTAAACTCATTTTCCAGCGGAACCAGATCTGCCTTGCAGTCGTATAGCATATAATGTAGCAGAGATTCCAGTTTATCTATGATGACAGCTGTTTGTTCTGATCTTTTAAGACTAAGTGCATAAATATTGTTTAAGGTATTGAACAGGAAATGAGGATTGACCTGTGATTTAAGAAAGCTGCTTTCGAGTGCAATTTTCTGCGTCTTAAATTGTATAAGTCTTTTGATCTCCTTTTGCTGATCATAGATATCTAAAAAGTAGTAGAGGGCAATGAAAAAAGTGAAAGGAAATAAAAAACCTGTTAGTGTTTTATAGTTTATTGTTAGCAATTGCTGGCTATCAGCATTAGTTTCATGGAGGTTATGGGTAATTACTTTAATAAGCAATATTCTGATACAGAATGCAAAAAATAGTAATACAAAAAAGGAAATCCAGAAAATGTATCTTTTTTTATGGCTATACAGGGGAATGATAAGAAACAGAAATGCATAGCTTACGAACAGGAGGATTACTGATTTGATACAGAAAATATAGAAGCTGATGTTGCCTGGATGCTTTAGATCTTCTTTGAAGCCTGCATTTTTCATTTGCAGGTAGGAAGCAGATAACAGTATTGCCCAAAACAACAAATGCAGCAACCATTTATGATATCCTAAGCTTTTGTGAAGGTGTTGTTTTAAGGAGTTAGTTGCCATTTACGCTAATGGCAACTAATTTATTTATTATTTTGAAATATTAAAGTATACCTGTTATTTTATGACTAAATCATTTTCATTACAGACATCCAGATGATACGTATACTGGAGATGATCACAATCGCCGCAACACCGATAAACATCTTTTTGATAGGAAGTTTCCCAACCAGACGTGCCGCTATCGGCGCGGCAATAACACCACCAAAAATAAGGCCCAGAATAGATTGCCAGTGGCTTACACCAAGTATAAAAAAGAAAGTAACCGCACTGGCCATGGTCACAAAGAACTCTGTGAGGCTAACTGATCCGATGACATATTTTGGTGTACGGCCCTTGGAGATCAGGGTAGAGGTAACTAGTGGTCCCCAGCCACCGCCGCCAAAAGAATCAAGGAAACCACCGGCTCCGGCCAGCCATCCGGCGCGTTTCACTTTCTGAGGTTTTTGTTTTTCTTTAAAAGCATTTAATAAAATCCGAATCCCCAGTAAAAGGGTATAAACTGATATTACAGGACGGATGTATGCAGAAAAGGCCTCCCCGGCATAGCCAAGTAAAATGGCACCGGCAATAGCCCCAAGTACTCCTGGAATTAAAAGCGTCTTGAATAGTTTTTTATTTACGTTGCCAAAACGGTAATGACTAAAACCAGATGCACCGCTGGAAAACATTTCAGCGGTGTGGATACTTCCTGATATGACAGCAGGACTTAATCCTCCGGAAAGCAGGAGCGTAGTGGATACAACTCCATATCCCATCCCCAGGGCACCATCCACCATTTGAGCCAGAAAACCAACCAGGAGCATCCAAAAGAATTTTTCATCCATTTGCTGATAGACGTCCTTTCCAAATGCAATAACCAGGTCATAGGTAAGATAAGTATAGGATGCAATGCCAATAAACAATATGGCGAGAATGATCAGGCAGATATAGGCAACCTTTTTCCATTTCCTTTCCTGTTTAATGTTGCTGATACTTATGGTCATCTGATTTTCCTGTGAATTGGGCATATAAAGTCTATCGAATAAGTCGGCAATATTATTACCATTTTTCCATTATACAAAATATAATCAAAAGAAAATAATCAAGTAGCTGACCAACAGTTATTTGAAAACACTATTTCAGGAAAGATCACATGACGGAAAGCATATCTGTGACAGATCTGTCCTCAGACTTCTGCAGGAATCTGGTTTTATTTTGAAATCTGAAAAACAAAAGGACTGATGCGCTGAGTAAGCCGAAGGTGAGTCCATACCAGATCCCGTTTACGCCCAGATCGAGGTAGATACCCAGAAAATATCCGAGTGGAATGCCGATGATCCAATAGGCTATAAAGGTAATGATGGTAGGGATGTTCACATCACCAATACCCCTCAGAACCCCGAGCCCTACCACCTGTGTTCCATCAAACAACTGGAAAAACCCTGCGATGATAAGTAACTGAGCAGCAATTCTGATCACAGCCTGATCTTCGGTATAGATGTAAGGCAAGACTGTATTGGCAAGGATGAAGAATATGGCAGTGATACTCATAAACAACAAAATGACGTGGTAACTTGCAATAGCTGAATGTCTTAAGTCTTTAAAATTTCCTTTACCAAAATTATTGCCGGTTTTGATCGTAGCTGCTGAAGCTATACCGCTGGCCATCATATAAGTTACAGCTGCAAGATTAATAGCGACCTGATGAGCAGCCTGCTCTACAGCACCTATAGTTCCGATAAGGATCGCTGCACCGCTGAAGGCGCTGATCTCAAAGGCATACTGGAGGGCGACAGGGGCACCTATTTTAATGATCTTGAGGGCACGGATCTTTTCTGCGAAGACTAATCTAAAGTTTCTCAGGTAAATTTTAAAGTGCTTAGATCTCATGACATAAACGGACATTACTGTAGCCATCAATATCCGGTCAATTAATGTGCTTAGCCCAACACCTTTAACCCCCATGGCTTCGATCCCAAACATGCCTTTAACAAAGATGATCCCCAGTATGACATTGAGAACATTCCCCCAGATGGATACAAACATGGCTTGTTTGGTAAACCCAAGGCCTTCGGCAAACTGCTTAAAGGTCTGGAATATCATCAAAGGAATGATGGATACGGCCAGATATCCGAGATAAGGTTTTGCATAAGCTACTACTTCAGGAGTCTGACCAATATGATCAATCATCAGGAGGGTTCCGAAATGTACAAAAGCGTAGAGCAGCAAACCCATACAGAAATTGATGATCAGGCTGTTTGACAGCAATTTACCACATTCATCATAGTTCTTTTTACCATTTTCCTGAGCAATCAGCGGGGTTAATCCGTAAGAGATACCCATGCCCAGAACCAATACAAGCATAAAGAGACTGTTCACGAGAGAGACTGCTGCCAGCTGAATTGTACCGGCGAAATGCCCTACAATTACACTATCTGCAAGATGTACAAGTGTATGCCCGAGCTGAGACACCACAATAGGCATTGCCAGCCTGAGGTTATCGGAATAATAAGGTTTGTATTTTTTATAAATCTCGTTCAGCATTTCTGCAAAAGTCGGCTATTTCAGCAGGATTTGTGTCACGCTTTTCTTTAATTTAGTTTACTCACATAGTGAACGCTACCGGTAATTACCTGATGGCCTGAAATAATTTTTGCATTTCCTGCATCGTACCCATGGTAATTCTGGTCCACTTGCCATTTTCTTCGTAGATGCCCGTTCCCATAATATCATTGTCCTTTAACCTTTTGAAGAAGTCTTCTTTATAATCAGCAAGTGAAAAGTATAAAAAATTTGTCTCCGATGGAATGAAGGGAAGCGTAAGGCTCTGAAACTGATCCGCAGTAAATTTCCGTACCTCTTTATTCAAAGTGTAAGATTCTGAAACAAATTCCTGGTCTTTTAAAGCAGCCAGCGCAGCGGCAGATGAAATTACACTGACACTACCATTTGGCCAGCATTGTAAATTGCTCAATCGTTCTATAGTTTCTGAATGTGCAATGGCATAACCGATTCTTGCACCGGCAAGCCCATATATTTTGGAAAAAGTCTTTGCTATAACTAGGTTTTTGTTCTCCTGTACAAGCGTGCTTAAAGATTCCTCGCCACTGAAGTCTATATATGCTTCATCAACCAGGATCAGTGCTTTTTTGGAGGCCTCCCGGATAAAGGAAATCAATTGGTTTCTCTCACAGACCGTTCCCGTAGGATTATTGGGATTGCAGATGTATATGAGCCTGGTATCGCCCTGAATGGCAGCAAGCATCCCGGGTAAGTTTAGTTTTTTATCCGCGGTCAATGGAACCGTGATCATTTTGAGCCCTGTGCGTTCTGCAGCGCCGGTCCAATAATTATAACTGGGGATAGCGGTGATCAGGCTACCTTTTTCAGCGGCACAGTAAGCAGGTACGAGGTCCAGGATTTCCGTGGAACCTGCTGACAGAAGTATATTAGATTCCGTAACATGATTTTTCCTGGCAAGTTCGGTTCTAAGCTTGCCGGTAAGATCCCAGCCGTAACGGTTGCTGGCTGTAATTTGTTCAGCCATGGCTTTTCGAGCCATCGGACCGGGGCCATATGGATTTTCATTTGAACTTAATCTGATGGGTGTGCTATTGGTGACTGTTGCCACCACATTTTCCGGTGGCAAAGCAAAGGTTTCGAGGCTGGAAAGTCCAACGCCTGCGGCACCAAGGGTAATGTTTTTCAGCCACTTTCTTCTGCTTGTTTCCATATGAATTAGTCCTTTGCCATTTTTCTGCTAACAACTATCTAATATGCATTTTTTTACTCAGTTTGGTTGAGCATTTGCACCTTATGAATAAAAATATGTCACAGATAAGGGTTCAGGAATTTTATTTTCTTGCGGGATATGATTAAATTTAAGGAATCTGTTATCATTCCTATGAAATCAAATATGAAAATGATCCTGTCATGTGTTACAGCGTTTTTGCTGGCAGGTCTTACCTCACAAGCACAAAGCGGCAACAACCAGTTACAGTTTTCGGGTCAGCTATCTCGACCGACTTCAGCACTTCTTGAAGTGACAAATATTGGTTACGGCGGAGCTGTTAAAGGTATGTATGGCTTTGGAGATAATGACCAGCAGGCTACCTTAGAAGCAGGGTATAACCGGTTTCCTGTGAAGCACTTACCTACAGGAGTGGAAGCTCATTATTCGTCAATACCCATCTATGGCGGTTACCGCTATCTGATCAACAGTTTCAGCCTTGAAGCACAGGTTGGTCTTGCTGTTAATCGGATTATAGGAAGAAACAGCCAAATAACAGTTAGTGACACCCACAGAAACCTGGGTTGGGCATTGGGAATAGGCTATACGTTAAAGGGGCTGGAAATTGCTGCGAGGTATCAGGTTTCGGATGTGAAAGGAACTGATGATGATCTGAATTTTCTCGGAATTCGGTTAGCTTATAATATTTCGCTGTAATTTGTCAGTATTAAAGCAGAATTGAATTGTTCATCAGAAGAACACAAACTACTTCATTTATAGATATTAAGCAAAAGGGAGCCCAAATAGGGTCTCCCTTTTAGTGAATAATTTCATCCAATAGTTTTACATCATTTTGATTTCCACGGACCGGTAATAGCCAGGGTTACACCAGGTGACTGGATATTTACAAAAAGTGTATTTCCTGAAGGCGAGAATACCGGTCCTGCAAATTCAGATTCACGCAGTCCAATGTTCTTCGCGATCACATAGGTTTCTCCTTTAGGTGTGATCCCGATAATCCTGGCATCTTCTTTATCTTCACAGATAACTACATCACCCCAGGGCGCAATCGTCAGGTTGTCGCAATTTTGGAAGGTATTGATGTCATTGGGTTCCAAAAAGAGTTCCAATATACCCGGATGCTCCTTTTCCATTGGCTGACCTTCATACTGGCTCGGGATGTATTTGAAAATTTGCCCTTTAGCGTTCCTGCCACCTGAGGTGCAGGCAAAAAACAACTCATTTTCACCATACCAGATACCTTCTGCTGCTGAAAACCTTGCCGCACCTTTTTGGTAGGCGCGTAATCTCAGGTCATTTTCAGGAGCATCAACGTGATCTAAATCCACCCATTCTGTTTTAAACCCTTTCTTTTCCGGGAATCTGTCTGTTTTCAGGTTTTCGTAGTTCCGGGTATCTGCACTCTTCCATTCTGAAATTACCAGCGCCTGCAGTTTTCCGCCTTTGTGCAGGTCTCCAATCACGTTGGGAATAAACCTGTAGAACACTCCGGTTCCGCTGTCTTCTGTCTGGTATACAATTCCTGCCTTTGGGTGTACAGCTACAGCTTCATGAACAAACCTTCCCATTGACTTGATAGGGACTGCTTTTGTGAGACCGATCTTATCACTGGCAAAAACCTCAAAATTATAACCGTGATCTTTCTCTAAAAAACCATTTTCATCCCCAATGCTCAGTTCTGTTTCCTCACATGTGATCCATGAATTCCATGGTGTTATCCCTCCTGCGCAATTTCTTACCGTTCCGGTCAGACTCAGGTATTCTAATTCTATCTTTTGGCTCTGCTCATTGTAGACCATGGTAGTAGTGCCGCCAACACACAATTGTTTACTTTTGCCGATATCATAAATGTAATCTTTATTGACTTTAGATAGCAGTTCATTGTGTTTTCCAAATGCTCCTGCACCATGGGAACCCGGGGTCAGTTCGTGATTCCGGATCAGCATTACTTTATTATTGTGCCACTTAAAAACACCCATACCGTCATGATTACCGGGAGAAAAAAGCCCGTCACTCATTCGATCTCCCTTTTTTGAGATCACTTTCGCTGTAAACCCTTTTGGTAAACTGAGCAGTTGACCCTCACGATGATAAAGTGGACCAAAGCCTTTAGAATCTGCGGCTGGAGCACCTAAAAATGCGGCATTAGCAGCAAAACGGTTCAGTCCCAAAAATCCGAGGCTGACCAATGTTGTTTTTTTTACAAAATCTCTTCTTGAATTATTCATTTCCTGTATGGTTTTAAAGTTATTTATTCCACCAAATTTTTGTACTTGTCAGATCAGGCCCCTGTCTGCTGATCGCTTCCTGTAAATTTGGGTTTGCTGTAGACTCTGCCCTTGGATAATAGAGTCTGCGGGGCAACTGGGCACCCAGATTTCCGCTTAAGGACAGATCGAGTTTGCTGTAGGTATCCGGATAACCGCTTCTGCGCATGTTGGACCAGCTTTCATACCAGTTGTAATGTGTCTCGATCCAGTATTGTGTATTGATCATTTCTAAGGCCCGATATGGTTTGTAAGGATTTTCTGTCAGGTAGGCATTTTGCTGACCTTCGCTGATAACTCCATCAGGACCGTATACTGACAACTGGGACATCGCTGCGCGAACACCGGCTTCGTAATAGTTTTTGGCATCGGTTTCAGTTCCGGGTATAATTCCTCTGACGACGCACTCAGCCAGCTGAAACTGCACTTGTGCATAGCTTAAATGGATGTACGGAGAATCATAACGGCCAAAGGTCTTGATATTGGAAACGGAGAAATCATTTCTTGAATCAGTTACAGAAGCAAACTGTGGATAACCTCTCTGGTTGGCAAAGGTATGATCACCGTCGTGGTAAGAAGAAAAAGGAGTGGTGGGTCTCATACAATAAACCAGTGTACGCGGATCATTGTGATTTTTCAGTGAGTCTACAAAAGGTGCAGCCAATCTATAAGTTGAGATGTAGCTGGAACTGATGAAAATGTGCGGTACACCATTGGAAGTGGTTCCTGTTCCTGCTCTCTGGCTGGTATAATAGACTACAAAATTATCTGCTTTACCAGTTAAAATTCCTCCGGCTATGGCCTCTTGAATCCATTTTTTGCCGTTTACTGCATCAGCATTGATAATGCGCAATCCGAGTCTTAGCATCAGGCTATTCGCGAATCTTTTCCATTTATCCAGGTCTCCTTTATAGACAATGTCGGCGGTTGTTGGAATTTCTTTGGTTTTGTCTAATGCCGCGGCTGCTTCCTTAAGTTCTTTGAACAGGTCTTCGTAGATTTTCTGCTGTGCATCATACTTGGGAGTCATGATCCGGTCTGTATATCCTTTTCCGGCTTCAAAATAAGGTACATCGCCATATACATCGGTCAACTGATGAAACAGGTAGGCTTTGAGGATCCGTGCGATACTCAGGTAATTTACCTTGGTTGGGTCTGATTGGGCATGATCGATCATGTCAATCACTGTTTTGAGTGGGTTTTTGTAGATCCATACAAAATGCTCTGACATTTCGGCCTCTTTATAGGCAGTAATAGAGGGAAAACTTACATTGGTATTGACATGACCAACATATGCGCCGGCATAATAGGCATGGGTATAATAATTCTTGTCCAGCATGGTGAGCTGTACAAAAGGCAATTCATAATCCAGGTTAGGGGTGGAGACAAAATCAACACTTTTATTGATGTCTTCAAAACCCTTATCGCAGGAAGATAAAAATGCCACGACCAGCGTGATGGTGATTAAGCAAATTTTTTTTATATTCTTTTTCATGATATATCAGATCTTTTGATGCTATTTATTTTATGTTTACAAACCAAATTTTAAGGTAAGCCCAAGGTTACGTGTGGTAGGATAAACCATCCGCTCGATACCCTGCTGGTTGTTACTCGCTGTATTGCTTTCAGGATCGACATTGTCCAGATTCTTATCTTTGTAAATGGTGAACAGATTTCTGGCAACAAGGGACACTGAGGCATTGTTTATACCTATTTTATGGAGCATAGTGACCGGCAATTTGTAACGCAGGGCAACTTCCCGCATTTTTATAAAGCTGGCGTCGTAAATAAATTCCTCGGAGATTGAACCGATCTGGTTATAATAGGAACTGATGTTTTCGGCGGGTACTCTAACGGCATTTTCAGTGCCGCTTTGGTTTACGCCTTCTGCAAGGATACCATCTTCACGACCAACGAGTGTGGCTTTATGCTTTCCATTTTTATAGGCGGTTGCATTGGTTTCGGAATAAATGCTGGCTCCGAATTTTCCATCAAGAAATACATAGAGGGAAATGTTCTTGTAATTGAACGTATTACTAAAACCAAATAGTTTGTCATAGGTTCCATACCCCAGAAAACCGGCTTTTGCGTTTGGCAATGGGAAGCCCCTGCTGTCAAGAATTTTCCTGCCTTCTGCATCGCGCATATAGGTAAATCCATAGATCGCTGCATATCTTTGTCCCTCAACGAGTTGAATAGATGCATTTCCGCTTTTGGAGGTAGCCAGCTGAATAGGAGCACCTTCAACACCGTCGCCAAGTGCGATTACTTTATTGTCATTTTTTGAGAATGTGGTCAGGATATCCCAGCTGAAGTTTCTTAGCTTAACCGGAGTTGCCCGTAATGTCAGTTCGACACCTTCATTTTGCATTTTCCCTACGTTGAGTATAGCTGTAGAATAGGTAGTCGCACTCGATACCGCGGTTTGAACAATATCATTTTTGATCTGACGCTTGTAATAACCGGCATCGAAACCAATGCGATTGTTCAGGAAATCCATCTCCAGCCCAAATTCATAATCTGTAGAAAGGAGCGGTTTCAGCAACCTGTTAGGGATATTACTGGTGCCTACGGTTTGAAGCGGTACATTCCCGTTATACTGCAATGGGTCCAGCGAATAGCTTAGATCCAGCTGGTATGGGTCTGTATCACCACTCACCTGCGCAGTCGAAGTTCTGATTTTACCAAAGGAGATTACTTCAGGTAGTTTTAAGGCATCAGAGAAAACAAAAGACAATGCGGCAGAAGGATAGAACAGATTGTTATTGTCCATTGGCAGAGTGGAGAACCAGTCGTTTCTGCCGGTAAGGGTCAGAAAAAGATACTTATTATAAGATAGCTCCATACTTCCAAACAGGGAGTTGGTCCGCTGCCTGCTTTCACTGGTTGAAGGGAGTTTAGTGGTCAGGTTATTGAAAGTATAAACTCCTGGCACGGTAAAGGTATTTCCTGAGGTATTGGCCTGAGTGGCCGTCCGCCAGTTGATGTTGCTACCCAAAAAACCATTGATATTGAATTTGCGTTTAAGTTTGGGATCTATCCCAATCAGTAATTCATAGTTGTTTTCGGTATTGTCCAGCATGCGCTGATTCAACAAACCTCCAATGTTAGAACTGGAGTTGTATGGGAAACTTGAAGAGGCATTACCATCAGGGATATATTGCAGCCGCTTGGCGAGATAGTTGTCGCGGGTGATCCTGCCCCTGGTATACAACCAGTTTGTAATGTCATAGTTTAAACTTACTGATCCGGTCAGGCGATTCCTGGTATCAAATTCTTTTTCTTTATTGACAATGTAGTAGGGGTTTGATACACCCTGGGTATACAACAATTCACGGCCGCTTGCATCGTATCCAGGGTTTAGTGAGCTAACATCCAGACTGTTTGGTAAATACAACAGAGAATAAAACTGATTATCGTGGTTCCCGCCGATGAAGGGACGATTGTTTGCTTTTTCAAAGATATAGTTGAGTACCACATCTGCAGTAAACCTGCCGAATTTAGTGCCTGCCTTGGTATTGATGCTGGTACGGGCAAAATTGGCGTTAGGAACAATGTCTTTATTTCTCAGATCGGAGGCTGATACACGGTAATTTAGCTTTTCACTGCTCCCTGATAAGGCAACGGTATTATTGACCGTACTACCAGTATTGAAAAATCGCTCATAATTATCTTTGACTGGACTAAAAGGTCTGATTACACCATCAAACTGTACTGCCGGGCTTCCGTCGAGTTTATGCCCCCAACTGTCTGATCCTTTTGCATTTTCAGCACTGGTAGGCAAGTCTCTTGAATTAGGCTGGTTGATGGCACTTTGTCCATATTCATTCTGAAAATTAGCTGTATTGATGAGTTCATCGAACAGGACCGAAGAGCTTACCTCGATATTCATTTTCCCATGGCTGGATTTTCCACTTTTGGTGGTGATCAGAATTACGCCGTTGGAGGCTCTTGAACCATACAGAGCAGCGGCAGCATTTCCTTTTAGTACGCTAATGCTCTCCACATCATCAGGATTGATCCCGGTAAGACCATCTCCATAATCAATTCCTCCTTCAGGGGTATTACTGGCAAGGCCTCCAAGACTGGTGGTATTGATCGGAATACCATCCACCACCCATAAAGGCTGGTTGTTTCCGGTCAGAGAGGAAGCGCCCCTGATTACAATTCGTTTGGTGCCTGCTACACCATTTGCAGTATTTCCAACGTCTACACCAGCAATCTTGCCGGATAGTCCGTTGATTAAATTGGGTGTTTGAACAGTGTTGACCTTGCTTCCGTCTAAGGTAGTTACCGAAGAACCCAGGCTTTTGGCCTGTCTTTTTATATTTAGTGCAGTGACAACAACTTCATTCAGGTTTTTACTTTCAGGAAGCATCTTTACATTGATCACCGATTGCCCGTTCCAAAGTACTTCCTGGCCTATATATCCCATAAACCGAAATGTGATTGTCGCATCGGTTCCTGTAACGGGCAAGGTAAATCTACCTTCTGAATCGGAACTAATGCTGGTTCTTTGTCCGCTAACTGTAATTGACACCCCGGGAATCGGCTGATCTTTTTCATCGGTTACCTGGCCGGTTACTGCTATGGCTTTTAATTTCTTTTTTAGTAGAATGTTACCAGCTTCCTGCTGATAAGTGATCCCGGAGTCTTTAAATAAGGCATCGAGTATCAATGCCAGGTGTTCATTGGTGTATCTGGCATCTTTGATTTTTCTTTTACTGAGACCGAGATAGAGGTCATCATAAGCAAAGATGGCTGTACTTCGGCTCTGCAGCTTTTTTATAGCTGAAAGCAGGTTATCCTGTTTGAATTCAACGTTGAGACGTTCATCCAGCACCTGCGATTTTGCAGGCGTGGCCTCAACGGACAATAGTCCGGTAATTAGTGTAATGGTAATGGCTAATACTGTAGTTCGCATAGTTTGCTTTGAAAACAGTGTTGAAATTTTCATACTTTTGAATGACTTGGTAAATTGAAATGTGCTAAGTGAATTTTGTCAGTATAGTAACTGACTCAGACCGGACTGTTAGAGCAGTCCGGTTTTTTAGTAAATAATAATGTCGTTACCCTCCTTTCTGTAATGTGTATTATGGATCATGCTGATCATAGACAATGTTTTATCTATAGGTTGAGATGTGCTGAGCAATAAGGTGAACTGGTAAGATCTGACTTTTGATGAACCTGCCTGCAGCTGAAGTCCGTAGGTATTTCGCAACACCATTGCAAGTTCATTGAACTGGGCCTGTTCCAAATAGATAAAACCATCTTTCCAGCTAGCCAAATGATTTAACTTTGAGCGGTTTAGTTCCGTTTTTTCAGTTGCCTTGTTGTAGCTCAGCTGTTCACCAGGGACCAAAGTACCCAGGAGTTCTTTGCCACGGCTTACATTCACTTTTCCTGTTTTTACGAAGACTTTCTGGTCGGCTATCTTATCATAGGACCTAACATTAAAAGAGGTCCCCAACACCCTTACATTTAAGGCTGAGGCATGAACAATGAACGGTTGTTTTGGGTTTTTCTTTACCTGGAAGAATGCCTCACCCTCTTCAAGAAAGACTTCTCTTGTACTTTCCCTGAATTTTTCCGGTATCCTGATCCGGCTGGATGTATTTAGCCAGACTTCAGAATTGTCTGGTAAGGTAATCCTTTTAAGAGAGCCTATGCCGGTTTGAATAACTGTGTATTGGTCTTTTAGGATAAACTTAGGTTTTATAAGGGTGTAAAAGAGCAAACCGGTGCTACAAATCAATAGGATGGTAGCTGCAACTTTGATCAGCATTACAGGAAATAATTTTATTATTTTCTCTGGCTGTTTTTTTTCATTGATCCTGACTCTGAATCGTTGCTTTGCCTGCTCCTTTGTCAGACTTTCGATTTGAATAACCTCCTCGTCCGAACGGTAAGATTTATACCAGGCGTCAACAAGTGCACTTTCAGTTTCATTGGCATCGCCTTTAAGATACCTGTTCATTAGTTTATTAAATTTCTTACGCTCCATGGAATGGGTTTTCACTGTAGAGTCGCTGGAAACCTGGAATGGTACTTATAATTTAAATCAACATTAGGTTAATTAATTGTGAAGTGCCGCAAAGAGAACGGCAATGTAGGTCAGGTATCCTTCCGGATATTTTTTTGCCAAAATAATGCGTAACCTTCGCAAAACTTCAGAAATGTAGTTTTTGACGGTCTGGTCGGCGATACCGAGTTTTCCTGCTATTTCTTTGACCGTCAGGTTATCACTTCGCATCAGGTAAACCTGCTTTAACATTTCGGGCATAGCATTAACCGCTTCTTCCAAAGTTTGTTCAAGTAAAAGATAATCAGCTAGGTTGTGTATGGACTCTTCCAGTAATTCTACGCGTTTCAAAGCTTCTCCAAGTTGCTGTTCTTTTAATTTTTGAGAACGGAAATGACTAATGATGGAGAATTTTAATGCCCCGCTTAAATAACTTTCCAGAGAAGTGTTAATTTCCAGGCTTTCTCTGCGCTCCCAGATTCTGATGAATATTTCCTGAATAATATCCTGAACTTGCTCTGCATCTCTTAATCTGGCAAGACCACTCCGGTAAAGCTTTTTCCAATACCGGTCAAATAAAATATCGAAGGCTGCGCTATCGCCCATCCTAATCGCTTTTATCAGCTGATCATCCACCATTAAATTTTTCATAAAATTCCCCGCTCAAAAGTAAGGAGCTCATGTTAAGAGAATTTTAAATTGATTTAACTATAGCCGTTAGTCAACAGGTGATAACACCCAAACTGCTGTTGCACTCAGATTTAATATTCACGTAACCAAATCAAGCTAGTGGTTCCAATATTTTTGCAGGGTGAACCAAGACAAAGAATGGTCATTGTAAGGTGTTAAAATCGAAAACAAATTAAATCATGAAAAGAGTATTACTAATAGCGGGAATGTTATTTGCCGGGACCGCTTTCTGCCAAAAGAAGTTAGACATTCAGGCTCATCGCGGGGGTATGTCCTTAATGCCTGAAAATACCATTCCTACCATGTTGAATGCAGTAAAATTAGGAGCTAAAACATTAGAACTGGATGTGGTTATCTCACAAGATGGAAAAGTGGTCGTATCTCACGATCCTTATATGTCGGCTGCCTTTATGAGCAAACCTGATGGGTCTGATATTACTAAGGATGAAGAAAAAAGTCTCGCCTTGTATCAAATGTCTTATGATAGCATCAGTCGTTATCAATCAGGGATCAGACTACATCCTATGTATCCAGCACAGTTAAAGATAAAAACACACAAACCCTTATTGAGTACTCTGATAGACAGCGTAGAGGCTTATGTAAAGGCAAACAAGCTTAAACCAGTATATTATAATATCGAAACCAAATGTTCTCCGATGGGTGACGGAAAGTATAATCCTTCGCCGGAAGTTTTTGTAAAAACCATGATGGCAGTGATCAATCAGAAAGGGGTTAAGAAAAGGGTTATCATTCAATCTTTTGATGTCAGAACATTAAAGATCTTGAATAAAACTGAACCGGGACTAAAGTTATCTCTGCTGGCCAGTGGAAAAATGAATATTTCTGAAGAAGAACTAAAAAAATATGGCCTTTCACCTAAGGAAGTTGCAGATTTTTTAAAACAAATGAATCAGGGTAAGGTCGGACTGGAAGCAGATCTGGCAAAATTGGGTTTTGTACCAGATGTGTATAGTCCTTATTATGGTGGCGTAGATGCAGAAATGGTCAAAAAAGCACATGATAAGCACATGCTGATTGTTCCATGGACTGTAAATAAAGAAGAAGACATGATTGCCATAGGTAAGCTTGGGGTTGACGGGATCATCTCTGACTGTCCCGATGTTTTAATCAAGTTGTTTGGTAGCTACCAGATGAAGTAAGACTGTTGTTTCCTGTGGGTTTGTGTGTACTGGGGGAACAGGTACCCTGGGTTTAGGGTTGAAATAATTTCTTAGTTGCAACAACTAATTTTTTAGCTGATATTTGATGTAAAAAAATAGTTGATGGATATAAAAGATCTGACTAAGGTAGAGAGCCAGTTGATGCAGGTACTTTGGGAATTGAAAAAAGCATTTGTTAAGGAGATTATTAATGAATTGCCTGAACCTAAACCTGCGTACAGTACAGTCTCCACCATCATCAGGATTTTAGAAAGTAAGGGAGTGATCGGCTACGAGGCTTTTGGGAAAACTCATCGTTACTATCCATTAATTACTAAAGAAGAATATATGCGCTACGAAGCAGATAAATTTCTGAGTAACTATTTCTCAAATTCTGTACAGGATATGTTTTCGTTTTTTGTGCGGGAAAAGAAAATCAACCTGAAAGATGCTGAACAATTGCTTAAAATGATTGACAACATCAAAGATTAGATCATGGAAACGGGGCTTTACTTTTTCTGGTCGGGTGTTACGCTAAGTGTATTCTATTTTTTTTACTTGCTGCTGCTCAGAAGGGAAACATTTTTCATGCTCAACCGATTTTACCTCCTGCTGGCCCTAGGCTTTTCGCTGGTGATTCCTTTGTTAAATCTTTCTGCAGTGATCGGATTACCAGAAGTCGAGCTGATGACCTCTGCGTTTTCAGTGACCGGGGGAGAAAAACTGCGAAATATCGCTGAAAGAGAATGGAACTGGCTGGCTGTTATATACCAGACCGGTGTAGTGTGTAGCGTAGTCTGGTTTCTAATCAGGCTTCTTGGTGTAAAAAAACAGATGAAACTGACAGGCAGGGGTGCTGCATTCTCTTTCTGGAAAACAATGGTAATTGACCAGGAGCTTAAGGACGTGAAAGTCATTGATGCGCATGAAAAGGTGCACATCAAACAGTTTCATACACTGGATATTCTGATCATTGAATTGGTTACGGCATTTTTCTGGTTCAATCCGGTTATTTATTATTATCGCAGGAGCCTGAAGTTTATTCACGAATACCTCGCAGATGAACAGGCATCCAGGTTCGCGGGAAGTAAAAAACAATATGCAATGGTCCTGTTTTTGCAAAATTTCAGGACGGGTCCTGCTTTGAGCAATACTTTTTACAATGCATCTATGCTGGAATCGAGGATAAGGATGCTGCAACGCGAGAGATCCGGCAGCGGCCGTTTATGGAAATATACTTTATGCATACCATTGATTGTTGTGTTAACAATATTCTGCTCATTTAGCTCTGGTCGTGGCAAAGCCGATCAGCCGGCCAGTTTTCCGGGTGGCTTTGAAGCTTTCAGTAAGTACCTGATTAAAACATCCGAGAAAGTTTCGAATGACGATGGAGTAGTAGTAGTTAGTTTCGTCGTAGAAACCGATGGCAGGATCAGCAATGAAAAAGTGGAAAGCAGTCTGGATGAAGCAAGTGATAAAGAGGCACTTCGTGTAATTGGCACTAGTCCAAGATGGATACCTGCTCTGCAAGAAGGAGAAAAAGTACGTTCTGCCTATCAAATAAAGTTAAATTTTAAGTCTGACAATCAGACACTTAAATAATTAAACTAATTAATTAGCTATAATAGCTAATTAATTAGTTGCATGACTAATTATTTAGTTATATGTTTGGGTTACCAAATAACCCGAACATTATGTTTTCCTCTACACTTAAACCCAACTTCTTTTTTTACTATTTAACTTTCTTGTTGCTCTTCAGTTGGATACCGGTTAATGCACAACAAATTACCGGTAAAGTAAGGGGAGAGGTGCTTGATGAAAATCGTGTTGCATTTCCTTTTGTACAAGTGAGTTTGAAGCATTATCCGGATTCTAATACCGTTAAAATTGTGCTTGCTGATGACAAAGGGCATTTTGCTTTTGACATTCCGGCTGGAAAATATTTTATAGAACTCAGAATGATGGGCTACAGTACAACTTATTCCAGAGTTTTTGATATTGCTGTTTCGCATGCTGAATTGCTTGGAGCCATCCAGCTTAAATCAGCAGCGACGCAATTGGCTGCTGTAAATATTGCCGCGTTACTTCCATTTGTGGAGAGACGGGCTGATAAACTGATCGTAAATCTCAATGGTCTGGGGTCCGGAGCGCCGATAATGGAAGTCATGAATCAATTGCCAGGTGTTAGCGTTACACCGGATGATCGGATTAGTTTGAACGGGAAGTCGGTCCAGATTTATATTGATGGCAAGGTTTCTGCCTTATCTGCAGAAGCACTGGCGGGAATGCTGAAAGGCATTTCTTCTTCGTCTATTCAAAAAGTAGAACTGATTGCACAACCATCAGCCAAATATGACGCCGCCGGAAGCGGAGCAATCATTAATATTATCCGCAAGCGCAACTATAAGGCAGGATTAAACGGAAATATTTATGCAGGTGGTGGAAAAGGAACATTTGGGAAGGCAAATGGCGGTATCAATGTTAACTATAAAGGGAAAGCTTATAATGCGCTGTTAAACCTCGATTATAGTTACAATAAGTATTTCTACAACAGTTTCATCACTTCTGATTTTCTACCCGGTGATGGAAGCATGACTGGTCAAACAATTACGGATCTTCAAAGCACGAGGACCAATGCCAATTATACGCCCAGTCTGGGTTTAGATTTCTACCTCACTAAACGTACTACGTTATCGGCTTCCATTAAACCGGGATTTCAGACCTTTAACCGCGATGGTCTGGCGAACATTGATTTGTTCAATAGGAATGACACGAAACCATCAGGTATCATCAGCAGCAGTTCGCAATTCATCAATCTTGTGGATATCCGTGCCATTAACCTGTCTTCCGGATTGCGCCTTCAATACCAGATTGACACATCTGGCCGGGAATTAACTACAGACCTGGATTATTATCGTTACGGAAATTTTAACGATCAGTATAACAGAACCATTACAAATGACCATGCTTCAGATATCCCTGCCATCTTAAGGCAAGACCGAATTTTGGACGCATATGCCTTTAAAATGGATTACACCCAACCATTAATCAAGGGTAAACAACTGGAGATGGGGATGAAAACGAGTTATGTCAATTCTGATAACACCAACTTCTTTCATTACCCCGGCAATCAGCAAACTGATCAGTTTGCTTATAAAGAAAGTATTTCGGCTGTTTACATGACCTATGCTGCTAATGCAAAAAAATTCTCCTATCAGTTGGGGATGCGGGGAGAGTATACTTACGGCCAGGGCGAACAGCAATATGATGCCAATCGTTTAACGCGGAATTATTTTCAGTTGTTTCCATCAATTCACCTTGATTACAAATTAACTCCAAACCACAATCTTAGCTTAGGACTCAACAAAAAGACAGAACGCCCTGATTATGAAAGTTTAAATCCTCTGGTGCGTATCATCAGCAGCAGCAATCTGCAACAGGGGAACCCGGAACTCCAGCCTGCAAATGTTTATAACGCAGATTTTTGGTACGGTTACAAAAATTCATTTTTTTTCGGAGTTACGTATAGTTACCGCAAAGATGATTTTACAAGCCTTGCGGTCGCCCTGACAAACGACGTCGTTACTACATTGCCAGGTAATGCTGATTATTCAGATTATGCAACGGTACAGGCGATGTACGGTAAACAGGTTTTACCGTGGTGGTACACCAGCAGCAATGCCACATTATCCAAACGGTCTTTTAAGGGGGAAGTTAACGGATTGTTATTACAAAGCGACGGGATTACTTCACTTTCAGCAACTTCATTCAATAGTTTCTCGCTGGGCAGGAATTTCTCGGTCATGTTTATTTTTAATTACCGGGGCAGAAGCATGGATCGTACCTTCACCAATAAGGGGTTTTCCTATCTTACAGCGGGTATTCGTCAGCAGTTTTTGAATAAGCGTGCTTCCGCTCAGCTAAATGTGGTGGATATTTTTAAATCTTACTTGAATAGTTATCAGCAAAACAGCGGCTTTGTGCAGCAATGGTGGCGTAACCAGTTTGAAACGCGCATGGTGAAAGTAAACTTTAGTTATAATTTTGGGGGAACTGTAAAAAACACGAAGAAGAATAGTGGTGCGGAAGAAGAGCGAAAACGCAGTACACTGAATGAGAATTAAAAACCCGATTTACATCACAATTGCAGCAATGGATGGTTTAATATAAATCCTTTCACAGTTGTTTTCGCCAATAATTCCACCCAGGAATACTGTATATTATCACTGATGTAGACCTGTGGTGATAGTTATGATAGCGAGGTTTTACTGGATAACTGCTTTAGCTTCTACTTCAAATATAATGTCAGGATGAAAAAGCGAAGCCACACCTACCAAAGTTGATGTGGGATTGCAGCCTGCTTCGGTATACCTTTTAAGAATTATCGGATTAGTTTTAAGAAAGGCGGGCATGTCTTTTACGTAATAGGTCATTCTAACAACATTTTTTAGTTTAGCTCCTCCTTTTTCTAAAACAGCTTCAAGATTGTCTAAAGCTTTTGTGACCTGCTTTTCCATATCTCCAGGATATATTGGGTTTCCATTGTCATCAACAGACGTCTGTCCAGCACAAAAAATTAACTTTCCTGGTCCATTTACAATACGTCCCTGCACAAATGCATGTTCTTTCTGCCAGGTCCAAATGTCAATGATTTCTGGATTTGAATCTTTATTGTTCATTTTATTGTTTTTATAATGCTGTTGTTTCTCAGCAGATGAGTTTATTCTTAATATCCTACTGTAAAACGCTGACGGGTAAATTTAGGATTTTCTAATTCATCCACTATCGCTATTGCCAGATCTTCAACAGAAATAAAGCTTCTGCCATTTTCATCATAGACCGGGGTATCTGATCCAGTTCGGTAGGTGCCCAATCGAACACCGCCATTGCCATTGTACATTTCAATAGAGGGACTTATAAATGTCCATTCCAGTTCATTTTCCTTTTTGATCACAGTCAAATAATCCCGGGCAGAAGAGGCTCCGGCTTTCCAGTCTGCCGGGAATTCAGGACTATCCACAAGTTGCAGGTTTGGAGAGATATAAAGACTTCCAGCACCACCAATGATCAATATTCTTTTTACCCCGCTTTTTCCTACACTTTTCTGGATTGCAATACTTCCATTTAAGTAATCTTCATAAATGTTGGTACTGCTGATGCCCGGGCTAAACGAATTGACAACCGCATCATGTCCTTTTAGCGCGCCGGCCAATTCGTCTTCGTCCAGCACATTTACTTTTACGGATGTTACCAGCGCGTTATCTTTAACTTTTTCCGGATTGCGTACGATCGCTGTAACGGTATGTCCTCTTTCTGTCAGTTCATTAAGGACGGCTGATCCGACAAAACCGGATGCGCCAATTAGTGCTATTTTCATCTTTATAAATATTTTAATTTGATCTCTACTTAATCTGCTGCCTGTTGCCAACAAGTATGCTGAGGGAAAATGCTGCTGCTGCACCCGTAAATACCGAATAGTCTAATGGCGCTTTAATACTGTTTGAAACCGCCATTGATACTGCAAATAATAAAAGCAAAGCACTACTAGCTTTAGCTACCCAGCACGATCTAAAGCTTGTGAGTAACAAGATACCAAAAGCAATTTCCAATCCTGTCGCAGCATATGCAAGGAAAGGAACTAAGGTGTCCGGAACAAATGGAATTAAACTTTTGGTATAATCCACAAAACTTTGCCAGTTGCCCCATGCTGAAATACCTTTTGGCCACATTCCAAAGCGATCTGCCGAGGCGGATAAAAATCCTGCACTCAGCGCAATCCTTAAAAACCATTCTGCAACCTTGATCTGCGATACTTTCATTTGCTTTTATTTAGTTGTATGTTAAGGTGAAAAAAATAGTCTACTTTTTCTGAAAAATCAGCTATTTTTTATTTTACATTAAGTACACTTGCTGCGATGATTAATTTTCAGACCCAAAAACCTATCTTCACGAACGCAATAAATCATTAGCTGCGACAGCAAATATGCTGCTGTTTTAAATAACAAACAATAAGGCACTATTTAGTTTCCTGATTACCTAAACGTTACTATTATTGAAAATCAAATGGTTACAGATAAAATTATTTATACAAAAACCGATTGTGATGAAGAATGTCCTATCAGGGATGTTCTGGACCGCTTCGGTGATAAATGGTCTATGCTTGTTTTATTGGTGCTAAACAGAAATGAAAAACTTCGTTTTAATGAACTGCAAAAACAGATAGGCGATATTTCTAAAAAAATGCTTACCGTTACCCTGCGAACCATGGAGGCAGACGGATTGGTAAAAAGAACAATATATGCGGAGATGCCACCACGTGTAGAGTATGAGATTACCGCGCTGGGCAAATCACTGGTGCCACATGTAAACGGCTTATCCAAATGGGCTAAAGAAAATATGGCGGCAATTAAAAAATCAAGAGAGAGCTTTCATCATAGTTATTAATCTCCATGATGAAAGCTCTCGAGGTGGGTTAACCAGAAAAGATAAAATCCATTTTGCTACCTTACTACAGTAGCTTCCAGTTTGACCGTCAGGGTTGCGAAAAGACCTTTAACTTCCAGTAAGGTTGTAGCTTGTTTTACACCATATTTCTGCAAAAACTCCTGATACACATCTGTGCATGTACTAAAAAAATCTTGCACAGATGTGGTGTAAACGTTCAAACGAACGATGCCTGCACAATCATATCCGGCGCTACGGATAAGTTCTTCCAGGTTATTAATGGTAAGTATGAGTTGAGTTCTCATATCTGCTGTGCTTGGCTGCCCATTCGCATGTATTGCTGCTTGCCCCGAACAATAAAGTGTGCTCTCTACATTTTTAACCTCAACTGCCTGAGCTGAATTCGTATACTCCCCCCATTTCCAGGGGTCAACTGATCTTTTTTCCATTGTTTTTGATTTAAGTATTATTTATTTCTACAAACCTAAATCCCAATAATGACAACAGTTTGTCACCTCAAAACCCTTATTATTCTTTTGTACATACATCCTGTAATTAGTTGGAGCTTGACGATCGTTGTGACATACAGTTGTCAGTGGCATTCTTAAATTTGTTAATATTAAAACCACTCGTTACAAGAAATACCGGGTGTAACAGACATAGGGTTTTACGATGGAAAACATAAAGAAATTTGAGAGGATAGTTCATATATTTTTCCTGCTTCAATCAAGGGCCGTCTTACCGATTGAAGAGCTGACGGAGAAATTTCAAGTAACCAGGAGGACGATATACAGGGATCTTAGTATACTTGAGCGTGCTGGAATTCCACTGGTTAATAATCCAGGAGCGGGGTATTCTATAATTGATGGTTTCAGGCTTCCACCATCCAGGTTTAACGAAGGAGAAGTATTGAGCGTAATGATTGCAGAAAAGATTATGCGCAATCATGAAACTGAATCTGTCCGGAGAAATTTCGAGCAAGTTCTGACCAAGATCAAGAGCTCATTTCATAGTCATCAGAAACATGAAATTCTGCACCTTCAGGATAAACTCCTCATTAAGGAAAAATTTGATGCGAAAGACTATGTCTCCAATATTATGGACACTTTACTCAAAAGTGCTGTAAACAAGAAATTGACAGATATTTTATATAAAAATGCAAAGGGCGATAAACCAAATTTAAGGACGGTAGAGCCAGTCGGTGTTTTCAACGAAAATGGTAATTGGTATCTTTTAGCCTATTGTCATTCCAGATGCGATTACAGGAACTTCAGACTGGATAGAATACAAAAATTAGATGTTCAGGAAAAGTATTTTGAGAAAGACCATCCTTCAATAAACGAATTAAATGAGCGCCTTCATTCCCAGTACTTTACGAAGATTACCGTTACTGTTGATAGAAAATATGCTCATTTTTTATCATTTGAACGGGACGACTTTGGCTACGTCAAAGAAGTTATCACCAGTGAAACTGTATTGATGTATTTTAATTGTAAATCTCATCCGGCATCATTCGTAAGATGGTTTTTACGATTTGTTGATGTAGGGGAGATTACAGAACCGGCCCATCTTAAAGAAGAACTATCTGTAATATTGAAAGCAGGTATGATGAGAATGGGCAAAATGGCTTTTATATAATTTTAGGCCAGATTTTGCCGGACTGAATAATTGTATTTATCTTTACTATCAAGATAATTAGCAATCAAGGTAAATGGTCAATGAAGAAGAAATCAGGAAGCTGCTCAAGCTAAGTCAACAATTTGCATATACGTCCATACAGATGCACGAAGCCATTGGCAGGAAAGCAGGTATGGCCGGTACTGATCATAAATATTTAGGTTTTTTGCTTCAGCGTGGCAAAATGACAGCCGGAGAGCTGTCTAAAATAACAGGTCTGACTACCGGTGCCGTTACGAGTTTAATAGACCGGTGTGAAAAGAAAAAATTGGTAAAACGACAGCCTGATATATATGATCGCAGGAAAATCATCATCATTCCGGATATAAAAAAGATAACCAAGCTATTAATCCCTCTTTATGAGGATTTTAGGAGCAGTACCGAAAAAATGTTCGCAACCTTTTCACCAGAAGATCTACAGGTTTTAGAAAGGTATTTTTCAAATGCAATGGAAATAGCGAACCGTAAAATAGAAACGATAAACCAAAAAAAATAACCTAATGGACAAAAGACATGAAACCGAAGCACCGATTCAGGCTGCTTTTAACCAAACTTTCTTTCATGGAACTAAGGCTGAATTAAAAATCGGTGATTTTATAGAAACCGGTTTTGATTCAAATTTTGTTGACAGGAAATTAAAACACATTTATCTTACTGCTACTATTAATGCGGCCATTTGGGGGGCTGAACTTGCTTCCGGGACAGGAAAGGAACGCATCTATCTGGTAGAAGCGACAGGTCCGCTTGAAGATGACCCCAATGTAACCAACAAAAAATTCCCCGGCAATCCTACCATGTCCTATCGCTCCCAGCATCCATTCAAAGTTATTGGTGAGATTACAATATGGCAGGGACATTCATTAGAACAAATTAAAGCCATGAAAGATGGATTGGAAAAAATGAAACAGCAGGGGCCTATCGTGATAGAAGAGTAGGAGCAAGACAACAAACAATTAAAACTCACCTTCAATTTCCCAGCCTTTGCGGTATTTCCTTCTTAAATACTTGTTGGCTTCCGGATAGTTTGAAAACTTCATATTAGCAGCGTCCCATTGCAACAGCTGATCAGGCACACGGATGGCAACTGTACCCAATAAAATAGCCTCGGTCATTGGTCCTGTCTGTGCAAAATGCGATTCCGTTTTTTCTCCGCCCCGGCAAGCGTTTACGAAATGGTGATAATGGTTTCTGCCTTCAATTTTACGCACTTCCTTATCCTTAAATTTATCTTGCGGCAACAGTACTGGTTTTTCTCCGCCATGAGGGATCAACAAGGCGCCTTCGGTACCAACCAGCAATGCGCACTCTTCAGGATAGTTTCCAGGGGTATATAAGTTACGAATCTCCTGTGGAGGAAACATTTCGCCATCAAACCACTCCAAAGTCAGTTTATCAGACTCAGTAAAGGAATTTCCGGGAAATACCCAGGTGATGTGATCGGCCCAGGGCCAGTTTTCCTTTCTTTTTTCGGGATTGTTTCTCCAGGCTTGATGAACTTCCGCTTGTACGGATATAGGAGCTTTCAATCCCAGTCCTTTCCAGACAGCGTCAAATATATGACATCCGATGTCTCCCGACCAGCCTGTTCCGAAGTCCTGCCATGATCTCCATTTGGCCTGATGATAAATACTAGGAGCATAAGGTCTGACCGGTGCCGACCCCAGCCAAAGGTCCCAGCTTAAATTTGCAGGCGGCTCCTGTGCAGGCTGCGGCTCCACCATCCGGAATTCTACAGCACCAGATCTGTTTGAACACAGATATGCATGTTTGATCTTCCCGATCACGCCATCTTTAATGAGTTGTACAGCGGTACGGTCACATGCTGATGAGGCGATCTGAGTCCCAAGCTGAGTCATTACTCCGGCTTTCACTGCAGCCTTGGTCAGTGATCTTACTTCAGCTACGTCATGACATAGCGGCTTTTGACAATACACATGTTTACCTGCTTTTATCGCACGGTAAGCGATGGAAAAGTGCATGTGATCGGGTACGGATACATTCACAGAGTCAGTATTTTTGGCTTCCTTTTTCAATAATTCCCGCCAGTCTGAATAGATTCTTACACCTGGAAGCCCTTCTGCCGCCTTTTTCAGAATCTCACCATCTACATCGCAAATGGCGACGATCTCTACGTCAGGATGTGATTTAAAATTAGACAGATCGTACCCGCCCATGCCACCGACTCCTATACACGCATGTCTGAGTTTAGTGCCCGGAGCTTTTGCGGCAGCAGTAAACGAGTCCATTAAAAGTGATGGCGCAATAGCCGCTACGGCAGCTGATTGCAGAAATTTCCTGCGGGAAACCTCTTGGGATGGGTTCTTTGTTGTCATAACAGGTTAAATTTATTTGGTCAGGCCTAACTGAGGCTATATCAAATATAAAATACTAATCTTGTATACACAAGAGGAACCGGTTTAAAAAAAAATCAGTTTTTTCTATCTCACCTGCGTCTGTTTAAAGGATAGAGCTCTTTATTTATTTTTGCGTCATGGAATCAACTATTCTTACCAAATCGCAAGCGACAAGTGAGTTGCAATCCACTTCATTTGTTTTGGATAGTCCTGATCAGGTAAAGCACTTTGGCATTGGGTGAATATAATGCAAAACCACCAGGATCGATATAGAAAGCGGGTTTAAACTGCCTTACTGCGCTTTCGGGTTTATCAACGATGTAGAGCCTGGTTTGGAAGTTATCGAATTTCTCTTTTTCTACCACCAGTTTTGGTACACAGAAATCCATTTTTCTTCCGGAGATGATGGTACTAAAAAAACCAGTTCCACGCCAGTCGTATTTACTGAAACCTCCCTGCCCACCACCTATCACATGCGCATAATCCATCTTTTCCTGAGGATAAAAATAGAGCAGATCAACACCTGATGGAAGATAGGGGTCCTCCTCCCCGGTACTGAAAACATTTTTGCGGTACCTGCCTGCACTTTCAGCATCGTCTATGCTGGTGTATCCAGTTATTTTCTGGCAGAGCATCTGCCAGTTTTTTCCGCTGAGAAAGAAGAACTGCCTGATGAAAGTACCATTGTCTGAATAAGATTTGAAAAAATAATAAGGGCTGTTTGATCTGGCTTCTTCGATTGTCCTGCGAATCCGCTCTTGATTCCAGCTGAGATCTGTGTTCAGTCCAATCATTTGATGTCTTGTCGTATCTCCATCTGCAGGCCAGGTATTGTAAAATGTATTCTTTTCATCGGTAAAAACGATAAAGCCATCAATGAATTCCGGCCAGTAATGGTCAGTAGGTAGCTGGAGAGAATCAATAACTTTGCCTTTCAGGTCAAGTTTAAAATAATTAAAGTCTTCGCCGCTCTGTTCTTGCCTTCCTGTATAGCAGGATACAATGAGCTGTCCATTTATGGAAGGAAACACCCGTATTGGGTTGGGAGCGGCTGCCTGTGACACTGTTGAACTGCAAAGCAGGTTTACACTAAACAAAGCGGAACGATAGTGTTCATCAATCGGCTGAAAGCCTGAGTATTTAGCAGGCAAAGGCTCCTTATTACGTTCAATCAGGAGTTTTCTTAACGGCTTGAAAACCCAGATTAAAATAACAACAAGAGCCAGGACGCAAATGATATAAAGAAACATTTTTTTCATTCGCCTGGCTTGTTTATGGATTCATTTGATTAAAATAATTAGTATACGTTGAGGGTTAATTTAGCGATTCTATCGCATTATTTGATAACTGTTGAAATTAAATGAATAAACAAATATGCTTTTTAAATCCTGCAGGTGTATCCGATTATTATCCTGTCAGGCAATTTTATCTGTTTTGTAAAGGTCTTATCCGTCTATAGCTTTACATTTTTTGGATAAAATATTCACTGTCAATGAATAAGAAGCAATTGCAAGATTTGATTATCCTGAGAAACTTAAGGAAAAGCTAATAGAGCTGGTGGTTTACCAGAACTATTCAAAGAAAGAAGTAGCTAAAAAGTACGGTCTGGTAAATACCTACATCCTCACCAACTGGATTATTGGATACAAGAAAAAATTAGAGAAAGGAGCCGTAACTTTAGCTCCCATGGAAAAGCCAAAGACTAAAGATGCCGCTGAGCTGAAGAAGCGGATAAAGGATCTGTAGAGTCAAACTTACTCTCCCAACTCCTAAAATAATCATTATTATTTTAGGAAGATGACGAGAAAAATCATGAAAAATCCCGTAACTTTTGACCATCACACCATATCTAACCAACAAAATTGACATGAAGTCTCTGATCTTTTATTGCTTGTTATCCATATCCTTTGTAGCTTCTGCTCAACCAACCAAACCAATTGAATACGGGCTTAAATCATTTAGCATCAACGACCCTCACCTGGGAAAGATCAATTTCTATTTGGATACGGTGAATATTGGGAAAAAAGCGCCTTTATTTATTGATATCAATGGCAGTGGTGGCGAGCCTTTATGCTTCCTCATTAAGGGAACCAAATTCACATCTGTAGCCAATACATTTGATACCAAAGTAATCGCCAGAACTGCAGATAAATACCATTACATTATTTTAGACAAGCCAGGAACACCATTCTGTGATACGTTAAAGACCTCTCAGACTGTACAGACTTTCGATCTCAAAGCATTAACGACAAGCTATCAGTATAGCAGGGAGTACAACGAAAAATTGAGTCTGGACTGGCGGGTGGCCGCTACAAAAAAGGTTATCGGCTATTTAATAAAAAATCATTATTGGGATAAGTCCAAGATTGTTGCTTACGGTTATTCTGAAGGTGCTCAGGTTGTACCAGCCCTTGCGGTTTCGGAAAAGCGCATTACACACATCGCTGCATTAGCAGGCAGCGGTTTGAACCAGCTCGCAGATGGAATTACCAACTGGCGCGTGAAGGCAAAAAATGGCATTGTAAGTCATGAAGCAGCCCAGGACAGTGTTACTAAAAAATTCCAGCGGATTTCGGAAATCTATAAAGATCCTTTGTCTGCGACAAAAATGATAGATGGGCATAGTTATAAACGCTGGGCAAGCTTTGGATCTGTGCCACCAATCGAATACCTGCGTCGTTTGAAGATCCCTATATTTTTAGTCGCTGCAACAAATGACGACAGCTCACCTATATACGGGCTGGACTATGTCATGCTCGAATTTATGCGGCTTGGAAAGACCAACCTCAGGTATGAAGTATGCGTAGGATGTAACCATTACCTGAATTCAACCAGTGCGACCCCTGCTCCGGATTATCTACAGCTTGTACTCGAATGGGTTGAAAAGAGTTGAATGTAAAGGGATAGTTAAGCTAAAGCTGAAGGTTTATTTATAAAAATAAAGCTCTGATTATTAGTTTTTTATAAAAAAATATAATTTCGGAATAGAATCATATGCCGTGACAACAATCGTTAACATTTAACAGCTCACTATTTTTTTGAGCATTCCCCTGAATATGAAATAATGAAAAGGCAGCATCGCGATCCAGTAAAGCCTTCCTGCAATCCCCAGTGGACGGAAAGTAGCTGTTTGATGTACAATGTTATTTTCATCAATACTGAATTCCAGCCAGGCTTCTCCTGGCAGTTTCATTTCTGCATAGAGCAGCAAGCGCTTTTGCTCTCTGGAGACCAGGATTACGCGCCAAAAATCCAGTGCTTCTCCGGCTGAAAGCTGCAAGGCATTTTTGCGTCCGCGCCTCAGTCCAACCCCTCCAAACATTCGGTCCAGGAAACCCCGAAACTCCCATAACCAGTTGCCGTAATACCATCCTTTTCTGCCTCCAATTGAAAAAATATGCTGCAGTGCTCTGTCCGGATCTTTCGCTTCCATTTGCTGGTTATCCTGGAACACACCGAATTTAGGAACTTCAATATGTTTGGTCAGTTTATCCCTAAAAATGCGGTTGTTGCCGGAATCGTTCCAGCTTGACAGTACCAGGTTTTGTTCAATTTTTTCAAAGGCCATTTTTATGGCACTCTGATAGGGGATAAGCTCGATACCGAGTTTTGCATGCAGATCATTTTTATGTGGCACAACGTCCGCTTTCATACTTTCAACCAGGTTTTTGGCAAGATCATATTGAGTTGAAGTAACGAAGTACAGCCAGTACGAGGAAAGCTTCGGGGTGAATACCGGTACGATGATGATCTTTCTTTTAAGTTTGCGAACCTGGGCGAACCCCAGCAGCATTTCTTTGTAGGTCAGGAGATCCGGACCATAAATATCAAAATGTTTGTTGTAGGTGCTCTCTTGATGAAGTACCCCCCTGAGAAATTCGATGACGTTGCGTATCGCAATTGGCTGACATTTGGTTTCCAACCATTTCGGAGCCAACATGACCGGAAGTTTTTCAACCAGATCGCGGATAATTTCAAAGGAGGCACTCCCTGATCCGATGATAATGCCTGCCCTGAGCACTGTGACTGGTGTTTTACCTTTACTTAGCGTTTCTTCAACTGCTTTTCTGCTCTCCAGATGTTTGCTGAGCTTTTTCTCATTGATGATACCGGACAGAAAAATTAATTGTGTAGCATGAGTTTGGTCCAGGTAACAGACAAAGTTTTCAGCAGAGTTCAATTCGGTTTTGCTGAAATCTCCGTTGCTGCTCATCGAGTGTACCAGGTAGTAGGCAGCTTCAATGTCACCGGGCAGATGTTTAAGTGTTTCTGATCTGAGCAGATCTGCTTCTATAACTTCGATTTGTTCTTTTTTAAATGCACTGATATCGAGACGGGCTTTGTCTCTTACTATGCAAGTCACCTGATGACCGAGTTCTAAAAGCTCGACAAGAAGCCTTCTTCCGATATAGCCGGTTGCACCGGTAAGCAGGATTTTCATGTAGGTGTAACAACAGCAATACAGAATTGTTCCGCGGCATGGTCCAGGAGCTGCTAAGCTATACCATAAATGGCGTTAAGATCTACTCGTTTTTATTGATTTCTATTAATGAGGCCATATTAACATTAAAGTTAGGAAGATTTTTGTCCGGTATAGAGAAAAATTCTAAGTCTGCGGTTTCTACGCAGATAATAGCTTTTTGGAGTACCGTTTCCCCAATCTCGGTCAGGCTGATCGTCTTTGCCCTGGTATCTGTTTTATGTTCTTTTCTGGTAATGAACTTTTTTTCTTCAAGTGTGCGCAATACCTTGGATACCATCATCCGGTCTGCATTGCCCTGGTTGGCAATATCAACCTGGGTAACGTTATCGCTTTCCCTGGAGAGCCAGGCTAGTGCGCAGAGCAAGGCAAATTGGGTATGGGTCAGGTCCAGTGGATCAAGCACACGCTTCAGATTACGCTGCCATAACATGGTCAGCTGTCCAAGGAGGTAACCCGGGCTATCCAGAGGATTTTTAAAATGGAATTCTATTTTTTTAGGCATTTCTGTTAGTTTGGCTGCAGAAAAGTGATGTTGTATCCATCAGGGTCTTTTACGATCACTGTTCTTCCGAATCGAGTGTTGTTGATCGAACCCAGAATTGTTACTTCCGATAAGATAAGCTGTTTCTCCAGATCCCCGATACTTCCATCAATGGCAAACCATAGTGATGCGCCAACGCCAAGTTCTTTTCCCTCCAGGTTCCCTATAGGTTTTCTGATCGCAAAACTGGCTTCACCCTGTTGGTAGCTAAAGATGCATACTTCGGGTGTCGAGACCGATATTTCAAATCCCAATTTGTTGGTATAAAAGTCTTTTGAAATGTCCAAATCTCTAACCTGAAGGGAAGCAAAAGTTAATTTTCTCATATTGTCTACTTTATTGTTGCCATAAATATAATATATACGACAACAATATATAAATATTGATGTATTTAATTATTTCCTGATCACATTCCCGAGCAAGCAGCAGCAGGTGTAGATTGATCATTTCAGAGCAATTAATTCCAGTTGTCTATTTTTATGTCCAAGGGGTCAGGGTTTCCTTTTCCTGTTTCCAGCAAAGATTTCAGACTCATTAAAAAGATCGCCCACTTCGTGCTGCAATGGTGCATAAATTCTACAGATTCTTTCCAGTTCAAATGTTTAAAGAGAACGATGATATATTCCCCGTCCTGATTCAACTCAAACCTGATGCTGGTTCCTATCCATTCTTCCGGGCCTTGTGCAACTTCCCATTCCACCAATGCAGGAGCAGTTAAGTCTGTCACCTTCATATCAAAGCCTCCTGCGCCGAAGCGAAATTCGATTGTGTTTCCAACTTTATCGCCTTCTCCATTGGTACCAGCCGTCCACCAACCGGCAAGACCGTCCCTGGTTGTGATCGCCTGGTAAACTTTCTGTAGTGAGGTCGACTTGATGCCAACCCGGTGTAAAATATCTGCCATATTATTATTATTATTTAGGAAAATTACTATTGTTTTTTATTTCGTCAATCTGTGCGGTATGTCTCTTGCTATGGGCGGAAATGAGCAGAATAAACTGGTATGCGTCATAAGTTCCAACAGGCAGCACCAGTATATGGTTGCGCAAATCCTGTGGATTACTCCTGATAAAAGCGATCAGTTTTTCACGGTTTTTTCGAAAGGCACTAAGCGCTTCCTGAAGTGTCTTGTACGGAGAATTTTTGGGTTCCAGCACGGCAAAGGTTTTTGACTTATGTGAACGGTCTTCTACAGCTTTAATGAGTTCGTCATCCCTGAATTTTATCTCAGCCCTCTTGTCCGGGTTTACTGGCTGTTTCAGTACCGGTTCGGCCATAGCCCAAAGTTCCTTTTCGGCCGCAGAGATGTGCTTAATGCAATCTTCCACACTCCATTTGTCTTCAGCAGGTTTAAAATTCAATTGCGCTGCACTCAAACCTTTAATTGAATTCAAAACACCTGCCTCAGTTTCTTTCAAATATTGGATCGCATCATCTTTTTCCTGAACAGTCAATATTGTTGTCTTTTGCTGCGCGATGCCCTTGTGAGCGGCAAAGATTGTTAATGCCATTAATACTAAAGTAGTCTTTCTCATGTCATGTAGTTGTTATTCAAATATACGATGCGTAAACACGAAGCGTGAGGCGTCATTTAGACATTCTTACAGGTTGATTTGGACAACTATTTAAGTTAACTTTATCTAACATGAAACACATTACCATACTCGTACCCGACGGAGAAAACAATTTAAGCAGCATTGTTGGTGCATATAAGATACTGGTCAGAGCGAACAACCTCTGGAAACAGGCGGGAAGGCATAATTTTTACAACATCCAGCTTGCGGGGATTTCACCTAACGTTGATTTTCATGGCGGCTTGTTTTCAGTAAGGCCTCATGTGCATATCAGCGAAGTGGCCAAAACAGATTTGATAATTATTCCTTCGCTTGCCCATGAATATCAAAAGGCCATAGAAGTCAACCGGGAACTGGTTGAATGGATAAAAAGGCAATACGATCAGGGCACTGAAATCGCGAGCATCTGTACGGGCGCATTTTTACTGGCCTCTTCGGGCATACTCGATGGAAAATCCTGTTCAACTCACTGGGCCTTTGCTGACGTATTCAGAAAAATGTTCCCGGATATAGATTTGCAACGCGACAAACTGATCACTGACGAAAATGGTGTGTATACCAATGGCGGGGCGTATTCGTTTCTTAATCTGATCATATACCTGGTTGAAAAGTATTTTGACAGGGAAACTGCCATTTTTTGCTCAAAAGTTTTTCAAATTGAGATCGACCGGGCCAACCAGTCACAATTTATTATTTTTAAAGGCCAGCGGGAACATGAGGATGAGCTGATCAGGCAGGCGCAGGATTACCTGGAAAACAATTTCCAGCAAAAGGTATCCATTGAAACACTCTCTTCAAAATTCGCTGTCGGCAGGCGGAACTTCGACCGTCGATTTATCAAAGCTACAGGCAATACTCCGATTGAATACGCCCAGCGTGTTAGAGTGGAGGCTGCGAAAAGAGCATTTGAAACAAGCCGGAAAACGGTCAGCGAAGTGATGTCGGAGGTTGGTTATGCAGACGCTAAAGCATTCAGGGAAGTTTTTAGAAAGGTTACAGGGATTTCTCCGCTGGAATACCGAACCAGATACAACAAGTCGCTCACAAATTCTGACAGTTAATGTATGAATATAACAGATCCCGTTAGAGATGAGGCGAATAGGACTTAAACCTCATTAGATAATCTTGCAAACTTATTTCTGTACTCAATTGGCGTAAGTCCTGTAAGCTTTTTAAATATATCTCTGAATGATTTCGTATCCGTATAACCTACATCATACATGATTTCCGTCACATTTTTTCTAGACGCTTCAAAGAAAGTTTTGGCGGCTTCTATCCTTACTCTTTGTATATACTCCAGGGGAGTGTTGTTGGTAGCTTCTTTAAATTTCCTTTCAAAAGTTCTGCGTCCTGAATTTACTAACCTGGCTAAGGTTTCTATGGTTATTTTACCGCTATAGTTTTTTTCGATGTAATCCTGTACTTTTTGAATATCATCATCCCCATGATTTCTTTGGCCTTTGAATATGGCGAATTGAGATTGGCTGTCTCTACCAATATCCAATGCAAAGTATTTTGAAACCATTATTGCAATTTCTCTGTCCGCAAACTTTTCGACCAGGTATAATATTAGATTCCACAAGCTACTTGCCCCGCCACTGCTGTAAATATTATCGTGCTCTGTTATGATTGCCCCGTCTTCTACACCCACATTTGGATATCTTTCTTTAAACTCATTGATGTAAGCCCAATGTGTAGAACATTTTTTGCCATCGAGTAAGCCTGTTTCGGCTAAAAGAAAAGCACCTATACACAAACTGGCAAGACTTGACCCGTTATCGTGCAACTTTTTAAAATAGGGTATGGCTTCTGCGTTGGCCTGAATCCCCTTAGTGGTATCGCCAAAGGTAGGTGGGATGATCAGTAAATCTGTTTCAGCGACATCTTTGAGCAACCGGTCAGTTTTTACCATGTATTCACCATTGTTGGCTGGTACATATTCATTTAAACCTACGTATTCAACTTTGAAAATGGGTTTTCTGCCAAATGCAGTTAAAAACTCATTGGCGGTATGAAAGGTTCTGAATGGTGGTGTAACAGCTTCAATTACACCATACTCAGGTACAAAGACAGAAATCTGCATGTTAGTAAATACTATTGAACTACAAGGTAAAAATTATTTTGTCATAATTCACCTCTTATTTGTCGTTTTCACAACAGCTTTATTTTTAAAGTCTGGTGTACTTTTGAATTGTAAAATTAACCCTTTAATCTTTAATCAAATGAAAACAAACAAAATTATCTTCTGGGTGGCAACGACCATCATCGTCCTCTGGGAGGGTGTAATGCCGCTTAGCACTATTCTATTTTCGCCGGAGTATGTAACGGTGGGTACAAAGCCACTGGGCTATCCTGATTATTTTGCTTATGCACTGATCATCTGTAAAGCACTCGGTACATTGGCTATCGTTTATCCTAAAACACCTGTCAGGTTAAAAGAATGGGCATATGCAGGGCTTACATTTAGTTTAATCTTTGCCTTCATCAGCCATGCATGTGTAGATAAGAATATCGCGTATATGCTCATGCCACTTGTAGTGTTGGGTATATTGATGACCTCGTACATCTATAGTCGTAAACTAAATTTCAATAACAGTGTAAAGTAACGCAGTTTCTTTGCACAGGATGACCATCTTCTATGCGGACTGATCCTAATCAAGATAAATTTGTGAGTGCGGTTTTCCTTACGTTTTCCGGAGACTGCAGGGAGGCACTCACATTTTACCAAACCTGCTTTGGCGGTACATTGCGATTTGAAACTTTTGAAAAAGTACTACAGGGTTATACAGAAATGCCTGTTGTTATTGGGTCGCTTGTTTCTGACCCGATCGTTATCCACGGGTCTGATTTAGTGCACAACGAAGGAAGGATAACTGGAAATCATATGGCGATTTTTATACAATGTGTAAATATTGAGCTTAGAAAAGCGCTCATTGAAAAACTGGAATTTAACAAAAAGGAGGAAGATACCAGGAATTACCATGAAAAGTTAATCGAAATCACTGATGCTTTTGAGGTAAGGTGGGTATTGTATGTTTACTAGCACGGTTTGGCTGGTCTGTTTTATTTCCTGACGGGACTTCCAATGGGTAGAAAACCCTATTTCCGGCTGTATTGCAGTTCCAAAGGAATCGGGGCGGGGTTTTTACCATCCATCTTTTCCGGCGTCAGATAAGCCATTTGAAGCTTGAACTCTTCATTTTTATGAAGGTATTCCAGGCGGATAGGGTAGAACCCCTTTTTCAAAGGCAGGATATAAGACGCAGCTCTCTGATCTGCAGAACCATCCCACTGTATCAGCAACTGATTTTTAAGATATAGCCTGGAGCCTTTATCTGCATTCAATATAAAAATGTAATAACCATCCTCTTTGGCCTCCAGCAGACCATTTACGATCAATGCATAGTGATTTTTACGCGGAAGTTTTTCGGTGTTGAAATCAGCATTGGTCAATCCGGATTGCTGTGGCTTCAGGTTCTTTAACTGCGCAGCATTGTCAAAATCACCTTCATAATAGGCATAATGGAAACCGCCAGGCTGCACGTTTTTTGGTTTAGCAACAGTTTTTAAAACCTCTCCGATCGTGAACACGCCACTTTTGACCTTGTCGTAGCGCGCTCTGTTGGTAAATTGCTTCACAGTAAACTTAGTCCCTTCGGTTAAGATCGTCTCCGGTTGTATGCGGGCAGAAGTCAAAACAGGTTCAGTTCCGTCGGTAGTATACCTGACTCTTGCCGTATCCCCAAAATTCCAGACCGTAACGGGTTTCCCTTTCAAAATAATACCCGCCATCGGATGAAACTCAGTTCTGCTGCTGTTCCATCCATAACTGAATTTCAGGCCATCGTGGACGGTTTTTAACCGGATCGAGCTATGTGTTTCTCCCGGATAGGTTTCACTTTTCCAGCTCAATTCTGCAGGAGCGAATTTTCTCAGCAGGGAATCCATGGAAGCAATCTTCATGCCCTCGCCGTCCTTTCCTGCACGGCCGCTGATGAAGAGCGTGGTCCGTAATCCCTTTAATGCTGGTAATTTACCGGCTGCCAGCTTCTGTGTATAGCCATCACCCCACCAAAGGCTCGGATCAACTGCAATATATGATTTGAAGGTGCCAGGCTGGGTTAACAGTGCATTGATTACAAATAATCCGCCAAGGGAATGGCCCCAGATCGCATTGTCTCCATTGGATGGGTATTTTTTATCGATATAGGGAATAAGCTCCTCTTTAATAAAATTCAGGAAGTTGGTCCCGCCTCCTGCGGTTTTCCAGCCCGTCATGGGTGTCGGCGTCAGGTCTTTATTCCGGTCGATCCCTAAAATGCTGACCACGATCATCGGCGGTACGGATCGCTCGCCCTCCAGGTATTGCTGGATATAGTTGATCAGCCCCGTATTCCAATTGCCGCCATCCAGGACATAGAGTACATCATATTTGTCTGTACTGCCGCTTTTATAATTTTCCGGAACAAATACTTCGATCAGCCTTTTCTCTTTTAATATACCCGACTGCAGGGAATCAAGAATTCCTCTGTCCGGCTTCCGCAATACGGTGTCCTGTGCCAGGGATTGAAAGGAAATACAGCATATGACTGCCAAAAAAAGGAGAGAAGGGATAAATTTAGATTTCATACGGCTTAATTTACGCAAAATGCTGATTAATTGATTATTGCTTGTTTTCTGGTTTGAATTTTGACACTGCTTTTATAGAATTTGTTACAGTGTAATACTTGATATTGTCCTGCAAGCTATTTGTAATTTAGCTATATTTAAAAAAGCATCTATATCACCTCTGCACTATGTCGGTTAAAAAACATCTTATAATTGGGTTAATATTGTTATTGAGTGTTTTTTGTGCCTGTGCACAGGGATCTCTAACAGGACTTGCAGATCCGTTAATCTTCAATGACGGGACCCCGGTGAAGACAGCAAAACAATGGCATCAAAGGCGCAAGGAATTGCTGCAGCTTTTTACTACAGAAATGTACGGGGGGATGCCGGCAAGGCCAAAAAATATGACCTTTAAAGTTTTTGAGAGTAGTAATAATGCTTTGGGCGGATTGGCGACCCGCAAGCAGGTAACCGTTTATTTTAACGGCAAAGCCGATGGTCCTCAGATGGATATCCTGATCTATCTGCCCAACAAAGTTAAAAAGCCGGGGCTTATATTACAGCTTGGCTTTAATGGCAACCAAACATTAAGCAATGATACCGCTGTTAAACTATCAGCGAGTTGGGTGCCCAACAGTAAAACCTCGGTAAACAACAAAGCAACGGAAGAGAGCCGCGGCAAGACCCGCAATAAAGATCTTGAAATAATCCTGAACCGGGGTTATGGTTTTGCTACCATTTATTGCGGTGATATTGACCCTGATTTTGATGATGGTTTTAAAAACGGAGTTCACGCGCTTTATCCGGAATTACAGGGCTCAGGCAATAATTTCAGCACCATTGGTGCCTGGGCCTGGGGGCTTCAGCGTGCCCTGGATTATATGGAAACAGATAAGGATGTCAACGCCAAAAAGGTTGCTGTTTTTGGTTTCTCACGGTTGGGTAAGGCCGCACTTTGGGCAGGTGCAACAGATGAGCGCTTTGCGATGGTACTGAGTAATGAATCGGGAGCCGGTGGGGTGCGGATTTTCCGGAGGGGTAAGGGTGAAGACATTAAGCATTTGAACAACGCCTTCCCGCATTGGTTTGACGTCAATTTCAAAAAATATATTGGCAAGGATACGATATTGCCTTTTGATCAGCATTTGGTTATCTCTATGATTGCACCACGCCCCATTGCAATAGGCAGCGCCGAGGGTGATCAATATTCCGATCCTGAAGGTGAGTTTCTGGGTGGGGTATATGCCACGCCGGTTTACAAGCTACTTGGCTCTAATGGATTGCCGGTTACCCAAATGCCCGGATTAAATAAACCTGTGGCAGGACAAATTAAATATCACATCAGGCCGGGCAATCATGATGTATTAACCTATGATTGGGAGCAGTACCTGGATTTTATGGATAAGCATTTTATTTAATGTCTGGTGTATTTTTGGATTATGAAATTAACCCTTTGATCTTTAATCAAATGAAAACAAAATTATCTTTTGGGTGGAGACTAAACCACTGTATTAATTGAATTTTATGCGTCTGTCAATTTTCAGTAAAGTCGATCTAGAAGACAAGACAGCGTAGCAATCAAGAACATGTTTGCTATTAATTGCAAACTATCCATTTTAATTATAGAATTCGTATTTAAAGTAGTATGGTATGTAGCCAATGACCCTTTTTAAAAGACCACCCTCAAGGTAATTGTATGTTAATCTGATCTTGTTTGTTCTCCAGGTAGTTGGATTGACCATAAAACACTGGCTGATATTTGACGAAATCAGTTGATCATTTGAATTGAATTGATTTGTAATATAAGTAAAGTCCTCTATTTTTCTTAAGTCTTTATAATCGCTATATGAATAGGTTGAACTATCAGTTCCATCAAAATAACTGATATGCTTAAGTGTGGGCTTCCAGTAATATCCAACTGTGCTTTTTTTATAAAAATCTCTGTCGTATTCCACAGTGTGTCTGCGCAGAATCATAGAATCATTTTGGCCGATTTTAACTACTTTTAATGGATTTGTACTATACTCCGTTTTATAATCTAGATACTGTTTTCGGTAATGAGTTGAAGTTTTCAAAACGCCTTTTTCATCATAAAAAAAATATGCGCGATCAGTTTCATTACTGGAGCTAGCATAACTTGCTGAATCAATCACCTCAATAAGCTTCTTTTCTGAATCATATATATAGCGAGTTATCGATGAGATGTATTTTCTTGCTCTCATCCTGCGATTATAAGAGGGGGTGTGAGATACAATTTTAATTGTATGCCCATTTGTATCAATGTCTATTATCTGATAAAGATCCCTAGGAGAATTTTGATATAGATAAATTCGCTTTACCCCACAGTTTTTATAAATGCTGCCTGGCTGTAATATGTCCTCATATTGTGCTTTGACTTGGATAAAAAAAAGGAAGTATAATCGTTAACATGTTGTACTTGTGGGATATTAAAATAATATTTAAGACTCGAAGCATTTGTTTTACGATTAAAGAGGAAATTTAGTCATTAATTGTTTTTTAAAAAAAGTATTTCATACGACTTAATTTACACAAATTACTGATTAATTGGAACTAGTTTGTTTACTGATTTTTATTTTGACGCTGCTTTTGTAAGATTAGCTACAATGCACTAAGAACATTAACCACTAAACATAGCATTCGGTGGACGTGCAGGTTACCGTTATGACTAAGCCGTGACCTGCACCCGGCTCCTGTATCCTTACATTTGGTTATAAATCATGTAGTCAATGAAGAAAATAGGATTTTTATCATTCGGACATTGGTCTGACCACCCCTCGTATCAGACCCGTAACGCTGGTGACACTTTGCTGCAGTCCATAGACCTGGCTGTTGCCGCGGAAGAAATAGGTTTGGATGGGGCTTATTTTAGGGTGCATCATTTTGCACGGCAATTGGCCTCGCCATTTCCACTGCTTTCGGCTATTGGGGCAAAAACCAATAAGATAGAGATTGGTACAGGTGTGATCGATATGCGCTATGAAAACCCGCTGTATATGGTGGAAGATGCGGGTGCTGCGGATTTGATTTCCGAAGGCCGCCTGCAACTTGGCATCAGCCGGGGTTCGCCCGAGCAGGTTATCGAAGGCTGGCGTTATTTCGGTTATCAACCTGAAGAGGGGAAACCGATGCGGATATGGGCCGAAAGAAAGCTTTGGAGTTTTTAGAGCGCTTAAAGGGCAATGGATTTGCCCAGCCCAATCCCAATCCTATGTTCCCGAATCCGCCTGGCCTGTTGCGTCTGGAGCCATATTCGGAGGGATTGCGGGAACGGATCTGGTGGGGAGTTGCTTCCAATGCAACCGCAGTTTGGGCAGCCGAGAACGGTATGCACCTGCAAAGTTCAACGCTGAAATTTGACGAAAACGGTAAACCTTTCCATATCCAGCAGGCGGAACAGATCAGGTTGTACAAGGAAGCCTGGAAAAAAGCCGGGCATCAGCGCGAAGCAAAGGTTTCGGTAAGCCGTTCGATCTTTGCACTGATTAACGATCAGGACAAGTACTATTTTGGACAGCAGGGAAAAAAAGGGGATAGCTTTGGTTATATTGAAGCTGATCAACGGGCAGTCTTCGGTAAGAGCTATGCAGCCGAACCTGATCAGCTCATCAGAGAATTGGCTCAGGACGAAGCTATACAGGAAGCGGATACACTGCTGCTGACCATACCGAACACTTTGGGTGTGGATTACAATATCCACGTGCTATCTGCTATTCTGGAGCATGTTGCACCTGCGCTGGGCTGGCGGTAATGATTAATAAGCCTCATTTTCCTGAAGATATTCCGGCCGAATCAGGTAGAACCTTTTCTTAAAGGTTCGGCCGCTGGTTTCAGGATTTTTGCCTGATCAATTCCCGGTGCTGGTGACCCCAGTTTGCCATCGCATTGATGATCGGCGTTACTGTCAGCCCATATTCAGTAAGCTCGTATTCCACTGTAATCGGCTTGGTCTCCAAAACCGTTCGTTTCACCAACTGATTCTGCTCCAGGTCCTGCAATTCTTTTGACAGCATTTTGGCCGCAATGCCGGAGATATTTGCATTCAGTTCCCCAAAACGCTTTTTGCCAAAGATTAGTTCGCCTATAATACGGATCTTCCACTTGCCGCTTAAAATGTCCATGGTGTCACTGACGGCACGGTGGTGCGCCGTGCAGGCACTCGCACTCAACTCTACTAATTCAATATCGTTATCCATAATCAAAACATATAGTTTCTTAGAGGAAACTACTTTCCTTGAGTAAACTAGTTACAAAAGTAAAGTATTGCATCCTAATTTTACAGTCTGATTAATTATTATGAAAACACAGAAGATTATTTATTGGGTGACTACAGGTTTAGTAACTCTGGGCATGTTGATGTCCTTTTTCAATTACTTTTTTAATCCTGCTCTGAAAGCAGCCTATGTACATATCGGGTTTCCCGATTGGTTCCGGATAGAACTAGGCATTGCAAAACTTCTCGGTGCGCTGGCACTGATCATATCGGCAGCTCCCTCCAGGATAAAAGAATGGACCTATGCCGGATTTTTTATCAACTTCTTCTCTGCCATCTGGGCCCACTATTTTGCGGGCGACCCGATATCTAATATCATTGCTCCGATCTTACTGCTCGTTTTGCTTATTGTATCCTACATCAGCCGGGAAAACATTGCTAAAAAGGCATCAACAGCTTAAATTATAGTGGATTATATGCGGGAACGGCCTTTATGACGTTCCCGCTTTGCCATGATTCATATTTGCCAGCGTATCTTTTTATGTTGCCATCACTTCATGTATGTCGTACCTTAACATGCTTCTAACGTCCTCTTAATCTGCTTTCGTTTATTTTGTTTTCAATATGGCTTCCTGCCTTTTACACATCAGACCTATGAAAACAATTCTTTACACCGCCTTATTAATATCAATAGTACTTATTGGTTGTTCCAAATCAAATTCTACTATACCTGAAGAAACTCAGATATTTTTTAAGTTTCCGTTCAGCAAGATGTCTATTTATACCGGCGAGACCAAAAAACTGGAACTTACTGAGCAAATTACAAACTACAACCGGAGCGAAATTAAATTTGTGTCCGCAGATGAAAATATTGCCGTTGTTGAGGAATCAAATATACAAGCGCTGTCCAAAGGAGAGGTAATCATAAAGGCGGTAAAAGGCAACACAGAACTGGGTAGATTTAATTTATCTGTTACTGATGCCCGGGTGACAGCTATATCTTTTCCCAATGCTACGTTTAGCATAAATGTAAATCAAACTTATAGTATTCGTCCTTTTATAACGCCTGTATTTGCCGTAGACAAAGCTGTTGTATGGGCATCTTCAGATCCGGCTGTTGCCAGTGTAGATAATAATGGTTCTATAAAAGGGCTTAAAGCTGGAGTTACTGATATCACCGCTACGACAAATAACGGATTAACCGTTCGTTGTTTGTTAACGGTTAATTAGACATAACCCTAACCCTAACTGATCCTAAGCCAGCTTCTTCCGCAACCACTTACGAACTGGCTCATCATACCATTTTAATGCAGCATAGGCCAATATAATGCTGCCTGTTAATATCAGCAAAGCATATGGCCAGGCTTCTGCGATCGTCATGCCCTTGTTATTGCTGATCCAGGCGACGTAAAAATAGACAACCGGGTAGTGTACCAGGTAAAGCGGATAGGATATATCACCCAGAAATTTGCAGATCCTGTTCTCTTTTTGAGTTTGCATTACCCCACTGGCACCAAGATATACAATAAGCGGGAATACGATGATGATACAAACCGAGTCATAGATTCCGTTCATCCACATCTGTCCGGCGCCACCAATACGCGGCATATAAAGTACGGCGGCCACTAAAAGACTGCACCATAAAAACGCATTTTTAATTCGGGTTGGCCGGGCTATACGTGAAAGCAACAGACCGGCAAAGAAAGGGAACATGACACGTGTTAATCCAATGCGTACCTGCTCTGCATTCAATGTCCAGCCACCGCTGACATCGCCGTTTGTGATGGCCAGGTGGATGAGTGCGGCAGCAGCAATACCGACTAAGATACTTAATGCCGTTTTGGAGAATTTCCTGATCCAGACGGCATAAAGAATGTTGGCAATGTATTCAAAGAACAATGACCATCCTACGCTATTCAGGGGATGCATCTCTTCCCAGCCACGGATATCAAGCGATAAGGGCACAGGCAGGATGGTATAACCGATCAGCAGCACGAGCAGCATCTTCCAAAGCGGTATGGTATGAATGAGTGGCCATAGTGTAGAATCCGTAAAATAGAATCCGATAGCGCCGAGGGTCATCCCCAAAACCACCATAGGCTGAAGACGTATGATACGGCGTTTGAAAAAATTGCCGGGTGTTATTTTATACCATCGATCGTCGTAAGCGTAGCCCATCACAAAACCTGATAGTAAAAAGAAGAAGTCGACAGCCAGGTAGCCGTGATTGACGAATTTATCTAAATTACTTGTTGAGAATGGTTCAGCCAGGTGAAAGGTTACGACGATTATGGCTGCGATACCGCGAAGGCCATCTAATATGGGGTAGTGCGGCTTGGTGCCCAGTTCATTATTCAGGTCAGTGCTCATGTAATGGATTGTAAAAGCTGCAATTTGTAAAAAATAGCTAACATTCCCGAAAATTTCCCTGCTCTGTCTGATTTGGCACTGTTGCCGGAGTTGTGATGTGACATTTCAAATCGGCCTTTAACTTACATCACAACTGCGACAATAGCCGGTCTCATATAAATTTTTTGCCAGGTATCGTCTCCAAATTTCATAAAATTCCCCGCTCAAAAGTAAATGGTTCATGTTAAGGGAACTTTAAATTGGTTTAACTAAAAGCACTGCAAATTCTTACTCAGACCTGGCAGGTAATGTATTACATCTTTATTTGAAGTCAAATAAGCATAGTGTAGGCTGTACTACGGGTATAAAGTTGAAGAGATCTGCAAATGGATGTAGCGTTATACTGTCGGTACTCGTATTACTAATAAAATTAACCCGTATAAACATGAAGAACATTTATCTCTTAGTTGCTGGACTGCTGATGATCAGCTGCTCCAAGGAAAAAACACATGGTCCATGGAACCTGAAGGATGGCCAGGAAGTTGAAGTGCTGGTTGGTCACAAGTATGCTGCTACAGATGACATCCTGACTTTGCTCCCTCAAAAGAAAACTGAACCAGGAAGCATTTATTCATTTACTGATCGTGAGCCGGGATACAATTACAAGGTTAAGGCGCGAATGGTTGCACCTGATGTGCCTCCGCAGGACGGTCCTTCTTACTGGCTTGAGCTGGTCAGGGTGATCAGCAAAGAAAAATACGCTGGAAATGAGTCTTTTGTGGTTGAACTGGTCAATAATAATTGGGGATCTACTCTCTTGGTGAGAAAAGAAAATGGCATATATAATTTTTTGACAAAAATTGAATTAACCCCTGCAACACCAGTAATTACTGAAAAACTGGCTGAAATCTGGGATCGTTACCAAGATTACACCGAGAAGATAAGAACTTATAAGCCAGGAGATAAAATGCCTGTTTTTAAATGGAAATCTATTAAAGCGAGCGTGACGCATGATCCGGCAAATTTCGGTAAATCCTATATCGTATCGGGGGTGGAGTTTGTGGAATAGACTATCCATACGACGATTGAATGTTGGTTATTGTCAACATTCAATCCTCCTTAACAGTTGAATTCATTTTAGTTTTTTATATGTTTTTTTGATATATTTACTATAGAAATACCAGATCCTGGCGGCATATCCTTGTTTTTACAACAACTGTGCTATTCATTCTGTTATTTGTATTTGTTAACGCTCCTCAAAATGAATTTTAAACAGACTTTATTGATCAGTTTTAGCCTGATGGCTATTGCGGTCTCATCACTTGCTTTTACCCGCCGGCTGGAGGATCCTTCAGATAATCCGCTGCAACCACCTGCTCACCGACATTCAGATCAAGTGTATAATACTGTTACTGATACTGCAAAGTATGATCAAAACGTAAAACGGATAGCTGACTCCTTAGAAAAGATGAATCAGCGTTTGCCAATAGAAAAGATTTACCTGCATACCGATAAATCTCTTTACAGCATTGGGGATACTATATGGTTTAAAGCCTATCTGGTTGATCATGTGTTTCATTTAGCCTCCAATCTCAGTAATGTATTATTTGTTGAATTAGTTGACAATGATGCCCGGCTGATGGACCGCATCAGCATCCGGATTAAAGACGGAGTAGGCTGGGGACAAATCCCTTTGCGCAAGACCCAATACCAGGATGGTGGATATATGCTTCGGGCATATACGATGTGGTCGCAAAATTTCGCCTTTGATTTCTTATTCAGTCAGCGGTTTTTCATCGGTACGCAGGTTGAAGATGCCTGGTTAGTGAAATCAGATGTAACGGTGAACCTGATCGATAATCAGAACCGGCTGCAGGTATCACTTTTTCTTAACCGTATGGATAAAACATCATCTCCTGTGGCGTTCAAGGATGTGGAACTGAAGATTTACGATGACAATCATCCCGTACCAAAGATCTATGACGAACATCGTCCTGTGTTTATTGAAGAAATGCGAACGGATATAGACGGCCATCTAAAATTTACCAGAACATTAAAAAATGGGGCAAATGGAAGAAGGATGACCCTAAGCATCATGTCTCTGGACCCTAAAGACCACAATAAGATTGTTCTGGTACCGCTGTTGATCAACCGGAACAATAAAATTGACTTGCAGTTTTTACCCGAGGGCGGCAAACTGGTAACCGGCATAAAATCTGTTGTAGGTTTTAAGGCCATTGGTGAAGATGGGAGAGGTACCCGGGTATCGGGTGAAATATTTGACAGTAAAGGGAACAAAATAAGTGATTTTATTTCAGTTCACAATGGGATGGGCTCGATAGAGATCACACCAATGGCAAACGAAATATATACCGCCAGGATAAATGATCCAAAAGGGATCAGAGAAGATTACCGCCTGCCTAAACCAGAACCGTTTGGCACAGTTTTACATGTAGATAATCCTGAAAAAGCAGCCGATATTAAAATAACTTTAGCCGGACTTAGCAGTATCCCTGCAGGCGATGGATTCTATGTGATTGGTACCTCCAGAGGAAAGATATATTACACACAAAAAATAGACACCAACCAAACAGAACTGTTGGTAGCTAAAAAATCATTCCCTTCTGGTGTCGCAAGATTCACCTTGTTTAATGGAATAAGCCCATTAAATGAAAGGATCGTGTTCATAGATAATCAGGATCAGCTCCACATACAAATCACACCCCACAAAGCCCATTATGGTAAACGCGACAGTGTAAGTCTTGCAATTGAGATCAAAGACAAAAACGGCATCCCGGTACAGGGTAATTTTTCGCTGTCGGTAACAGATGATTCACAAATAAAAGCAGATAGTTTGGGTAATTATGGCATCCCTGCAGGCCTGCTGATCAATGCTGAACTGAAAGGTGATTACGGTATTAATGTCCTGGAAACATTTAAGAAACTCAAATTAAAAGGCGAGATCGAATCGCCAGGTTATTATCTTAACCGTACTGACAGCACAGCCTGGGAAGCTCTGGACAAGCTGATGCTAACTGAAGGCTGGACAGATTATAAATGGGCGAAAGTATTTTCTCCGGATAAACCAATCTTTTTTAATGCACAGAATAACTTTGACATCACAGGCAGAGTAAAGAATATTCTTAACAGACCTATGGCAAATAATGTTGTACTGGCCTTTTCACAAAAACCTCCCTTTGTGAAACAAACTTTAACTGATAAAAACGGAGCCTTTATTTTTAAAGACCTTTTACTGATCGATTCTGGTTCATTTTTCTTTCAGGCGACAAGACCAAACGGCAAACCGCTGGACATCGGCGAAATAGAGGTCGATCGTCCGTTTGATCCCTATCATGTCGTCGATGCATATCGATATCCAATATCACCCTGGTATGTCAACAGTGATACCACTCAAATAAACCGCGCAAAACGTATCTCTGAACAGGCTAAGACAGACAATCCTGAACTTACGGGAACTTTATTAAAAGAAGTAGAAATTAAGGGTAAGAAAGTTATTCGTGGTTCCTGGAACCCCTATCCCGCTGATGCGGATTATATATTTGATGAACATGATATCAAAGCATCCGGTCTGAACAATCTTTATGACTTTTTAAGACAAAATATACCGGGAATGAGGGTAGAATATTCTTACGAAAGAAATGAAAAGACCATACTTACTCTTACTTTTAACGATCGTATTATAGATACTAAAATAGACGGCAGGCCTTTACAAATCGACATTACCAAATATGATACTGGCAGAATTGAGGAGCTTTCAAAGTATCAGCTAGCCAATATACGGGGGATCGAATTAATTTACAGCAGAAAGTATACCGAATGGAGTCGTGACATGCCAAGACTTATAATTACCACATATAATGATAAAGGAGGGTTGAAAAATTTTAAAGGAGGTAATCAGGCATACCGGCCACTGCCAATCACGGTTCCGAAAGTGTTTTATAGCCCTAAATACGACATAAAGCCAACTGTAAAATTGCCTGATTACAGAACGACGGTACATTGGGAACCTAACATTACCACAGATGAAAATGGTAAAGCTATGGTTTCTTTTTATACCTCCGACGCAGGGAGTAGTTTAACCTTAAATATTCAGGGTATAAGTGTAGATGGAAGTATAGGGAATTTGCTGTATAAATTATTATAATTCCCTGATATACGCTGCAATTGCTTTTTCTGTACTGAGATCGCTTTTCTCCATCTGGACGGCGATCCTTTCCCGCTCAGTTGCTGTTTTATTCTGGCTTACTTTTTTCTGGGCCTGCAGATCAGAGACTTCTAAATCAAACATGACTATGCCTTTCATCATTCCGTTTTTGAACTTATCTGACAGTGTATGCCATTGTCCGAGATATCCGGGTTCGTAAAACAAAATCATTTGTTCCATAGCTTCAATTCTGGCTGGCTCATTATAAATGATTCTTGCTTTTCCGTAGGCGTGTATGGATACATAATCCCAGGTCGGCACGCTCTCCGGCTTGTCATAATGGGTAGGGGAAATGTAAGCGTGCGGTTCCGAAAAAATAACCAGAGAGGTATTTTCCTCAATGTATCTGGCTTGCTCGTTGGCCAGGGCAAAATGTGCGCTCAGAACCAGATTGTCATCACTTTCTTTTATGAGAAACGGAAGTTGTGTAGCTATAGGGATACCTGCTTTATTGGTGACCATAGTGGCGAAACTGTATTTCTTCATAAAGGTTATTCTCGCGGCCCTATCCTCAAACTGAAATTGCTTTGGTGTAAACATGATCTGTGTTTTATCCTGATAAATAATTATTCTGCTGAGCAAAAATACAACGTTATTGGATGATATTTATAGTCCAATCATAAGATAACAGACAGTCCAATTGCCTTCATAAGTTTAACTTAAGGTCATCCGTCTAACCCGTATGCCTACCGGCAAGCCTTATCACAATACCTGCTTGATCCTCCTCTCCGACAAAACCAGGGCAAATCCAGGGCAACTCCAGCTCAGATGCAGGCCTGCTTCAGAAAACAGGTACCTTTTTCTGGAGCTGCCTTGGAGCTGAGCTGGAGTTGCCCTGGAGTTGACATCACTCAGACAGCAGTATAATACTCTTCTTTCTCAGAGGTGTGCGGCCTGATGACACCACTAATGATCAAACCGACCAGTATCTTCTGTGCCTGCCTGTAAGAGCTTCTGGTGAGCTTACTGAACTCTTTGAGTGTGATCCGGCCTTGCTGACCCAGATATTCAAAAAGCTTCTTTTCCTGATCAGTATAGGTGATGATGTTGTCTGATTTATCATTGCCTTTTTTGATGACTTCCATCAGAATCTTACTGGCCAGAATGCTCTTGTCGTTGACTCTGTAATATACCCACCATTTTTTGTTTTCGTCAAGCGCATAATGCGGTTTGATATCGCTCTGCGCTATTTTGACCACCAGTACCAGTTTATCATCTACATAGATCTCCTCAAATTCGGGTTCCAGAGCCGGTTTACAAAACTGATGGGCAGATTTGGTGATCATATACCGTTCCTCATCTTCAGATTTTACACCTTTGATCGTTCCGTCATCGGCCACTCCGATTAGTAACTGCCCACCTTTATTGTTGGCAAATGCCACCAGACTTTTAGCAATCTTTTCATTACTGGTAATGGTCTTCTTAAAATCCAGTGTGGTTCCTTCGCCTTGTAAAATTAGTTTTCTGAGATTCATATGGCGTTAATTTAGTACGCTATGCGCGATTCTTCTCCCTGGTGCAGGTTACGGATATATACTTCATTCATGACGGTTGCGCAAATCTCTCCGGAAGAGTTCCTGATCTCCATTGGGTAGGCCCTTACAAACTTATCGCCCGCATTCAATGTAGTTATCGCATCGTTCAGCATTTCATCGGTAATGATTATAGTAAAATACAAATTACTTCTCCCTGGTTTTAAATATTGTATAGAAGCACTTTTAAGCCATACCCTGACTTTGAAACCCTGCCTTTGCAGCAACTGATCAAACAAAATGGCATAGAAAGGGTCTGTAGCTCCATAGATTGTTCCTCCGAATATAGATCCGTTATAATTTATATTGAACAGACTTTTGCTTATTTTGACATCTGCACCCCTGAACCCCTTATGAAATTTCTTTACCCATATGCGTTGAAACAGCAAAGGAGGGTATAAACACAATGCCCACTTTAACGTTCTTTCTGATACAACCATGATGCTTAAATATCTGAAAGATTATTGAACTATGAAACTTTATAAGTCATTTTTAAAACATTTAAGCTAAGCGCTTGTTCATAATGCTGAATGTTATTGATTAACAACACAAACATCTATTCCTATGAAAAAATTAATCTTAAGTCTTGCTTTTGCAGGCTCAATAATGATCGCCGCTTCAGCATGCAACTCGACAAAGAATGTATCAGGAACAACGGACAGTACCGCTGTTGATACGACAATGGCACCAATGGATACGACCAAAGCCATGCCTGCCGATACCACTAAATTACCGCCGGATACGACAGTAAAACCATAAAAAAACTTAGATCTAACGAGCAGATTCACAGGGCCGGAAGCAAATTGTTTCCGGCCCTGTGTGTTTTTTTACGAAATGTTTTTTCAGCAATGATTTTGTTTGTACTTTCAGCGTCCAAATAAACATGGTATGACCGACAATAAACAAAAAGGAAGTGTATTTCTTTTGATCCTGGTAGCCGCACTGGGCTACTTTGTAGATATCTATGATCTGCTTTTATTTCTGATCATTAAGAATAAAAGTTTAGGTTCTCTTGGTGTTCCTGCTGATAAACTCACCGAAACGGGATTTACGCTGATGAACTGGCAAATGGCTGGCTTACTGATCGGAGGAATCTTCTGGGGCGTCGTGGGAGATAAAAAGGGCAGGTTATCTGTTTTGTTTGGTTCTATCATCATGTATTCTCTGGCCAATATAGCAAATGGTTTTGTGACGAGTATTCCTGCTTATGCGGCACTGAGGTTTATCGCCGGAATAGGGCTTGCGGGTGAGCTGGGAGCGGGGATCACACTGGTCAGCGAGAGTATGAGCAAGGAAAAACGGGGGTATGGAACAATGATGGTTGCCGGAATCGGGTTGATGGGTGCGGTGGCGGCTTATATAGTGGGCGATCTGTTTGAATGGAGAACGGCTTTCTTTGTTGGCGGCGGGCTGGGTATTTTGCTTTTACTGCTTCGGTTTGGTGTTTTTGAATCAGGTATGTTTGAGACGATGGCTAAAAAAGAGGTTTCGAAAGGAAACTTCTTTATGTTGTTTTCAAACAGGAAAAGATTTTTCAAGTACCTGAACTGTATTCTGATTGCAGTTCCGCTCTGGTTTGTAGTGGGGATACTGGTGGGTGCGGCACCTGAATTTGGTAAAGCCCTGGGTGCTGTCGATGTGCTGGATAATGGCAAAGGAGTGATGTTTACCTATATCGGGATCTCTTTGGGTGATTTTCTAAGCGGGGCGCTAAGCCAGGTATTCAAAACCCGGAAGAAGATCGTTTTTGTATTTGTGACCTTAACTTTTGCTGCAATGCTGGTGTATTTGCTGAATACTGGCTGGACGGCAACGGGTTTTTATATCCTGTGTGTTTTCTTTGGGTTATTTACCGGCTACTGGGTCGTGTTTGTGACGATTGCGGCAGAGCAATTCGGTACAAATTTAAGGGCTACTGTGACGACCAGTGTGCCCAATATGGTTAGGGGTTCCCTGATCCTGGTTACGATATTATTCCAGTTCCTTCGCGGGCATGTCGGTATCGTCAATTCAGCGCTGATCATTGCCAGCCTGACTATCAGTATGGCTTATATCGCATTATATAATCTGGATGAAACTTATGGCCGTGACCTTAATTTTATAGAGGAATAGTGTCAGTAAAATGTACTATCTGAAATTATAAATTATGATGCTTTTTATTAAGGTTACCTTTGAGTCTAGTATTAGAAAAAATGGCGTTTAGAGATAAAGTAGTTGAGGCATATCAGAAAATTCAGGATGAAATTTGTGCTGCTCTGGAACAGACTGATGGTAAGGGCAAATTTGAAGAAGAGATCTGGAACAGGGAAGGTGGAGGCGGAGGCCGCACCCGAATCATGCAGCATGGCAATGTAATCGAAAAGGGTGGTGTAAACTTTTCTGCAGTTCACGGGAAACTACCGGATGCGGTAAAACAGGCTTTTAAGGTAGATAGTGATGATTTCTTTGCTACAGGAGTTTCTATAGTCATGCACCCGAATAATCCTTTTGTTCCGATCATCCATATGAACATCCGTTATTTTGAGATGGATGAGCAGACCAGATGGTTTGGAGGCGGGATAGATCTTACGCCGCATTATGTGGTGGATACGGATGTCCGTTATTTTCACCATTTACTGAAGCAGACCTGTGATGCTTTCGATACTTCTTTTTACAGCAAATTCAAAGCTCAGGCTGATGACTATTTTTTCATCAAACACAGGGAAGAAACAAGGGGAGTCGGGGGAATCTTTTATGACAGACTGAAACCTGAAAACACCGGTTTGTCCTTCGATCAGCTGCTTGATTTTTCCGTAGAAGTAGGAAATACTTTTATAC